>Ga0206898_10216_pt1 | contig 16573 bp, 16 predicted proteins | sample Alteio_BWOrgHeat_50_FD_153237 | JGI IMG/M metagenome (GOLD analysis project Ga0206898, IMG submission 153237) | Enriched cells from forest soil in Barre Woods Harvard Forest LTER site, Petersham, Massachusetts, United States -... | ecosystem: Environmental > Terrestrial > Soil > Temperate forest >...
ATTTCCTGGCAATAAGCGATGAAACGGTCGGCCTTCACATCGTAGTACACAATCGGGTCGCAGGCATTGGGAATGGCGGCATCGTTGATGAACGTATTCAAGGTATTCGAATAGAGACTGTTTCCTGCACTGTCAAACACATCCACTGTGGCGTTGGCTAGACTTACGATAATGCCTTTATTGGAAATGGCGCAGTTATTATCCATGGGCATCCATCCGTTGTATTTGTTCGTGGGAAAATGAGCACCGACAACAGGAGATACCGACTGCAGTTGGTTAGAAGAACCTGTCTTGTCAGCTCCCTGACCCTGCCTGAGGCCTTTGAGCCGTGTGAGCTCGTCCCTGATTTTTTCGATGCGCTCATGATCCGGCTCCATCGGTTCCGATTCGCCTATCTTATAGCTGAGCGAAGGTCTCCATTGCAGGTCAGCTGAAGGCGTGTTGATTAATCCGGAGCACTTCACCTCCATCACAGGGGAGCAAGACGCGTCCCCGGCGACGGTTTGTTGCACCTGGGATTCCTGTGTTTTGCTCTGAGCGAATAGACTGCCGGCGGTGCATGCCATACAGACCAGGAGGAGTGTTCTTATTTTCATGTTTTCTGGTGGGTTGTTTTTTTACTTTGGCAAGTTAGCCCCCAGCTTTTTTTCCTCTCAACCGATTTTCCTGCATTCTTAAACATCGTATAATGAGAATTCCCTTAAAATGTGCTGTATCTGTTTGATTTACAATACGGCTTACTCTACCACTTTAAATCTTTGAAAGGGAAAAACCCCTGAAGTGAACATAACAGCGTTCTGCTTCAGGGGTAAATTCCCACTAACTATCGTACTTCACTTACGCTGCTTACTGCACCAGCACATCTGTCGCCACGGTCCAGTCACCTTGGATGCCTTTGTTGGATATCGCTCCACGGAAATAGTAGCGGGTACCGCTCACAAGGCCGGTCTTCGTAAACTTCACGTTGCTGCCGGTATAGATATAGGTCCAACTGGCAGGCGTATTCGGGTCGGTGGTCATCTCGTAGATGTAGGTTCCACGGGGGATGCCTTTGTTACTCAGCATCACCGTGCCCTTCAACTTGCCGTTGACAGCCGAGAACGTCTTCGGTTTACGTACCGGTGATTTTTTCACTGCCATCCCGGCACTGGCGATGATATCCAGTGCATGATCGGGGTTGGCATTCGCGATGGTTTCTACGTAAGCCGCCAGTCCTTTCAACAGGATAACTAGCTTTTTCTGCTCCGCGCGCATTTTGGCTACCGAGCCTTTGACCCTCGTAAGCGACACATTGTAATCGGCCTCCACCAGGTTAACCTGGGTGGTTATAGAGGCCAGATCAGGGCTTGGTGTCGGGAAAAGGGTGTTAGCGGTCATACTCGTCACGTAATGACGGGTATCGCTGATCAGTTGTACCACTGAGAGCCTGGATGTTCCCAGTGCGACCAGTCTTTTTACTACTTTAGGTTTCGTACTCATGATTGTTTATTTAAAATTGATTAAATCTGCCGCAGCGGCTTTCGCTGCGGGTAAGCGTCCCTGTGGGGTGCGGATCAGGCACCAAGCCGTGACTTGCTTTCCGGACGCGCTTTCGTTGATCGGGCGAAAGCAGGCACCACGTTTCTTGCAGAGGAGGACTTATACCTCCCCTGTTTATATTCGTACGGTTTTCGATATCACTTGCATGTCGAGATATAAAAGCAAATCCAATACCGAGTCCTCATCAATCATCCCGGTCTTCAGGGTACGATCATAATAGCCTTTGAGCAGGTTTGCTTTCAGCAACCGGCCAACCAGGGAGGCATTCCATTGGTGTTTCGCTTTCAGTCCGGGATAATGTTCGATTACTTCGGCTGGAGTCAGATAGGTTTTCATTGTTTCTATTTTTAGTTTCTATTTTTAGTTTATTTTTTAAAGTGTATTTCATTTAATTAATTACCCGACAAAGAAACAACCGTCAAACGCGCAAAAAAAAGGGACATGTCCCTCTTTGGCGACACCTGGCGTATATCAATAAAGCTTATAAAATGGCCTGGAGACCTTACCAGGAAAGGGTTTTAGTGTCAAAATAAATAGTTATGAACAACGCCAGGTGTCGCCAGGTGGCACCTGGCGACACTTTTGGACAACGTAATAAACTAAGAATGAGCAGACTGAAAAAAAAACGGCATCTGCCCGTTTTTAAACAGACAGATGCCGCAAATCAAAAAAGGTAAAATGTCAGGCCCGGAGGCCTATTTTCTGAGAATCGATGGTCTCGTTTACATAACTGATCAGGCGCTTGAGCGAGCTTTCCCGGATCATGGAGGTGCGCCGTTTACGGTCGTAATACCCTTCCAGCACATAACATTTCACCAGGCGACCGAGGTCGCTGGCTGTCCAGTTCAGGTTTTTGGGGAGGTCGGGATAGTTCGTCAGTACTTCACCGGGGGTAAGGTAAGTCTCTTCGGTTGAGGAACGTGTCATAAGTAAAGCGTTAAAAGAGGTGACGCTTTTTCCTGTGTCCGGCTAATAACTATGCGGGTTAGGGATCCCGGCTATGCGTTTAAGAACGCTGCTCTTTTTCTTGTATCATCCGCGCGTAAATCTCCAGAGCCAGCTGCCACACTTCTCCCTTTTTACAGATATCTTTCTCCATCACCTGGAGGGCAAGGTCGAAATACAGTTCATGCAAATCCAATCGGTCGTTTATTTCCAACAGCTCAAACACCTGTTCGGTCAGGCATAAATAATATTTTTGAGCATTGATTCCTTGTTTCTCCAGACTGACGGTAAAACAGATATTCACCAGGTCATCCAGGATAAGCTTTAAAATAAATTGTTCGTGCATATCAAATTCAGGCCAGTCCCCAGCCTGTTTCCTGCAGGCTGCCGGCATCGGTCCGGTACATACGTTATTCATCGAATACACGTGCATGGCGGTGCGTCATTGCTTTCATGTGTCTTTTGCTTGGCACATGGCCTTCCTATAAAGTTTGGAGGGCATAACAATACTAACTTGATGGGGGGAGATTGGCAAATTTATTACACAAACGCCACTGTCGGTGATGTAAAATGCGGTTTTAAGAGGACATTTTTTAGCGTTGGAACAGAAAAACATGAAAAACGCCTACTCAAAACGAATAAACCCTGCAATGGGTATCGCATAATGGATAATTTTAGTAACAGTATTAACTCCTTTTACAATTCGGCAAAAAATTTTCAAACAACTAGTTCGAAAATTTTAAAATAGCTCAATCCTTCAGATGTAATTCACCCCTGCTCCTTTTTTTCTTTGTTTGCCTTTATCAAATTACTTTTCTGTTTTCGAGATAACTCACGCTGCAATTCATCTATGTCAGTTTTATTATCCAGGCGTAACTGTGCGGTTTGCATTTTATTCCTAAAAAAAGCCTCAAGTGGTTTATTTTTATAGGCTTTAAATGCAAGATAAAAAGACAGCTTAAAAAATGTAGAAAGTTTTAGTGTGGAGAGCGTAACTGACTTGAATATTTCATCAACCTTATCTTTATTTTCCGTAATGTCTGTGTCAATCAACAAAAAGAACAGCAAAAACAATTTGTACTGATTGCTCTTTTGATCTTTTTTAAGAATTTCAATTTTCTGCGTTACAATATTTTGAAGATTGGCGTGCCCGATCCCTTCATAAAGCATTACTTGTACCAGTAGTGGAATAATCCTCGAAATGAGCTTCAATAGTTCTTCCCCAATAACACCATCCTCCAATTCCTCTGGATTTAACTTTAGGTTTTCCTCTTTTGCACGAGTTTCAAACTCATCGATTAAAGAAAATCCTAAGCAAATATATGACTCTAGAAGGTAATCAAATATTACATTCACTAACTCAAGGTTTTCAATCCCATCCGAATTCTTAAAAACTCTTGAGAGAATTGTGAGGTACCTTTCAAGAAGTTCAAAACTGATTGCATTGGGGTTAAGTGTCTCCTTCAGTTGTACTTCTGACCTGGTGTCTAATGGGTAAAGTTCATCTTTGATTGCATCTTGTTGCGAATGATTAAGTGGAGATTTAACTGCCAATCTTTTGATGGCTGACGCAAATTCATTAGCCTCTCCAACTTTTAGTACAAGATTCGAATCTAAATTGCCATATTTGGCGTATCCTGTTATTATTGGATCAAATACAGATTTTGTTTTTTGAAATATTTTGCTCAGGAACTCCTCATCTCTATTATTAAAGCCACTATAAATTTCAAGTTCGTTTTTGAAAGCAAGATAAATGCCATCATTTGATAAAATTTCGTCTTTAAAAGAAGGGGTTTCCTTAATGTAGTACGAAAGGAAATATTCAAAAAGGCCATTCAATCTAAAGGTATACCTATTCCCTTTTCTTTTAAGAATGCTTGATGTAATTAAAAAATCTACAATGTCGTTAGATTCTCCAACTATGCGAGGATTATTCTTTTTGCATTCAACGATAAAATTTATTATTTCGTGGTACTCGGCAGAGTAAATATTTTCTCTGTGATCCTTAAGTAAATAATACGCCAGCTTTGAGCAGATTTCTTTGTATTGTTCAAATTTAAGTTTGCTTTTAGATTCGACAAGATGCTTTTTATTTAAAATTTCATCCACACATAAATCCAAAATCCCAAAAAGATTCTTACTATAATCCTCGTTTGATTTTTTGTAAATCAAAAGGATTAATGAAATAGTCCAATAATTCAACGGAAGTTGCAATTGTCGACATAAAAGAGAAATTCTTTCAAGGACAGTTTCCTTATCACTATCCTTGATATTTGGCAATTTCTCAGTGTATAGGCGAATTTCCTTTCTTGTGATGCTTTTGAAAAAAAGCTTATTGTAATCCAAATGATCTAATTCTTCTTGATAAATTCGAGAAGTGATGTATTCCGAGCAGATAATGAATTTAACTTTTCGATTGTCTTCCAAGAATTGAAGGACAATGGGATGAATTGCAGACAACGGGTCAAAATTATCTATTAACAATACGAACCGTTTATTCTTGATTGTATTCTCGGCATCGTGGTTATTTATTTCATAATAATCTGCTGTGAGTCTCGCAAGATTGTATTTGCCAATCTTGCCATCATAATCTTTATAGTCGAAATAAAATGGAACAAGTCCTTCTAGGGCATAATTTTTTAATAAATCAAGTTGATATTTTTTTAGCAATGATGTTTTCCCACATTTATCCTTGCCAAATACTAAATAGTTGGTATCATCAAACACCAAATTCTTATAATCAAGCGGGGCTTCTTTGTTGTCCGCTATGGCATCAGTGTCAGAATTCACACTAAGAACAGGAGGAGTAAACAGGTCGATGAAGTTAGTTGACACTCCTTCATCGTAATTTAGAAGTAGTTGATTACAGTTATTTAATTCGACATTATATTTGCTAGTTATCTTTTGGCGAAATCTGTTCTGCTTGTGTTTTTCTTCTCCGCAAGGAATAGTAATTACTACTGGCTCCAAAGCAATAAACATGTTTTCCTTTTTAGAAAAAGACGCTCTTTCCAATTTAATGGAGGAATTGTCTTTAAGATTCCAATTTATTATTGAATAGCCAATTTCAGCTCCTTTATCAAAGGAAAGAGTTGCTTGCGTCGTATTACAATATATTCCATTGTTCGCAACAAATTGAGTTGTGATTTGTCCACGATGGATGTGTCCAGAAAGCATCATATTAAACTCCTTATGAATTAGGTCTTGAAGTTCCACATAATTAAATTCTTTGAAATCACTCAAGGGATGATGCACCAACAATATTTTTAAGCCTGAATCTTCAATTTTGGCAAGAGCCTGCTTTATAATTACTGTAGGGAAAAGCAAATTATCTACGTCGGATTTAAAACCTGAGGAAAGCCACGCAGAGTTTAATGAAATAATTCCAACCGTTTCTTTATTTATAACCCTTTTGTAAATTGTATACAAAGGGTTATGCTCTACAGCATTCGATGCAAAATTTGCTACGAAATATTTGTAATAATTCAAAGAGGGAGAAAGACTGGACTTGAAATCTTTACTTCGATTTCCATAAAAATCATTTAGAGAATCGTTAGATTTTATCTTCTCATTAAAATATGAAATGACAGCTTCTGAACACTCGGTTCTATCAATGTCATGGTTCCCGGGGGCCAAAATAATATTTTCCAAGGGAATTTTCAATGCATTGTGAATGGGCGTGAATAATGCGTTGTGGGCTTCCATGAAGTCCGATTCTATTTCACCACTATGAACAAGATCGCCTGTAAAAACTAAATAATCAATTTGTTCGTATGATTTCAAATGTTGAATCAATTTTCCTACAACGTTTTTCTGTTCGTAAAGATTTTTATTGGACTTATAATGGAAGTCTCCGATATGCAGTATTCTCATGTTAAGTAATTGTGATTATATTCAAATATAGGCATTGTAAGCCTGAGGTTAACTAAGGATGCTAATTTACCGAAATCTCCACCCGACGATTCCGTTTACGTCCTCCTGCAACACCATTGTCAGCTACAGGCCTCGCACTCCCCTGCCCTTTGCAAATAATTCGTCCGGAGGCGACATTTTGAGAAACCAGGTAAGCCTTCACTGCCTCTGCCCTGGCTAGAGAAAGTGTTTGATTGTCTGCTTCCTTCCCCGCATTGTCTGTATGGCCGGTTATTGTGATTGCAGCGGCGGTATCCTTTTTCATTGCCAAAGCCAGTTGATTCAATTCTTTAAACGATTCGGGCTTCAAGGTGCTTTTACCGGTTTCAAAATAGATGTGCTGAAGCTCCAGGGCTTTTCCTTTTTCCAATTTGTTGGTGAAGGGGATGGAAGCAATAGGAGGTTGCTTGCCGAAGGGAGTTATGGAAATATCATCGACAAAATAGTAGGCGTTGTGATCTGCCTTTCTATAAAAATAAGGGAGATTATGAAATCCCCCAAAAGCGAAGTATTGCTCACCACCTTTAGCAGTGTACATAGCCGATACTTCCATCCAATGGTTGTGCATATAAATAAGGGAGTCCTTATTCCTTTTAAGCCTTCCAGCTTCCTCCCGATGCAGCTCCTGATATGCTGCTAAAGTGGGGCTTTCAGAAATGAAAAATCGAATATAGGATGCATCTTCAGGAACATAAAACGCCGAATCCCAAGGAGATTCCACAAATAAAGACACCCGGTAGTGCCAGCCCGGATTGAGGGGAGCGCTCAATTTAATCTGCATATCATTCATGTAATTCAGAAATCCAGCATAGCCGAGACCTTGGTGAGGGAAACACTTACCAGAGAAATTTTTTGGAACAGATGTTTCTTTAAACGCTCCTGCACAGGTATTGAATAGTTCAGCCCCGGTATGGCCTACACTAAACCATCCCCTGGCCTGAGCAATATTACTCGAATCTTTGTAAAACTTAGTGGGGCATTTAATTAAATCCTCAAACCCTGGATTGGGAATCAGGTTTTGAGCGTTGCTTTTTTCACATGCAAGAGAACCAAGGAGAACAACAAAAACACAGATCAATTTAATCATACGTGCAGTGTTTCATTTCTTTCTAAATTCAAACCTGGCTGCATTCCATGTTACTTCCATTCCATAGTGTATGGATTATATTTGCAAGATTCCTTCAAATCAAGCCTGTTATCCGGACACATATATCTAAACTCGCATTCCCTGCACCCCTCTATATCATCTTTTTTAAGAAGCCAAATATCCTTAAAATTACCCGAAATTATCTCCTCCAATGCTGTTTCATTGATATTTCCAAAAGTTGGCCCCCAGAATGCATTTTGTACTTCCCCCCTCTCGTCAATGCATACCTTACCGTTGTAAAACACATTATAATGGTGTGCTTCGGTAAACAAAGTCATGCTTATATTAAAAAACGATTCATCCCGCAAAGCACATCTTACCCTATGATCGAAAGTTTCTATAGTAGAAAAAACGCTCTGGATACCGTAATAAGGTTCATTCATAAGCCTGCTTTCCGGGGCTGAATGAAGCAACCAATAGGCAATCCTTTTTTCCTCCTTAACAAGACTGACAATTTCATGTTCCTTGTCCAGGAAAGGTGTAATAATTTCAATGGATTTAAAACTCTGTAGGTAAGACAGGTCCTCCATCACTGTTTCCAATTTCACATCAAAAGGATAGATCAATTGAATATCCCGGCATCCTAATTCAGAAAGCTGACCGATCACCCTTTCAAAACCGAACATTCTTTTTTCCGGCACAGCGATTACGGCGTTGGAAACTACTCCGGGAAACCGGAATGAAAGATCTATTTCCGGAAAGTCACCATCCAAGTAGGTAATAAACTCCTTTTCTTCCAGAAATGCGAAATACTCGTCCACGACCTGATTGTCATAGCTTTTTTTAATTTCTACCACGCTGTTGTAGTTTATCAGCATCTCATACAAATCATTCGGGATAAACTCATAGCTGCCGCGCTGAATATCATAGATCAGGCTTCTTTCAGCTCCTTTTACAGGAAAACAGCAGGCATGCAGCTTAAACATGAAACAAGGTTATGGGTTTGTAAAAGCGGGACGAACGCAGTTCCTGCGTCTGATAAAGCGGATTGGGAACAAGTGCAGAACCTGAATGATAATACATGTCCTTTTCCTTTGAATTCCAGTAGACACTGGTCACAGGGAATCTCTTTAATTCTTGTTCATCAAGATGTTGCAAATCTTTTCTTCCAGGTAATAATTGCATGGTTCAGATACTTGTTTGAATTGCCCTATTGGATTAACTTCTAAAAACACATACTCTCCGGCCTTAGTCACCACCATGTCAATGGATCCTGATTTCAATTGAAAATGATTCATCAGCTGGGTTAACTTATCCGCTATGCTAGTTGGAAGCTGAAACGGACAGACCCTGTTTGGTTTTTCCGAGTTATAATGTCTGAAATCCAAGGCTGTTTGCGGATCACTTTGAGAAAATATGACTGAGCTGTAAAACTTGCCTTCCAGATAAAATATTCTCAGTTCGTATTTTTTGTCCAACAGTTCCTGAACCAGAATGGGGGAAAATCGTTCTGGAAATTCCCATAAATCAGTCAATTCGACTGTTGGCAAGAAAAAAAAAGTGTCATTGACTTCCAGGCTAAAGCTATTCGTAATACTCTTCGTGATCACCCGCCGGTCTTTCGTGAATTTAGCAAGCTCCTCTTTCCTGGAAGTAATCAACGTATCCGGTACCCGAATTTCAAATTTCCGTGCAACATGCAGGACTTCTAGTTTGCTTAAATAATTATCAAACAAGGATCCTATATGTTTCTTTTCTTTCAGTAGGAAATGGAGCAGCTTATTGACTTCCTTTTCTTCGCTTTCCATGAACCGGGAGATAACTGTATTCCGAGGCTTTGGATATGCGTTGTCAAAATACCCTCTCCGGTACCAGTAAGCAGTAATTTCCGAAAGCCGGAAAGATTCAGTCTCCAGGTGAATAACAGGATCATTACTTATAGTAATGTCTATCTTGTCTTCGCGATGAATGCGGATAAATTCTTGTTTCTGAAACAGCAACCAGTCAATTACCTCGCAAGTACTGGATTCATCCCTGTCGGTTAATATTAAAATCATCTATTTCGGATCATAATGGTACTCAAAACCAAACCGTTTTGCATAAGCTTCGATGGGTTCCAATCCCATTTCTGCTCTGCGTTTATTCACATTCAACTCATCTTCCATGGGAAAGAAAACTTGTTTACCTGTGGAATCTGTTTTTACCTGACTGCCGTAAATTTGTTTTTTTCCTTCACTGACCAGGATTCGATCTGTCAGCAGTGCAAAGATCTCTTTCCGGATATCTCCTTTATCAGCCATTTTCTTAACCGCCGGAAAAAACTCCTTTTGAACGTCCAGCGTAGAGTGTTGTATCACCATGATCATGGAAGTAAGGTTACCCACTCCTACCTCTTCTTTGGGAGGGAAACCCATCTCGCGGATTTTAGCGAGATTGACCTTGTTCAACGAGTCCTTCTTTGCCCAAAGCTGTTTCACCGCTTCTTTGTCGTATCCGGGAACGTTTGTTAAAATTTTAATTGCTGCATAAAAGGCCTGGTCCTGAATATCTATACGCCAAAGCGCAAATACCTTTTCCTTGTTGTAGCCCGGATGCTCTTTAAAATATTGCCGGGAAGCACGCTCTCTCACCTGAATCCATCTCGGATCGTCAATTAAATTGTAATAATCCGGGTCCTTAAGGCCGTCCAGATCACAATACCTGTTTAACCAGGCGAAGGCACTGTCTTTGTTATTCATTCGTGCATAAGCGCAACTGATATTATACATGTCTATGTCTGCTACCACCGAATCGTTAGCCGTTTTCCGCTCCTGTTTCACCATATCTTTAAACAAGGAAATAGCCAGGGCGTAATTCCCGCAATTCATAGCCGAATCACCCGGAGTGGTTATAATAACCATTTGCGCTTTGATTCCGGACGTTAAAAGCAAGAGGATTATTAGCCTTTTCATGGTGCAATTCGTTTAAATTATTATGAAAATTAATAACGGGAAAGGATCGCTTTCCCGTTATTTACTCATTTACCAGAGGATCGGGGTGAAATCCTGGGAATAATAACCTCCTCCAGGCGCCGGACTTCCTCTGTCCAGAAAATCAGGACGCATTGCTCCACCGCTAATAGCACATTCCGTACGCTCTCCACCAGCAATTTTAGAGAGTACAGATCCGGGCAATTCATTTTTCTTGAACTTATCCAAGCTTAAACTTTCTAACTTTTTCATTGTGTTTTGATTTATGAAACCTGCCTACTTTGGTAAGGGTGTTCGGCTCGTCCCTTTTCATTGCAATGAAATGCCTTTAAGTCAAGACCGATTTAAAGTAAATCGTCTTTAAAACGCTTAGCTTAATCTGCCGGGAGTCGGACAGAATTACACGAGATATTGAACGAATGGATGTTGCTGACCGGATTAATTTGTTGAGTCCAGGAACAAACCTTTATCAACGCATGTCAACAAGTATGAAATCAAACGCTTTCCTTAAAAAATGAACAGGTGCTGGTGAACTATGGGACAATATTAGGTTACCGGGAAAGGGAAGTCAAATTTATTACACAAACTGCTTATTTTTCGATGCAAACAGGTCTTTTGGAATGATGTACTTCATTGGAAACGTATGTGGAAGGAAACTTATTGCAGAAAAGAATCAGGAAATCCCCAGCTTGGCAAACACCGCTTCTTTATAGGTAGCCCCGATAGGGATGTTTTTGGTGGTCTTCTCCCACCCTACCACCAGCTCGGTGGCCGCAACCGAGCGGATACCTGCAATGGCTGCCACAAACGATTTATGCGTACGAACAAACGCCTTTTCGGGCAGGGAGCCTGCTATCGAGGTGAGCGTTTCGTGGATCATGTATTTCTTTTCCCGGGTAGCGATGTGCACATAGTTGCCCGCCGCTTCCACATATAGGATGTCGGCAAAATCAATGCGGACCTTTTTATTGTCTGACTCTACGAAGAAGAAGGTATTTGCTGTTCCGGTATCAGCCTGCTGTTTCAGCACAGGCAATAGCCTGTCAACAGCCAGTTTTAAGCGGCTCAGACTTACCGGCTTCAGCAGGTAGTCGGCTACCCCTTTATCGTAACCGGTAACGGCGTACTGGTGATGCCCGGTGGTAAAGATGATCTTGGGAATCTGTACCCCGTATTTGGCTTTCAGGTTGTCTAAAAAATCGAGGCCAGAGAAATTGGGCATTTCTACATCCAGGAAAAGGAGGTCGGCTTTGTTTTCATCCAGGTATTTCAGTGCCTCAATAGGATTAGTAAAGGTATTCTTCACCGCAATTTCCGGAATCTGTTTCAGGTGAAATTTGAGGATATCAATGGATTCGGAATGGTCGTCTACGATGATGCAGTTAAACATAGGGCGTATTTAAAGGGTAAGGTTTAAAACAGAAATGTATGCATCAACAGAATCAGTGACTTTCAAGTCAAACTTACCCTTGTACCGCAATTCCAGCAACTGACTGATGTTCTTCTTCCCCACTCCCGAGGGTTTTACCTTCTTGCTGTGATCCTTTTGATTTGCTACCTCAAAAACAATGGATGTTGGCTTAGCCTGCAGATTTATCCGTATGGGATGAGCCTCGTTGGCAAACTGCCCGTGTTTAAAGGCATTCTCCACAAAACTGATCAATATCCGGGGCAGCACCTTTTTCCCTTGCAGTGAACCTTCCTGAACAAACTCCACACAGGTCTTGCCATGTAGGCAGCGCTGCAGGCCGATGAATTCAGTAATAAAAGCCACTTCCTTTTCCAGGTCCACCTGCTCATCGGGCTTGATCAGCAGGGAGTAGTTGAGCATATTGGTATACAATTCAATAGCCTCGGCTGCCTCCGCAGAGCTGGGAAGTACCTTGGCATAGCAGAAGTTCAAAAAATTAAAGGTCATGTGGGAGTTGAACTGGTCGCGCAGGAAGTCGAGTTGTTCGAGGATGAGTTGCTTTTCCTTTTCGCTTTGTTCTTTAAATTTACTTAAGGCCAAGCGGTGGTTAAATGAGGTAAAAGCAAAGCACCCAATAATAAGGAAATTGAGCAACGTATTCGGAAGAATATATGAAAATGGATAAGCAATATAATTAATCTCTTTCCCTCCTAATAAAGGTGTAAGGGTATGAAAATTAAGTATGTTAATTAAAATCAAGGTGATGAAATGGCCCAGGCAAAATAGAATTAACAAGGGGAGATTTCTTCCCCAGTATCTTGGCAATACAAACAGAAAGAGCGAGTAATAGAGAATCATGTAGTTGAGCATGATTAAAAACAGGCCAACTATCAAGGGTAGCATCGGAGGCGGCACCGGGTCAAGTGCCTGCAGAATACAGGTGATGATAACCCATATTATACTGTGTCGTATGTAATCCTTCTTAGTGAGGTGTATCTTTATCATTTGGCTTGAAAGATAGGTAGAACTGCATTACCGGATCAGATTATTTCTGCCTCAATTGCGTTTATTACGTGAACAGACGTTTTGAGGTGACGAACATCTGAAAAAGCATTTTAAACAAAGGTTCAGCTTACTCGAAAAGGCAATTTATACTAACGTGAATTATAAAATATACCTTACTTTAGCTAAAGATATACTTCAATAATTAGGGATAAAATATTAAAAAAAAAGAAAATGAAAAAAAAGAATTCTAATAAACTGGCACTGAAAAAGGATTCAGTTACCATTTTAACCTCAAAGCAACTAACCCATGTTTTAGGTGGAGATCAATTACCAACTTCGTCAGTTTTTTGTGTTATTCATAAGCCAACGATGCTTTAATTCGAGTGCTCTATGATTTACTAGGTCAAGCAAATTCGTTATTGAATCGGCTTGACCTTTTTATATCAAATACTTCCCCCCAATATTAGCTCATGAAATTCCGTATAAAAACCATTTTCCTCGTTCTTTTTATAACGTTCATTAATTGGAAGTTGAGCCTAGCTCAGGCATTCCATTTCCCTGAAACAAATAAAATTTCAACTCAAACAGTTTATTGTGATTCCTTAATAATTAAAGACAATTACCGATGGCTGGAGAACCTAAATGATAGTACCGTAAAGAAATGGTTTAGCCTTCAAGGAGCATATTTCGAAAAAATGACCAACAGGATACCTCTTCGCGATAGTCTGCTAGCCGCAATGTATAAAATTGAGGATCAAAAAAACGAAGTTATTTCACAATTGACTATCCGAAATAACAAATATTTTTTTGTAAAAGCCGTGACAGGTGATAATGTAGGGAAATTATATTTCCGGAAAGGTGAGTTAGGTTCGGATGAATTACTATTTGATCCTTCAATTTATGAAAAGGGAAGAACATTTAATATCTCATTTATTCTTCCTTCTTTGAAAGGAGAAAAGATTGCTTTGGGTATTGCTGAAGGAGGCTCCGAGATATCAAGAATCCTTGTCATGAATGTCGAAAGTAAAACATTGTACAAAGAAAGTATATACCCGAGCTGGTTTGGTGCCCACGATTGGAATAATGAAGGGACTGCCTTTTATTACACAGCACACGAAACCATGGATCCTCAATCGCCTGGTTTTGCCATCGACACTAAACTTATGTTACATCAGGTTGGTACCGCCCCCGAGCATGACAAGGAAATATTTTCAAGAATCCATAACCCTGAACTCGCTATTGATTCCATAAGCATAATTGAGGGTGTATATTCTTCAGATAGAAAATATTTTTTAATATTTCAAGGGGGTGGGCAATACCTTGATATGTTTTGCACCTCTGCTCATTCTCTTATGAATTCGAAAATTGAATGGAAGCATATAATTAAAAAAGAAGATGAAATCAAGAATTTTTGCATAAATGGAGACAGCATCTTCATTTTAAAAGCCGGAAATGGGCAAGGTACCAGAGTAATTGCCACAGCTATAAATAATCCCGATTTTATTAAGGCAAGGGTTGTGATTCCAGCTGACAGAAAAAGCATTACAAATATTGATCGAACTAAAAATTATATGTTTATTGAAAAATCAGATGGGATAAACAAAACAGTGCTTCAATATAGTTTTCTTACTGGTAAAATATCGTCATTGAAGCCTCCAAGAATGGGTAATTTGTCCATTGGTCCATTAAATATAGAATCGGATCAAATAATTTTGTCTCTTTCATCTTGGACTCATATGCCACAATTATTGAAATACAATCCCGATAACTATCAATTCGAGCGGAGCGTATTTGATCGTTCAGTGGATTTACCTGAAATGGAAAATGTTACTGTATCTGAAATTGAAGTCCGAGGACATGACGGAGTAATGATCCCATTAAGTATCGTTTATCCAAAGAACATGAAAATGGATGGTACCACCTATTGCGTCATGACAGGATACGGAGCCTATGGATACAGCCTTGAACCAAATTTTTCGGCGTATTTGCCATTCTTTTTTAGTCATCGAATAATATACGCTGTAGCCCATGTACGCGGAGGAGGAGAAAAGGGAGAGGATTGGCACAAAGGGGGATTTAAGAAAACAAAGCCAAATTCCTGGAATGATTTTATTTCCTGCGCCGAATATTTGATTAAGCAAAAGTATACTGCATCATCCATGTTGGTTGCCACCGGGGGAAGCGCAGGGGGAATACTTGTCGGTCGGGCAATTACCGAAAGGCCGGAATTATTTGGAGGGGCGATTATAGCTGCTGGCGATTGCAACACCATTTTAACTGAAACAACTCAAACCGGACCTGACAATATCCCGGAATTTGGTTCTGTTAAAAACTCAGAAGACTGCAAGTCAGTCGTTGAAATGGACGCACTAAGCCATGTGAAGGAAGGTGTTAAATACCCGGCAATACTCTGTTCTGTGGGTATGAATGATCACCGTGTAGAACCCTGGTCATCCGGGAAGTTCGTTGCTGCGTTGCAAAATGCTACTTCATCAGGGAAACCTGTGATGCTGAGAGTGGATTATGACAATGGACATTTTACGGATGACCGGAGTGTTGATCTCAAGCAAAAAGCCGATATCTACTCCTATATTTTCTGGGCCATTGGTCATCCTGACTTTAAAATGAAGTAATCATCCTCATCATTTCAGCATTTTCACTGCTAATTAAATTCCAATTCCGATGAATCACCTGCCCTTCAGAGGATTAATCCTTTTCGTTATTTTTCTCATTTCCTTTTCGGTAATAAACGCTCAAATACCTGAAATACCCCAAACACCAAAAATACCGGTTGCAATGACGATGTGTGCCGACACCACCTTTACTGATAATTATCGCTGGTTGGAGAATTTGCAGGACACAACCGTAAAGGAATGGTTTAGTAAACAGGGAAAGTATGCAGGTAATTTGTTAAATAAAATTTCAGGGAGAGACACCCTCTTAAAAGAACTAAAAAGCCTTGATCGACTTAAGAATGAAAATATTTCCAATATTAAATTTAGGAGCAATTCTTACTTCTTTCTTAAAACACTTCCAGAGGAAAGCGTAAATAAACTTTACATGCGTATCGGAAAAAATGGAAGTGATCAACTTCTCTTTGATCCAACCAGTTACCAAGATAACCGCAGATTCAATATTGCTTTTTATAATCCTTCCTGGGATGGGCAAAAACTTGCAATTGGAATAACAGAAGGTGGAGGAGAAGCTGCCAAAATAATAATCTTGGACATCCGAACCCGACATTTGCTCAAAGAAATCATAAGTCCCAGTAGATACGGAATTCATGATTGGACAGACGATAACTCTTCGTTCTTTTATACTGCCCATCCAAATAAGGATAGTAAAACAAAAGAATTTGGGCTAGATACTAAATTGATGGTCCATCGTGTCGGCACAGATCCGGCTAATGATATAGAGTTATTTTCAAGAGTTCATAATCCAGAATTAGGAATATCTCCCGCGGATCTTGTAATCGGGTTCTATAGTGAAGACCGCAAATTCTTCGTTATCAGCTTATCTAATGTGGGAAGGGACCGAGATGTATACTATATCCCCGCATCTTCTCTCCGAGACAAGAACATTTCATGGAAACACCTTTTTTCAAAAAGTGACCAGGTAAGTGATTTCGTTTTTGCAAACGACAGTGTTTATTTTATTACATATAAAGAGGCGCCCAATTACAAATTGGTGGCGATATCATCTAAA
>Ga0206898_10217_pt1 | contig 16567 bp, 11 predicted proteins | sample Alteio_BWOrgHeat_50_FD_153237 | JGI IMG/M metagenome (GOLD analysis project Ga0206898, IMG submission 153237) | Enriched cells from forest soil in Barre Woods Harvard Forest LTER site, Petersham, Massachusetts, United States -... | ecosystem: Environmental > Terrestrial > Soil > Temperate forest >...
CGCGTAGCCTTTTTCGTTTTAAATTAATTTCACACCTAAATAGCATGAAGAAAAATCTAATCGTAGTATTTACGGGAGTAATTATGCTCCTGTCAGCATTTAATGTAATGGCACAAAACAGCTCAACCGAAAGCCAGGTAATTAAGAAAGGGATGATCAAAGTGACAATACTTTATCCCAGCGGAGAGGGTAAAAAATTTGATATGGATTATTACACTAACCATCATTTCCCGATGCTCAAAACTTTATTCGGGGATGCTTTAAAGGCCACTGCCATCGACAAGGGAATAGCCGGCGGCGCGGCGGGGGCACCGATACCTTTTGTAGCTATCGGCTACCTGTATTTTGATACGGTTGCGGCCTTTCAAAGCGGTATGGCAACCAACGCCACCAAAATTCGCGGAGACATTCCAAACTATACAGATATCACGCCGGTGATCCAGATCAGCGAAGTTGTGCAGTAATACCCTGATTTTTTGTAACGCATCTCGAATTCACGCGTCTTGCCAAAAATATAATGGTATGAAAAGAAGAGTATTTACTACGGCAATACTGGTAGCCTGTTTCGCCGTTTGTTTAGCAGCTGTTGGCGGCCTGGCCGGTAAATGGAAGGGTTCGTTAAAAGATCCTGAGGGCAATGATCACCAATTTCATCTTGTTCTTAATACTGATGCAGAAAAGCTGACTGGTACAGCACAGGCGGAAGGCGATCCTTTAACAATCAATGATGGCAAGATCACCGGCGACAATTTTTCATTCACGCTTAAAGATCCCGACGGTCATGTTATACCGGTTGATGGGAAATACATCGCAGCAGGCGACTCTATTTCCCTCAATTTTACCGAAGATGCTATGAAACATCATGTGACATTTGTAAGGGATGGTCAGTAGGTAGACAGTGCTGCCTGAGCAGCCTGCACACATACTCTCAAACTCACGCTGGCTTTTGCCCTAACAGGCTTAAGCGCGCGTTTTTTTTACCCTGCAAATCATGTTCACGTTCACCGCGTTCACGACGCTATTTTCGTGAACGCTTTCATTTTTAGATATTTGTGATTTACACTAAGTCAAAAATCACCCCCTTCATGGTGACAAAATAGTGTCACCACTAATTTTCTTGTCGGCCTTATATTTGCAAACCTTAACTGAGCTGGCTTTTAGACCCTTTTCTTAAATAAAATACATCTATTAGCTTCATCCCAAACAAGGAAATCGCTTTCAAAATATTTTGTCCCAAATGGAACATATCGGCTCCCCGGGGCTAACTCAAGCTCCTGCGGGGCGACCACAAGGGATCGCCCCTACGCATCACCTGCATTTATAACACTGCAATATCATACAGTTATCAAAATGACATGTAGGGGCGATCCCTTGTGGTCGCCCTATTATGGAAGGGTGTACGTCTATGACAGTAATTTATCGGCAGATCAAGAAAGTTGTATAACAAATAAGTTAAAAGTGTTTCCTGCCATTCCAAACAGTTAAACTGAATTTACCGGTTTAATCATTATCTTCCCATTTTATTAATCGATTAAAACGTTGCCTCAAATTGAGCATACACCGGGTTTTTACTGCCAATGAATTAAGTGAATGAGAAGATACCTTAAAATACTGATCACGCTGCTCATCCCGGTTTTGGGCATGGCGCAGCAGCAATATCCCGACAGCCTGAAAAAGGTTTTAAAAGCCGCACAGGCCGACTCTACCCGCTATTCCGCGCTGAATGGGATCGGTGAGTATTATGTGGAGATCGATCGCGACTCCGCGCTTTATTACCTGAACCAGGCGCTGGCTATCGCGAAGAAAAACGACCGCGCCATAAACCAGGGCGCTACCTTGGCGCGGATAGGTTACGTGTATATATTTCAGGGCAAATACCCCGAATCGCTTGAATGTTTTCAGCAAAGCCTCAAGCTTGCCGAAACTCCTGCAAACGAAAAGACCATCTGGAATCCAAACATGTCATGGATCCCATTCTCCACACCGCAACGAACCCGCCTCACCATCCTGTCGGGTGTGCATTTGCTTTACTCAATATTGGAGGGTGACACCGGCGACTATGACCAGGAAATAGCGCAGGTAAAATTGAGCAAAGCACTTGCAAGGGAAGCCGGCGACGTCAACTTTGAGGCCATAGCCGATATGAACCTCGGCACGGATTTCCAGGACGTTATCCACCTGGATTCCGCATTGATACTATTGCAAAATGCCGCCCATACTTTTGAACGCACCGGTTATAAAAAATACCTCGGCGGCGCTTATGGAACAATAGGTCTCAAGTATTTGGCCAAAGGCAAAGGCGATTCGGCTGTCATGTATTTTCACAAGGGGCTAAATGTCAGCATGCAGCAAAAAAACTTTGTATTGGCCAATTTTAATTATATCAACCTTACGGGATATTACCTGGGTACAAAGCAAAAGGACTCCAGCGTTTATTATGCAAGGAAAACAATGGATATGTCGCTTGCCCTGAATAGCAACAACATGGGGCAGATTTATGAAAACGTTTACAAAAGCTACCAGCTGGCCGGAAATACCGACAGTGCCTATAAATACCAGGGCCTGGCACTGGCCGCGCAGGATAACAGGTATCAAACCACCCTTAAAAGCCTGGCCGATTTTCGCACAATATCTTTCAAAGCGCAGTTGCGCGCGCAGGCATTGCAGAAAGAAAAAGAGGATGCCCAAACCCGCTTACGCACCTATTTGCTGTTGGCCGTAATTGGCGTATTTATGCTGCTGGTGGCGATATTTTACTGTAATAACCGGCAAAAGCAAAAAGCCAATAAGGTATTGGAAAACACGCTCGATAACCTCAAAGCGGCCCAAACGCAATTGATCCAGTCAGAGAAAATGGCTTCATTGGGCGAGCTCACCGCGGGCATTGCCCACGAGATCCAGAACCCGCTCAACTTTGTCAATAATTTCAGTGAAGTAAATAAAGAAATGCTGGAAGAACTGCGGGCCGAAACCAAAAAGCCCAAAGCAGAAAGGGATGAGCAATTGGAAATAGAACTTATTGACGACCTGATAGAAAACGAACAAAAGATCAATCATCACGGCAAACGCGCCGACAGCATCGTCAAAGGTATGCTGGAACACTCGCGCACCTCAAGCGGGCAAAAAGAACCCATAGACCTCAACCAACTGGCCGACGAATACCTGCGCCTCAGCTATCACGGTCAACGGGCGAAGGATAAAAGTTTCAACGCTGAACTGGTTACTAATTTTGACCCGGCGCTGCCCGAGGTTAACGCTATCCCGCAGGATCTTGGGCGGGTATTGCTGAACCTCTTGAACAATGCTTTTTATGCGGTTCAGCAAAAGGCAAAAAGCGCCGAACCCGGCTATAGACCAACCATAGCAATAACCACCTTCTATCTTTCCCAACAGGGGACGGTGGGGCTTAAAGTAAAAGACAACGGCGCCGGCATTCCCGACAGCATTAAAGAAAAGATCATGCAGCCATTCTTCACCACCAAACCAACCGGCGAAGGAACAGGCTTAGGCTTGTCTTTAAGTTATGATATTGTGGTGAAAGGGCATGGAGGGAGCGTTACGGTTAATAGTGCGGAGGGTGATGGGGCGGAGTTTGTGGTTGTGTTGCCGGTTGGTTAAGCATCAATTCAGGTTCACGGCATGCTTGCTGTAGTCGCCTACATGCATACGGTATCCGTAGACGCAGTCTACGAACAACAGGGTCTTTTGCGACAGCCACTGGATAAAAAGGGTATATTCAATAGTCAGTCTGGGGCGCCTATATATAGGTGATAAACCTCTAAATAAAAGCCCTAACGGAAAAGAAATTATCTATGGATCATTGATCGTATCAGCGACTATTGTTTATAGTTAACACAATCATCGCTAGGGCTACTTTCCTCAGGAACAGTGAATTCGAAATTAATTATTATTCCGTTTTTAATAAGAAAAGCAGTGCTGTCCGGTAGACTTGGCTGAGTTTGATATAACTCATTAGCCGCTGATGTTGACACATTAGTGTAATTGACCATAGGTAATTTTGACGGATTTTTTTCGTTTTGTAACATGTAAAATCGTTTACAAAGTTAATTTTTTATTTAAATGAATAATAGTTGAATGTCTCTTTTTAATTAATCGAGGATGAATCTTCGTGTTTCCAGCCTTCGAATTTCCTATTATCTTGAATTGAACTCTGAATTATCGGAGCCATATTCGGCATCTGGATCTGATGCTGATTTTTAATTAACTCTCCTTCGCTAATGTACACATCAGTGCCGCAATCGATGCTCTCTATTAGTATCCGTCGGACTTCATAAGAAGCTTTCAAGTTGTTACCCAATATCACATTTGGATCAAATCCATTAGTAATATCTAACTCGTTATAAATATCATCATAAATATCTTTGATGACTTTATAAAACTCCATGTTTGGTGTCTCAATATTTAGACCAAATTCGCGCGCTTCTCGCCTTGAAATCGGATAATCATGGCTACCACTATCGGAACAAAAGAAGTTAATGGCTTTATTCATTTTTTCTTCATCTGTTCCGAAATGTTTTTTTAGTAAACTCGTTGCTAATCGTAATATTTGCTGCCTTGATCTAAATACATTTCCTATTACTATAGGATGAATTTGTGATGACAACCCCAAAAAAATTTGTGCCAATTGAGCTTCATCATGAATGTCAAGTTCCTGTTTGGCATATTCAAAATAGCCTTTGATTGATTCGACACTAACTGGAACTCTTGCTTGTGGATTTTGCGGGAATGTTGGATTTTGCGGGTTTAGATGACTATTTAAAGATGGATCGATTGGTCCTAAAGTAGCCTGCTTAGTCATTATTATCCGGTCAGCGCCCAACGATATCAATGTCCCACTACTTCTTGCTTTAGAGGGAACAATTACCTCATAATCTTTACAAAATTGTTTAAGAAGATTTACAAGGCCCCAGGCTGCCATTGTATCGCCACCACGTGTGTAAAGGTAAAGTGTGATTTTTTCAGGGAGATTAAATTTATCTAAGTGGTTTACAAACAAATCATGACTGTCAGGCGAAATTTGAGTTTCCATACCGGGTTTGTCACCAGTTACAAAGACAATCAATTTGGAGTTTCTTTCAGTTTCGATTTTTTTGTAAAGCTCTATTCGGTCTTTAAGCATTGTATGAGTTTAGGTTTAAAATTGTTTTTTTTAAAGTTAGATAGTAAAAATCTAATTATCAACCATGATTTCAATTTTCCCCGTTATTTTTCATTAATTCTTAATAATCGAAAGCAATCATCCAATCCGAATGTTTAATCATGATGACATTTGAACCCTTGGATTTGCTTTGGATGTCTTTAGTGTAAATAAATAATCGGACGGATTTAAAAGCTAGATGTATATGCGATATAAATTGTAAAAATAATGAATAGTCCTATATAAAATGGTGGCCTTGTTTTGTCAGTGACAGTCTTAATGGGCAAACGCCTCTTGATCAAACGTTCAATTGCTGTTAAAGTTTACTACCTTAGGACTAGTATACCCATGATTTGAATTGCCCCAAATCTGGCTCTAGATTGACTGGCAGGGCTGCACTCAAAGGCTTCTCGTGAAGTTGCCAAACTATATAGTGTTGTCATTAGTACGCAGACGCTTGAGGTTCTGCGCTGAATACTCACGCCGTGTGGTGAAATTATTTATTTAGTTGAGTCTCTTCCACTTCAACTCGACGATTTAATTCACGCCCTTTTTCGGTTGAATTATTTGCCACTGGACTTGTTTCACCGTGTGCCTTTAATTTTACACGACTTGAGTTAATGCCTGCGTTAACTAGGTATGTTTTTACAGAATATGCTCTATCTCGAGCTAACCTCATATTATGCGCTGCAGTTCCCTCCGAAGAGCAGTAACCGTGAAGAATTGCAATTGATTGAGGATTTGCTTTTAAGTGTGCAACGATTGTATCCAATAAAGTAGAAGCCGACTTTGTAAGCATGGATGAATCAAACTCAAAAAGGATAGTGGGGTATCGATTATCATTATTGAAACTTTTTGGGTTGACATAGTTGCAAGCAATCGATCCATCCCGTAAATCTTTAGAATAGCCAAGATTAATACATGGGAAAATTAAAAAAAGCAGAACAGTGTTGATTTTCATATGATTAACCGGTTGGTAACGTAAAGATACTAGTTAATTTAGTTACATTCAAAACTCAATTCTGTCAATCTCACGCATTATCTATCTTTTTTTGTTGGTGGGAGTCTAGTCAGTTGAAGTTAACAATGGTGAAATAGATTTGTCATTCATAAAGACTTGTAAATTAATAATTTGGCTGAAATTATTCCGCCGATTAGTTGTCTGTTATGATAGTTTAATATAAATCATTTGGAGCCGTTTATTTTATTACAGTCTTGATTATTAATTTGAGAACTCATCATCATCAATTCTTTTTGGTTTTATTTCGACCGCTGATAGAATTTTTGAAAACAGCGCTGCCGCTAAATCCGATGTGGGATGACCTGGGATAGGGCTTTCCACCTGCCTTTTGATTTCTTTCGATTCTACTTTCACTTCTGGTGAGAAAGCATCCTTTGATAAAGAAATCTTCACTTCATCGTCATATCCACTTTTTGAGTTGTTACCTGCTATTCTAACTCGTTCAAATCCGAATAAAAAGTGTTCGTATTTTGCAATTTCTTTTAAATGAAATCGATATAACGAAGTTAGTACTCCAAAAACTAAGATAAAAACGCCATAAATAATATAGATAATCGAATTATCAATTTTTAGGAATCTATCGTTTACATCACCCGGTATCTTGGCTATTTTCTCTTGTGCTCCGATAACCGCCAAATTGTTTTTTTTTATTTCACTCTCAATTGTATCCGCATCTCTAGCATAATCTGAAAAAACAAGCTTATCATTATTCTTTAAAAGCTTTTTTATTGAATCAGTAAGTAACCCTTTTAGCACGTTAACGCTACCGTTGTTAAGCCTTGAAGCTTTGTAAATTATACTGTCACTTCTTTTTAAACTCTCGTTTAACGATGAGTAGACGCTCCTGTTGTAAAAAGTTTGGATGAAGAACAAACCTTGAACAGCAAAAAATGATAACAAAACAAAGATAATAAGCCTAAATATCATTCTAGCTTCGCCTCGATGTCGATCAACGTTTTGTTCACATTTTACTATCGCTTCGTCGATTGATTTGGCTTTTTCCATTTGATAAGCGTTAAGGTTAACGTTAACAATGTGTAGACGTAAATATAATTATTCTTCTTGGCATTCAATAATTACTATTATATAATCTCCCGCCCGGTCAAGCGCGCCGCTTGACTGAACTATCCGTTTGAGGATTCCACTCAAAACATCACCTGCTGTACGAAGTTTGGTAATTTCAGATGTCTATACTGTAAATTGCATCTACACCACAATAAAAAAGCCGCCCTACTTTCGTAAAGCGGCTTTGTAAAGCTAAACTCGCCAATAAATCATTCACTTCTTAGGCTTTTCACAGGGTTGGTCAAAGCCGCTTTTATAGCCTGAAAACTGATAGTAAAAAGGGTGATGATAATAGCCGCAATACCCGAAGCGATGAATACGCTCAGGCCTATGCTGACTCCAAGCCACGCTTATCGCTAATTTTTGCGGTTTTGTTACAAAAAATGTCTTTGGAATTGGTTACCGTATAGGCAACGGCACCTGTTTGGTCGTGGTAGGTAACAACGGTATCATAGAAAATATTAACATCACTTGAAGTAGTACAAGTTTGGGCTTTAACTGTAAATGCAGCTGACATCATCGCCAATAATGCAAACAGCAGGGTTATTTTGTGCACCATAGGTCATATTTTATGAATGAGATGAATGGATGAGCAAATAGTTTAAACAGTCACAGGAATAATACTTTTGAACCGGCGGGCAAAGTGAAAATACCGTGAAAATACGGGTTGACACTGACAGTCCTAAATATTTAACTTTAATTGTTTTAAAAACTTCAAATTTCATTATTCTAATATTGTCGCGATGGCAGCAGCTTTCATAGAACATAGATCTCATGTGTTGAATGTACCTCGCGTTTGAAGGGAGATGAGGAAATATAAACATCATTGTTTTCAATATTCCATTATTTAAATTTTATGTTTAAAAATAAATACTGAATCTAATTAAAGGATACTAATTCAAATAATCTAACCCTTTAGTCATGAAAGAGCCAGCCAATTTGATGAATTCGTCCCATTATAATCGTTCTATCATATTAATAACCATTTTAATATCACTATTGCTGTTCGCATGGGAAGAACAATTATTATACGGAGACAAAGTGCGAGATAAATTGCTCGGTTTCAATAAAGCTTGGCAATCAAATGCAAATTCTGAATATAAAATAAAAGCGGTTTATAAGCCTTACGTCGTCGATGCCTACAAAGATATCCAGGGTTATTTGGGCGTAAGTGATGAGAAAAACATTAAGAAATGGTTTGGAGTCTTTTTGGAAAAGCTGAATAATTTGGATACTCAGACTGATATAAGCGACAATATATGGTCAAGTGATGGATATACAACAACATGGGCCACGTCGAAAGATGTTTCTGTTGTCAATAAGGTAAATTATAATAGGGGCATGATATTAAAAGGCAAATCAATGAGCCCTCCAGATTTATTATCCAAAAGGATATTTAAAGAGTATGTTGATTATGTAAAAAACAGCTTTTCAAATATTACCACGAAAAAACCAGATAAAGATCCGAATAAAAATTTTGAACTTTATAATAACACCGCTTTATCAAATTTCTTCGATGGGAATTTATCAGACTATGAAATTACAAGTAGTTATATAAAAATTCATCGGTTTTTTATTGCGTGTGTTAAGGACTCGCTTAATGCTCAAATCTATAGCATGGCGGTTTATCCAGCCTATGCAGACCTATCATTTAGCGAACTAAATATTCCTGACCGACCTTGGTATAAGGCAGCTATGACGCATAAATTTCCATTACATTATCGGACACATGATGAAAACTATGATGCAGAGTTTGGATTGACTGGACTTTATAATGACGTTGCAACTGCAACAACTACTGTGTTAGATAGGACATTTATATGCTCATTCAAATTGCCAAATTTGAAAAGCAATGTTCGATTTATTGCATGTATGGACTTATTTTGTGATAATAGTGTTGATCTAGACCCGCCCAATCCATTTACAGTTTCAAGAAATATTAACTTGGGATATACGTCAGTTTCTAGTCGCCTTTTTATGCGAATTCCGTTAGGGTGGTGCTCTGTTATCGATAGTATTGCATTTTTCCTTTTAATATACTTATTAATGCAGAACAGCCGCGTTAAAGAAATTGTAGTAAGTGTTTTGGAGGGTATACTCAATCAATTTAACAGTTATAAATATGCTACCTTTTTTCTCAAAAAAATAAAGGATATCCGCCTAAATGAAAATAATGTAAACGATCCTCCTTCTATAAAATTTGACAATTCTACAGAGACCATAAAGGCTTCGGAGTTTTCAAATGAAGATTCCTTTGGCATTTCCGCCGTTTTGAAAATATTTTTTTTAAAATTTTCAAAATCGAGAAAAAAAACTCAAATAAAAAATTTAAAAATGCTATTTGGGGATACTTCAGCTTTAACCCTAGGTATAGACAATAAAAATTATTATCGAGGTGTAGAATACTGGGAATTTTATAGCAGAAATACACAGTCGGCTATTTTTATTGTTAAATGGCTTAACTCAATTTTTACAAAAGAAGAATTGTCCATCGAAATTCTGGGCGAAATTAAAACAAAATATCACGCTGATCAGGTTAATCGGATTTTAGTATACTTGAAAAAGGAATTTGAAAATCGATTGCTGACCTCAGAAAATGACTACTTTGAAATAAGATTGGAATTGAATCAGAGTCAGGCTGTTCCGGTAACCATTCCGGAAGTTTTTCGAAAAGAAATGGATGGGAATCCAAGTATTCTCGAATATTTTACCAGTATTGGCAGGCTACATAGATTTTACGAGAAAAAGCTGTTTTTTAGGTATCGCGGTCCATCGAAAGTTGAAATTAGCTATTTTCTTGAACTATATAAAGACATGGATGTTTACAGCGTTTGTGGAATAACATTTTTACAGAAATTAAAAAACAACGATAGTTTGCCAGTATTTTTAACGGATACCAATGCGCCGGTAGAGCGCATTTTTATAGAAACAGCAGAACATCAGTTATATGACTTTTTACTTCCCTTCGAAGATTTGGTAAATAAAACTTATAACGATAACGAAACGGATAAAACTTTTCTTGTTTACGTATTTAAAGAAGAACATGCCGAGTTAATAGAAAAATATAAAAATTATGATTTTGCGATTGTTAAACATACAACCGGAAGAACTGAATATATTTTATACCACACGCCAAACACTACTACAAGTGAAATAGGTTGGGTAAGCTGGCGTACTATTGATATTGACTTTTATCAGGCTGTTTACAAAATGTTAAAAATAGAAACGAATTCAAATACGGTTAAAATTCAAAGTTACATGCATGATTGGAAAGTCAATAAACATTCAAAGAAATAATTGCCTAATAACACCCCGCCCTGTCAAGCGTGCCGCTTGACTGAACAACGCATTTGAGTGTCACACTCAAAATATTACAACCCTTGTATCCCGGCAAGGTTGATTTTGTATAAAGGTTAACGGATAGCCTTTGGAATTAAATATCAAGGGATAATGAAAGTGCCGGTTAGTGAATGTTGAACCAAACCATTATCCCGATGACGCTCTGCAGCAACACGACAACCCTTAACGACAATAGCAGATAAGGCTACAGATTCCACCTTTTCAAGTGAAGTCCAACCCAATCTTTCTCCTTTTGACCTTGTCTGTTTTAATACTTTCGGTGCCATGATATACAAGTATATTAAGAAATACTAGGTTCTACAAATTATATGATGATAATAAGCCTAAATGAGTTTTGAGCTTCCCAGTCAACTAATTTGAGCTTTGCAGCAAACCTGCGCCTTTGTTTTTGCCTCACCTTTGTTTTGTAATTAAAACAAAACAGAAAGTGAAAAAAGTAATATTAATAACCGGCGCTTCTGCCGGCATGGGTAAAGATTTTGCAAAGGAACTGGCGAAAGACGGCCACATAGTTTATGGCGCGGCACGCAGGGTCGACAAAATGAACGATCTCAAAGCGCTTGGCGTAAAGGTATTGGAAATGGATGTAACCGATGATGCCTCAATGGTTGCCGGAATTGACACCATAATTAAAGCCGAGGGCAGGATAGATGTGCTGATCAACAACGCAGGCTTTGGCTCGTATGGCGCTGTGGAAGATGTGCCCATGAACGATGCCCGTTATCAGCTGGAAGTAAACGTATTTGGCGCAGCGCGGTTAATGCAATTAGTTTTACCGTCGATGCGGAAGCATAAATTTGGACGGATAATTAACGTAACGTCAATAGGCGGCAAATTAGCTTTGGCTTTTGGGGGTTGGTACCATGCCAGCAAGTTTGCGCTGGAAGCATTGAGTGATAGTGTGCGTAACGAGGTGGAGCAGTTTGGCATTGATGTAGTAGTTATAGAACCAGGTGGTATAAAAACAGAGTGGAGCGGTATTGCAGGTGACAACCTGAAGAAAATTTCGGGACATACTGCGTATAAGCACAAGGCTGACCAGGTTGCAGCATTGTTTGATACTATTGACGACAAAGTTCCCGGTCCGGGGGTAATTACTGCACTGGTGAAAAAAGCCATTGAAGCTATAAAACCAAAAACACGATATTCAGGCGGTTATATGGCGGGCCCTGCATTGTTTATGCGTAAAATGCTACCCGACAGGTTGTTTGATAAAATGATGATGGCGCAATTTAAAAGGTAATACGATTACTGAATCAATGTCGTTTACGTAAGCCCTACCTAAATCCTCCCCGGTAGGGAGGACTTGAAGAAACTGACGCGGGTGAAGCTAAAGTCTCCCCAGCCGGGGGAGATTTAGAGGGGGCTGTAACGGCGTGGGGCTTACATAAACGACATTGACCACTGAATTGGTATATTTGAACTTAAGATGAAAGATACATCCCATATCGAACTGGATAATTTGCTGTATTCGTGCATTGATGAAAAAGCGCGGGGAAATGAACAGTATGTTTGCGAACATGCCTTAGGCTACATTATATCCGGCGAAACGCATATTCAAACACCCGAGGGTACAAAGGTTTTTGGCGCGGGGCAGATAGGATTGGTGCGCAGAAACCTGCTGGTGAAATCCATCAAAGTGCCGCCGCCCGGAGGAGAATTTAAGTCGATAAATATCTTTCTCGACCAGGATTTTTTAAGAAAGTACTGGACCGAAAATAAGTTGTCGGCGGTTGCCAGGTACACCGGTTCGCCCATAGTGATCTTACCGCCGGATCCCTATATAAAAGGCTATTTTGATTCGCTGATGCCTTATTTTGAAAATAACGCGCAGCCTAAACCGGTGCTGGCCGATATAAAAACAACAGAGGCAGTGGAGTTGCTGCTGCGATCAAATCCCGACCTTAAAAACTTCTTGTTTGATTTTAGCGACCCTCACAAAATCGATCTGGAAAATTATATGAACAGGCATTACATGTATAATGTGCCTGCTGTGCAATTTGCCAGGTTAACCGGTCGTAGCCTGGCAAGTTTTAAGCGCGATTTCGAAAAGATCTTTAAAACGTCGCCCGGCCAGTGGCTATTGCAAAAACGACTGGAAGAAGCTCATTATTTGATCCGCGAAAAAGGGCGCAAGCCGTCGGATGTTTATTTGGATGTAGGGTTCGAAAACCTGTCGCACTTTTCGCGTTCCTTCAAACAAGCTTTTGGTGTTGCGCCGTCAATGGTGTAGTTTTCCATTTCCGGGTCTCCGAAGGGACAAAAAACCATGTCATTTCGAACGCAGAGAGAAAACTTATACGCCCTGCATAACGAACTATGCAGAGCGGTAATGTCTCATGCATAAGTTTTCTCCTCGTACCTCGAAATGAAAGGATTTATTTTACAACCAGGTGTGGTGCCCTCGTTCACTCGCTTCGAATAGATTTTACGGGGTTAGCAAGAGCGGCACGCACGGTCTGAATACTGACCGTTAAGAGGGCAATGGCGAAGGCGACAGCGCCTGCCACGAGGAAGATCCACCAACTGATCTCTGTACGATAAGCAAACGTACCGAGCCATTTGTACATGGCCCACCATGCCACCGGGAAGGCGATGATCGCGGCGATCGCGACAAGCATCGTAAAATCCCTGCCGAGGAGGCCAACAATATTACTGACGGTGGCGCCGAGTACTTTGCGGATCCCGATCTCCCTGGTGCGTTGCTCGGCAGCATAGGTAACGAGGCCGAACAGACCGAGGCAGGCAATAAGGATGGCGAAGATGGCAAAGGTGATGAAGATCCGGCCGGTCTGTTGCTCGGCGTGATACAATTTATCAAAGTCGTTATCCATAAAGGTGTAGCTGAAGGGCACCCCTTGCTTAGCGGCATGGAACTTACTTTCCACCTGCCGGATGATACCGGGGATATCTTTCGTGCGGAAGCGGACGGCCATATTGCTCCAGTTAAACGTATTGAACAACATGATAAGGGGGTGGATCTTATCGTGCATGGAGTTATAATTAAAATCCTTTACCACGCCGACGACATGGAAGGTGAGCAGCTTGTAGTGATCATCGTGATTGTAAAGGATCAGATTGAGCGGGTCCTTCGCGCCGAGCATCGCTACGGCAGCCTCATTGAGCATGATGGCTGTGGAGTCCGTAGGAAATTGCGGGAGGTTGAAGTTGCGGCCTTTGACGATCTGCATGCCGAGGGTAGGAACATAATGGTCGTCGACCCGGAGTGTGGTCATGAGGATCGACTTCCTGGCGTCCAGCGTGGGATCCGTGAACCAGCCTTCCTGCCAGTACTGACCATCAACGGTGGGGAGGTCGGGAGTGGCGGTGGCGTCGGTGACGTTGGCAAGGGTGAGCAGGTCTTTGCGAAGGTTGGCCGTTCCATCCCGGCCGAGCGACCAGGTATCATGAATGACGAGTACCTGGTCCCGGTTAAAGCCGACTTCCTTATTTCGAATATATTGCAGCTGGCGATAGATGACAAGGGTGCTGACGATGAGGCCAATAGAAATAAAAAATTGAAACACCACCAGGCTGTTACGCAGCGAACTGCTCTTGAAGCCTGTGGCTAGCTGCCCTTTCAATACCTGGACCGGCTGAAATGAAGAAAGGTAAAAGGCCGGGTAACTGCCTGCGAGACAGCCGACCAGCAGCACCAAAACTGTGAGAAAAAGCAGGAACCGGCCGCTGAAGAGTACGTCGGCATGGAGCGATTTGCCGGCAAGCTGATTGAACATCGGAAGCAGCAGGACAGCAAGGCCAAGGGCGAGGACTAAAGCAAAGAAGCTGAGCAGGACTGACTCGGTGAGGAACTGGAGGATGAGGTGCCCTTTCGTGGAGCCGGCAACTTTGCGGATGCCCACTTCCCTGGCGCGGTTGGCACTGCGGGCGGTACTAAGATTCATAAAATTGACGCAGGCGATCAGCAGGATGAGCACAGCGATAACGGAAAATATGTACACGTACTGGATATTGCTGTTGGCTTCAAGCTCGCCTGACTTATTGGAACGGAGGTGCACGTCGGTGAGTGGCAAGATGCGGCACCGGAAATGATTACCCGTTTTCTCGAGGTCGGAGCGCGAAGCGCGGAACATTTGCCGGAGGGCCGGGCTGACATAGCGGTTGACGACGGCGTCTACATCCTTCTGCACCTCGGCCCGCGTGGTGCCGGCCCGGGCAAGGATATAGGTATAATAAGGATTACTTATCCAGTCGTTGTCGCCGGGGTCATTAAAGTTATAGGCTTCGCGGATGGGGCGAATGAAGCTGAAATGGAAATGAGACTGTTCCGGCATGTCCCGGATGACCCCGGTGATCTTGAGGAGTGTATTGTTACTACCAATCTCCAGCGTGCGGCCGACCACGTCGGTACTGTTGAAATAGCGTCGGGCGGCACTTTCATCAATCACGATGGAATGAGGGTTGTTGAGTGCGGTATTCGGGTCGCCGGCGATCATGGGCAGGGTGAAGACCTTGAAGATCGTCGAGTCGGCGAAGGTAAAATGATGGTCGAGGATACGGTCGTTGCCTTTTCGCACCAACTGGTCACCCGGGTTGCGGAACCGCACCATCTGCTCTATCTTCGGATAATCAGCAACGAGTGTGGGGCCAAAATATTTGGAGGTGGTGGCAGCATCATACTGGGTGTTATTTAAGTAGACATCCTCATCGATGCGATAGATGCGGTCGGCGTTTACGTTGTAGCGGTCGTAACTGAGCTCATCCGTAACGTACAGGACGATCAGCAGGCAGACAGCGAGGCCGGCAGCGAGGCCGGTGATGTTGAGCGCTGTAAAGCCCTTGCTTTTTTTGAGGCTGCGGAAGGCGATCTTGAGATAGTTTCTAAACATAAAGCTGCGGATTAATTTTTCGACAAACCACTTTGGCGTGGTTCCATGCATCGAAATTACCGCGGCCGGCTGTGAACCAGCTCTCAAATTATAAGTTGGGAGTTCTTTTTTATATTCGGCGGGAGTTTTACCCGTTAATTCTTTAAATATGCGATGGAAGGTGCTTTCGGAATTGAAGCCCGAGTCGTAGGCTATACCCAGCAGGGTGATGTTGGCATAAGCCGGATCCTGCATTTTGCGGATCACATCCCTAACACGGTATTCATTAATAAAGTCGTTAAAGCTTTTTTTGAGGACGGTATTCAATATCCGCGACAACTCATGGGTATGCAGCTCCAGTTTTTTGCCCAACGAACTCAGGGTTAATTCCGGATCCTCATAGTACCGGTGTTGATGAACGGCCTTTTTGAGCCAGGTTGCTTTTTGCTTCAGTCCGGCGGGGAGCAATGGCCTTAAAAACGTTTTGGCAACGGCAAGCTCGCCACGGTCAGGCCTTGAATGCGCGGCGGCACCTATCCAGATCAGCATTCCACCCACACTGAGATAAAAAAGATAATAAGCCTGCGCGCCCAAATGATAAAAATAAATGGCCGCAGTAAGTGGTACCCAAAGCAGCCACAATAGCGCGAAACCAGCCAGCAGATGATGCAGCCACCTCAACTCAAACCGGTAACGGTCGCCGCCGGTAAATTTTTGGCGATGATAAAGACGTTGGATGAGGCGGTGCGAGAAATACAGGTAGATAATAACCGAAATAAAAGTAAGGAACGGTAATACAGGGTTGGGTAATAGGTGCGGCTTCAATAATGCCGGGACGAAATGCAGCAGGTCTTTTAGGCCAAACTTGTATTCCGGCCGGGTTAATTTCAGCACATAAAAATATATCAGCGGACCAAGAGCCAAAGAAAACTGCAGCGGCAAGCGTGTATCGATGCCCGAGATCCGGAACATCCACAAAACCATTACCACAAGCGCCAGGGCAAGAAACCTGTTTGCCGGGCGGTTTGTCTTTTTGGTGAACCCTAACAACAAAGCAAAATTCAGCCCGGTAAACAGGATGCCCATCACGGCTACGTCGTAAAAGTTTATATGAGATGTAAAGAGATTCACGTG
>Ga0206898_10205_pt1 | contig 16487 bp, 16 predicted proteins | sample Alteio_BWOrgHeat_50_FD_153237 | JGI IMG/M metagenome (GOLD analysis project Ga0206898, IMG submission 153237) | Enriched cells from forest soil in Barre Woods Harvard Forest LTER site, Petersham, Massachusetts, United States -... | ecosystem: Environmental > Terrestrial > Soil > Temperate forest >...
TATTTTACCAACGCTTAGGTAATACCGACAAGTACGTAATACCCATTTTCAAATCTTCAAATCAACAAATTTTCAAATTACAAATGCGTATTACTTCTGAACAGCTTTATCGCTATCGCCAAAAGTATTACACCAAAAGCCTTCCTTAAAATATTCAAACCTGTTTTGCCTAACAGTTTTTCGAGCCATTTTACATTTTTGAGCACCAGGTAAACAAACAGGGTGTTAATTACTATTCCTACTAATATATTGGATGTTTGGTATTGCGACTTCAGGGAAAGCAGGGTTGTCATGGTACCGGCGCCTGCTATCATTGGGAAAGCCAGGGGCACAATGGATGCTGTCTCCGGCATTTCTTCTTTAAAAAGTGTAATGCCCAATATCATTTCCATGGCGATGATAAAAATAACCAGCGAACCCGCTATAGCGAAAGAGGACACATCCAGGCCTATGATGCTAAGCAATTCGTCACCGGCAAATAAAAAGCCGATCATCAACACTAATACCGCTATACTTGCCTTCTCAGATTCGATATGTCCCACACGCTGGCGCATTTGGATAATTACGGGGATTGCGCCCAGGATATCGATAATGGCGAAGAGGATCATGGTGACAGAGAGGATCTCTTTAAAAACTAATGGCTGCATGGTTTTTAGGTTTTATGCTTTTGACTTTAACCGGAAACAAAGCAAAAATGCAACTAAAATATAGAAAGACGATAAAAAGAATATGGTATGCACCGAAATAGCTGCTGCAACACCAGCAGTCAATGGCCCCACGGTTTGCCCGATAGACGCGTATGATTGGTTAATACCCAATATTTTACCCTGCTCTGTTTGTTCGATATTGTCGGCGATAATGGCATTGAGCATCGGGTTGCGTAAACCATTGAACAGACCATAAATACAGAGACATATGGCAAAGGGAATTAAAACAGAAGTAAACCCCGACACAAACATCGCTGCAAAGCATAAGATAGTTGATAAGAGCAGTATGAGTGTTTTGGATGAAAAGGTTTTTATAAAAAATGGTACGCTTAGTTGCATAATGATACCACAGATCCCAAATCCTGCAAGAAATAACCCCATAGTAACAGGCGAGATCTTCAGGATATCCACACTGAAGGTTTGAAAACCAATGATCATGGTAAATTGGGCCATTGTGAGTAAAAAGCCCGTAAAAACTGCAGTGCCGATTATGGGTCGCTTTAAGGTAGTTACGAGAGAGATAAATTTAAAACGATCTTTAAAGTTCAACCTTGTTTCCTTATCGGTGGGATTAGTTTCTTTCAATAGAAACGCGGCACACAGTGTGCCAATCAATGAAATACCTGCTGCGAAAAAGAACGGCGCCTGCGCACTCAACTCGTTAAAAGAACCACCTACCAGCGGTCCTATTACAAACCCAAAAGCAAATGCGGAGCCTAGAATACCAAACTTCTTAGCCCTGTTTTGCGGTGTAGCGGTATCGGCCACCATAGCTTGCGCAACGGATACATTACCGCCGGTTAATCCGTCCAATATCCTCGCCGCAAAAAGTATGGCCAGACTTCGTGCCTCGGCAAACATTAAGAAAGAGATGCAAGTTCCTGCCAAACTGATCACCAATAAGGGCTTACGCCCCCATTTATCAGAAAGTGAACCTAAAACAGGCGTAGCAAAAAACTGCGCGACGGAAAACGAGGCCGTTAAAACGCCCAAAGTTGTGCCGGTTAGCCCAAAAGTTTTGCCATAGGAATACAGCACCGGGACAATGATCCCAAAGCCCAGAGAATTTATGACACAAACAAGTACTAATACCCAGAGGGTTCTATCAGTTTTCATTTTGGTTGAGGTTTGAGCTTCCCGAATATTGGCTCCTGCAAAGTAGTAAAAAACGTTTTGACAATTCGTAACGATTTCAATGCTATGGTCATTTTATTCAACGAATACAGTGTCTCCGGGTAAAAAACTATCCCCAAATAAAAAAGGTTCTGACAAACGCAGAACCTTTTTTATTACCCTAATTTATTTTATAAATCTATTTCTTTTCGAAATCTGTAGCGGTTGGTAAAATTTCGCCAAGGCTGCCGATCTTACTGTTTTTCTTACTATAGCTGAAGTAAATAACAAGCCCCACTGCCATCCAGCCTAACGCACTCAATTGGGTACGACCGGGTAAGCTCAGGATCATAGCGGCGCAAATGATTATGCCCAATATAGGCACCAATGGCACCAATGGTGTTTTAAACGGCCTAACCAAATCCGGAGATTTTTTCCGCAGCACCATCACGCCAATACATACCAGTACAAACGCAAACAAAGTACCTATTGAGGTTAAGTCGCCTGCTACTGTTTCAGGTAAGAATGCGGCGAACAAGCCTACGAAAATGAATAATATGATATTACTTTTATAAGGCGTTCTGAATTTTGGATGCAGGTCAGAGAATACTTTTGGCAGCAAACCATCTGTAGACATGGTATAAAACACCCTCGACTGGCCCAAAAGCATCACCAATATTACCGACGAAAAGCCAAGCAAAATAGCTACGGTCACCAGGGTCGACAACCAACCATAGCCGGTCATATATGTACTGATCGCATAGGCTACAGACGCTTCTTTACCAGCGTGCATAAAATCCTGGTAAGGCGCTACACCAGTTAAAACCCATGAAAACAAGATGTACAGAATGGTGCAAATAACTAATGAACCCAAAATACCGATAGGCATATCTTTTTTTGGATTCTTTGCTTCCTGAGCAGCGGTAGACACGGCGTCAAAACCTATGAAGGCAAAAAATACGATGCCTGCACCACGAAGTACCCCACCCCATCCATGTCGGAAAAAATCGAGATAAGAATATTGGGTACCGTCTGGCAATAAGGCCGGTGGCGCATCCGCAGGAATTAAGTACGGAGTGTGGTTTTTTGCCTGGATATAGCCCCAGCCAATTGCAATAAACACAAGTACTATAGCCACTTTTAGAATTACGATGATCGCATTTACAATAGCTGATTCCTGTGTGCCTTTGATCAATAATAATGATAACAAGAACAAAACAACCAATGCCGGTAAGTTGATAATACCGTGATGGCTAACGCCGTTAACGATTGCCGATTCCATTGGCGAGTGGCACCATTCGTATGGTATGCCTTTACCCGGGACGCCCCCGCTGATGAGCCGGTTGGCGTACTCGCTCCAACTGATAGATACCGTAGCTGCACCTAGGGCATACTCAAGTACCAACGCCCAACCAATAACCCAGGCTATAATTTCGCCCATAGTGGCATATGCATAAGTATAGGCGCTACCTGCGATAGGAATGATCGATGCAAATTCGGCATAACAAAGGCCGGCAAATGCGCAGCCAACTGCGGCAATGATAAATGAAATAGTTACAGCGGGGCCAGCAAAGCCGCCGGCTGCAGCAGCGGTCCTTACAAAAAGACCCGCGCCGATAATAGCGCCAATACCCAGGGCAATAAGACTGCCCGCACCAAGCGTTCGTTTAAGGCTTGAGTGCCCCTCTTCAGGCGTGGCCATCAATTGATCGAGAGATTTTTTTACAAATAAGCTCATTAGTTAATAGTTACTTTATTTAAATGAAATCAGTTTTCCAAACGTACTTAAATTTATTGAAAAAACATAAAACACAGCATTTTGCAATGGGTGAAGAATGGATTTCCAAATTAAAATTGGTTGCTGGCAATAAATTTCAACGGTTTTACTTTGGGAAAGACCAGGCGATATTAAGTTAGAACTTAAATGGATTGCGGTGTTGATGAAAAACAGAATTAATTATTATACAATCTCCTTCATCATCAATACGATATACAATTGAGTAAGGAAATTTCTTTAATATGGCAAAACGATATCTTTCAGAAAAGTTTACCGGAAATTGCAGAGGATTTGATGATATTAATTCAACACAATTGTCAAATTCTTCGAGAAAAATGCGTCCCAAACCCGGTTTGCGTTTATCGTACCATTCACATGCTTCAGTAAGTTCGAGCTCTGCTTCGAGCAAAAGTTTAACGATATACACTTTTCAAGTCGCGTTTTATATCATTCCAATCTCTGGCAGTGGTTTTACCAGTTAGAAAATCATTGTCGCGCCTGAGGATCTCCTGTTTTTGAAGTTCAGTTAAGTTAAAGGTGTCAACATCGCTCTGATACTCAAATTGCATTTTGTCAAGAAAGTCGATCAGTGCTTTTTCTTGCTCTTCATTATACAAATTCACCGTAACCGTCATATTCAAATTTACATAGAATTTTCAATAGCTCAAACACTAATATTCCTTTAAGCAAAGAAGGCCCCGCAGGGGCCTTCTTTATCGACTTATTGCAAATTCAACCTTTTTTATCAATTTTAGTGATTGCGCTAGCAGCAGCCTGTACTCTTATCTCCTTTTGAATAGGATGATGTATAACAGCAGTTTTTTGCACGCGCTCATTCAAATGCGGCGCTATAACCAAAGAAACGATAGACATCAGCTTGATCAAAATATTCATTGAAGGGCCCGAAGTATCCTTAAATGGATCACCTACAGTATCACCGGTTACAGATGCCTTATGCGGATCTGATTTTTTGTAGAACATTTCGCCATTGATCAGCACACCTTTCTCGAACGATTTTTTAGCATTATCCCACGCTCCACCAGCATTGCTCTGGAACAATCCCATTAATACACCCGATACAGTAACACCTGCCAGCATACCGCCTAAAACCTCAGCGCCGAAACAGAAACCGATGATGATTGGTGAGATCAAGGCGATCAAACCTGGGGCAACCATTTCGCGGATAGAAGCTTTGGTAGAAATAGCAACGCATTTTTCATATTCCGGTTTGCCGGTGTATTCCATAATGCCCGGTATTTCGCGGAACTGGCGGCGAACTTCTTCAACCATTGCCATAGCCGCGCGGCCTACTGCTGAAATTGCCAATGCCGAGAATATGAATGGGATCATACCACCTACAAATAACCCGGCCAGTACGTTTGCTTTGTAAATATCTATGTGCTCAATCCCCGCAACACCAACAAAGGCTGCAAATAAAGCTAATGAAGTTAATGCAGCAGAAGCGATAGCGAAACCTTTACCGGTAGCTGCTGTGGTGTTACCTACAGCATCCAGGTTATCGGTACGATGTCTTACTTCTTCAGGTAAACGGCTCATTTCTGCAATACCACCTGCGTTATCAGCAATAGGACCAAACGCGTCGATGGATAATTGCATTGCTGTTGTTGCCATCATGCCGGCCGCGGCAATTGAAACGCCATATAAACCTGCGCAATAGTAAGAACCATAAATACCTGATGCCAAAACAAGGATCGGCAATACAGTTGATTCCATACCAACCGCCAAACCTGCGATGATGTTGGTTGCGTGACCAGTTGATGACTGCCTGATAATACCCAGCACCGGGCGTTTGCCCATAGCTGTGTAATATTCAGTGATCATTGACATTAAAGTACCAACAACCAATCCTACCAAAATAGCGCCGTAAACACCGTCTTTTGTAAAATGCGATGCACCGCCTTTTAACGCGCCTGATTTTCCGTCAATCAAATCGCGCGACATGTGAAACTCACCGGCAGGAAGCATCCATTGAACTATGAAATAAGTAGCAATAGCGGTTAATATAATAGACGCCCAGTTGCCCATATTCAAAGCTTTTTGAACACTGTCGGTTTCACTCTTTATTCTTACGAATGCTGCGCCAACGATTGAGAATATCAAACCTAAACCTGCAATTACCATTGGTAACAGCACAGGCGCTATACCGCCAAAATTATCAGCTGATACAATCTCACGGCCTAAAACCATTGTGGCAAGCATAGTAGCAACGTATGATCCGAATAAGTCGGCACCCATACCGGCCACGTCGCCTACGTTATCGCCTACGTTATCGGCAATGGTTGCAGGGTTACGCACGTCATCCTCGGGAATACCTGCTTCAACCTTACCAACCAAGTCAGCCCCAACGTCAGCAGCTTTGGTATAGATTCCGCCGCCCACACGGGCAAATAACGCGATAGATTCAGCGCCTAACGAAAATCCGGCTAAAACATCTAACGCTTTTGCCATCTCATCGCCGTTTACGCTTGAACCAGTGCTTTTTACGTAAAAAGTATAGAATACTATAAAAAGAGAGCCTAAACCTATAACTGCAAGGCCTGCAACACCCAAACCCATTACCGTACCGCCTGTAAACGATACTTTAAGTGCTTTGGCTAAACTGGTTTTAGCCGCTTGTGTGGTACGCACATTTGCTTTGGTAGCGATGCGCATCCCTAAAAATCCGGCGAAGGCCGAAAGGAAAGCACCAACCAGGAAAGAAACTGCAATAAGCGGACTTGAAGTGGTTACGGTTGTGCCCGACCATGCCAGCAGTATCATCGCAATAACTGCGAAATAGCTGAGGATCTTCCACTCTGCTTTTAAAAATGCCATTGCACCATCGGCAATATAGCCTGCAAGCTGGTTCATGCTGGCGTCACCGGTTTCCTGTTTGGTAACCCAGGCAGCTTTTACGGCCATGGCGATGATGCCGATGATGCCGAAAACAGGAATTAAATAAATTAAGTAATTGTTTAATACATCCATATTTTAAAATTGGGGGCTAAGTATTGTTATTAATATTGTTTAAAAAGTGTGCAATATAATTGGCTGGTGCAAATTAGTAAATTAATTTCTTTACAATCAAATGTCAATTATAAAGTTTTTTGAATAGTTTAGAAGCCTTAACACTAAACTATAGATGGTACCTACAACGGAACAACCAAAAATGAAACATGAGCTTGGTTTGCTCGACGGAACAATGATTGTTGCAGGCTCCATGATCGGCTCGGGGATCTTTATCGTGAGCGCCGATATTACCCGTAACGTAGGGTCGGCCGGGTGGCTGATCTTCGTTTGGCTCCTCACCGGGTTCATGACCATAACAGCCGCCGTAAGCTATGGCGAACTGAGCGCAATGTTCCCCAAAGCAGGCGGTCAATATGTTTATCTGAAGGAGGCTTATAACAAATTAATCGCGTTTTTATACGGCTGGAGTTTTTTTGCTGTAATACAAACCGGCACCATTGCGGCGGTTGGCGTAGCATTTTCAAAATTCACTGCTTATTTGATCCCGGCAGTAAGCGAGGATAATATTTTGTTCGGTGCGACGATAAGCAGCTGGCACTTTACGATAAGCGCTGCGCAATGCGTTTCTATCGTAGTAATCCTGGTACTTACGTTTATCAATACCAAAGGCGTTAAAAGCGGCAAGCTTATTCAAAACACCTTTACCCTGACCAAGCTGTTCAGTTTATTCGGGTTAATAATTTTCGGCTTTATTGCTCTTAAAGGTGATGTATGGCATGCCAACTGGACCAATGCTTGGGACATGCACAAATTGAACACCGACGGCAGCTTCGGCAGCCTAACCATGGCAGCAGCGCTTGGCGCGATCGCGGCCTCAATGGTTGGCTCGATCTTCAGCAGCGATTCATGGAACAACGTGACTTTTATCGCGGGCGAAATGAACAACCCTAAGCGCAACATCGGACTGAGTTTATTCCTGGGGACTTTGATAGTGACTATTATTTATATATCGGCTAATGTGGTGTACACCGGCGTATTGCCGCTTCACGAGATAGCCACTGCAAATAAGGATCGCGTTGCTGTAGCGGCTTCGCATGCTATATTCGGCGATCTGGGCACTTATGTTATTGCGGTTATGATCATGATCTCAACCTTTGGCTGCAACAACGGGCTTATTATGGCTGGGGCCAGAGTTTATTACACTATGGCTAAAGATGGTTTGTTTTTTAAGAAGACCGGCACATTAAATAAGTTTGCCGTACCAGAATTTGGTTTGTGGATCCAGGCTTTGGTGGCATCTATTCTTTGTTTAAGCGGACGATATGGTGATCTGCTAGACATGATCTCCTTTGTTGTTGTAATATTTTACGTACTTACAATTTTTGGAATTTATAAATTGAGAGTTACCCGACCCGATGCCGAAAGGCCCTACAAGGCTTTTGGCTACCCGGTATTACCCGCAATTTATATCATTATGGGGATTGCTTTTTGTATACTTCTGATCATATACAAACCCAATTTTACCTGGCCGGGACTGATCATTGTACTGGTCGGCATTCCAATATATTATTTAACACAACGTTACTCAAAACATGAAGATCAAACAGAGCTGGCTTCTTAGTTTACTTTTTGTTTCGGGAAATACTTTTGCCCAACCGCTTAATCAAAAACTGCAATCGGCGTTTAGTCGTTTGCAGGCCGATAGCCAGTGCAGATATGCTTCTGTTTCTTTAACGGTACTGGATGCCAAAACGGGAGAACAGGTTTTTGCCGCAAATCCCAATATGGGCCTGGCTACGGCATCAACACTGAAAACCATTACCAGTGTCACCGCTTTTAATTTATTAGGGAAGGACTTTCAATATCAAACACAGTTTGGCTATAACGGCGCCATAGCGTCCGACGGCACGCTAAATGGTGATGTTATTATTAGGGGTGCCGGCGACCCTACATTAGGAAGCTGGCGTTATGAGAGCAGTCATGAAGACCACATCCTTGCCGTGATGGTTGATGCCCTTAAAAAAGCCGGGATTAAAAAGATCAACGGCCGTGTTATCGGCGACGATTCTGTTTTCGGCTCGCAATCAATCCCTGAGGGTTGGATCTGGATGGATATAGGTAATTATTATGGCGCAGGCACTTCAGGCCTTTGCTGGCGCGAGAACCAGTTTGATATAAAACTAAGAACAGGCCGCGTTGGCAGTCCTATTGGGATCTCACACGAGGTGCCTGCCATGCCGTACCTCAATTTTAAAAGTGAACTCATAAACGCCCCGACTGGCACTGGCGACAATGCTTACGCCTTTTTACCGGTAGGCGGCAAAATGATGTACTTGAGAGGCACCTATGCAGAAGATCAAAATAAAAAAAGCATATCGGCCGCGCTGCCTGATCCTGCTTATGACGCGGCCTTCAGGTTAGCGGACACCCTCAGACGTTTGGGGATACTTGTGACCAATGAGCCCGAATCTATCGGTACATTAACAGCAAAAAGTCTGGAAACGCCTGCGATAAGCACTAATTTAACCACTATTTTATCTCCTCCACTGAGCAGAATAATTTACTGGCTTAATCAAAAAAGTATAAACCTTTACGCCGAGCAATTGCTGAAAACCATTGCATGGAAAGCAGGCAAACAACCCTCAACAACAAACGGCGTAGAAGTGGAGAAAGAATTCTGGAAGGCTCGCGGCATTGATCCGCGCTCGCTGAATATTTTTGACGGCAGCGGCCTTTCACCCGCCGACAGGGTGACTACACTGACAATGGCTACTGTTCTGCAATCTGCTAAAGGCGCAGTCTGGTTCCCTGATTTTTATGAAAGCCTGCCCACTTATAACAATATGAAAATGAAAAGCGGCAGTATCATCAATGTACTCACTTATGCAGGTTACCAAACCTACAAAGGCCGGGAGCTTTGCTTCTCCATTATGGTGAATAATTTTAACGGATCGAGCAAGGAGATCAAGGAGAAGATGTTTAGGGTGCTGGATGAGTTGAAATGATCTCTTCTTGACCCGCAGTTGAAAACTCGGGCAAGATCGCAACCACGAGGTGCAACCTTGCGGGAGCGGGAGGCGTGGCTTTAAAATTTCGTAAACCTTCCACGGCCCTATAAAGGGCAACCCTCTGCGTTTCTCTGAAAAGGCCATATGTTTTGGCAAGTAATTTGCTTTACAAATAAATTATTTACCTAAGTGAAAATGTTATGGCAAAGTATTCAGAAAAAGCACAGGAAAAAGTGCACGAAACAATGCATGAAATGAAAGAAGGCAAGCTAAAAAGCGGCAGCGGTAAAAAAGTTACCAGTAAAAAACAGGCCGTGGCTATCGGTTTATCAGAAGCCCGTAAGGAAGGGGCAAAGGTGCCGAAGAAGAAATAAAAATGGGAAAAACAAACTTACGACGTTTCTGAAACTTCGTAAGTTTCATCGTTTTAACGTAAACGCATCCATAATGTCCATTAATACAACCGCCTCGTCAATTGAGCATGGGTTTGGCCCTTCATTTCTAAAATAAGCAACAATCTTTTCAATAAACGGGTGCTGAATATTTTCGGGATGCGTAAAAGTTATTGATTGTTCATCTTCATCGATTTGCCAGCTGATATAATTGCCAAAGAAAGGGAACATGATCTTTCCTTTTGTACCAATGATCTCACAAGTATCTGTCTTTTGGTTTTCAGCAACATTAAAGCTCCACGAACCATTCACCACTACTTTATTCTTAAATAATATTTCTCCGCAAACATGATCGTCAGCCGCGTTCGCGCCTGATTGATTTAACGAAAAACCATGATAACGTTCAGGCTCGCCAAAATAAAATAGCATCAGGTCGAGCTGGTGGGGGGCAAGGTCATGAAAATAGCCACCACCTGATAGTTCGGGCTGTACCCGCCAATTACTGGCCACGTCGGCAATGAGTGCCGGCTTGCGGCTCTGCCACATCCGTATCTGGACTGTCCGTACATCGCCAACCACGTTGCTGTCCAGTAATTGTTTTACTTTTAAAAACATGGGCAACGCCCGGCGGTAATGGGCAACAGTTAGCTTCTGATCAGGATGCTGTTTCACCGCTTCGGCAATTTGCCTGGCTTCGGCAGCATTGCGGGTGACCGGCTTTTCAACATATACATTAAAGCCTTTATTAAGTGCAGTTATAGCATAATCCGTATGCGAAGAAGGCGGGGTGGCAATGTAAATTGCATTAATATCCTCCTGATTCATCAGCTCATCAGCATCGCTGTACCAATTGTCAACGCCATGGCGGTTCGCATAATCGGCGGCCTTCTCGGCATCGCGCCGCATTACGGCAACAAGGCGACTATTTGCGACTTTGTTAAATGCCGGGCCACTTTTTTTTTCGGTCACATTACCGCAACCTATTATTCCCCAGTTGATAGTGTTCATATTAAAAATTTATGTAGAGACGCAATACCTTGCGTCTTTAAGAGAATGATTTTATATCGTTTCTTCAACTCCAGTATTTAGGTTCGAGACGCAAAGTATTGCGTCTCTACAGTATTTCTTCAATTTTCGCTAGCTCACCTTTCGAAAATTCAATATTATCTAAACATCTTAGCGAATCGGTCAATTGCTCCGGCCTGCTGGCGCCGATAAGCACTGAGGTTATCCTGTGATCTTTTAACAACCAGGATAAAGCCATTTGTGCCAGCGTTTGTCCGCGTTGCAAAGCTATGTCATTTAACCGTTTTATCTGGCTAACTTTTTCTTCGGTTACCTGGCTTGGTTTTAAAAATACTGATTTCGCCGCTCTGGAACCTTCCGGAATCCCATGTATGTATTTATCTGTAAGTAAACCTTGTGCTAAAGGAGAGAACGAGATACAGCCAACGCCCTCTTTTTCCAAAACATCCAGTAACCCACCTTCCACCCAACGTTCAAACATGGAGTATTTGGATTGATGAATAAGGCAGGGCGTTCCTAAACTCTTTAAAATGGCAATGGCTTGGGCTGCTTTGTCGGCCGGATAATTAGAGATACCGGCATATAAAGCCTTACCCTGGCGAACGATCAGGTCCAGCGCGCCCATTGTTTCTTCCAATGGTGAGCCAGGATCGGGGCGGTGATGATAAAATATGTCTACATATTCCAATCGCATCCTTTTGAGGCTTTGATCAAGGCTGGATACCAGATATTTTTTTGATCCCCAATCGCCATAAGGGCCGTCCCACATCGTATAACCGGCTTTGGTGGAAATGATCAATTCATCGCGATAGCCTTGAAAATCCCCGGCAAGCAAGTGGCCAAAATTTTCCTCGGCCGATCCTGGCGGCGGCCCGTAATTATTAGCCAAATCAAAATGGGTAATACCGCTATCGAAAGCCAATTGCAGAATTTTACGGTAGTTTTCAGCCGCATCAACATGACCGAAATTATGCCACAAACCCAGCGAAACCGCCGGCAGCTTAATGCCGCTTTTACCACAGCGGCGGTATTGCATGTTTTTGTATCGTTCTGCCGATGGTAGGTAGGTCATAATAGTTGTGTGCCTGATTTACGGCAGATAAAAATATAATTTTATATCGGTTGGTATCGTAATTTCTTTGTGAGATTGTGCGGGGAGAGTAATTATTTGATAAGTGTAATTTATACTACCTCCGCTACCACAAAAGTACTCCCTCCAACAAATACAAGATCATTTTCCGAGGCATTTTGCTGCGCCGATAACAACGCCCCCTTTACGGAAGGATACGCACCGCCGTGCAACCCAAAGTTTTCTGCTTTCTGCTTTAACGTTTCGGCCTCTAACCCACGTGGAATATCAGGTTTACAGAAATAATAGACTGCGTTTACAGGCAGCATTGTCAAAATTTTGCTTATGTCCTTATCATTCACAACGCCGATAACAAAGTGAAGCTTATCATAGCTGACAGATGCGATATTTTGCAAAACTTCCTGCATACCCTCCGGATTATGCCCGGTATCGCAAATAGTTAAAGGATGCCTGCTCAACACTTCCCAGCGGCCGTGTAGACCGGTTAGCTTTTTTACCTTTTGGAGAGCAGTGTGTAAATGCTCCTCGGTAATTTTAAAACCTTGTTTGTTTAACTCTTCAACAGCCAGCAAAACCGTTTTCAAATTCTTTACCTGGTAGGTGCCAGTAAGGTCGAGGCAGAAGTCGGAAGTCTGAGGTCTGAAGTCTGAAGTCGGAAGTCTGAGGTCTGAATTTTCTAAATGTCTAATAACTCTAACGTCTAATAACTCTGTTGCGCTCAATTCTGACCTCTGACCTCTGACTTCTGATTTCTGATCTCCTAACTCTGACTTCAGCTCTGACGCAAACGAAATCCGACTAGCTTCCTTTTTGGCTTTTTCAATAAAGACGGCAGCAACCTCCGGCTGGTATTCACCAATAATAACGGGGACACCGGGCTTAATTATACCAGCCTTTTCACCGGCTATTAGCTGCAAGGTGTCGCCTAAAATATTCATGTGGTCCCAGCCTATATTGGTAATAACGGATAGGAGCGGGGTGATGATATTTGTTGAATCAAGCCGACCGCCGAGGCCGACTTCAATAATAGCGACATCGACTTTTTCCCTTGCAAAAAAATCAAATGCCAGACCAACGGTCATTTCAAAAAAGGAAGGTTTGATCTCGTCAAAGTCGGCGCTATGCTTAGCCACAAAATCAATTACAGCCTGTTCGCTGATCATTTCGCCGTTGATGCGGATGCGCTCACGGAAGTCTTTTAAATGCGGGGATGTATATAAGCCGGTTTTGTAGCCAGCGGTTTGCAAGACGGCAGCCAGCATGTGCGAAGTTGAACCTTTACCATTAGTGCCGCCAATATGTACGCTTTTAAACTTATGCTGTGGATCATCAAGTCGCCGGCATAGTTCTATGGTATTATCAAGGTTTGCCTTATAAGCTGATTGCCCAACTCGTGTGAATAGGGGTAATTGACTATAAAGATATTGGACGGTTTCCTGATAGTTCATAATGGATTGTCCTCAGCGATTAACCTAATGCTGAGAAGATGAGCAAAAGTGGTGATTAATTTATTCTTAGAAAAGGAGGGTTTTAAATATCTACTTCTGAGCGAACTCATCAGTTTCTTTGTCGTCAAAATATAGAATGAAGACCTGATAGTCATTTAAATTATCGATAGGTTTGCCATTATGAGATAACATTTTTGCAAACGAAGTAATAGCGTCCCGCTCTATATCGCGTTTGATCAGTTGTTGGAATTTTCCACTGCATTCAAAGGCTGACCTATCACAATATGTCAACCAGTCTTCTTTGTCTTTTCTTTCTGAAGAATCATAACTTAACCAATATAACTCGCAGGTGGCATTAGGTAAAACATATTGAACTTGACCCCCAATGGTGGCCAAATGAATTTTTCTGGCACTTTCAATGACGTCCAAAACGTCATCCTGTTTCCAGCCATATTCGTTATTGCTTCTAATAGCTTTATCTATCAAGTGTTGAGGCAATCTCAATTCGGCAGTCATCAAATAGGCTAAATTAAATACTGAAAGCAAAATTAGCTAATTCAGCAAAGCTATGAACTATGAACCATTAACTATGAACTAAACTCAATCCACGTTAAATATGAAATTAACCTGCCCTTTTGAGTTCCCGGCCGCTGTATTTGATGAAGTAAGCTTTGAGCTTTTTACTACGTTTTCGCACTTCTGTATCAGCGACAAATCGGCCATACGGGTTTTTTTGCGGTCATAATGGGCTTCAATAACGTTGCCACTCGGATCAACCGTGATGTCGATGACAACAGTACCCGGTACACGGTTTGTATTGGTGACACTTAACGGACTTACAAAGCTCCAGTCTGGCATACCATGCAGGCCGCCGCCTGATCCGCCTGGGCCATAATTATTACTTAAAGTAGTACCATTCGGGCTTCCCTGGTTACCTGGCGTACCTGTAGTGCCGTCGCCAGCCCCCGTTCCTTTATTTGTACTTCCTTTATACAAAGCATTTTGGTTAACCACCTCTTTTTTTACGGGCTTAGCGGGTTGGGTAGCAACGGCAGGGCTTGTCTTTTTTGAATTGGCAGCTACTTCAGGTGCGTCCTCTGCATTTTGGGTAACTACCTTTTTGTCGCTATTATCAACCTGCGTTTTTTGCTCGGTTGGCTCGGCCTTGGTTACTTTGTCCGGCGGCGTATTGTTAGCCTTTTCCGCAACTGAAGGTTGCTCGGTGCTAGTAATATCCTTGCCCATGCCGGCGTCAGTTGTGCCATAGTTCACTACTACGCCGCCCATGCCCTCATCCGGGATCGGCGGATTTTTGAAGACGATAAAATAGCACAAAACAATCATCACAGCAAGTATGATACCTGTTGCCAAAAATGCTTTGGGATAATTATTTTCTTCCTGGTAGTATTCCATTTTATTTAGTTCATGGTTGATAGTTCATGGTTCATGGCAGCTAAAAGTTTTTGCCATGAACCATAGGCTATCAACTACTTATGCACCGTCGCCAGCACTAATTTTATATCTAACTTTTGCGATATATCCATTATCTCTACAACGTCTTGTATGGCCACTGTTTTATCAACATACAAAATTATTGTTAACTCGTTTGCTTGCGCCTTATAACCCGATAAAACTGTGGGCAAATCGGCCAGGGCAACTTCTTTCTTATCAACGGTATATCTTAGATCTTTACTGATGGATACATTGATGGTCTTTTTTGACAAAGGTTTCCCCGACGAAGATTTTGGCAACAATAGCTTAATTACATCCGGACTGGTAAGCGTAGCCGCTATCAGGAAGAATAAAAGCAGGAAGAACATAATATCGTTCATTGCCGAAGTATGAACTTCTGCCGAAACGCCCCGCTGTCTCTTTCTTAAATTCATTTGCTCGGTTCTTCTAACAGGTCAATAAATTCGATGGCATCTGTTTCCAACCTTAAAATCACTTTTTCAACCATGATATTCAGGATATGATAACCTACATAAGCAACAATGCCTACCATTAACCCGGCTGCAGAGGTGATCATTTTTACATATAACCCGCCCGATATAACGCCGATACTTAAATTACCTGTTGCTGATATATCGTAAAAGATCTTGATAACGCCTATAATGGTACCTAAGAAACCAAACATTGGTGCGATACCTGCTACAATACCCAAAATCCCGATATTTTTATCAAGCTTGGACACTTCCAGCTTTCCGACGTTTTCAATAGCGCCTTCAATATCCTTAATAGGGCGGCCTATCCTGAGCAACCCTTTTTGCAGCATACGGCCAAGAGGAGTGTTACTGTTACGGCAAAGAGCTTTTGCTGATTCAAGGTTACCGGTCATGATGCTTGACCGTACCTGTATCATCAGGTTCGACTCGTTTTTTGAAGCATTGCGAATAGTAAAATAGCGCTCAAAAAATATAACCAGGCCCAAAACTGCTAGGAGGCCAATCGGCACCATCACCCACCCGCCTTTTAGAATAAGTTCGCCAAAATGTAATTCGCCTGATCCGCCCGCGAGTTGCTGGCCTGCGCCTTTCGCTGTATCTATGATCTTATGCGCCGTATCTGTTGCCTGAAGAAATAATAGTGTCATTATTTGGGATTTATTTTTTGTGGTTGGTGTGAATTTGGGGGTATTTTGCCGGAAGCTATCAATGCTGTTCTTACAGAATCAGCTTCTTTCTGCGTAAAATAGGTGCCTACACATATCTTTATTTGTGAGCCGGGCACGTCTGTCGAAATTTTGGCGTCAAGCCCCAGGCCCTTATAGCGCTCAACTTCCGCAGCAGCCTGGTCCTTTTGCCATGGATGGAAGTACTTACCTGCAAGTATTTCAAAATGTACTTGTTTAGCTGTATCAATAACCGGCGCCGCGACTTTTGCCACAGTATCTTTAATGTTAGCGTTGTTTTTAACACTATCTGAATCTTTATGTACGGGCGCAGCAGCTTCATTC
>Ga0206898_10220_pt1 | contig 16400 bp, 17 predicted proteins | sample Alteio_BWOrgHeat_50_FD_153237 | JGI IMG/M metagenome (GOLD analysis project Ga0206898, IMG submission 153237) | Enriched cells from forest soil in Barre Woods Harvard Forest LTER site, Petersham, Massachusetts, United States -... | ecosystem: Environmental > Terrestrial > Soil > Temperate forest >...
TACCGGCGCAGATTCCTGCAATCCAAATCAATATTTTGTAGAGTATTTTCATGATTGGGCTTTCTCAACAGCCTGAGTAAAAATAGCAATATAAAATGCAAGGGTGGTTGTAAAGTTGGAAATGTTGTAATTGTTGGAAAGGTTATAAAGGTTGGAAGGTTAAGATGCTAATGATCGGCGGGCTAACATCAATGCTAAAATGTCATAAAAACAAGAAAGAGTCCCTCATCGTTAGATCAAGGGCTACTTTCCGCCTGTTGGCGGACACGGTAAGATTTGGCACCGACCTACTCTCCCATCCCGTACGTACGGGACAGCACCATCGGCTCCGGCGGGCTTAACTTCATCGAAAAGCATATAAAACAAGAAAGCCCGTCATCGTTAGATGAAGGGCTACTTTAAGATTTGGCACCGACCTAGGGTCAAGCAGAATAATTGGGGGGATTGATTAAAAAGTATTTGTTTTGCAGGTTTAATTTATAAAACAAATACACTTGTCGCACGCCTACGAAACACTTGTCCGAATGATATTGCCGGAAGGCATCCTGGAATATTTTGAACTCACGAATGTAATCCAGGCAGAAAATGGCCTGAACATTTACTTGGAAGAAAAGAACCTACCCCCTTTGGGCTACGAGAAGTCACATCTTGAATCGAAAGGTTATTTGCCTGAAACAGCAATACAGGATTTTCCTATTCGCGGGCATAAAGTAGCACTTTGCATCAAACGTCGCCGCTGGGAAGTAAAAGCAAGCGGTGAAATCATTACAAGAGATTGGGATTTAGTAAGAAAGGGAGCGCGAATGACAACGGAATTCGGCACTTTTTTAAAAGGTATATTTGGATAATAACCCGATCAGCAGCCATTTGTTAGGTCGCTTATATTCGGTTGACGGTAAACAACTCGGACAACAATATAAAGATCACCTGAGTGATTTTCACGGTTGGGATCAAAAGAGCCATGCGGATGAGTGGATGCTGTTTGAAGATAATATAGGCACATCGCTTAGTATAGATGAAACGGCATTAAGCAATGGAGAGCTGTATACCATTGTAACCAACAAAGAAGCCAAGGGAGGTAAAAAAGCGATAGTAGCAATGCTGAAGGGCACACAGGCAGAGCAGATTATGGCGGTATTGGAACGCATACCGCTACGTAAGCGAAATAAAGTAAAAGAAGTAACGATGGACATGGCAGCTAATATGATAAAGGCTGTGAGAAGATGCTTTGCAAATGCCAAACGGGTGATCGACCGCTTTCATGTACAGAAGCTGGCTTATGATGCCGTTCAGGAATGCAGAATAAAATATCGTTGGGAAGCCCTTGATAATGAAAGTAAACTCATTGAACAAGCCAGGAACAATAAGCAATCGTATCAGCCAGAGGTGCTCAGTAATGGCGATACGCTAAAGCAATTGCTGGCCCGAAGCCGGTATCTGCTGTTCAAACATGAGTCTAAATGGACCGCTTCACAGAAGGAAAGGGCTGGTTTGCTTTTTCCCTTATATCCTGAATTGTTTAAAGCGTACAACCTGGCCATCAGGCTGGGTAATATATTCACGATTTGCAAAAGCAAAGACATTGCCTTTAAAAGGCTGGCCATTTGGTATAATGACGTGGAAACCGCCGGTATAGAAGCGTTCAAAACCGTGGCGAGATCTGTTCAACAACACTACGAATCTATCCTAAACTTCTTTGACAATCGCAGCACCAATGCTGCCGCTGAATCTTTCAATGCTAAAATCAAGGCTTTCAGAGCTACCTCAAGAGGGGTCAGAGATACGACTTTCTTCCTTTTCAGACTTGCCAATATCTATGCTTAAATAATCATTCCCCTAACTTTTCTGCCTGATCCAAGGAATATCGGTGAAATCAAAAACAATCGGTGAAATCACCCAAAAAAAACCTTATAAAAGCGAAAACGGAAGCCTCTTCTTGCGATTCGACTTCCGTTTCCTGACCCCCTGCTCAGCCGTAGCCGCTCAGTTGGCACCAAGTTTTGTGTAAATTGACCGATCTGCTATTCTGTTGTCCTTGCGGACATTGATCCTTTCAGTTCATTAGTGGTTTCCGCTTTTCTCCGTAAAAAATTGCGGCCCGTCTAATACCTCTTTTAATTAGCCCTCGTTCTCTGCGGCTTTCGCCGTTTTGCTTTTGGGTAACTCAGGGACTTCCGTGATCTTTAGCTCGCCCGAGGGTTCGCCCGATTCAGTTTCTGTATTCCTGTGAGATTGTCAAAGTACGTCGTTCTTGATAATTCTAAGATAGGGCGTAATTGAATATTTGTCAAGTATTTTTTTTAATATTTATTAACAGGTTTTTAACAATTTTATACCAGCTTTTTAATATTGATATGCAATGTAATTGAGCTCCAATTGCCGCCTTTTCGGGAGTTGTTAACATCCGTGTTATTCACATAAAAATGAAAAACCGTCATTTTCAGGCAGATCAAATATTCTTAAAAACAGCACATTTAAAAAAAACTTGCAAAAATGCCTGTAAATTTTGTGGCCGGATTAAGCAATTTTTCGGGTTTTAACGGCTGTATTTTCACCCAAAACTTTTAAAAATATTTTAAAAACTTGTTATTACTAAAGATTTCCGTTAAATATGTAACAGCATTCAATCAAAATCATCCATTAAACGCAATTCATGAAACGCAGCATTTACATTGTAGCATTAATAATGCTCACTTTTTTCGTGATCTCCTTTTTAACCAATATCATCGGGCCCCTTAGTCCCGAATTTATTAAGGACTTTAAATTAAGTAACGGGCTGGCTGGCGTATTACCGTTTGCCTTTTTTATAGCATATGGCGTTATGTCCATCCCATCGAGCATGCTGGTTCAGAAATATAATGAGAAGGTGATTATGACCACGGCATTTGTGGTTGCCTTTTTAGGCGCGTTACTTTTAGCTGCCGAGCCCAATTACCTTACCGCCATCATATCGCTATTTTTAATAGGCTGCGGTATGGCTATGCTGCAGGTCGTTATCAACCCATTACTCCGCACAGCGGGTGGCGAAGAAAATTATGCTTTTACCTCGGTATTGGCGCAATTAATTTTTGGCGGGGCTTCGTTTGTGAGCCCTTTTGTATACTCGTACCTTGTTGAAAATTTAGATAAGGGCAATCACTCCGGGGTATTCTCCGTTTTACAGCCCCTGGTTCCACATGATCTTCCGTGGATATCGCTTTACTGGCTGTTCACTGTAATATGCGTCTTTATGTTTGCCATCCTCCTGTTATCCCGTTTTCCTAAAGTTGAGTTGAATGAAGATGAAAAGGCGGGACCATGGGCAACACATGTGATGCTTTTTAAACGGCCGGTTGTTATCCTGTATTTCATAGCTCTGTTCTGTTATGTGGGCACCGAACAAGGAGTTTCTTACTGGATGTCGGAATTTTTATACAAATACGATCACTTTAATCCCAAAACAACCGGCGCGGATGCGGTTGGTTATTTTTGGGGACTGATGACCGCCGGTGGTGTTTTGGGCCTTTTGCTATTAAAAGTAATGGATAGCCGCAAACTGCTTGTGCTGTTTACCATCCCGGCCATCATAGCGTTAACCTTCGGTCTTTTCGGAAGCGCACAGATTTCCTTGTGGGCCTTCCCAATCGTTGGGTTTTTTATGTCGGTAATGTACCCTATTATTTTTTCACTTGCACTTAGTTCGGTTGATGAGCATCATGGCTCATTTGCAGGCATATTGGTTACCGGTATTATTGGTGGCGCGGTTGTTCAGCTTTTGATCGGCGGCCTCGCCGACCTGATTGGATTAAGAGCCGCTATGATGTTTTTATATATCACCTTCGGTTATATGCTCAGCATCGGGTTTTGGGCTAAACCACTTGTTACCAACAAAACTATTTTCGATAAAAAAGATTGATAAGCTCCTGATATGAAAGATATAAAAATTATAGGGATTGACCTTGGAGCCACCAATATACGCGGCGCGGTAGTTAGTAATGAGGCTTTGTCGGACATAATTTCAAAGCGGATTAAAACCAAAGGAACTGAACAGGAGGTGCTGGAAGATGTTTATTCACTAATCGATGAATTGATAGACGGCGACGTGAAAGCGATAGGCATAGGAGTCCCCAGCGTGGTTGATGTAATACTGGGAATTGTTTATGATGTGGTGCATATCCCATCATGGAAAGAAGTTCATTTAAAGGAACTGCTTGAAAACCGGTATCATATCCCCGTTTTTGTAAATAACGACGCCAACTGCTTTGCACTGGGCGAACACTATTTTGGCAAAGGCAAGGGCGTTAACGATATGATTGGTTTAACCATAGGCACCGGTTTGGGTGCCGGCATCATCATTAACAACCACCTGTACGCCGGGAGAAACTGCGGCGCCGGCGAATTTGGCATGGTTGATTACCTGGAGCATAATTATGAGTACTATGCCTGCGGTTCATTTTTTCAGAATGTATATGGTTTAAACGGCGAAGAAGTTTTTAAAAAGGCTAAAAACGGCGATGAGCAGGCCTTAAAACTATACGCTGAATTAGGTACTCACCTGGGCAATGCTGTAAAAATGATTATGTATACCTACGATACCGAACTGATTATTTTAGGCGGATCAGTCCAGCTGGCATTTGATTTTTTTGAAAAAACGATGTGGGAACGAATAAACACCTTTGCGTTTCCCAAAAGCATTAAAAACCTGGAAATTAAAACCTCGGCATTGGTTAACAGCGGAATATTGGGCGCTGCTGCCTTGTATTATGATGCGGAATAATAAGTAATTGATTTTTGATACCGGTGCTATAACATCGGCCGATCGGAAGCTTTAAACTTACCGGGCTGTGCAGACCATTTCGCAGCTCTGTCCTCGTTGCTTTCGGGTCCGCGCAAAAACACTTCCATTTCATCGGAGTCTTTATTTGCAAAATACCGGGACAGCAATATCTTAATGTCTGCCAGCTCCTTATCTGAAACATTATTTGCATAAAGTTTCAACAATTCCTCCTGTATGTTGCTAAGCCCCTTTCCCTGTTTTTCCATAGTGATAAGATTTGCATCTAAAATACGAAAAAGACAACGAAACTTACGAAGTTTTGAAAACTTCGTAAGTTTTATAGCGAAACGTTATTACCTTGAGTAGTTCGGAGCTTCTTTAGTAATAGTTATATCGTGCGGATGGCTTTCGCGCATGCCGGCGGCGGTAATACGAACAAATTTGGCTTTTTGCAATTGATCTATACGGGCAGCGCCGCAATAGTGCATCCCTGCCCGTAATCCGCCGATGTACTGATATATCACTTCTGCAAGAGTCCCTTTATATGGCACACGGCCGACGATTCCTTCGGGAACTAATTTGGTTACCACATCGGTTTCATCCTGGAAATAACGGTCTTTTGATCCTTTATCCATAGCTTCGATGGAACCCATACCACGGTACGATTTAAATTTACGGCCTTCGTACAAAATGGTTTCGCCCGGCGACTCCTCAACCCCTGCAAACAATGAACCTGCCATTATTGAGCTGGCCCCGGCAGCAATCGCTTTTACTATATCGCCGGTTTGTTTAATGCCCCCATCGGCAATAATCGGCACTCCCCTGCCCTCCATCGCCTTGGCGCACTCATATACCGCAAACAATTGCGGTACGCCTACACCGGCTACGATACGTGTGGTACAGATAGATCCCGGGCCAATACCCACTTTAATCGCATCAGCGCCTGCGTCGGCTAATGCAATGGCGCCATCTGCGGTCGCCACATTACCAGCTATTACCTGCAAATCGGGGTATAATTGTTTAACGGTTTTAACCATATCAATAACGCCTTTGGAATGGCCATGAGCTGTATCTACGGTAATTACATCTACACCAGCCGCAACAAGGGCCTTAACCCTGTCTATATTTTCCGCAGCTACACCAACGGCAGCACCAACGCGTAAACGGCCAAATTCGTCTTTGCAAGCGCTGGGGAAGTTTTTAAATTTCTGGATATCCTTAAAGGTGATTAAGCCACGTAAAAAGCCATCTTTATCAACAACCGGCAGCTTTTCAATTTTATGATTTTGTAATATCGCCTCTGCTTGTACCAAATTGGTTCCTTCAGGGGCTGTCACCAGATTTGCGCGGGTCATGACCTGCGCAACCGGGAGATTGGTTTCTTTTTGAAAACGAAGATCGCGGTTGGTGATGATTCCTTTTAATTTACCATCGCCATCAACAATGGGGATACCCCCGATCCTGAAGTCGAGCATTATTTTAACTGCGTCTGCAACAGATGCCGATTCATGCAGCGTAACCGGGTCCAGTATCATGCCGCTTTCCGAGCGTTTTACTTTGCGCACTTCATCGGCCTGGGCCTGGATGGTCATATTTTTATGCAAAATACCAATTCCACCGGCCTGCGCAATAGCTATTGCCAGCTGCGATTCGGTCACCGTATCCATAGCTGCAGAGACAATGGGAACATTCAAACGGATCTTTTTTGTGAGATACGTACTCGTGTCAACATCGCGCGGTAATACTTCGGAATAAGATGGGATGAGAAGAACGTCGTCGTAAGTTAATCCTTCGGCAACAAATTTTGAGGGGTCAAGCTCCATAGCAAATAATTGTTATTTGCCGGGCAAAGCTAACCTTTTATTTCGGATTTTGGAAGAGTGACCACGAATTTATCGAACAGCCTATAAAATATGGCAATTTGATGATTTGAACGTTGTGCCACTAAGGTAATGTTCAAATCATCAAATCAGGCTACCCTCAAATCAATACTTCCCCACAATCACCTTATAAAACTGCTCAAAATTTAAATACCTGGCGGCCAGTTGCTGTAAGGCATCAGCACTCACCGTTTTTACAGTATGCACATACCTGTCATAGTAATCGTAATCTAATCCTGCGAAGTACAGGTTTTTAAATTTATCGGCATGAGAGAAAACATTTTCAAGGCTGCCTAGTAACGATCCCAACAAAAAGTTACGCACCAGGGATAATTCATCTTCAGCGATTAACTCGTTTTGCAGCAGATTAAGTTCCTTTTCAATTTCTCTTACTGCCAGTTCACAAACATCGGCCCCTACTTCTGTAGCAATAAACAAAGCACCGCCATGCTTCAGCGAACTCATGCCCGCGCCAATACCATAGGTGTAACCCTTGTCTTCGCGGATGTTTGCCATCAGCCTTGATCCGAAATAGCCGCCCAAAACCGTATTCAACACTTGCAGGGCCGGGAAATCGGGATGAGCCCGGTTTATGGCCGGTATCCCCATACGGATAGCCGATTGCAGTGCATCGGGTTTTTCGATATAATAAAAATGTTCTGGCGAAGCTACAGCAGCCGGTTGTGTAGTATCAATGACCGGTGTGCTATTTGTCCACGCTGCATCAAATGTTTCAGTTATCAAGCTTAAGGTTTCCGGTTCAATCTTCCCGGCTATAATCATTACACAGTTGGCAGGCTGGTACATTTTGCTAAAATGATCAAGCATATCAGCCCGGTGCAATGTTTTATAAGTATCAAGCTCCGCGCCCAAACCATATAAAGTTTCGCCGTATAAAGCTTTATTGAATGTCCGCCTGGCCACATAATCATTTTTTTGCATGCTCACCTGCAATTTTTGTTGCTGGTTGCGGATAAAGGTCTCCAGTTCCTTTTCGGGGAAAATAGAATTGCAAATAATATCCTTTATAACCGGCAAGGTATGGTGCAAATGTTTATTTAAACTATAAAGCACTACCATTGAATGATCATAACCGTACTCAACCTGCAAAAAAGCGCCATAAAAATCAACTTTATCCGCGATCTGAGCAGCAGTCAGGGTTTTTGTACCATCATTAAGCATGGTGTTTACGGCCATGTTGAGCAGTGGCTTTTCAGCATCGAACCGTAGATTGCTAAAAATCCATTCTATCCGTACCAATTCCTGGTCGCCCGAGTTAAAGCAAAAAATATTACAGCCATTATCCAGCTTTTGATGGGCCGGGTGGATGAGGTTTATATTGTCGATAGCTCTGAATTCAGGCGCTTTTTTTCTTTGTAGCATCATTTGTTTATGGTCATTAGTCAATGGTCATTAGCCAGCGTTTTCACCGCCACTAAATACCTTCCCCTGTCAGCGGGATCATCCCTTTCAGGCAGCTTTCTCTGCCAGATAAATCAATGTTGTTGAGTTATCTTTCCTGAACAACTGGTTCGCCAGATCCTTTATATACTCACTTGTAACGGCAATATATTTTCCGGTTTCATGATTCAGCAGATCAGCGTCGCCCAATAACTCAAACGAAGCCAGGTTCATCGCCTTATCCAGCAAAGCCATCTCCGAAAATATCATCGTCGACTCAATTTTGTTTTGCACTTTCGTGAGTTCGTCCTGCGGTACCAGTTCTGTTTTTATTTGCTCCAACTCTTCCCAAATAGCAGCTTCAGCGGCTTCAGTCGAGACATTTTCAAGCGGTTTACCTTCAAATACAAACATACCCTTATCCAGGCTGCCTGTCATATAAGCATGCACCTCGCTAAAAAGCTGCTTCTCCTTAACCAGGTTGCGATACAAGCGGGATGAATTTCCACGTGAAAGAATATCCGATATCAGTTCAGCAGCATAATACGAACCATCAAGCCTTGCGCCCATCTGGAATGCAATGTACACATCGTTAAGCGGCACCTTTGCGGTTACAGTTGCGCGGCGCTCGTCGTGCTGTTCAGGCTCTTGTGGCAGGTCGCGGTGATATTTTTCGCCGGCAGGAATAGGACCAAACCATTTTTCGGCAAGTTGCTTAACGTCCTCGGTTTTCACATCGCCCCCAACAACCATTATCGCATTTTGTGGGGTATAGTGCTTTTTAAAAAAGGCTTTTACGTCTTCAATCTTCGCATCTTCAATATGCTTAATTTCCTTGCCAATGGTAGCCCACTGATAGGGATGTTTTTTATATACCATGGGGCGCAGCTTAAGCCAAACATCGCCGTAAGGTTGATTTAAATAGCGCTGCTTAAACTCTTCAATCACCACATTACGCTGTACTTCCAGGCTCTTTTTGCTGAAGGCCAGGCTTAACATCCTGTCACTCTCCAGCCAAAAGGCCGTTTCGATATTGGCCGATGGAAGCGTGATATAATAGTTGGTAATATCGTTACTGGTAAATGCATTGTTTTCGCCGCCTACGCGTTGCAGGGGCTGGTCATAATCGGGTATATTTACCGAACCGCCGAACATCAGGTGCTCAAATAAATGTGCAAAACCGGTCTGATTGGGGTCCTCGTCGCGGGCGCCAACATCATATAAAATGTTAAGCACCGCCATTGGTGTTGTATTATCTTCATGCACAATAACCCGCAGGCCATTGTCGAGTGTGAAACGGTTGAATTTAACCATGTATAAACTTTCAATTAACGGAGAGCAAATGTAGGATATTTGTTGATGTTGTTGCAAGGCTGGAATGTTGAAACGTTGTAATGTTTGTTAACCAGAAAGTTAAAAACGCCATCACTAATCATAAAAAAACCTTCGCCCTGATGTTTTCACTTTCTATCTTTAAAAATTATCTTTATTCTTTCACTCTGAGAAAAATGATCTCGCGCGACGATCTCATCAAGCAAATATCCAATACAATCGGCAAAGCTAAAGTGCTTAAGCTAAGCCGCATTTTAAAGGAGGAACAATTTGCCCTGCGCGATTTGATTGATATCACTTTTTCATCACAATAGAGATATCGCCTTTAGGGCGGCATGGATACTGGAGAATATTTTCCTGGAAGACCCCGCCCGTTATGAACCCGACCTGGCCTACCTGATATCGCGCATCAAACAGGTTGAGCACGAAAGCTGTAAACGCCATTATGCTAAAATAATGATGCATTTAACCGGCAAAAAAGCACCGGCCATTATCAGGGATAAATTACAGCAACTTGACCTTGAGCCGATAGTGGAGCAATGTTTCGACTGGATGATCGACCCAAAAGTTAAAATAGCCGTTAAAGTTTTTGCCTCGGAAGCCCTTTTTAATTTGCGCAGCCGTTACCCCTGGATACAAGAGGAACTGGCCAACCAACTAAAGTTTTTAATGCGAAACGGTACTGCGGCCATTCAATCGCGCGGCAGGAAGCTGCTGGAATTAATTGGTGACGAATGATTTAATAGCGAACCAGTGCCGTTTGCCTGAATATCATCTTTATCTGCCGACGAAATGACTCGAATCCACTAAAACATTTGTAGAGTATCCCGAAAAATACCGCTGTGCCGCTGGAACGGAGTGGCACAGTGTGGCACAGTTGGCGTCAAATAACTCGGATCAAAAAGTGCATTTACTGGCCGTATTGGCGCTTTTTCCACTGAAAACAACTAAAAAAAAACGAAAAATGGTGACAAAACGATGTCACCACTTCCACCGTTTTTTATACCTAAATTAGTCGGGGCTTCTCATTAATAATCGGTCAACTTCACACGCAGCGCTTTACGCCGTAGGTCTGTCCTCCGCGTGCAAATTATGGCTCACCTGGTGATGGTGCAGCTTAGCCTCAATGGCCGATGAACTATTATCCGCGTAAGTGCCATATGCATTTACAATGATGCCTTTCAAATTATATTTGGCCGATGTTACCGCATAAACAATTGAAGTATCATCAGGGTTGCTGGCGCCTTCAAAACGATAAAACTCATCTATTTCGAAATCATCGGCAGTCATTTGAATATCTTTTGCCTTATCGCCAATGGTATCACCATCCAGGCTAAGGTTTTCAGTATATCCCCTTTTCATCAGGTCGTTAGTGGCTTCCACTAAATTATTATATGTTTTCATGTCGATGCGTTTTATGTATATTTATAACATAACCATAAAACAACGTTGTTGTTTGAATAGCAGGAATATGTTTGGCGGGAATACGCTCTTAATTTTTTTACAAAAAAGCAATTGCAAAACCTAATACGATAAAAGTTTTTGAATGGGATAGTTTATCTACTTAAAGTTCGCCAGCAAGCCTTAAAATTTCCTCCACTACAGTTTTACTAAATCTAAACGAGTAGTATTCCATTTCGTTAACAATTTCTTTAACAGAAACAATGAAACCTCGGTTTTTGGCGATAAGCAACACCTTCAATGTTCCTATAATAGCAATATTAAGGATAGCAGCAACCTTTCTGCCTTTTTTCTCATCTATAATCAACACAGAATTTTCGGTCTCTAAAGCTAAAGTAATAGCACTTGCTTCGCCAGGGTCCAATGTTACTTTAAGCTGTTCAATCTTGTCTAAATCGGCAACATCTTTTATTATGATCCAATCAGGCAAGTCTTCTTCAAATTCTAAAGCGATTATTTTAGTTGTGTAAACATTGGTAAATATTTTTTGCAATAAATCGAGGCGACCAATTCTATCTAGGGCAATCAAACAGCTTGTGTCCGAAATGATGATTTTACTCATTAAACAAATCAGTATTCAAGTCCTGGACGGTTTCTCCAAAAATGGAAACCCCATATTTGCCCGCGTTTAACAAAAACTCTTTTTTCGACACTTCAGAAAAATCCGCTGCCTGGCCGGCAGTAAGCAATCCCTTATCAAATAAAATTGCAGCCATGGTCATTTTCAGTTCTTTTTCGTTGGCTTCTTCCGGTATTTTAACGCTCAATGTTTTCATTTTATTAATATCATATAAAGTTACAACAAAAAGAAACACTAATCTTGTTCGCCTGCAGCAAAAAACTTTTGGTTAAAATTCACCAGGTATAATTCGCTGGTAGCGCGGGTACATGCGGTATAAAACCAGCGCAAAAAATCGGTGTTTACCATCTCTTCGGTAAGGTAACCCTGGTCAACAAAAACAGCGTCCCATTGGCCGCCCTGGGCTTTGTGACAGGTGATGGCGTAGGCAAATTTTATTTGCAGGGCATTATAATATGGGTTTAATTTCAACTCGTTCCACCTGGCGCGTTTGTTGGGGATGTGTTCGTAATCCTTCATTACCTCTAAATAAAACCTTTTTTGATCTTCCTGCGGCAATGCCGGTGCCTCGGTATATAGCGTATCCAGCATTATTTTACAATCAATCACCGGGTCTTCGGCGTAATCAATAAACTCCATTTGTACATCGGCAAACCTGAATCCATACATATCTTCCAGTCGTCGTACTCTTTTTATTCGGGCAATATCGCCATTGGCAATAAACCCGGTGCTTCCCTCCTCCTTATCCTGCAGCCAGAAATAATTATTTTTCACCACCATTACCTGGTCGCCGCCGGTTAATTCTTCCTCACGGTACAATATCCGGCCGCGAATTTGCTGGTTATAGGCATTCGCATTTTTATTGGACCTGCAAATGATCAGTGTATTATCATTACCATACTTGTTGTAGGCATAGTGCAGCCCCTCGGCCAGTACATCGCCGCCCATCCGGTACATATCCTTATAGCCTTTGGTAACAATTTGCGGCATTTTCTCTTTTTTCCTGCGGATCATATCCCTTACCCGCGTAGCATTAAACAAAATGCCCGAATCCTTTTGCTGGCGCAGCACATCCGTTAGTTCGAAGCTAAAAATATTGAGCCCGAATTTATCCTTCATTAACTTTACATCCAGCGCCGGGCTATCCACCGATCCCACCGGCGGCAGTTGAGCTGTATCGCCAACCAGCATCAGTTTACAGTTTTTGGTATTGTAAACGTAGTTAATCAGGTCATACAGTAAAGAGGCTTTATGGTTAATGCCAATCTCATCGCTTATCATAGAAGCCTCATCAACAATAAACAAGGTATTTTCGGCAATATTATCGCCCAGCAAAAAAGGTTCATCAACATTTACTGCTGATTTTTTACGATAAATGCGCTTATGTATGGTAAACGCCTTACGGCCGGAATAAGCGGTAATTACTTTTGCAGCCCTGCCGGTAGGTGCCAGCAAAACATACTTAAAATTATAATTCCTTAACGCCTTCACCAGCGCACCCAAAACGGTTGTTTTACCGGTGCCTGCATATCCTTTCAATACAAAACATTCGTCGCCGTCACCGGCAATCAAAAACTTGTGCAGCTTTTCAAACAGCTCCAATTGCTGTTCGGTGGGCTGATGCGGGAAAGCGTTTTGAATATGATCTGCCAAGTACTTGCTTTTAATGTGCGGGATAAATTTATGAATTAATTAGCGGGCGCCATTTCTAATTCTCCGAAAATTAACCAACAGGAAAATATAAGCGAATTTTATTCCTGAAAGCTCTAACTTAATTGTAACCTTTCCGTAAAAGAAAAAATATGCCAAACCGGTAATCCATATGAAAAAAATTTATCTCGAGTTCTTCCGCGGTATTTCATCGGTATTCATCCTATTCTGGCATATCGTTTTTTTGGCTCCGATAGGTCATGTCACCAAGTTTACGGGCTATTGGGGTACCGATGCGCTTATGATGTTCTACATGCTATCGGGCCTGGTTATAAACCTTACCGAAAGCAACAAGCCCAAACCTGCCAAAGCATTTTTAAGAAACCGGTTCATCCGTATTTATCCGCAGTTTTTGGTGGGTATGTTACTGGCATTTTTGGCTTTACTGATCACCAATACAGCTTTTCCTTCTCTTAAACTGATAACGGGCAATTTTTTGATGCTGAGTACCATGAAAGATTATATGGGCTACATTGTACCCTGTATACAAAGTAACCTGCCTGTTTGGTCGCTCTCGTTCGAAATGGCGTTTTATGTGCTATTCGCATTCACCATTGGCCGCAATCAAAAAAAGGCTATATTTTATTGGTTTATCATGTCGCTAATAGCCCTGGGGCTTTACTATATAAAGGCCGACAAGGATGTTTTAACCCATATTATATCCGTATTTGCCTTCTCTTCTATTTGGCTGTTGGGCTATTATATTTACGAGTATCGTGATTATTTTTATTCCGATAAATATGTCGCCCTTTTTGGCCTCGGCGTAATGCCCTTAATATCCCGGATGCATTTTATAGATAACTTTTACGATCCGTGCAAGTATTTCTTTTTAGCACTGTTTGCCATACCTTTTTTCCGGTATTGTTTACAATTGCCGCCGGCAGGCAGGCAAATTAAATTGATTTATCTCGTCATCCCGCACTCCGTGCTGGTTTTTGCTGCGGTAACTATCCGGTATATGCCGCTCACCAATGCACTTGCATACAGCACGCTACCCTATGTTTACATGGGGATTGCCTATCTGGTTAACATATTGCAGATAAAAAACCAGGTAGTAAATTTTGTTACTAAAGTAGGTACGGTATTAGGCAAATATTCATACTCGCTGTATATTACGCATTTCACCGTCCTTTTCGTTTTTTCAAGATTGACGCATAACTTGTTTATTTTTATTGTGGCACCGTTGCCTATTATCGCGTTTATTGCCTACAGCCTCGAAAAATGGTTTCAGCCGGCCGTGTTGAACTACTTCAAGCGCAAAAAGCAGGACACTGTGGCCCCCAAAAAATACCTATTCCATTGGCCGGCTACACATGCCACACAGCACCCGCCCGAGCATGCCTAAAGCCGCAGATATATTTTATTAAAACAATATGCTTGCAAATATTGCTGGCCGCAAATAACAAAAAATAGTTACTTTTGCGTATCTGCATGAGCGACTTCAACAATAATTACACCGATAATAGCTTTAACCTGTACCAGGCGTACAGCTACACCCTGCTTTTGCAGGTGGAAGTTAATACCTTTAGTTATGCCGTTGTGCATCAAAACCGTTTGCTGGTTTCGGCCCAAAACTGCGATATTGATGAGTTGCTTTACCCCAAGCAATTGAGCGAGCTGTTGACCGCTACTTACAGAAAAGTTTTAATGGGCTTGCCGGCAACCGCACTTACGCTGGTTCCTAAAAGTTTATTCAGCGAAGAGCATGCGGGTGAATTTGCCCGCTATTTGGATGTAAAAGAAGATGAAAAGGTATTTGCTCAAAAGCTCGACGATCAAAACAACATCATTTATAAAACGCCCGGACCAATAGCTTACGCTGCCGAAAAATTCGGTTTCAGTAATGCTGTTTACACTGCGCAGGGATGGATTAAAGCCATTGAAAACAGTCGACCAAATGATTCGACCCTGTATCTGGAAATAGGCAAAAGCACCGTTCAGTTTTTATATTATTCTTCAGGAAGCCTGCGGTTTTATAACTCATTTGAATTCAGAAGTGAGGACGAACTGGTTTATTTCACTTCGTTTGTTGCCGATGAGCTCAAACTAAAGCCATTGCTTACCACCCTTGTTTTAAGCGGCGACGTAACTGCCGACGATAAAAACATGACGCGCCTGGGCAGCTTCTTCCCAAAAATTGAAATAAACGGTATAAAAGTACTTGAACTGCCCGGTCAAATACCTTCACATAAACTACTGGCACTAGCCGCTTTAACATTATGCGAATAATTGGCGGCTCACTAAAAGGATTACGACTTAACCCACCAAAAAACTTACCCGTACGCCCCACTACCGACCTGGCGAAAGAAGCCCTTTTCAACATCTTGCAAAATCAAATTGAGTTTGAAGGCTTGCGTGTGCTCGATTTATTTAGCGGAACCGGCAATATATCAATGGAATTTGCCTCCCGAGGCGCCGAGCAGGTAGTTTCGGTTGATCGGAGCATCCATTGTGTGCACTATCTTAAAGATATTGCCCGTCAACATGGTTTACCACAGATTAAGGCTTTTAAGGATGATGTTTTTAAATACCTGCAACTGGAAACCGACCAGTTTGATTTAATTTTTGCCGATCCGCCTTATGATCTTAATCGCATCCCCGAAATAGCGGTCACTGTTTTTGATAAAAAACTATTGACGCCCGGCGGCCTGTTAATTGTGGAACATCAGTCACTTCAAAACTTAAGCAATCACCCGGCTTTTGTGGAGCAGCGCCGGTACGGGCATTCTTCATTCTCCTTTTTCCGGACCGACTGATATCAATGTTATGAATCCGTTCTGTAAACGGCAATCCCCAGTTTTTCAAAGTTAGATAATTGCGCATCATCAGCATTTGTTACAATCGCATTAACCAAATCTGTATCAGCAAACCTTAAGTAAGATTCCCTGTCCAGCTTACTTGCATCGCAGAGTAAGTAGGTAAATGCACTGTGCGTGGCAAAGGCGGTTGTGATGGATGCTTCGTTTTCGCTATTGGCGAACAAGCCATTCTCCGAAATCCCATCAACCCCTAAAAAAGCTTTTGTTGCCCGATATTTCGAAATATGATCTATTGCCATCGTACCATGCACAGCCTGCCGTTCTGCATCCAACTCCCCTCCTATTATATTTAAAGAAACAGATGTATTTAGCAGTGCATAAATAACAGGTAATGAGTTGGTTATAACCTTTATCTTTTTGTTTTTAATGAACTGGCACAAATGATAAACAGTGCTACCACAATCCATAAAAATTACATCACCATCATCTATTTGAGTAGCGGCCAGTCGGCATATATCCTC
>Ga0206898_10222_pt1 | contig 16357 bp, 17 predicted proteins | sample Alteio_BWOrgHeat_50_FD_153237 | JGI IMG/M metagenome (GOLD analysis project Ga0206898, IMG submission 153237) | Enriched cells from forest soil in Barre Woods Harvard Forest LTER site, Petersham, Massachusetts, United States -... | ecosystem: Environmental > Terrestrial > Soil > Temperate forest >...
CCGGCGCTTTGATTGGAAGGACCTGCAAAATGCAGGTAACGACATTGCCGCCAATACTTTTGTCCCCGAAAAAGAAATATCAATTTCAGGAGTTCTCCAAAGTAAATCGGGGGTGCCGGTTGCAAATTGTGTAATCAACTTAATATCACAAACAAGCGATGGTAGTGCTCCTCAAGTGCAAACCACCGATGCAAGCGGAAGGTTTAACTTTCCGAATGTATATGTAGCAACAGGTACTAAGTATATTTTAAAGGCACAAACATCAGCAGGCAAAAATAGTGTGCTCACGCTCGATAAACCTGTCGCCGGGCCCGATATTACAGCCGGAAACCCGCTGGACATAAAATTTGATGCCAATGCTGACATATTGGCCTCGCTGCAAAATAACCAAAAGCCGGGACCAATAATAGCAGGCAAAGGCGCGTATACCGTGATGCTAAAGACCGCAGGCGAAGCGTCGGCCCCTTTGAGTAAAACCAATTACCGGTCGTCCAGTTTAAGTGGACCCGGCAGCGCCGACCAGGTTGTCCTGGCTAACGATCTAAAAAACGCCACTTTACTTTCTACGCGACTGAACGGACTTTTGCACGGTATCAGGTTTAGCTACGGAACGCCTTACTTAATAACATCGGCAATTGTTCAGGCAGGGATGGAAACCTTTGAGCCAATGACAGTATTTGTGGATGGGGTAAATTCAGCAGATCCGGATTTTGAATAAACACAAGCCTTTCATTTAGCGGTTCTCCATTTTCGGCCAGCAGCGTTACCTTTACAATGCCGGTTGGAAACGAACTGGCAGGCAGATCAAGTCCAAGCACCCCATTATCCAGCTTTGGTGTATAGTGTTTTAGCGCTCCACCGTAATAAACCAGCAAATTGAGTTGTTTGTTCACGTTTTCGCGATAGTAATCGCGATTGGCCCTTATCTCGATGGCAATTTTAGTGGGATCGTCAGTATTTACAGACAAGGTAGTTCCTTTTTGCTGAATCGCAGGTAAATTAAGCGCAACTTGTGTGCCATTGCCAAAGGTCACCATTGCTTTGTAGGTTTTTCCGGCTTCTGGTATAAAGCTAAATTCGCCCATGCCAAGGTGGGTGCTGGCAATTTTTGCAACTTCTTTATGTTCATTATCTACCAGTACTCCCTTAACGTTTATACCCAACCCGTTAGTCCCGATGGCTTTAAACGCAACTTTGGCGGGCATATCCGTTACCAGGTTACCACCTTCGGGGAAAAACTGCATATCAGGCTTTAATCCCCGGCCGGTATTTTCGGCAACACGGTCTACATTATTAATTGAACTTACCGATATAAACTGATCAAAATAATAAGGGTTTTTCTCGTTGCGCATGTACTGGGTATATGCTCTTATGCGGTACGTCCCTTTTTGCAGGGTATCGGGCAAATTAAAATCGCCCCAGCCAGTACCGTTGGTTAGTTGCACCGATATGTTACGCATCAGCACATCATTTTTATCAATCAAATCAACATGCAATATATTGCTGATGGTTGAGGGCTGATGCCGCTCGCCCATGGTAACATATGCCTTAAAGTATAGCATTTCGCCAGCTACATAGTCGGGATACGGCCTGTCGAAATGCAGGAAAGCTTTCTCGACCATGTGATCAGTTAATATGGTTTTCAATTTGCCTATGGCATTGTTTACAGCGTTGCTGTTTTGGCAAAAAGCAATATTTTGTAACGCGGCTACAAAAATCGTTGCGAGTAGAATTATCTTCTTCATGATATCAACCTATTACAAACTGGTGTATTAAATAATTTTCTAAAGTTTAGTTCAAATAAATACCTGTTAAGGGCTAATGAGCAATTATAAAGCGGGGAAAGAGGTTTTCGTTATTGGCATTATAAATATAGTTATCTTTTATAAAAACTAAAATCTATTTGGTACTCATCGGGTATAGCGGGTAGCTAACCCGCCCGCTACCTTTTAGCCCTTGTTTGTTTCGGGCTGCAGCTTGTTTTTCATCAGCCATTTGCCCAGTATAATTACGCCGCCTATTACGCCGAGATCCTTAAGCCAGTTTCCCCACAGGTCGCCGGGGTGCGTGCCAAACCGGGGCGCCCACACCAGCACATCAAACAACAGGAGTAACACGCCCAGCCAGCTAACCAGTTTGGCGGTTTCTTTTCCTGCAACTATTATCAGCCCTGTTGCCAATAGCCCTGCGCCTGTTACGTAAACCCAAAACAAATGTCCGGGTATTATAAAGGAAACATCGGTATACATAGGCGGAATACCGGGAGCATATTGCGGGTAAACAAAGTGCAGCAATCCGAATGCGGCAATTGAAAGCCCAAGGATAATCCTCCCTGCAACAAAAAAAACGCCCTGCAACGATGTTTTGGTAACAAGCGGCAACGTGCCGGCAAAAACGAAAACGGCGCCACACAGGCCAAAATCCTTAAAGGCATTAATGAGCCTGTCCGACATCAATTTGGGGAACAAAGCGCCCTCGGCCCAGGCATCATTACTGCTATGAAAAAGCAATTCGCCATGTATGATCAAAACAAATAACAGTATTTCGATACCCAACAATACGGCGGCAGGGTAAGCAAACTTGCGGATAACAATCGCCACGCCGGCAGCAAATATAGTGATGGCCGTAAAATAAGTCCAAAAGAGGTGCCAGGGTATCCATGGTGGTACTATGGCCGCCACAAAACCCGGGTAAATAAAATGTAAAACAGGATAAATAAGCATTGGGGCAGCCAGGAAAAAACGGCCGGCATTCAGAAATTTGTCCATCAGCGTGTTTGTTTTTAAAACGCAAGCCTGCGGACAGGCCCGCGTTTTATTGCCAGGTTTATAATTGATTAACCAAAGCTAATCATCATAACAATGGCTTTGCTGTACAAGATGGTACAAGTTGATACAAGATTGTTTCAAGTGGCGGTCGTGGAAAAAAAAATGAGCCGCCTGGGTATTTAACTAATGGGCTTGAATGATGAAACCGTTTCGAGCAGTATTTCATCGGGCACCAATTCGGGATCTTGAAATTGTTGCATCACCAGCGTTTCGGGGAAACGGATAGCGCCGCCGGTTGTTTTCACAATAACATCGCTTTTGCTGATATTGTGGTCTTTATAGTGTCCTATCAAATTATTATGGGCTTCCAGGCGCATCAGCAGCTCAACTATGGCGTATGTAGGTAAGTTACTTTTAGGCATATTCCCAAAGTTACGTTAACTTAATAATACATGTTAGTTACTTTTATATTAAATTTACAATTTAACTTAACAATAAATTAATATTTATTAAATATAAGCCAATTGCTATTCGGAGATGGCAGCGGTTATGGATGTTTCAGACTGTTTATCATCGTCCAGCCTCGATACAAAAAAGACAATCACCGCGCCAAACATGGCAATGATGCCGAATGATAGCCTGAGACTGGCGGTTTGTGCAATGTAGCCTACAAACGGCGGGACCAGCACAAAGCCAAGGTAACCCACTGTTGAAATAGATGCCAGGGCAGATGAACTGCTCATGTTTTTTGATTTCCCCGCCAGGCTAAATATCATGGGCACAATGCACGATACCCCAAACCCCACCAATACAAAGCCCAAACCGGCGGTAATGGTATATGGCAAGGCAACCGCCAGTAACAATCCGCATAAAATAAATAAGCCGCTGTATTTTAGTACGGTTTTGATGCCGAGATTGGTAACCACCCGGTCGCCAAAAAAACGGCCGGTGGTCATGGCTACCAGGTAAATTACAAACGCTGCAGTCGCAATGGTTTTATCGGGGTTTACTATTTTCTGAAAATAAAGGGCGCTCCAGTCGTACATGGTATTTTCGCAGGCCATACAAGCGAAACAGATCAGCGAAAATTTTAGCAGGTGTTTATCAGGGAGCGAGTACACCGGCCGCCTGATTTGCGGGATGGGCTGCTGCAGCAGGGTATCTTTAATAAAATAAAGCGTGAAAGCCACCAGCGCAATACTGACGGCAATAAAATGCCAGGCCGGTAACACGTTAAAATAAACCATCACCAGGCCCACTGCTGCACCAGCAAAACCCGCCAGGCTCCAGATGCCATGAAACGTGGCCATGATTGATTTTTTGTACAAAGCCTGCACCGCAACGCCCTGGGTATTAATTGACAAGGTCATAAGGTTGCGCGCCGAGCCAAAAAGCAACAGCACAAATATCAGCTGCCAAAGGTTGGTTGTAAAGCCTATTAAAATAAGTATAACACTCAAAAATAAGGAACCAAACAACATTACCGCCCGGCTGCTATGCCGGGTTAAAAGCCAACTGGTAAGCGGCATGGTAAGCATAAGTCCGATGGGCAGCGCAAATAATGCCGTACCCAACTGGGCCTCGTTTAAATGCAACTGTTGTTGAATAGTTGGAATGCGCGATGCCCAGGTGGAGTAACCAAATCCCGAAATAAAAAAGAAGGTAGCAGCACCTATCCTTAATTGCCGGGGTGATGGTGTATGGGTTGGTTGTTGGTCCACGCGTGTTTGCCTGCGCTAAAATACAATAATAGGTGAAAAACCGACGGGTTTAAGTTTAAGAGTTTATTTTACAGGGCATGTGTGATGTGCAATTATTGCAGATTGACATCCAAATTATTGATTCCCGATTGTTGATGCAATTTCAAGCATTTTCACTTTTAATTCCGGCAGGTCATTCTGCGCTATCTCCCATACCAATTGGAGGTTAACGCCAAAATATTCGTGAATTGAAATATTTCTGAATCCCACGATCGGTTTCCAAGGGACTGTCGGATATGCTACCTTCAACTCATCTGTTAACGCATTGCAAGCCTCGCCAATGATCTCGATTTGTTTAATTGTAGCAAAACGTTTTTCGGAATTTTCAAGAAATTGATCTAAGGAAACACCATCAAGATATGTTTCGATTTCATGGATGGCATCCAATATATGTTCCAAACGCACTTTGTCGCCCAGCCTACCTTTCATAAATCAATACCTTGTCCTTGTCGATAATAGGTTTAATGTATTTAGAGAGGCCGTCGTAACTCACTATATCGACCTTTTTTTTCAAAAGAGTTTGAAGACCATCAGCATAAGTAAAAAACTGCATCCCTATTGGTTTGCTGTGATCCAACTCTACCAAAATATCAATATCACTATCCTCATCGGCTTCGTTGCGCGAATACGACCCAAACAGATAAGCTTTCGTTATCGGAAGCCCCGAAAAAAATTGCCTGATGGTGTTTATATGCGTTGATGAGAGTTTCATTTACACAAATATAAGTTTTCTCGCCCAATTATATTAGATAAGCCAAATCGAATCTAATTGCACCTATTGAGCTAACCCATTTTCCAGTATCCACCGTTGACCACTACTTTTTTGCCTTCTTTTTAAAATAAAGGTAACTCAGCAAATACAAACAGAGCATTCCCAGCAAAAAACCTCCCAGCACATCGGTAAACCAGTGGGCGCCAAGGTATATGCGCGAAAAGGGCACCGTAAATATTAAGAGCAATGAAATTACAGATACCGTTATCCTGATAGCTTTTGGGATGGTTTTAATGTCATCCATCAGCACAGTTAAAAAGCCAAAAAACATGATATAAAACAACACATGTCCGCTTGGAAAACTTTGTTCACTCACTTTTTGAACGATGCGCACAAGCGGTTCGGTAGGCCGGGGTCGGTTTACCAATACTTTAACAATTGAACTGATGAGTCCCGCTGTTGAGGTGAGAAATACAAACAGTGCTTCGCGCCGGTATTTAAAAATGAAGAAAAGCAGCGTTGCTGTTAATACGCTGATAGCGGAACCGGGAAAGAAACCAAACCAGCTTACCCCTTTCATCAGGGTATCCAGCAGGGGATTTTGGTGCTCCTGTACTTCCTGCGAAAATTCGCGATCGATAAAGGAATGAGGGAAAATGATCACGAGGATGGTTAAAACAACAAATCCCAATGCAATAATACCCAATACCGCTTTTAAAACATGTTTGTGGTATTTCTGATATTCGCCCAGCAATTTATCGGTGGCCTTATCAATACGGGTAAAAAATTTATTCACAATAGTTCAATAATAACAAAAACACCCGGATTGTTTAACCCGGGTGCCCTTAAAAAAATCGCTATCGTTTTATTGGCCTACCACCACTACGTGGAAAGTGCCTGGTATTTGTGGCGACCGGGGGCGTGGGTTGTCGGTGGTTGCTGCGGGTGCTGGCCCCATTTTAGCGGTTGGCAGGTATATTTTATGGGTAACCGTGTCCACGCCAATCGTACGGGCGCCCTGTTCGGTAGGTATGTTTTCAACCAGTTCAAACTGGTTTGCGTTAATTTCGCGTACAACCGTAACAGTTCCTTCGCCGTTTGAGCTGTAGGCCAGCTTCAAGCCCGGATCAAACCCGGTGCCATCGCATCTGCCAATAGGGAATTTGGCAACTATGGCGCCATTGGTAGCATCAAGCACAATCATGGTTTGGTTACCACCGCAGCCTATAAAAAGGCGATTAGTCTCGCGGTCAATCGCCAGGCCAGATGGCTCTTCGCCGCCTTCCAGTTTCCAGCGGTTAATTATTTTATAGGTAGCGGCGTCAATCTCCACTTCCTCATTGGTGTCTTCAATATTCACAAACACATGTCCCTTGCCATCAGAAACGCCTGTTTCGGGTTTACCGCCCAGCGGGATAGTGGCAACTACCTGGTCGGTGGCGGCGTCAATAACCGTAGCATCTTTGCTGCGGCCGTTAAAGGCATACACTTTTTTCGAAAAATCATCATAAAAAATAGCATCAGGGTTGGTGCCGGCTGCTACCTGTTTCAATATCGCGGTATTTTTTAAATCGAATACAGTGATATTATTGGCCCTGCCGTTGCTGGTATAACCTTTATTAAACTCGTGCGCTATGGCAATGCCATGTACGCCGGTGGTATTGGAAATATAACCAACTGAATCGCCGGTAGCTGCATTTAAAATGTTAACTTGCGAACCGTGCGAAACGTAAACTTTTCCGCTTGCGCCATCGGCAGTTATGTAATCCCAGCCGCCGGTGCTGTGAATTGAATAGTCTGCAATAACATGCAAGCCTGTTTTAGTTTGAGCCTTCGAGTGCATCGGGATGAAAGCGGCCGTGCCCAATGCCAGGCAAAAAATCGATTTGATAATTGGTTTCATAGCGGTTAATTTTTGTATAGTTAAAAATTAATTCTGGATAAATGTTGGTTTTAGGCTGAAAGTAAATAAGGTCCGAAAGATTGTCCGTAGAAATAACAGCACGGTAATTTGTCGTGTTTGATGGAATCAGTCCCTGGGGCTTTCCGTTGGCCAATACCACAACAGGCTAAAGCCAATAAAACTGACGCCATTGGCCTGGATATAATATCGGGCGCCTACTTCTCCAATTGAATTAGCCACGCCGGCATTGAGGGCGCCGGCAAACATTGTTTGAGAAAAGGGATCTTTCAACCCTGTCACCGTCATAAATGACACACCGGCCTGCGACCCCAAATAAAAATTTTTTGTAAAATAGTAGCGATAACCGGCCATAACCGGCAACAGATAAACTCTCCGGTTGCTATCGGCCCTTGCGCCGGCAAACTGATCATAATCTGCTGTGAACGATAGTTGACCACTCCTGCCTATACCAAGTAAAACTTTTGCCCCAAACCCAAAGCCTGGCTGATAATGTCCGCTGTAGCCATCCGAAGTAAGAAAACTTACATTAACGCCACCAGCAAGTTGGTTGCTTCCCGACTGGGCAAAACAATGCCTGCTGCAAAACACTGATGCTGCCGCTATTATAAAGGCTTTCTTAATCATTAATAAGTTTTTAATGAGCGGTTTAGCTGTTTATTGGAGATAAAACTAAATTAATACAAATAAATTGTGTTGAATTTATTTTCGCGGAGAAGTAAAAGAGCTGATTTAACTAACGACCACCAAAAAGGGCCATTATAACATGGTAAAGTAAATGGCAACCAGCGGTATAGCTATCAGGAAAAATTTCACTATTGCTTTGCGCATCCGGTTGCTTTCAATATCATACACCCGGCCCGTACCCGAGAGCTTCCGATTTTTAACATGCAGGCGTGTATAAACGCTTATTAAGGCGGTTTCCAATACAGCTATAAAAACAAAAATTTCGTTAACCATGCTTCAGGTGGTTTTTTATAATTGGCGCCGGCCGGAGGCTTTCAACATAAAAGTAATTACTAATCAATACAATAACAAATTTGTGACAACAATTACAGGTGTTACCGGCTTTACTTCAAACGACCTTATTACTGTTTTTAGAACAAAAAGGTTTCAAAAGTTAAAAAAATATCGCCTTAGTAAATAAAAAATTACATAAGTGAATCGAATCTTACTGCGTCATCATCGGCTCAATCTCACGCGGGATATTTCAAAATAATTATGTAGTTTCGTTAAAATCAGCTTTATCATGTTCAAAAAAATCTACCTCATTTTAACCGGAATTTTAATAACTGTGGTGAGTTACGCCCAACCGGGGCCGGTGATCATTCCGCAATATGTTAAACTACCGGTCGATTCAGTTCAAACCAAAAAACTGATAAGTTCACTCAATGGCTTCTTACAGCAAAGCATCAACCCTACAAAAGACAACACCTTTTCATTAAAGGATTATCTGCCCGAAACGGCGGCACTGGTGGCCGAAATAAGAGGCATGGAAAATGCTAAAAATCCGGATCGAAAGGACTTTTATAAGTGTTACATAACCAATATTATGCCGCTGGATAGCACCACCTATATCATACAACTTGCCTACATGGCGGTTGATGGCGCTACCCCGATAACCAGGATAAGTATTAAGCTTTTGGCGCGGCGGGCAGGAGATGGTTATCTCTTCTATTCGCCTTTAAAACGGAATACGCTTAACTGGAAAAGCAAGCAGGAAGGCAACTTCACTTTTTATTACAGGACTTCGCTTGATACTGCAAAAGCAGCAAACTACGCCAAAAAAGCGCAGGAATTTGACGCAAAGCTGCATGCGCCGGTTTATGGCAATCAAATGTATTTTTGCGATGACCTGCAGCAATCGCTGGAGGTACTGGGAATAGATTATGAAGCGGATTATAACGGACTCACCGGCGCCGATTTTTCGGCTTTTGGAAATAATATCGAACTGGATGTAATGGGCACGGGTGACGGAGATACTTATGCCTACGATATCCATGACCTCTGGCACGACCGGTTGCACCATACTATCCCGGTGACTACCATTAATAAGCCGGTTGACGAAGCCTGTGCTTATCTTTATGGTGGCAGTTGGGGCATTAGCTGGAATGATATATTCAAACGGTTTAAAGCCGCCATGCCCGCCCATACCGATTGGTTAGCCGCTTTTAACGAGAATAAAAATTTTGGCGAAAACCAGCGCTACCATTTATATGTTGCTTATGTAATAGATGCCCTGCTGGCGCAAAAAATTGAAAAAGAAAAAGGATTTGCTGGCGTTATGGCATTACTAAGTTGCGGAAAAAAAGAAGACAGCAACGACAATTTCTTTTTAGCCCTACATAAAACAATCGGCATTAACCGGGCAAATTTTAATACGGAGGTTGAAAAACTAATTGAGGGCGAAGAGGTTAAGTAAACCGGGGTTTCAACGGCCGAGAGAACAGCCAACTAATTTGATAAACCATTTTTAATAAGCACAAAATGTTATTATTTTTATAAACCATACCTGTTGAAAAAAATGCCCCGGGGTGCTGGCCGCAAACAAGTTTTAAAATTCTATTATGTCATTGGAAAGATATTCCATTATTGCAGGAAGTGGTAGTTATATCCCTACACGCGTTGTAAGCAACACCGATTTTATCAATCATACTTTTTATGATCAGAACGGCGCCCCTTTGCCAAAATCAAATGAGGAGATTGTCAGCAAGTTTGAGCAAATAACCGGCATCCGCGAGCGCCGGTATGTTACCGATGACCTGGTAGCATCGGATATTGGCTACTTTGCCGCACGTGAGGCCCTTGAATCGGCACAGATTGACGGCGAGGCCATCGATTATATTATCGTGGCCCACAATTTTGGCGATGTGCGCGCGGATACGCTCAGGAGCGATATGGTGCCCTCGCTGGCATCACGCGTAAAACACCATTTAGGTATTGTTAATCCTAACTGCCTGGCCTACGACCTGCCCTTTGGTTGCGCGGGATGGCTGCAGGGGCTGATCCAGGCTGATCTATACATCCGCTCGGGTGTGGCCACTAATGTGTTGGTGGTTGGTGCCGAAACGTTATCCCGCATTTGCGATCCCCACGATCGCGATAGCATGATATATGCCGATGGTGCCGGCGCTGTTGTACTGACTTTGAAGGAGAGCGAAGAACCGGTAGGCATCCTGGCCACAAATAATAAAACTTATGCCAACGAGTTGGCTTTTGTACTCCGGATGGACCGATCATACGATACCGCCGAACCTGCCGACCTTACTTTCCTGAAAATGAATGGCCGCAAGCTTTATGAATACGCTTTGAAGCTGGTACCTGGCGTGATAAAGGAATGTATAGGTAAAGCCGGCCTTGGGATCCACGATATCGAAATGGTGCTTATCCACCAGGCAAATCATAAAATGGACGAGGCAATTATCAAGCAGTTATTCGACTTGTATGGCGAAAAACAGGTGCCGGAGAATTTTATGCCGATGACCATATCGTGGCTCGGAAACAGCTCGGTGGCCACGCTGCCCACACTGTATAACCTGTTGGTAAAAAAACAAATAGCCGATCATGCCTTGGTAAGTAACGAACTGATTGTTTTTGCATCGGTAGGTGCGGGTGTTAACATCAATGCGGTGGCTTATAAAATACCCGCGCAGGTTAGGTAAGCACCGCCCTCGGCGGCGTTTCCAAAAAGTTTACAAAAGTTTACACTTTCGCACCCCTCTTAATGGCAAGATACTGATTATCAATTTTTTAAGCTAAAAAAGTGTAAACCCAGAATTTAAGATAGAATTAAACCGTTTAAATATTTAACTATCAAATAGTTATATAAAATACTTCTCGAAAGGCAAACCCGGGATTTGGTAGTAGTTGCTCGGTGAAAATATACAATCAACTGTTTTTTAAATGCGTCTTTTACGGCTATTACCAATTATACGGGGCGTAATCTTTTCGTGTTCGAAATCTTGAAAACAATGTCTTTACCCTCTTTACGCGCAGCGACGGTAGGGTGGACGAGCGCAGCAACGTTCCCAACATTCAAGGGCGTATTCACTGGAGCTCCCGAGCAAAGAGTTTTTAAGGTAAAAAACGATGCAGGCTTAATTAAACCTGCATCGTTTTTTTATGGTGATTTTCGGAATACTAAGCCTACCCTTTTCCTTTACCTGCCGGAGGAGTGTTATTACCACCATTTCCGTTTCCACCGCCGCCGGTTGGCGCAGCATCGTCAGGCATTGGTGCATTATTGTCCTGTGGTTCTTTATCCTTTTTAAACTCAAGTTTACCGAACTTATACATCAGGCTGATCCCGAAAGATCGTAAGGGTATTTCACGTAAGCTGCTCGAATTGAAACCAGGCCCAAATGTGGTTGATTGTACGTTGATATATTGATGCAGAAAATTGGCAGCTGTTAAGCCAAGGCTCATCTTTTTGTTCATGAACTGTTTCCGCACGGCGAAATTATAGAAATAAAACGCCGGGTTGGTGCCTTGTATCCCCTGTTGCGACGAGCGGTAATTGATAAAGAATTCCGCCGCCAGGTCTTTCACAAACTCATAGCTGGTATTTAAATTAATGCGGTAAATGATCCCGCTTTGCTGCGCCAGGCCAGGGGTGCTGGATATACGATCGGCAACAAACATATTGGTACGGAAAGTAAGCTTGCCCACCGGCAGCGATCCGTATAGGTTAATACCTTCATCCGTCTCCCTGCCAAGGTTATAGCTTTTTGTAAGCAACACGTTTCTGTATGTAGTTCCGCCTATGGTTAAAGCACTATCCAGGTAGCTGAATTGTTGAATATCATTGGTATTGTACCTGTAAAATGCCGCTACATAAATATTAGGGCCCCTGTCGAACGATTTGTTGTAGCCTAATTCAAAATTATGGCCGAGTTCGGGTTTCAGGTCAGGATCACCGGTGCTGATGTTATGCGGATCGCTTATGTTAAAAAACGGGTTAAGCGACCTGTACTCCGGCCTCTCAAGCCGATAAGAGTAACTAAATTTAATTGCCGAAGTTTTGTCGAGCTTATGCGATAATACAAACGATGGGGCAAGTATGCCATATGATGGTATTGTTGTGTTCGGATAATCGGTGTTTGATGTGGTGTACTCTTCGCGCAGCCCGGCTTTTCCGTCGAAAAACTTATTAAACAACGAAAAAGTAGCTGATAAATAATAGGCAAAAACCTTTTGATTATAATTAAAAGAGTAGCTCTGTTTAGGATTAAAGCTGTAGCCACCAGCAGTCCCCAGGGAATCCGTTGTTACGGTATTATTGATATTTTCAATATCAATCCTGCCTCCCGTTTCAATGGTTAAACCCTTGGTAACCGGTTGTGTATAGTCAACGGTGAATTGGACTTGTTTGTCGGTTCCGGGGTTACTACCAATTGAGCCTATGGCCGGATGACTAACATTGGTGTAATCCTGCTCTTGCGTATAATCATTGGTATTTGACTCGGTACTGTACTGAAAACCGATGTTTAACTCCTGGTCTTCCTTATTAAAAGTCTTTTTATAATTAAGGCCATATTCATTTGCAAACACGCTGAAACGGCTGCTTAAATGGTTTAAACTCATCGTATCTGCCATTAAGCCACTTGATGGATATGAGGTGTTTTGATCATAATTAACAAAACCGTTGCTCTTATTACCAAAATGATTAAAATTAAATGAGGCAGTCAAATTATCCTTTTTAGTTATATCCCAGGTTAAATTAACACCCGAACGATAACCGCTCCTGGTGAAATTGCTAATACCGTTTTGGTTAAGGTTAGTGATGGTATCGGGGTTGCCGGCGTGAGATGTCCGTGTGCCTGAACTTGGCGTCGCACTACTCAGGCTGCCATTACCGCCAAAGTTCGCGCTAAAACCAAATTTGCCTTTTTTGGCATTTAAATTAAAAGATGCGTTCTCCAAACGGGTGCCTGCGTTAAGGTTAACGCTTCCGCTAACGCCTTGCACATTGTTATCTTTTAAAATAATATTGATGATACCCCCTGTGCCCGAAGCCTGGTATTTCGCACCCGGATTAGTAATAACCTCTATGTTTTTTATCTGGCTGGCCGGTATTGCCTGCAACGCGTCTGTAATGCTGGAACCAAAAATAGTTGAAGGCTTCCCATTGATCAGGAACTGGATGCTCGAGCTTCCCATCAGCTCCACATTACCATTAATGTCAACAGTAACCATAGGCACTTTTTGCAATACGTCCAGCGCTACGCCACCTTGGGTGGTAAGGTCGTTGGCTGGGTTGTAAACCAGTTTGTCAATTTTATTTTCAACGGTGGCGGCATGTGCCGTTATCACAACATCTTTCAGTTGATTTTGAACAGGCGCCAGCATAACATTACCAATAAAAACATTGCGGTTAGTGCTATTGATAATTACGTGCGGGATAGTTTGGGTAGTATAACCCAAAAAAGCAACGGTTACATAAAAATCACCATCGGGCAGGCCGTCAATTTTAATGTTACCCTTAGGGTCGGTACTACCACCGTTAAAGGGCGAAGTAGTTCCCTGTTTAAATACACTTACCGTAGCATAGTCAACCGGTACTTTGGAAACAGCATCAATTATCTTTCCGGTTATTTTCCCTGTATTATTTGCATTATTATTTTGGGCTTTTACGCCAAACCCAAGTATTATCAAACAAAACAGCACACAAAACTTTTTCATCACGATATTAAGAAATTATTAGTGCCGCAAAAGTGTACCGAAAAATTGGATTAATACTGAATTTAGTCCCGAAGTATTATAATTGTTACCGTTTAGATGTGATTGTTACAAATTGAGGAGGTAAAAGCTGAAAGGCGAAAGGCTGAACGCAACGCCCGTGGTCTGTGTCCTCACAGACCATTACAAAAAAGAATATCGGAGCGTATTGAAAGACTAACGGACAGCAGCCAGCGCAGTATTTACGCTTTGCAACTGATCATTTTGCTTTATTACACGCACCACCTGGACAAACCTGTTCATATAGGTTTCATCCATAGCCGTAATAGTAACGCCGTATTCTTTACCCGACGTGGAGTGGATAAATTTAACGCCATCACTGTTGTTACTGTAAATAATGCCAACATGACCAACGCGGTGCGAATGTTTTTGAGGACTGGTAAAAATGATAATATCGCCTGGCATAGCATCGGCAAGGTTAATCTTTTCGCCTACATCCATAAACTCGCCAGATGAACGCGGAAGGCTAAAGTTAAAGCTGCGGAAGACGTAGTTCACAAATCCAGAACAGTCAAAACCAACAGAAGGATCGGAAGTTGCGGGGCGGTAAGGGGTGCCTATCAACGCTTCTGCAAAATGGATCAGGCTATCGCCTGAAACGCTGTCGGGATTAAAATCATCACTTACAGGTTTAATAATATCAACCTTTATGCGAGTGAATTCTTCCGTTACGTGATGTTTTTTTGATTTTGCTTTATGATGCGCCTTGTGGTGCTTTGCCGCGTACGCACTATTAACCAGCGCGGTAGCCAGCATTAGGAGGGTAATTAGGGTTAATCGTTGTTTCCTCATATCGCATCGGCAAGATATGAGATTTATTTATTCGAGCCTAATTTTTTACAAAAAATTTAAAAATAATTAAAACTAACCCCACTGAATTTTGTTTATCGTAAAATTTATTGCAATTTTTAAAATAGCAAAAGTTAAAATTTCATCAACCAAAAGCCCACTTTTTAAGGTAAAACCAACCTGTTTTAGCTTTTTTCGGTTAAAATATCAATACAATACTACCCCCGATTATTAGCGCTGCTCCCACTCCCTGCTTTAGCGATAATGGTTCTTTTAAAAAGATAACCGCCATAATTATGGCCAGGGCAACACTCAATTTATCAACCGGCGCCACCTGCGATACCTTGCCCATTTGTAAAGCTTTAAAATAACAGATCCACGATAGCCCCGTTGCGCAGCCCGAAAGCACTAAAAATACCCAGTTAATTTTGGTTAGGCCGCCCATGCCTCCCGCTGCGCCCCTGAAAATAGCTATCCCCCAGGCTATAATAAGTATTACGGCTGTCCGGATAGCAGTTGCCAAATCAGTATCTACACCTTTGATACCAACCTTAGCAAAGATAGCGGTCAGTGCCGCAAAAAAAGCTGAAAGTAACGCGTATATCCACCACATGGTTTTTGAGTTTTGAGTTATTGAATTTTGAATTAGTGAGTTAGTGAATTAGTGAGTGAGTGAGTGAGTTTTGAATTATTGGATTATTGAGTTAGTAAGCAAGAAGAAGTGTTAATTACGATTTTTTCGCTCCAAAATTCGTTATTTTATTCTTCAAATCAGATAAATCCATAAATCATCCCAAATCGGCCGTTACTTTTACCAAAAAAATTACTTTGAAAATACTGATCATTGAAGACGAGGAAGGCCTGCGCGAAAGTATTGAAGAATATTTTACCGAAGCCGGCAACGTGTGCGAAACTGCCGCTAATTACCCAACGGCTTTAAGCAAAATTAACCTGTACCGGTACGATTGTATTTTGCTGGATATTACGCTGCCCGGCGGCAACGGCATGGATATACTAAAAAGCTTGAAGGAAAATAACAACCCGGATGGCGTATTGATCATCTCGGCAAAAAACTCGCTGGATGACCGACTGGACGGATTAAACCTGGGCGCCGATGATTACCTGGTAAAACCATTTCACTTATCCGAGTTAAAGGCAAGGGTATCGGCCATCATCAGGCGTAAAACCTTTAACGGGAGTAACCAGTTGATATTTAATGAAATAAATATAGACCTGCTCTCCAAAGAGGTTAAGGTCGGTAAATTGCCGGTTAAGCTCACCCGGAAGGAATACGCACTGTTACTTTACTTTTTGGCCAATAAAGGCAAAGTGGTATCCAAAAATGCTATAGCCGAGCATTTATGGGGCGATGGTATTGACATGGCCAACAATTTCGATTTTATTTACTCCCACATAAAAAACATTCGTAAAAAATTGGTGGAAGCTGGCTGTAACGATTACATACAGGCCGCATATGGCATGGGTTATAAATTTACCGAACAATGAAATTGATAACCCGGTACAATCGTGTAAACCTGATTACAACCATTGTTGTGATGCTGATTACGGGCGCTATTTATTACCAGGCCATCAGCTGGATATTAACGCGACAAAAAGACAAGGATCTGCGGGACGAGGAACAGGAAATTTTTGATTATGTAAACCTTGA
>Ga0206898_10083_pt2 | contig 16309 bp, 15 predicted proteins | sample Alteio_BWOrgHeat_50_FD_153237 | JGI IMG/M metagenome (GOLD analysis project Ga0206898, IMG submission 153237) | Enriched cells from forest soil in Barre Woods Harvard Forest LTER site, Petersham, Massachusetts, United States -... | ecosystem: Environmental > Terrestrial > Soil > Temperate forest >...
GCTTGAACTGGAACAACATCTCCGGTGCAACCGCGACCACTTACTCCTTTATCACTACCGCCAGCCGGAATGGCTATGAGTATCGCGCCGTCTTTATTAGCAGCCTCGGTAGGGCCGCCACCAACGCCGCCACCCTCACCGTCACTACACTAGCCTGACGCGCAAGCGAAGTGATTCTTTAGATCGTCGGCAGTATTGGGTGGCATGCCCACGGCTTTGCGTGGGCATGCGTGGCGTGAAGTCCCATGCCCACGCAAAGCCGTGGGCATGCCACCCAGCATCCTCCGTCATTTTTCCGGGGGCTCTAAGCGGAAAAGCAGCCATGAGCGACACGGGACCTGCCATCGAGTATCGCGACATCCGCTGCACGCACTCCGAGAATCTGCCTGCCCTGTTGACCCAACTTCGCCTGTCGGTGCTGATCTCCACATATCAGACTGGCCACCTCGTCGTCGTGGCGGCACACCAGGGCCGGTTAATGCTGACCTTCCATGGATTCGACCGAGCCATGGGAGTGGCGGTCAAGCCGGGGTGTATTTCGGTTTGCACGCGCACCGACGTCTGGTTCGTGCGCTCGGTCCCGGACATTGCGGTCCACCTGGAGCCGCGCGGGCAGTTCGATGCCTGCTTCCTGGCACGGACAGCGCACTTTACCGGCGATATCCAGGCGCATGAATCCGCGTGGGTCCGGAATGAGTTCTGGGTCGTGAATACCCTGTTCTCTTGCCTGGCCGCGCTGGACCCTTATTACAGCTTCGCACCGCGCTGGAAGCCGCCGTTCGTTTCGGCCCTGCTTCCAGAGGATCGCTGCCATCTGAACGGCCTTGCCCTGGTGGACGGTCAGCCTCGTTATGTCACCGCTCTTGGGGAAACCGATACCCCGGCAGGCTGGCGGGCCGTCAAGACAAATGGCGGGTGTCTGCTGGAAGTTCCCAGCGGCCGGCGCGTGGCCGGTAATCTGTCTTTACCGCATTCGCCGCGAGTGCACCAAGGGCGAATCTACTTGCTGCACTCCGGACAAGGCCGGCTGGACCTGGTCGATCCGGTCGGCGGGCAACTCACGGCCGTGGCTGCCGTCCCAGGAGTTGCACGCGGACTGGCCTTGCACGGTGACTACGCCTTCGTGGGCCTCTCGAAAGCTCGGCCGAGCCTGGATGGAGTGCCTATTGTCGCGCAGCGGGAGCAGTTGAAGTGCGGCCTGGCTATTGTCGATTTACGGACTGGCAACCTGACCGCCTTGCTAGAGTTCAAGACGGGGGTGGAGGAAATCTTCGACGTGCAGGTCATGCCGGGTATCGCGTTTCCGTTTCTTTCCGGCCCCTGGGGGCAACAAGATACGGGGCAGCCGCTGTGGGCTGTCCCGCCAACAAAATGAGCAGAGCCAGGACTGGTCTCGGCTGGCGTCGCCTGGAGAGGATAGATCGTCGGCCATCGTTGAGTCGGCTAACAGCGCCCTTTCTCAGAAGCATGCGGCACGCCAGCTGCTCGTCTTTTGGCGGCGTTTGGGCAAGTGGCTGGCCAAGGACCATGCGCCCTAAGCCTTTAACAAATCGATAGCAACCGCCCTGCGACAGCGTATCGCCGTTGCCCGTGATCCCGTAGTACGCAAAGTGACCGCTTAGCTTCTGGCTCACCTTGTCCCCTTTTTCGGGCTTGGGCTTTCTGCCGCTTATGCTCCCCTTAAGACATAGGCATCAGCATCATTTGGATTACGGCGAATACGGTCATCCAGAACCTTGATCGCCTCGATAAGTGCGGCTCCTTGATCATCACCGGTATTTGGTGCTTGGCTGGTTTGGACTTGAGATTTCAGCGCCTTCTCGCGTTCCTCGCCTTTCAGCTCTATGCGCTCCATCACGATTTTCATCGTGCCGTTGGCTTGCGTCGTATTCCGGCCGCTACCCAGGTCCAGGTCGATGTTGAGGTTGGCGTCGGCAAATCGGATTTGATTCGCCTTCAGGTCGACGACTGCCTGGCCTGTCATTTGACCGCTGACGCCCGAGTCGTTTCCTTTCTGACCGCGGATTTCGCCCTTCAAGAAAACCACGGCCTCGGTATTGCTGCCCCGACCACGGACTCCGTGCAAACGATAAGTGACGTCCAACAATGCTTCCTGCCCCGCGCTTTGAAAGCCGAGTTGTAATTTGCGCTGCGCTTTCCAGGGCTGTTCAAAGCTGACTTCCTGTCCCGGCAACGGCGACGTGACTGTTTCCAAGAAATCCATTATCTGATACGCGAAAAAGCCCAGCAATTGCTGGCTAGTTTTGTCTTTCAGCTTCCCGGCCATCCCAAGCGTCTTCAGGTTGCCTTGTTTGTCGACTTGGGTCATTACCGTCAGGGCACCGGACTCTTTCAGGGCGTCCAGGACAATCTGGTCCTCCTTGATCACCTCGTTGTCTAGCTTGGTGAGGATGTCGATCTTCTTGAATGCCAACTGCCCGGCCATGGCGCCGTCGGCATCGGCTTTACCAAGCGCACGTTCGATAATTTCTGCCTTGGTTTCCATAATGAGAGCTTATCGCTGCCGTCGAGCGCGCGCAGCCTGAGGTCCGTGGTCGAGGTAAGATTTACCTGGCAAGGCGAATCGGGGCGATGCTGAAAGGTTAGAGTGACGGGCTTGCGCTCCACCGGGGCAAACTGATTGTTGAAGGCGGTTGCGGCGGTCCAAACTCTCTGCGTCCCTCGTCCGTACGAAAGCTGAATCCACAGGACCTTGCCCTTCGGAATTGGCGGCAAGACGATTTCACCGGTGGCCTGGTGGTCCTTATAGGTAAACTGGAACTCCTCGTGCGCTGAATCGTCGGGCAGCGGCTCGACTCCCTTGGCAACGGCCTTGCGGTTTGGGCCCACAAAGCGACAACCAGCGCCATCGCCAAAGTCCACGACCAGGAGCGGACCGTGGTGCATCGGAGTCGTGAAGCGGTCGTGGAGAGCATGGTGAAAACTCCGAAGGTCAAGCAAGGACAAACGCGGACGATGAAAAGCGTTGGAAATAGGTCGGAAACATACTATCAGGAAAGTGATCGTGTTGCTCTGACCTGTCGCAAAAAATGAGATTTTTTCGCTTGGCGACGTGGCGGCAATCGGCCCGGACACTTCATTACCCGGCGGCTAGGCACGCATCTATTTTTATCAACTAACAAAACTAGATGCGTCCCCCTCTGTGCCCGCGTTCAGCTTACCGGCCGTGGTACCCGTTCACGCAGGGCGTCCTGCCAGATCACTCACCTGTTCGATCAGCCGCACGAGGTACACCACTTGCTCGGCCAGAAAGTCGATGCAACGCGGCGCATTCTCTTCGGTCAGGTAGTCCCAGCCTCCGGCAGCGCCCCAGAGATTGAGAACATACGCGCGCCAAAGCGGGCCAATGCATCTAAAAGAGCGTCCCGCTCGGCTGCATCCAGGGTCGAAAAGTAATCGAGGAGCCAAATGATTGCAGTCTTCGGGATTCGCTTCAGGCGTGGAAACCCCGCCGCCGCTTCCTCTCGGTGCGCCGTCCGCAAGAGAGCGAGCACATTCGATTCGGCCATGGCGTTCCTCCGAAAGGCACACGATCGAGTAACCATCCGGTCGATGAGCCCTGCCGCGCTCAACTTGTGGTTCTCGTTCGAAGAAGTAGCGGGTGCAGACGCCCGGTTCCGAGACCCTAATCCTTCCTTTTCGCACCACCTCTGGTGTGATTGGATCTAGCACCAAGATTTATCCGGTCGCATCGCCTTGCTGTCGGGACAATGAAGCCCGCACGCTGCGCAAGCTGGGCCGTCTTCAGAAGGCGCCTGATTGATCCGCTATTTTTCGCGAAAAAGACGCTGGGAAAACTGGTAAAGGTCATTCTTCCAGACCTGCCACTCGTGGCCGCCTACACCAATGTGCCAAACATGGTCAATTCGCTTTTCGTTCCAGATGGCATGCAATCCGAGATTGGCCATCAAGAGGCCATCCGTGTCGCCGCAGGACAGCCAAAGCAAACGGACAGGCCGGTTGGCGCGCAAGGCGTCGGCTGTGACGTCACCTTTCATCGTGTCGCCATCCGACGAGAATCCGCCAATATATGCGAATTTGTCGAGATTCTTGAGAGCGATCCTCAACGATTGATCAGCGCCCATCGAATAGCCTGCAATCGCGCGGTGTTCCCGGTCCGCGAGCACGGGGTAGTGGGCGTCGACAAAAGGAATGATGTCGTTAAGGAGGTCGGTGTCAAAATCGCCATTGCCTAATTGGCCATTTTTGGGGCCTGTGAATCCAAAGGGCATGACCACAAACATAGGCATAAGCTTTTTGTTGGCGTAAAGATTATCCAATATGGTGTCGGCGGCGCCACTGGTTTGCCAAGTCTTTTCGTTGCCACCGCCGCCGTGGAGGAGGTAAAAGACAGGGTATTTCCGATTCTTTTGCGGATGCCCCGGCGGGGCATAAACAACCACTTTGCGTTTGGTACCTAGAGAATTCGAATCGTAATCGACACTGGCGATCCGTCCCTTTTCGACTTGGTCGCGAGGCTTATCGAAACCAGCAGGAGCAAGCGACTGCGCAACTGGACTTTGGCTCAACCCGATTCTTTTCAACTCCAACATTTCCAGCTCTTTGTCCGCCCCATTCGGGAAACCAGCGGGCCGCTTGGTAAGAATCTGCTCGCCGCGGTAACTGGCGATTTTGAGTGAATCCCCGTCAAGCGCATATATCATCATTGTGGGGCGGCTCTTATCCGGGCCGGCTGATTCGTAAAGGTCCAAATGCTTCGGAGTGTTCTTAGCGTCAAGAATAAACGATCCTTGCAGTGCGGCTCTGCCGTTGACCATTTGCGTCAACTTGTCGTCCTTGAAGGTGACGGTCATTTTGATCCCATCGAGCGGCAGACTCCTGCCGCCTCGCTGTATCGCAACTATGAGCCAAGTTCCTTGACAATTCTCCATGTCGGTCTTCCCGCTGTCACCGAGGCCTTGAGGCAAAGCGATTGCGGCGGAAGTGATAAACAGCAAGTTGGCAGCGCTGCCGATAGACATACGCGAATCCTCCTTCAATGGGACGGTCCCAGGCGCTTCTTTTCGCGACGGGCATACCAAAATAGTATCTATGTTTTGGTCTCCTTTGGGTCGAGGACTTGCCCCCCCTTAACGAGACCTCGGTGGTGGCCTCGTCGGTCTCGAAATGCGGCGGCGGCGAACCGTTTTGGCGCAAGGCGTGCCGGATTTTGGGTAGTGGGCTAATTTTGTGTTAACCCGGGTGGGTTATTTAGCGGCCGTTGAACGCGACTGTTTTCGCTCGAGCCAAATTCTCAGACAACTTTCCGTCGTCCACCCGACTGTCCCGAACAGGCCGATGCACTTTATGGCGTTGGGGCTGGTTACGCCAACAATGGAGCTCGCGAGCATGAACCCGAGAGCAAAAAGGGGACGCAGCTCTTTTTTCTTAAAAAGAGCTGCGTCCCCTTTGTGCGCCCACGCTCTGCGTCAGGGAATCCGTGACGGTGTCACTGCCTTGCGATGTCCCCGTGTCGGTCGAGGTTTGGTTCACGTCGTGATGAGACGCGGTCGACCAACTCGTCGATTCCGTGAAGGTCGTGGTGTAATGCTCCGTCAAGAAATTTCCCGCCACGCTCGTCATGCTGCTAAAGCTCGCCGTCATCGTCGAGCTGTCGGTGTCGACATCGGTGTTGGTCGCTACCGACGTCGAGGTGCCGCTAGCCGATGTCCACGACGTCATCGCGCCACTGTCCAGATTTTCGGTCTGGGTGGTGCTGAAGCCGTTGCTCGCCGTTGGCGAGGAGGTAAAAGTTAAGACGCCGTTGCTGTCGTAGCTGGTCTGCGTGCTCGTTTCCGAACCCGACTCCTGCGAGCTCTCGCTGCCCGTCAGCCAGTTGCCGCTGGCGGTAGTGGTTCCCGTGCTGGTCCCCTGCGCCGTGCCCCCCGACGCGTCGGTCTGATTGCTTGCCCCAAAGGTGCTCGAGGACGAGTCCGACTCGGTCCCGGACGAGGAAAAAGCCCCCGAGGTGTCGTTGACCGAGCTGGTCATCGACTCCGCCGTCGTGCTGGTGCTGCCGCTGTTGCTGCTCAGGCTCGAATCGGTCAAGGTCGTGGTCACCGAGTCATTAGCGCTGTAGGAACCAGTGGTGAAGTCGAAGCTGGTCGGCGCCGAGCTGGCATGCATTAACGCAACCGACTCCGAGACGCTAAAACCGGGGACAGGATCGCTGGTCAAGACCTGGAATTGCGTGTGCGAGACCGAATCGAGGACGATGGCCAGGCCTTCGCCCACGTCCACGACGCTGTTTTCGTCATTCAACGTGGCAATGCCCAAGGGGTAGTAACCGGGCTCGCTGTAGGTATGGGTGCCCACGAGGCTGGTGCCGCTAAAGGCCAAGCCGCCGCCCAGCATGTCGGTGGAGCCTTCCTCGGTTTCGTCCCCCCAATTGATAACGGCATGGCTTCCGCTGGCCTCCGTCGCGACCACGTCCGTGAAGGTCTGTCCCGCGTAGACGGCGATGCCGGTGTTATGCAAGGTCCCAAAGGGGAGCCAGCGCGGCTCCAGGCCCTCGAGCGCCAGCCAAATGGGGCGCCTTGCCTTGGACGCCTTGCGCCAACTCCGCCTGAGCGCCTGCCGCCAAAAGCCGATGCCCTCCAGCGACGCCTCGACGGTGCTTTCAATGAGCCGCACCGTGCGGAACCATGCGTGCTTTTTGGGCCAATAAAGGGGACGCAGCTCTTTTAAAAAAGAGCTGCGTCCCCTTTATGCACTCAAACCCTTTTGACTGAATCTTTGACAACATTATCGTTGCCTTTGCGTATCTCGTGGCCAGTATTCTGTCGCTGGTAAAAGGCTTTTCGTCGCAGCGGACTTAGAGCCTGTGGCAAAAAAGGGGATTGTCCCCCTCCGACCATTGAAAATCCTTGGCCCCGGTGAAAATCCCAAGGGGATTGTCCCCTTTTTTGCCACAGGCTCTTAATAGTCCCGAAAGAGCCAGGCGTGACTGAACGCGCGCAACTCGGGGGCAGGTGCTGCGTCTATTCTGAGAAGGGCGGGAACGGTACAACGCGTCACCGAACCGCGGTTCTCACACTTGAAACGTAGGAGTTGTGCCATGAAAGCTGCGATTCGATCCCTGGTTTGTGCGGCCGTCGTCATAGCTACTCTCTGTCTTTGTGGAACCGTGGCCAGGGCGAGCGACGGGGCCGAAGACGCCATGGAGCATGCCAACCAGCTCAACCAGCAGATACAGGACCAACAGGACAGGTTGAACAGTATCATGGCCCACGCTGACTATGTCAGCAACCTCGGGCAGAATTGAAGCCCAAGCTCTTGAAGGGGCAGCAGGGCTCGTCGAACGACTTCCCGCCCCTTTTTGACGGTCCCCGGTGAAGTGCTTCCTTGCTGCGCGCATTTGGGGTACTCGAGAAAGCAAGCTTGACGAAAAAAGCCGCCAAACGCGACACTCCGCGCCAGGTTCACCAATGGAGCGCAGGCGGATAACGCCATTGGAGCCTTGACGAGTTACTTGGCCTTTTCGGGCGCCGGCTCAATGATCAGTTCGTAAGAGCCCACCTCGTTATCGAAGCAGGTGGCGATGATGCGATAAGTGTCGTCCTTGGGTGCGGTGAAAACCAATTTCGAATTGACCGTGCCGGCGCGATCATCGTCATCATCATCGTTGAAGGCCAGTTCGGTTTTGGCCGAATCCTCGACGATTAAAACAGCGTCGAATTTATCGCTGTTGAGGCGAATGACGACTGTCTGATCCTTGGCCATCTTTAACTCATGCACGTTACTGGGGTTTTGCATTTTCGGGTGGGCGGGATCACTGCGCTTCAACTCGCCCTTGATGGTTCGTTTTTCCAGCGGGGCTTGGGCAAGCGCCAATGATGACAGAAATGCCACGCAAAGTATCGGACACGTTGTGCGCCACATGGATTGGACTCCATAAAAGGTGATGGACTTGTGCAGCGCTTTAGATGGGACACTGGACGCATGGTGTATTCTACATTCTGTCTTTGCTTCGCCCAGACCGCCATACTTTGCTGATGTCCGAGGACCGCCAGCAGGTGAACGCCACTCGCTGGCCTTTGGGCGAGCTTCCTTGTGCCGTCCCCTTGGACCAGAACTTGGGAATCTTCATTTTGAGCAGTCCTTCCCCGGAGCCGGCTGCTGGAAAACGCATTCGATCGGACAGGTGACCGATGGTGAGCTTAATCCCCCGGCTTCATAAGCTCATCGACCAGCGCCTTCGCCCCATAAATCACGCCCAGTGCTTCCAGGACTCCGGCCGAATGCACGGAAATGTGGCGGGCCTGTTCATCGGTGTAGACATAATTGCGCACCAGCCCGTGACGGTTGCGATCGAAATTGATGCCCACCAGTTCACCGGCCCGGTTAAGCACGGGACTGCCGCTGTTGCCGCCGATGGTGTCGGACGTGGAAACGAAATCCAGCGGCGTTTCGAGATCTACTTTGCTCTGCGCCGCCAGCCATGACTTGGGCAAGTCGAATGGCGGCTTGTTGCCCATCTGCTTCGCTCGCTGGTAGGCGCCGGCGAAGGTCGTGTGCAGTGGCAGATCGTTGCCGTCCACGCGATAGCCAGAAACGATGCCGAAGGCCAGACGCAGCGTGAAAGTTGCATCCGGCGGCATGCTGGCTCCGAAGACATCGAAACGGGCTTTGGCCAGTTTGGCATAGGCCTGCTGTTCGGGTTCATCCACTTCGATCTCGAAACGCTTGCGCAGTTGACGCGCCTCGGCGTCAATGTGGCTTGCTAGCCGGATCATCGGATCGTCAGAGGCGTCGAGCGCCTGGCGACCGCCATCGGCCAGGCGCTGGCGCTCTTTGGCGTGGAACAGGATCGAGCCATTGACCGTCTCGGCCGCCAAGGCTGCCGGCGACTTGCCTTGCAGCACCTTGGCGACCAGCGCATGCTCGCCGCCAAGCTGCTCGGCCAGAAACGACAGTGCTCCGGCCAGCTTGACGCGTTCCAGCTCTTTGCTGATCGGCGCCGGTGAATAGAGTTGAAACTTCAGTGACGCCAGGGCCGATTCGCGATACTCGCGCAGGCGCTCCGTGTCCTTTTTGGGCAGCTCCTCCGCCATTCGCACCAGGTGCCGCGCGATGCGGAAGAGCCGGCTGTTGAAGGCGTCTCCGGACTCCAGGAGCGCAAATTCCTTTTCGATTGCCTCCAGCGTTTTTTGGGACTTTTCGATCACCTCCCAGGCATCGCCGTAGGCGGCCTTTTTGGCGGAATCGGCGAAGACAAGCTTCTTGAAGGCCTCTTCCGAGTCCATTTTGAGCCTCACCACGGCCGGATCGAGCAGGCCTTGATATTGGCCGGTGATCGCCTTCCGCGCGTTGGCAGCCGAATGATAATCGGTGTGGGCGGCAGCAGCCTGGGCAGGACCTGTGGCCGAAAACTGCTCCAGCAAGGCTTCAAGATTCCGCAGCCTGGCAAGCGTATACGGGAGTGTCAAGTCGCGGCGATGCTTGAGGCGGGCCATGGTCTCCAGGCGATTGGTCGAGCCGGGATGGCCCGACACGAACACCAGATCGTGCTCCTTGGCTCCCTTCTGGCTTCATTTGAACCAGTGATCGGTCTTGAGCGGCGCGCCGTTTTCCCAGACGCGGAAAAAGCACACATCGAAGCCATGCCGCGGATACTCGAAATTGTCCACGTCGCCGCCAAATTGCCCGATAGCGTTTTCCGGTGTGAATACCAGGCGGACATCCGTAAATTTCTTGTAGCGGTAAAGGTGATATTGTCCGCCCTGGTACAGTGTGACGACGTCGCTGCGCAGCCCGGAGGATTTGGTCGACTCCTGCTCGATTTCCGTCATCACGGCTCGCCGGGCGGACGCAGCTTGCTCAGGCGACATTTGCGGCGTCACCGCCCTCCGCACGCGCGCGCTGACATCCTCGATCGACTGCAAGACGTTGAGTTCCAGATCCGGGCATTTCAATTCGTCGGCGGGATTTTTGGCATAAAAGCCCTCTTCAAAGTAGTTTTTGCCCGGTCCGCTTAGTTTCTGAATCGAGTCGAGGCCGATGTGATGGTTGGTAACCACGAGGCCATTGGCTGAAACGAAGCTGCCCGAGCCGCCGTTGTTGAAGCGGATCGACGCCTTCATGGCACGCTCCAACCAGGCGTCCGTGAGGTCGAAGTTGTACTTCTCCTTGAGGAGTTTTCGCGGCGGTTGGTCAAGCAGCCACATGCCCTCGTCCGCGCTGACGTAGCGACTAAATAAAAGGAGAACTAGCCCGCATAAGATTTTGCGATGCATTACCAATCCTCGCTAACCGCTTGATGCGGTGTGGCATGCGTTCGAACGCCCCAGGCACGCATTATAGCGGCTTGTACAAAGCCTTGTGGTTCCATCGTTGCGTCGTTGCAGTCCATTGCATGCAATGGACGCAATGCTTGAAGAGAAGAGCCTGAAAATTCGAATGGAACTAAGCTAGGGTCGCAGGATGATGCGGCCAGGGGATGAGACTGGCTGCCGTGCAGCACGCCCATGCAGGGCGTGCCACCCAGCCGCCAACTGAATTACTGCACTTTCCCACAATCGCTAATGGTGACCTTGCTTGAAGTCTTTCCGGAACCGGAGCCGACGGCTTCAATTTTCTTGATCACGTCGTACCCTTTCACTACCTGCCCGAAGACAACGTGCTTGCCGTCGAGATGCGGCGTCGCGCCGGTGCAGATGAAGAACTGCGAGCCGTTGGTATTCTTCCCCGCGTTCGCCATCGACAACGTGCCGGGACCGAAGTGCTTGCCCGCCTTGCCTGCAAACGTTTCGTCATCGAACTTGGCGCCGTAAATCGACTCGCCGCCGGTGCCGTTTCCAGCGGTGAAATCGCCCCCTTGACACATGAAACCCGGGATCACGCGATGGAACGATGAGCCCTTGTAGTGGAGCACCTTGCCCGACTTGCTTTTCGTGCCGACGCACAGTTGGAGGAAATTCTCCGCGGTCTTGGGGCAAGTGTCGGCGAACAGTTCCATTTCAACCCGTCCGGCCGGCTTGTCGCCGGTGGTGATATCAAAAAACACCTGGGGATTTTTGGGGTTCACCGCGTAATGCGGCTTGTAATCGCCCGGTGCCGCCCCGGCGTTCACGGCAAACAAGACCAGCAGGGGCAAAACCACGAACAGGCCGAACGACAACATGGGCCAAGGGGTTGTGCGGAGCATCATGATAGTCCTCTAAGGAGAACGGGTTCCATCGGTGAGATACCAGGGAATCTTATGGCCAAGGCGTGACGCGTCAACGCGCGTGTCAGAGCGAAATTGCGCAAAAGGTCACCCGGGTCGGTTTCAGGACCGACGGGTGCAAGGGGCCGCAAGATCCGTATCGTTGGCACAACCGATCGAGGGAAACGGCGGAGCCGGTCCCGTTTTCGACAACAGTAGGAAGGGCGAGTGTCGTGTTGGTCGATAGACGCAGCAGCCGACAGCCGAAGACTTACGCCGAACTGATGACTCCGTCTAAAAAAAGGGGTCAGGAACCGTTGCCGGAACGGCCCGAAGGGTGCTTCGCACAACGGTTCCTGACCCCTTTTTTTAGTCAGGAACCGTTGCCGGAACGGCCCGAAGGGTGCTTCGCACAACGGTTCCTGACCCCTTTTTTATTAGTAGTCCAAAGGGCTTCGCGGCGTCAGGTCGGTGCCGCTCCAGTTGAGGCGACAATAACTAATGGCGCGTCAGAAATGGTCCTGGACGTTGCTGGGCGCCCTGGCCGTGCAGCTTGCGGGTTGTCGGTCGGGTAATCCCGCGGCGTTGCCTGCGGTGCAGCCGGTAACTGCTCACTTTGCCCCAGTCGCGTCGGCGCTGCCATCGACCTTAGCGGAGTGCCTGACCGTGGCGAGCGAGCAGCAACCGCGGCTTGCCGCCGCCCGCGCCAGCGTGGCCGCCGCGGAGGATGGCAGGCGGGCCCTGGAGAATTTGGGCTTGCCCGCTTCCCTTGCTGCCGAGGTGCCTATCCGCCGCAAGCAGGCTGCCCTCGGCGTGGCCGCCGCGGCCGCCGCGCTCGACCAGGCCGAGCAAGAGACGGCATATGCCGTAACTCGTACCTGGTTCACGGTATTGTTCGCCCAAGACCAGCAACGCATCGCCGCCACTGTAGTCGAGCGCCTGACTACCGTTCAACAAGCCGCTCAGGACGCGCTCGATGCTGGGGCCCGGGACCTCACAGCGGCTGACGTCCTGCGTACGTCAGTCTACCTGGAGATGGCGGAGACGAAACTTGCGCAGGCGTCCCAGGGCGTGAAGCGCGCCCTCGCGGCCCTGGCCGAGGCAGTCGGGATCGACCCCGACGTCGCACTGGAAGCGCCTCCGGGCCGCCTGCCGGTCCCAGAGGTGCGCCCCCCCGACCGCAGCGAGGTGGTCAACGCGGCCCTTGCGCGCCGGGGCGAACTGGCCCAGGCCGGCATCTTTGTCCAGGTCGCCTGCCTGGAGGTCGAGGCCCAGGGAACCTGTATCCTGCAGCGGATGCAAACCTTTGCGGCCGGCTCGGACGTTCACAGCACCCAGGTGCCCCAGGGGGTGCGCAACACGGACTACCGGCCGGGAGCCGTGCCTCCCGAGATGCCGACCCTCCTGGTCGGTTCGCGCCCAGAGCGCGTGAAGCATGCCCAGGAACTCAGTGCTCGGGCCGAGGCTGTTCTCGATGCCACCCGCAAGCTGGTTGCCCTGGAGGCCGCCGACGCGTTCTTGCGCTGGGAGGAGGCGGAGAAGCAGTCTCGTAAGGCGCGAAAGGCCGCAGAACTCGGGGAGAAGCTGGCCGATGGTCTCAGCAAAGATATCCGCGCCGGCCTGAAGATCAGGGTCGAGGACGTGGTCACTGCGCGTGTGCTCGCGGCCGAGGCACGGTCACATTATAACGAGTACCTCTATCGGCAAATCATCGCCTTGGCCGACTTGGAGCGCGTGACGGCGGGGGGCTTCCGGGCGGGACTGGTCGACCTTATGCGCTCTGTGTCCGTTAAACAATAAGTTGGACAACGACATTGGGGCGTCACCACACTAGCCTGACGCGCAAGCGAAGGAGACTTCGGCTCACCTTCGCTTGCGCGTCAGGCTGGTGTCCCGTGCCGATTTGACCAACTTATCATTGCGCGGAGACTAATGCTGCTTCCGACAAGCCGCCGCCGCTCTAGAAGCAGTCCCTCGGCATTACTTCGCTTGGGCCTCCGGCGGTGGATAGGTCTTTCGCGTCGCGGCGAGCACCTTCGGAAAATCCGCCGGCACGTCGTCGAAGCCGGTGAGTCGGCACAGGGTCAGCAGCATCTCCCCTTTCTCCTTCTTGGCGGCCCCCAGAAGGCCATCCTTCAAGAGTCGCCGGGTGGCCTCGTCCAGAGTTGAACCGTAATAGGCCACGACCGCGGGCGGGAATGGTTCCGAGCGCGCAACTACCTTCAATTGCTTGGCGCGGCTTGGCTTGCGGCGCCGGTACGCTTCCAGGGCCGCTCCATCGACGACGACCGCCGACAACTTGCGATCGACGACGTCATCCAGGGCGTCTTCGAGGTGATCCGGCGTCGTGATCTTGGAGAAGAAGGCGTCGGCTTTCTGACCGCGGGCCTCACTCTGCCGCTCCAGAAACAGGCGCGGGAATTGCTGGTTGGTGATGGGCAGACAGATTGCCTGTCCCTTGAGGCCGCCAAAGTCCGTGGCCGCGTTGTCTCGATGGGCCAGCACATAAGCGATTGGATAGCGCTGGCCGTTGACAGCCAGGGCCAACGGCTTGACGTCGGGGTTCTTCTCCTGCGCCCAGGCAAACTCGTAGCCCTGGAAGACGCCCACCTGCAGTTCGCCCTTCTTCATCCTGTCCACGAGTTGCTGCCAATCCTTCTCGCGGGCGATGTCGTTGGTGAAGCCGGTCGCCTCCTTGATGAAACGGCGCAGCGTCTGGACGGCCCCCTTTTCCTTTTGACTGTCGGCCTCACCAGTGAGCGTCCCGGTCGCGCCGATGTGCAGGACTTCGACGCGGGCTTGCTGACCCGAGGCTACAGCACAAGGTAATGCCAAGGCGACCGCCAACGCGAGGATCCGAGACGGGCTGCGCGACGCCATGATGGTCACTCCAGACGACCTGAAAAAGGCTACTGTGCGTCAATGGCGTCGGGTTGGGAAGGGCGTGTTACTCGCGGACGCCATTCTCCCCCGTTCATCATACAGGCTGTTTCGAGTACGCACGCGGGGGAAAGCGCGCATTGTGAGAGGAGCAAGGTGTCAGAAGGCAGATGTCCATCCGGTCCTACCGACCCGCCCGGTTCAACGGGGCCATCGTCACCAAGAGGGAGAATCTCCTCCTTCCTTCGAGTCGCTTATCGTTTCCTTCATGAGTGTTGTCGCTTTCATTATGGTTGTTGTCGTTTACCTTCCGCAAGGCAGAGTGATGGGTTTATGCTTCGCGGTCTTCCGGCTCTCAATGAGGCATAGGCCGCTGGAAACGCCCAAACGTCTAACACGGAATCCTGCTTATCCAAAGCGCTGTAGCTTGCGACCTTTGTCGAATTCCAGGGGCAGAGGAATTCCACCGTCGCGCACGGGCTCAGTCGAACATCCTTCGCCCCTCTGGGGCGAAAAAAGATAAAGAGAGGCCCGCTTCCACGGGTTCCGCGTCGGCGGGCTCCGCCGCGCCGTCGCTGCACACGTGGCTACAGCCCGCGGCCCCTTTGGGGCCGGGAGTCGGGCGGATCGGGAAAGAGGCTTTGCGTCAGCCGCGCAATTGGTCTGCTGCTCACATTCGTTCGCCCGGCAATTAGCTGGCTCACTCAATTGGCGAGCTGAACTTCAAGCGGCGACCATTCGCGCTCGGCGTCTTCGGCCAGGCGCGGCAATGCCATGGCGTGGGTTCGCTCACGCCGCAGCGCGTCGATCGCCAGGTTGCGGGCGGTGCGATAGAGCCAGCCGGCCGGGTCTTCAGGCACGCCGCGCCGAGACCAGATCTCCAGGGCCTGCACGAGCGCGGCTTGAACGACGTCCTCGATGAGGTCGAGCCGGCGCACGCCGAGCGACCGGCTCAGCACGGCGACGAGCCGGCCGAACTCGTGGCGAAAATAGTGCTCCACCAGCTCGCGGGGTTCGCTCATGTCAGCACGTACAGCGAGGCGCAAGCCCTTGGTGGCTGCACACAAGAGAAAGAATAAGAGTAAGATTTGGAAGCGGATTAGGAGCAAGAGAATTGAGAATGATCAAGACTCATTTGGTCGGGCCGCCTGTCTTCATCCTGCTCTTAATCGTACGCTAGCTCCTAATCTTACTCTTCTTTCAAACCTCGTAGACCATGTTTATTCAGCACTTCGCCCACGAAGCTGAACAACTCCTGCGTCGGTAAATCGCCGGCTACACCCAAATCGTTGTTGAGCGTATCGTGGGTCTTTCCCTGGGCCGGATAGGCTTTGGCCGGAACGCCCGCGTCTTGGAGAAGCTTGACAAGACGCAGCGCCTGGCCCTTGGTTTCGGGATGGTCCGCGACGTGGAGGAACAAAAAGGGGGGAATATTCTTCCCTTTGGCGACGTGCGTCGTGGCCGACAACTCCACCTGCATCTTCTCGTCGCCAAACTTGATCCTGAAGCGCTCTGCGCGTTTGGCGTCGACGGGCTCGACGGTCTTGATTTGCATGACGACGTCGTAGGTGTCCCCATCGATTGGTACGCAACCCCTAATGGGGTCCAGTGGCAGCCCTTCGGCCTTCAAGTAGCGCTCGTCCGTGCAAACGAGCGCCGCCAGTTGAGCGCCGGCCGAATGTCCCATGACTACCATCGTGTCCGGATCGCCGCCGTAATCCTTGGCATGGTCGTGGACCCAGCGAATCGCCTTGGCCACGTCTTGCGCCATTTGTTTGATGGTTGCCTCGGGCAGCAGGCGGTAATTGATCGACACGAAAACAAAGCCGCGATCGGCAAATGCCTGCGGCTTTTTGTGTACTTCCGATTTGTCCCCGGCCTGCCAGCCGCCGCCGTGAATGTATACGACGACAGGTAGGTTCTTACCCGCCGCCGGGGTATAGACATCTAGCGTCTGGCGGGCATTGTTAGTGGCGGCATAAGGCAGGCCAAGATGGGCTTTCGGCTTGTCGGCGATCGACGGGGTAGCCAAAGCCAAAAGGAAAAGTGCAGCGGTCGCGCGCATGGTCTTCTCCGACGCTAAGGCATTTGCCGATGCCGCAACGTAAGGCGTAAAGTAAGTCCTTGCCCTGATTGACTGCCGGAGACAGGACTTGAACCTGCACTGCCAGTAAAGGCAACCAGGCCCTCAACCTGGCTTGAGTGCCAACTGGCGATATTGCCTTGGCGTTGGTGTGATGCTGTAAGTTATTAAATATAATT
>Ga0206898_10184_pt1 | contig 16184 bp, 20 predicted proteins | sample Alteio_BWOrgHeat_50_FD_153237 | JGI IMG/M metagenome (GOLD analysis project Ga0206898, IMG submission 153237) | Enriched cells from forest soil in Barre Woods Harvard Forest LTER site, Petersham, Massachusetts, United States -... | ecosystem: Environmental > Terrestrial > Soil > Temperate forest >...
AGGCCGGCTCAACTTGTAAATTACCCAAACATTTGTACTTTTAAGTCTATGATTAAAAGGTTATCGTTGATTAAGTTAATAGGACCTTTGTCTTTCTAATAGTTTGCTACTTAGCATGTGGACCACAAGCGAGGACGCTTGCGGTAGCACCGCCGACCTTTTAATTTAAAAAGCGGCGCCTCTCCAAGCATTTTCGGGAACAGTAAAAAGTTTAACATTCACATAACATTTACCCTGATAGTCTGTTATATCTTTGTCTGCCAATTATAATGTTATGTCTAAAAGAATTTTGATAGTAGAGGATGACTATGACATACTCTGCATTTTAACCGATGTGCTTAACGAAGAAGGGTACCAGGTAGTAGGTTTTAATTATACAGCCTCCATAGTTGACAATATCGCTATGTACCAACCCGACCTGGTAATGCTCGATTTTTTGCTTCCCGGCGTAAATGGCGGCGAGCTTTGCCGCGAAATTAAAACTAATAGTAGCACTATGCACCTGCCGGTGGTCCTGCTTTCAGCTTTCCCAAGGTTGACGGAATCATTGGGCGACTATGGATGCGACAGGTTTATAGCTAAGCCTTTTGATATGGACGTGCTGATCCATACCGTGGAAAGCTGTTTGTCTAATAATTTGGAGATGGCTTAACACGGAATAGTTTAAGTAATTATTTCTTTAATCGTCCGCACTGCCTCTCCCCTGGCATAGTCCTTTGCTTTGTTCACGAAATCAGATGGATTGTCTAAAATTTCGTCCATGAGCGAAACGCCGTTCTCTTTCTTTTTTGTGAGATAGTATATACCGTAGGCTACTGCCATGCCGAGCAAAAATGTTTTAAAATGGCCCATAATCAGTTTTTTATATTTCAATATGCAATGATGATGCCTTTATTTCAGAACGGGCAGCCGGGGGATAGGGTTACCGGATTGGGCAATGCGGGTGCGCTATAGGACCGTTTCTTCTTTAAAACCCTCGGTTGTCCTTTATTGTACTCTCAAACCCTTTAATTCTGGACACTTTTGGCTTTATTATTTACTAAAACCTGCAAGAACGATCTATTGGTACCCGATTTGTATCCCTGGTATCATCTACTAATCATTAAAAAAACATTACCATGAGATCATTATTGTACATCATAGCAGTTATCCTTATAATAGGATGGGCTATCGGAACATTTGCTTACGCCGCGGGCGGGTTAATCCACATTTTATTAGTAATAGCGGTTATATCATTGATACTGGGATTTCTCAGAAGGGATACAACCGTTGTATAGTCAAAGCAGTAAACATGACAGATCAGTGAGGTGAAGGCAAGCCCGGTTAGTGAAAGCAACCGGGCTTTATTGTTTTAATACGATGGCCCTTATTAATAAATTCCAAAAGTCATCGGAATGACTGCTGCTGTATACAGTACCGCCTGCATTATGTTTCCCCTGTTTAATGTATAGCGCAGCTCGTTCAGCTGAATCAAATCATCGCTTTTGAGCATTGAAATCGACTTATACACGGGCAGTTTAAGCATCTTTGAAATGCTTCCGGCTATTAGCCAGATTGCAATGCCTGCCGTGATCCACCAATTACTGAACCCAAAGAAATAGTAATACGGAATTGCTATTAAAAGGGGAAGATTTAGCACTATGATCATAAATGGAGATTTGGATGAATAACGGACCAGCAATTCTGTAAAACTTTTAAATGCAGGCCCGTCCAACGCATTCATAATTTTTCGAAGCACCCCTGCAATAAATATCAAAAGCGCGGCATTCACCACCACTGAAGCAAAAAGCAAGGTTTCCACAAAGTTTTTAGTCATATATAGCCAAAACTATTAATAGTTATTAAGTTATAAAAGCAGGAGGGAGATAAACTAAACTGGTGCATAGTGCTAAAATGCTTCTCCGATCCTGAAATAGATGCCATAATCGCCTTTTCCCACTGCACCGTCCACACCTACATTAAATTTTGTCTTTTTAAACGGATTGTAACGCACGCCGCCTCCCGCGCCGGGATATAATTTCCAGTTAAAGCTTTCTGTTGCCGAGCCATAAATAGTGGCTAAGCCTGCAAAGCCAACCAGCCCCATCTTTTTGTTGAAATTATAGCGATACTCACCTTGTAGGTCCATCAAACCATCCCCCCGGTATTTACCGTCTGAATAGCCCCTGATATCCCTTCCGCCCAGGGTAACTTGTTGCTCAAATGGTATATTTCCCAACCCAAATTTTCCAAAAAGGCGGGCAGCAATCACGTCGTTGTTATCGCGCGCAGGGAAATATTTATTCAATTCAAGGGCGATCCTGTTTGCCACAACGGCATTGCCGAACCACTCCGGATAAGTTGTCCAGCTCAATTTAAATTTATTTCCGTTCGTTGGGTAATAAACCGCATTGCGGGTATCAATTAATAGATCTATCGCCAGGCCGTTGGTATAGGTTATGTCAGAAGGCGCTATATTATCCTGGTAAACAGTATTGTAATGCGCATAAGTGTAAGAGATCCCACCATAAAATTTCTGTATAATTTTGTGTTGCGCGCCGATACTGATAATCGATGTTTTGGTGCCATAATCATAAAAATCAGGTTCGTCTACATCGTCTACAAAAAATTGTGAAGTATAATTGCCTGTGAGACCAAAGAATTTAAGGCGCCATTTATCTTCTGCCACATACCATCTATTAAAGACGGCTACAAAATAAGAACCATTAGTAGTATAGATGGCCGACAAACCGGACAATGATTGCGGTGAAATAGTATCACTCTTATCCAGCTTATACATCATCATCGGGATAGCCCCAAACATAAATTGGAGGTTGCGGTTGTAACCCAGATACGGCATCACCCGCAATTCAACGTTTTTTCCCTTTTGTTTTTGTGCCGGGATACTGTCCGTTCGGGCCTGGCAAAATGCACAGGCGCAATAGGATAAAAAGAATAATGATAACAGCGTTTGTTTCATCTTATACATTTGATGGTTGATTATAGATAGATGCAGTGTATTATTATAAGGACGCCTTTTTTATTTTGCGCCCTGTATCAAAAATACAGAATGCGCTTTCCCGGCAGGTTAAATGCCCTGTTCAACAGGTTGCATATTTAAATATGGAACGAAACACTTTGGAAAGGAGAAAATTCCACGAAAGCCTTGCCAATAAAGTAAACAAGCTATAACCTATAAAATGCAGGCGAATGAACGTAACGCGGCATCCATCGAAATAACAATCTTAACGGCCTGAATAAAAAATAATCGATTATTCTTTCGCGGCTTCAATTTTTTTATTTACTTTTAATATACCAGTTATCAGCGCATATCAATTAAACCGAATAAAGTACCAGCTATTAACCTTTTATAACAGCAAGGCGTTATCATTATCTTAATTACTATCATTTTTTAATATAATCAGTTATGAGCCAGCTTAGTGAAATTAAATGCCCTACCTGCGAAAAATGGAGCACATGGACAAATAAAATAGATGCAAAGTGCCCCTATTGCAATTCATATCTCGATCCTGCGCGCTATAAATACCAGGAAGATTTGCGGCATACCACAGAGATGATGAAACAAAACAGCTACCTGGTGATAAAGGAAACGGACGATCCTATAATCCAAATGGGAAAGCAATTCACAAACTGGCTAAGGTGGACCACATTTTATGGAATCTCGGTGATTTACTTTGTTATCGCTTTAATGATAATTGTATTTGGCTTGGTGGCGCTTTAAACTCAGCACCTGCCCTTATTGTTTCATTATTTCGTGTTCGATATTAAAAGGATGTGTTAGGCAATACAACGCCAGCTATAAAGATATTTAACGACAATATTTTAGCAGCAGGTCGTCAGCCTCCTTGCCGCCCAATTCTTTTAGTTTGTTCCAGTCTTCGCACGCGCCGGCGAGGTTACCCAGCGCCTTTTTGCATATTCCCCGGTTGTACAAATTTTCCTTGTCGTTTGGCATGTTTTTCAGTGCCTGATCATAATAATAAAGTGCTAGCCGATAGTCTTGTTGCTTAAAGGCAATGTTCGCCTTATCTGTATACTGACTGGCTGAAAATGCAGGCCCAAAGGTTCCGTAGCTTAGTTCTACAAACATTTGCACCGCCACGTATTTGCCATTTAAAACTGCCGGTTTCCAGTCGTTTTTGTCTTTGTTAAATGCTTTGCCAAACGCTTTGTCAAAGCCCGGGCCCATACCTTCTAATATTTTCAAACTGTCGGCAACCCCATTTTTTGAAACAATAAAACTCGCAGCAAGGTGGTTGCCTATGGTATCCGAATGATAAGACGCACCCATCTGCGCATATAAATAGGTTTGAAAACTACCCTTATTATAGCTTGCATATATTTTGGGGGTTTCTTTGTAAATAGTGTCAACGGCAGTAACGGAATAGATATCTCCCGCATTTAACGGCAGTGAATTTTGGAAGGCAGTTTCACGGACGAAAGTGTATTTAAGCGCATCCGGGTCATCAAAGCCTTGATAGCCCTTTTGCAGCAATACCATCTTATTAAGGCCAAGTTCTTCTATCCGAAACCCGTTTATCGGACTGCCTGCGGTTGTCTTTACTATTATTTCATTATTTGATATTTCGAATAGAAACTGGGAGCCTTTATCATGATAAACTTGCGAAATATTCATTTGGTCGGACTTAGAAAATGTATACTTTACATAGGTACTTCTCAGTATATTTTCTTCCGGTAATTCCTCGCCATCTTTAAAAGTCAATTTTGTTTTTACCCAACTGCCCCAAATATCATCGGTTTTTACCTGAGCGAAAAGTGAATGGCTGATAAGGCAGAAAAAAAGTAATATGCTGTATCTCATTATGAGTTTGGTTTAAGCTGCAATAAAGATATAATTATGGAGGAAGTTGACAAAATTGATTGGGATTTTGTGGTTAAAATGGCATTGTTTTTCTGCGTATATGTTGCCTGTAATCGGTTTTTGTAAATGACTATTCTTTTCCAACAGAATCTTCTGAGGATGTCCTGCGCCGTATTATGCCAGGGTAGGCCGTTTTTTTAAATCTACCTTACCTCTCTCCGTACCTGTCCGGCAGTTTGCACCTTTAAAACATATCCCTATATTGCATTACTATCCAACAATACTAATGGAAACATCCGAGATTACCATAACTGCGGCCGGCCAGGGCGAGCAACTCTCAATCGCAGGTGGCCAATACCGCATCCTGATAAGCGGCGAAGAAACCGGGAACCGCTTTGCTGTAATAGAAATGCTGGTGCCGCCAGGCGCCGGACCTGGCCACATGAGCACCCCGACATACAGGAAACATTCTACGTAGCTGAAGGCGAGGTGGAATTCCGTACCGCGGCGGGTAAACAGTTGGCCGCCACCGGCGCATATATCAATATTCCATTTAATGGCGGTGTACATGCTTTTAAAAATCTTTCTGACTCGGCGGCCCGCCTGGTGTGTACGGTAACCCCCGCCGGACTGGAAAGTTTTTTCCGCGAAATAAGCGGCCTTAGCCCACAGGACGTTCGGGCTGTTGCGGCTAAATATATTCAAAAGCTTTACCCGCCAGATTACCTGGATTAAGGGATATAAGGCCCCATAGAACATGATAACAACAGGCAATTTATAATTAATTATAGCAATATAAAATAAACTATAACCATGCCGGTTATTATTATCTAATTAACAGAATTTAAAATCTGCCGGTTAGTAGTTAATCATCTCAAGGCAGGAATAGCGCAAGGCTAATCCTGCCTTTTTTATGCAAGTCTGGCACAATGGAGGTTACTACTTGGAGGGATATTTAAGTAAGCGTATAGTTCAATTCATTCTATTTAATTAATTATAGTTAAAAGAAAACATAATGTGTTTTTGCAGGTTGTCAATAGACACTCATCCAAGCAACAACCATTATGGCTAAGAAAAATATTCCGTATGCAGACAGCAAGAAAGCCGCAGACCTGTCACCTGATATTATTGACAATGCAGGTCAGTTTATGACTACCGACCAGGGCCTTAAAATTAATGACGATACCAATTCATTAAAGGCCGGCGAACGCGGGGCAACCTTGTTAGAAGATTTTATACTGCGCGAAAAGATCACCCATTTTGATCATGAGCGGATCCCGGAACGCATAGTACATGCTCGTGGATCGGCAGCGCATGGCGTTTTCCAGGTTTATGAGTCTATGGCTAAATATACCAAAGCTGGTTTTTTGCAGGACCCTTCAGTACAAACACCAGTATTTGTAAGGTTTTCAACTGTTGCCGGTTTTCGCGGGTCGACTGATCTTGCGCGGGATGTACGCGGTTTTGCGGTAAAGTTTTATACGGAAGAAGGCAACTATGATTTGGTTGGTAATAATATGCCTGTGTTTTTTATCCAGGATGCCATAAAGTTTCCCGACCTGATCCATGCCGTGAAGCCAGAGCCGCACAACGAGATCCCGCAGGCGGCATCGGCACATGATACTTTTTGGGATTTTATTTCATTAACGCCTGAGTCGATGCACATGATCATGTGGGCAATGTCAGACAGGGCTATACCACGGAGTTTACGAATGATGGAGGGTTTCGGCATCCATACCTTCAGGTTTATCAATGCTGACGGCAAATCGAGTTTTGTTAAATTTCATTGGAAACCCTTATTGGGGATGCATGCGGTAGCATGGGACGAGGCGCAAAAGATCTCGGGAAAGAATTCTGATTTTCATAGACAAGACCTTTGGGAAGCTATTGAAAGCGGCGCTTTTCCCGAGTGGGAGTTCGGCGTGCAGATAGTGCCTGAAGAAGATGAGCATAAATATCCCTTCGACCTGCTTGATCCTACCAAACTGATCCCGGAAGAATTGGTGCCAGTAATGAAGATAGGTAAAATGACATTGAACCGCAACCCGGATAATTTCTTTGCTGAGACAGAACAGGTGGCATTTCACCCTGGTCATTTGGTTCCGGGTATTGATTTTACAAATGATCCGCTTTTACAGGGAAGATTATTTTCATATACTGATACGCAATTATCGCGTTTAGGTAGTCCTAATTTTCACGAAATACCAATTAACCGGTCGATAAACCCGGTGTATAATAACCAGCGCGACGGTCATATGCGGCAGCAGATCAACACCGGTAAAACCAGCTATCATCCAAACACTACCGGCGGGGGATATCCCAAGCAAGCATCAATAGCCGAAGGTGGGTTCAGCACGTATGAAGAGCGGATAGACGCCCGCAAGGTAAGGGCACGCAGTAAAAGCTTTATGGATTTTTTCAGTCAGGCTACATTGTTTTTCAATAGTCAGTCAGAGCCTGAACAAAACCATATAGTAGACGCGCTTCGCTTTGAACTGGGTAAAGTTGAAACGGTAGCTATCCGCGAACGTGTATTAGGTCTGTTAACAAAAATAAGTACCATACTCGCACAAAAAGTAGCCGAAGGGTTAGGGATGCCTGTACCAAAACCACAGGAGCCACTGAACTACAACTATGGTGCAGATGCAAACCCGGCAGATTACCAGGATAAACCCCAAAAACAAAGTATTGATAAAAGCCCGGCCTTAAGTATGGCCAATTCACCCAAAGACACAATAAAAACACGTCAAATAGCAATTCTTGCAGCGGATGGTGTTGATGGCGCAGCGTTGAAAGCGATGCAGTCAGCATTGTTGAAAGAAGGTGCACAAAGTAAGATAATTGCTCCGCATGGAGGTTCCATCAAGGATAATAAAGGCGCAGAAATTAAAGTTGACATGAGCTTTTTGACAGCCGCTTCTGTTGTTTTTGATGCCGTATACGTCCCGGGCGGGGCTGCAATGCTCGCCGGAAATGCGGATGCCATCCATTTTATTAATGAAGCTTATCGTCACTGCAAAGCTATCGCCGCTGACGAAATTGCCATTCTGGATGAAACCTATGTAGGGGCTAAATTAAAAAAGGATGGTGCGGCTGCCGCGGGCGTAATAACCGGTAAAGGCAAAGAAAAGGAATTTATCCACGCGATTGCACAGCACCGTTTTTGGGAGCGGGAAAAAAATGATAAAGTGCCGGCATGATCGATATAAATGAACTCATTATTCCTGCGGCACGCAAGGGAGAAATTGAAGTGCTGCAGGAACTCGTCACACAAAAAGCTGACCTGAACAAGCGGGACGATAAAGGTTATACACCGCTAATTATAGCCTGCTACAATAACCGGTACGCTGCGGCCAAATTATTACTCGACGCGGGTGCTGATATAAACGCTGCGGATAGCGGCGGCAATACCGCATTGATGGGGGTGGCTTTTAAAGGGTATGTAGATATCGCAAAACTGCTGATTGCTTATGGTGCTGATGTAAATATGCAGCACGGCAATGGCGGCACCGCCTTAATGTTTGCTGTAATGTTTGGCCGCAACGAGTTGGTTGAGCTGTTGCTTAATAGCGGGGCCGATAAAACTATTGTTGAAAAAAATGGCTACTCGGCACGTGACTTAGCTATGCAGCAGGGAAATGAAGCGGCTTTAAAGTTATTGGAGTAAAAGTGAAAGACTTAGCGGTTATTAATAGCGTTGTGGCTTAAAACTTATCGTTCAATAAACTATTGAATGTGAGAGTAATTATATCAACCAAATCCATTAAAATACAAAATGCATAGCTAATGGTTTAATTTTTATATTATTAGTAAATAAATAAAACCTTAAGCGATATAAGTAGTTGTTTTAATATACAAAAATTAAAAACATCACTATGAAAACTGCAAAACGTCCCGCTGGTCTTACGGGTAAAATGGAAGACTCGGAATTTCATAAATTCTTTGTTGATGAGTTAAAAGACATATACTGGGCCGAAAAACACCTGGTGAAAGCGTTGCCAAAAATGAAGAAGGCTGCAACAAGCCCTGAACTGGCCGCCGCATTTGAAAAGCACACACAAGAAACACAGACCCACGTTGATACACTGGAACAAGTGTTTGCTGCTTTGGGTGAAAAAGCTGTAGCAAAAAAATGTGAGGCGATGGAAGGTTTGCTGAAAGAAGGTGAAAGCATTATTGAAGACACTGACAAGGGAACAATGATCCGCGATGCCGGTTTGATCCTTGCAGCCCAAAAGGTGGAGCACTACGAGATAGCTACATACGGAACATTAAAAACATTTGCCGAATGTATGGGACATACAGATGTAGCTGAATTGTTAAATAAAACGCTGGAAAACGAAAAAGCTACTGATATAGCTTTGACCGGGTTAGCCGAAACCGTGGTAAATGAACCTGCCGCCGCCGAATAAAAGTTGTTATTTATTGTGAAAGAGGCCGTATCATAATAAGATGATGCGGCCTTTTGGTTATAGTTGCATCCCAAATATTTTTCTGCTTGTTCGAAGATTTCGTATGGTATGAGCAGAAATAAGGAAACATAAATTTTTAACTCAATTAGTGCCCTATTTAATACACAGTTAAAAAAGTAAATTTGTTTGAAAATAAATAGTCAATAAATAACTTGACTATGTGAGTTTCCAAATGTGACCATTATGGCCCCCCGACCTGATTATGGCACCATTATCGTATACTATTGATAGTAATACAATTGTGATGAATAAGAAAATATTGATACTTGATGACGACCCTGATATACTTGATGTTCTATCGTATTTTTTATCTGAAAACGGCTACGACATCGAAACACTGGAAAGCGGAACTAAAGTTTTTGAATCTATAAATCATTTTCATCCCGACTTGATACTGATGGATGTAATGCTGGCAAATATGGATGGACGCAAAATTTGCCGCGCAATAAAATTGACACCGGAAACTAAAGAGCTACCCATTATATTGATCTCGGGTACGCATGACCTTTCGGAATCTTTAAACCAGCGGGGCGCTCCTAACGATTTTGTAGCAAAGCCTTTTGATATAGAACAATTACTGCATAAAATTGAGCAGCAACTGGCGGCATAAAACTTTTTAGTGATATTGAAAGTTTTAGTCGTGTGAGCCGGCAATTAAAAGATAAAAGTTATCGTTCAATACCAGGCTTCACCGGCTCTTGAACTGTTAGCATCCTTATACTGGCAATGAGGTCAACTAAATCAAAAGGTTTGTTTATAAAATAATCACAGCCATAAGTGCCTTTTTGGAATCCTCTGTTTGAAAAGGCAGAAAAAATGATCACAGGGGTGCCTGCGAACTCCGGATCGTTTTTTAGCCGCGTGCATAATACACCGCCATTTTCACCATTTAAAGAGAAGTCCAGCAGGATCAGATCAGGCCGGTAAAACCTTACAAGGGCCAAAAAATCTTCAGTATAGTCAACGGTGATGGCTTCAAATCCTTCATGGCTGAGTACATCCTCTAATACAGCCAAAATGTCGTTATTATCATCAAGTACAAGGATGCGTTTTTTCATAGGCTTAATTCAGAATCAATAGTAATTTCACCAAGGTCGACCAGGATGATGGTTTCATCAACTCCAATGGCCATTTGCCGGGGCTCTTTTCCGATCTCAAAATAGGCGTCAAAATTTTCCGACAGATCTTTAAGCAAGGGCATTTGTTTTACAGGGAATAACGTGATGCAGATATCAGCGTCTTCCCCCACTACAGATGTCGTCTTCGATAAACAGTAAAGGTAGCCCTGGCTTACCAGGTCATCCAGCAGTTTTGCTGTTAAAATTCTGTACATGGCCTACTTGTTGTACAAATCTACCGGGCGGGATTTTACCTTTTGCGGGAATAATACATTTTATTGATGCGGCTTTTACTTTGTTTTAATAATGAAATCTTGTTGCCCTATTTATAAATCGAGTAATTCTACCATTAAACATTACGGGTTTTCACAGTTGCGATAAAAATCTTTCGGCTTAAATTTGATTTCCAGCTATTTAAACTATTGATTTTGCCCTTTTTAAAATGGATATGGACGACACAAAACGAATTGAAACAGAAATCGGCGAATTGCTTTTTGATTTAATGAACCGCAAAAAAGAGATAGCGGGATTAAAAAAGCAAAAGGAACTGTTATTTGAAGCGTATTTGGCAATGCAAAAGAAATTTGCTTTGAGTAACCAGGACAGGGAAATTTTGGATATCCCGCTTTAAAATGTTGTCAATATTAAGTTTATGAAAGCTATCATCTCAAATATCAAAATGCTGCGTCTCAAAAACAAATGGACCCAAAAGTATATGTCAGCCCGTTTAGGAATTTCGCATGTTGCCTATTCGAAACTTGAAGGGGGATTTGTTGATATTAGTATATCAAGAGTTGAACAAATTGCAGGAATATATGGGATGTCAGCTGTTCAATTACTTACTTTAGGCGGGCAGGATTTTGAACAGGAAATTCTTGATCAGATTGAAGCTGGTCGCAGTCGTATCCTTGAACTTGAAAAAGATATTCCCAGACTTCAGCAGTTAGCTATCGAACTGATGGAGGAGTTAAGATACCAGCAGGAACCTGTTAACGAAATGAGTTTACAGGCTGCTATGGGATAGGTCAAAGATTACATTTCATCGGATGCCGGCCGCTCAGATGATCCCATTAAGCATTGCAAACCGGATGAGTGCAATGGTATTCCTTGATCCTGTCTTATCAATAAGCTGCTGCCGGTGGTTTTCAATGGTCCTTTTGCTGGTAAAAAGTTTGTCGGCCACCTCCTGGTTAGTAAATCCCTCAGAAAGCAGGGTCAGGATCTCTACTTCCAATGCTGAGAACCCAATATCTTCTACACTTTCATTGATGACCAGTTCTGGTATGGTTAGCAGCCGTTTTAAAAAACGCCCGGCGAGTTCAGTACAGATATAGAGCCCAAATTCATGTGTATGACAAATGGCGAACACAAGTTCGGCAGTACTGATGTTTTTTAATAAATAACCACATGCGCCGGATTTAAATGCTTTTATCACATATTTTTCGGTGTCAAGCGCGCTTAATATGATAACCTTTACAGCGGGAAAGTCCTTTTTTAAGCGCTCGGTCAGCTCTATCCCACCCATTACCGGCATGTTCATATCAACCAGTATAATATCTGCCCTGGTCCCATTTTCTAGCAAGGTCAGCACCTCCGCGCCATTGTTCGCTTCGCCGGTGATCTGAAAAGAGTGTTCTTTCTCCAGCATTGACCTGATGCCGCCTCTGACGATCAGGTGATCGTCAGCTAAGATAATATTGACGGTGGATTTCAGCATTTGCTTATTCAGGTGTTATTTCCAATTTGATTTTTACCACCGTTCCTTTTCCGGGCTTTGATTCAATATCCAGGCAGCCATTGTATAAACTTAACCTGTTCCTGATGCTGGCAAGCCCCGAACCAGAAGCAATATCTTCGGGTCTGGCGGTCTTAAAACCTTTACCGTTATCCGAAACACAAATCTCGATAATTTTACTTTTTTTTACCTCCAGGGTGATCAGGCTGGCTTCGGAGTGTTTCAACGCATTGTTGACCAATTCCTGCAGGATGCGGAATATATTCGCCTCCACCTGCAGGCTCAGTCGTTCATTAAGTCTGCTGAGCTTGGTTCTGATCTGCATTTTTGGCGTTGACAATCGCCGGGCCATTTCATCAATAGTAGCTTTCAAGCCAAAATCGCTCAGGATAGCAGGGGCAAGTTCAAAAGAAATATTCCTTGTTTCCACAACGGCCAAATCCAGCAGTTCGTAAACATTTCGCATCACCTCAGCAGGGTTTTCAGCGTCGAGAAGGGTGCCGAGCTTAATCCGAATCCCATATAATAACTGGCTTACGCTGTCGTGTAAGGCCTCACTGATCCTGGCGCGTTCACCTTCCTCCGCGTGAATAGTCGCCAGCGCAATGTTCTTTTGCTGATCAAGTTTTGCATTTGCAGTTTCTTCCTCCAGCTTTCTTTTGGAGGTGATATCCATCATAATGCCGATAAAACGGTTGGGTTGGTTGGGTTCGGTGATCACATGGCCCCGAATACTGGCAAAACAGGTATGGCCGCTTTGATTGTCAAAACGGCAAACCAGGTCAATGGGCATTTGACTGTTTAACGCCACCCGAAACTGTTGGTCAACACTCGCCCGATCGTCAGGGTGGATCAGGTTGATAAAGGTTTGGTAGCGTCCGTCAAATTTGCCGCCGGGAATTGCACAGGTCTGGTAGTTAAATTCGTCGAGGTAAAACTTCATGGTGTCCAGTTCCAGTTCCCATGTTCCGGATGCCGAGGCCTCTAATGCCAGTTCGAGCCGCTCCTTGGTTTTTGCAAGTACTTTCTCCGCTTGTACCCGCTCGGTAATGTCCATTACGGCAATATCAAATTGCAGGGGCAGCGAGCGGGCCGGCGTAACGGTTATACCTTCCATCTGCACATAAAATTCCCTTCCTTTCCTGGAGTTCATTTTAAGCTGACAGCTTTGCTTTACGCCGGTATTGAGCATTTCCCTGAAAAAGATATGATAGGCATCACGGTAATCCGGTGCAATGAAGCTTTGCAGCAGGTTATTTAAAATAACGCCCTTGCCGGTTTCCAATAGCGAAATTCCAGCATTGTTTACTTCGTTGATGATTCCTGTCTTATCCAAAATAAAATAGCCTATCGGGGCCAGGTCATATATACCGGAAAACTTAATTTGCTGGAGCTCCAATTTTTCATTGGCAATACGGAGTTCGTCGTTTTGCATTTCAAGTTCAGCCTGGTGCAGGTGCAGGTTTTCCAGCAAACTTTGCAGATGCCGTTCATACTGCGGCACATCCCGCGTGTCCCCGGCCATTGCTATCGGCGCTGATGACTTTAAATCTCTATTTTCCGTTTTGGTTTTCATTTATCCGTAAAACAATCAAAGGAGTAGTATCGGTCAGTTCAAAAAAAGGCTGGGCCTCGAGTTGAAATGTTTTTGCCTTATTTCCTTTAACAGTTATGGTGGCTGAAACATTCTTCCTTTCGGCGAAACATTGTTTTAACAATTTAGCGGGTATTTCTGTTTCCCAATGTTTTTTTAAAAAATCATCAGCCTTTTGACCTAGCAGGTCCTCCCGCGTCAGGCTGAATAGTTTTTCGGCCGCGGTATTAGCGTTTACAATACGTAATCCCTTGTCAAGCAGCAAGGTTGCCCAGGCAATGTCATTCATGATAGAAACGGCGTAATCATTTAATACAGCAAGATTTGATTGCACCCGTTTATAGTCAGTGATCAGCGTTAGGGTTAACACTGCGCCTGATATATAATTATTCAGCGTCCGGTACGGCATTATCCTCAACCGGTACCATTCATTGTTTTTTGACCGGATATCCGAAACTTTTATTGTTAACTTATCAATAACCTCCCTGATCTCATTTTCATTGATCGGTTGGTCGAAATTTGAAACTACGTGGCTTACCGGTCGGCCCACATCGCTCGCTATGAGATTAAATAAATGACGTATTTGCGGGGTATAGCGCACAATATTCAGGTCATTATCCAGGAACAACGCGCAAACTTCTGTAGCGTCGAGCAGATTTTTCATGTCGTCGTTAAGCCGGCTAAGCTCTTCCGCCTTCGCCTGGTACTGCGCATTTACCGTCATCAATTCCTCGTTGAGCGACTGCATTTCTTCCTTGGTCGTAAGCGATTCTTCGTTGGTGCTTTGCAGTTCCTCATTGGTGCTTTGCAACTCCTCGTTACTCAGCTTTAATTTTTCAAGCGAACCCTCCATCCGTTCAACGGTAGTTATCAATTGCTGCTTGGTATAAACCAGTTCTTTTTTAAGTTCATCGGCAGCCGCACTATGCTGGTTAGGCTGTCTGCCAGCTGTTTTTCCTATACTAACCAGTCCCCGGTCGTCAAATACTATCAGCGCAAGGGTTTGCAATTCTGGTTCTCTTACGGCCGTGACCCTGATGCTCACTAGCCTGGTTAGTTTATCGTCTTTAAAAGCTATACTTTCAGCCTCAACCGTTTCGTTGCTTGTAAACGCCTTCTGCACGATGTCTGACAGCGGGTATTTCAGTTCCTCGCGTGCCAGTTTAAAAATATTGTTAACTACCGTTTCGCCGCGGGGTAGTTCAAGGTATTTCCCTGTGCTGCCGTTATTGTATAAAATGTCGCCTTTCTCATTCACCAGTACGGAGGGTGGCAAAAACTGGTTGATCAGTACTTTGTTCACAATATCGGTGACTGACCGTTTTTGAGCGGGCGCTCTCATCTCATCGGGCTGCAAGTTGCGCAGGGGTTTGCTCTCAGAATAAAATGGAAAATCTATCATATTGCCCATCATGATCTTCCCCTCTACCCGGTTAAATAGTTTCCATTTGGGATCAACCGGCCTGAACATATCAGTAAAGCCGCCGAGTGTTTCCGCCGGCCCCAAAAACAAAATGCCCGCAGGATTAAGGGCATAATAAAATAAAGGGATCACCTTTTTCTGAAGCTCCGCGGTAAAATAGATCAGCATGTTGCGGCAGCAAAGCAGGTCAAGTTTAATAAATGGCGGGTCCTTGATCAGATTTTGCTGTGCAAATACTATTATATCCCTCAGTTCTTTTTTTACCCTGTAGCAGTCTTCCTCTTTTAAGAAAAACTGCTTCAGGCGCTCAGGCGGTACTTCGGCCACAATATTGGCATGGTAGATCCCCGCGCGGGCATGTTCCAGTGCCGCCGGATCGAGATCGGTTGCATATATCTGGATCTTAGGTGTTATCTTACGCTTTAATTCATTTACAGATTCCAGCAAAAGCATTGCGACTGAATAGGCCTCCTCGCCTGTAGAGCAGCCGGCCACCCAAACCCTGATGGGTTCATCGTCTTTTTTTTGCCTGATAAGTTCCTTTAGGCTATGCTCCAGCGATTTAAATGCTGCTGCATCCCTGAAAAATTTGGTTACACCGATCAGTAACTCAAAAAACAGGTTCCCCGTTTCCTCCGGGTTGTCTTTCATAAAATCGGCATACTGGGCGTAATCCTTAAACTGGTGATAGGCCACCCTCCGGTCTATGCGGCGTGTAATGGTACTTTTCTTGTATTGGGCGAAATCATTACCGGTGTGCGTGCGCAGCAGCATCAGTATTTTTTGAATAGCGGTGCTATTCTTTAGCGATATTTTATTATCATCGCCTCCCTCGTCGGCAATCACCGGGTGGTTCATATACTGGATGATCTTCAGAGGCATCTCTTCCGGCGAAAGCACATAGTCAACCAGGTTGGTCCCGATAGCCGCTAAGGGCATGCTGTCATATTCGGCCGTATCGGGGTCCTGTGCGATGGTTAGACCAAGATTTTCTTTGATCATGCGGATGCCGGTTTCTCC
>Ga0206898_10224_pt1 | contig 16063 bp, 13 predicted proteins | sample Alteio_BWOrgHeat_50_FD_153237 | JGI IMG/M metagenome (GOLD analysis project Ga0206898, IMG submission 153237) | Enriched cells from forest soil in Barre Woods Harvard Forest LTER site, Petersham, Massachusetts, United States -... | ecosystem: Environmental > Terrestrial > Soil > Temperate forest >...
GGGATTGCAAACCCCGATCAGTCACAATCAGTATTCAGTTATATGAACATAAGTGATATGGCCGTTGCAACTTCGGGTAATTATGAAAAATTTGTGATGATTGACGGTAAGAAATATTCGCATACCATCGACCCGCGTACCGGGTTTCCGGTTACAGGGATCAAGAGCGTTACTATAATTACCTCGCACGCCGAAATTGCCGACGCTTTGGCCACCCCTGTAACCATAATGGGGATAAAAACCGGGCTGGACCTGATCAATCAGATCAATAATATCGAAGCTGTTATTATTGATGATAATAACAGGCTATACACTTCTAATAATATTAATCTTACCTAAAAACAAAAAATGATAAAACCAACCATAAAAATACTTCTGGGAATACTGATAACAATATCGGCAACATCATGCGTGCATTTAAAGGAATACCAGAAAACCAGGATAAATGATTCGGAAATGGCATTGACCAACCGTAAGGTTGAAAAAAATGAATTGAATTTCCAATCGTACCGTGAAGCGGCCTCCGGCGCTAACGCCGGCAAAACAGGCGGTGGCTGCGGCTGTAATTAATTTTCAATACCCCTAATTAATTTAATGAAAAAAGTATATTTATCTGTTGTAGGATTTTCATTGCTGTGCCGCTTAAATGCTTATTCGCAAACTAAACAGGATAGCACTTTCAGCAAACATTCCGTTAGCTTGTATGAACCTGTCGACCACCCGGACACCAGCGCCTATAAACCCCGGCGTTTGCGGTTGGACGAAATAAATTTTGTAACCAGCTACTATCATCAGGATGGTAACCACTCCGCTGTAACCGGGGGTATTGGCACCGAAAGGGTTATCGATTTTGCCAATGCGCTGGATTTACATTTAGTTTGGTTCAACAAGCAGATGAACAAAAATACGTTGGCTGTTGGCCTCGGTTTCGACTACCATTCAGCAGCTTCACAAGCATTTGTTTCCCAGAGCGGGGCTTCCAGTCCAACCGGGACAAGGATATATCCCTCACTTGACTGGACCGTTGAGAATGAAAAAAAGGGTACCACATTTGGTATAGGTACTTATTATTCGGGGGAGTATAATTATCAGTCACTTGGCGCTGATGCTCATTTTTCTATAAAGACCGATAATAAAATGGGTGAATTCGGCGCGAAAGTACAGGGTTATTTTGATCATGTTACGCTAATATATCCGTCTGAATTTATCCCCCAAACTACAGTCACTACTACCGGGGGCACTACAGTTGTAACTACAGCGAGCGGAAACACTATATCAAGTAACGGACAAAGCACGGGACATAGTTCAAATATCCCGTCCAGTCCCAGGAATACTTATTCGCTATCCCTCTCCTATTCGCAAATTATTAACTCAAGGTTGCAGATCATGTTTCTTGGAGATGTGGTTACGCAAAACGGATATCTTGGATTACCGTTCCATAGGGTATACTTTTCCAACGGGAAAGATACTATTGAAAAACTTCCCTCATCCCGTTTTAAGCTGCCTATAGGTTTCCGGGCAAATTATTTTCTTGGCGACAACTTAATTCTCCGCGGGTATTATCGTTATTATGCAGACGATTGGGGCGTAAAATCGAACACAGTAGGATTAGAGGTGCCTTATAAGGTAACACCATTCTTTTCTATTTCGCCGTTTTACAGGTTTTACAACCAATCGGCCGCCAAATATTTCGCGCCTTATGGAGAACACAGTCCGACAGATGAATACTATACAAGTAACTACGAATATGCGAAGTTCAACAGCCAGTTTTTCGGTGTAGGGTTCAGGATCGCTCCTCCGAAAGGCGTATTCGGATGGCAGGGCCTGCATGAACTTGAAATAAGGTACGGACATTATACTCAAACCACCGACCTGGTGTCGGATGTCATTTCACTGAATTTTGGATTTAAATAGCCCTGAAAATACACTTCGTTAGTTTAAAGGCAATTTGCGCGCTGATCAAATATAGCTTAGCCACCATTGGTGATGCGTTTTTTTATACTTGCTATACCATTTGCAGGGCCAGTAAAGGGTGAAGATCACAACTATCCATATAATATAAACCCCGAATAAATTAAATCCAAAACTATCAGGAGTAAACAGGAATGGTTGTTTAGGATTGATTATTTGATTGGTGCCATAGCCCATTACAAAAAATAAAATAATATGGATCAATTGGATCAGATACCAGTGACATACATAATAAAAGAAGGGCACATTACCATAAATTATCGTTATTGATGTGAATTTGTTCTTTATGCCCTCTGTACAAGAAAGTATTACCAGTGCGGTGCCCACCGTCATGCACAGATAAATTAGCGAACAAGGATATTTAGTTACATTAAAAAAAGAAATTATGCTTAATGCAGTAGTTTTTTGAACTGCCCATGGTGATGGATCACCATACAGGTTGAAAGTCCGCAGCACAAAAAATAGCGTCAACAATCCCGCTCCTGAATATAATAATGTTTTTCTGCGTCTTGCGGTATCAACAGTGCTTTTGTAAAGCGAACCGAAAACATAACCAACTAACATTACACCGGTCCAGGGTAAAAGGGCATAAGCCATTAATATATAATGATTGGTACTGACCTGAACAAAACTGTTAAAACCGCCCGCCGATAACAATAATTTCCATGTAAATGTATTAACTATAGCGCCAGGGTGCACAATATCGAGGATATTATGACCAAAAAATATAATTGCTCCGATAGCGCCGATAACGGTTGTGGACGCCCTTAAACTCACCAGCAGCCCCAATAGTACCATGCTGCCCCCAATAGCCCATATTACCTGGAGGATAAGTACAGTATAAAGCGGGTTAAGTGTTATGGCAAAGGTGATGAACACTACTTCTACCACAATGAGCCACAGACCTCGCTTGATCAAAAACGCCCCCAATTCGTTTTTTGTACGGCGCATACCAGCCAGGCAGGCTGAAATACCGCTGAGAAACACAAAAGTTGGCGCGCAAAAATGTGTTATCCACCGGGTAAAAAACAAAATTGGTGTGGTTATGGCCAAATTAGTGGGTTCGGGCTGTGCTAAATGAAAAGTATCCCTTACATGATCTACAGCCATTATCAGCATAACTAAACCACGCAATATATCAATAGATTCAATGCGGTATTTTATTGGAGAAAAAGACGCCGTTGTCATTGTGATAGCAAATTGAAAAAGGGTTGAGCGCTAATATACAATTATTTCCCCGGACAACTAACGCAACAAATTGATAGTTAGACAGGATGTTAAAATCTTCTCCCGATAATAATTTTAAAGATTAACTTTTCCGTTGCCTGTGTGAATCCCGTGCCAACGCCGCCATTGAATTCCCAATCAGGATCAACATTCAGGTCTGTGGCGACGAATAATTGCTGCACCTGTTCCTGAAACGGGTCATAGTGAAAAAAGGGGCCATAGCTCCCATAATATTCGAGGCCCAGGGCAACAGCTTTGGTTACATCATAACTCCCCTTAACATTCGGTGAAAATATGAGACCACGGTGCTCATCTGGTCCTGCGAAGCTTTTATCGACGGTAGGATTTAGCGAAATATACAGCTTATCCCATTTCTTGTCAGCTATAGGCCTTATCTCTACAGTACATGTATTGGCAGAAAACGCAGCTTTTTGAAACCCAAACTCAGTTGATAAACTGACGCCCAGCGGCCAGTTCCAGCTTGCGGGTGCGGCAACCCGCGGCCGTATGTGCGATCCTATATAAGCAGTACGTCCCTCGGTGCCTATTGAATTAAAAAAGTAAAACCCAGTTTCAAACCAGGGCGTCCAGCCGTGGGTTATCTCTACTGTTTCATGAACCACATGGTTATCAGGTAACTCGCCGTCCGTCCCTGTTGTAAAGCCTTTCGCCGTATAATTGCTGTGTAACTCAACCATGGTACGACCAGGCGCAACGGTTTCAGAGCCGTAAACTTGTATTTCGTAATTATCTTGTGCGTTAACCGCAGTTGAAAAAAGTAATACGCAAATGAAGACAATCCAAACTTTATACATGTTAGCTTTGCCCTCCACCATTTATCATGTCCGAGACAATTCCCTTAGAGCCTCTTCTTTCAGCCAAAAAAACGCCCACCAGGTGAACTATAATAAACGCTAGAATCACGTACATACCAAAACCGTGTATATTTCGTAAGCGGTGCCTGAACGGCTTAAGAAAAGCTATACTTTCAAAAGTAAGGCATAAGCCCGTTAAAACCATAATGATCAGGACGATATAAAACGCGCCATAAATAATTTTTACGGAAAGTTCATGCATTTTCGCCTCGCGGTCCTTTTTAATAGTATTGAATTGCGAATAAGCGGACTTTAACCTCCTTATGAATTTTTGATCAGCCACCTGAAAAAACTCCAGTAGTAACCTGAATAACAGCAGTGCCGCTAAACAGTAGCCAAAGTAAATATGAATATCCCATACCTTATCGCTCAGCGCGTGGGCCACCGATCTTGCCTGGTTTGTGCTGACGTTTATATTTACCGTCTGCAACTGATCTTTCACCAGGGCCGACGTTTTCCCCTGGTTTGTTATTGTGGAATTGATCAGTACCGTGATCAATGATCCGGCTATAACAATTGTATTTGCCCAATGCCAGAAACGAATCGAAGCAGAATTTTTTTTAATTTCATAAGGAGGCTCCGTCTCCCGGCGCACCGGTTCTATAATTGCCATAATGGTTATTTAAATTTTATCATCCTTTCTAAAGACTAAAGTGTTACCGGCAATTGTAAGTATATGCGCAAAATATGTTTATTTACGAGGCTTGGTATTGGTGGCTCAATTTTTGGTTACAAATGTAGCTTTTCCAGTTTCCTCAATATTTAGTTAAAAACACTTAAGTTCCCTAAAAGTAATCTCATAATCTGTAATAATTCTGTGTCAAGCAATTGTAATTATTTTATTACAAAGAGCCCCTATCTTCAGAATTTCTTCAGTATCAAAAATTACATTTGGTAAAAACACCCCCTTGAAACTCCTAATTATAGAAGATGAAAAAGCGCTCCGCGACAACATAATCAATTATTTTAACGGGGATGGCAATGTTTGTGAAAGCTGTAACAACCTGGCCACGGCGATTGATAAGCTGTATAATTATGATTATGATTGTGTTTTACTTGACATCGGTCTTCCCGACGGTGACGGCTTTGCAATTTTAGACTATCTTAAGACGCAAATGAAAAATGAAGCTGTACTTGTTATTTCAGCGAGGAACTCATTAGATGATAAACTTAAAGCCCTCAACATTGGTGCTGATGACTACCTGACTAAACCATTTCACCTGGCCGAACTTAAGGCAAGGGCACTCGCTATTTACAGACGTAAAGCTTTTAACAGCAACAATAAATTAACTTTCAATGAAATATCCATCAACCTAATGGGCAGAACCGTTAGCGTTAATAACCAGCCTGTATCTCTAACAAGAAAAGAGTTCGATATTTTACTGTACTTTATAGCTAATAAAGGAAAGGTGATCTCAAAAAACGCCATCGCCGAACATTTATGGGGAGATGAAATGGATATGCATGATAATTTTGATTTCATTTATACACACATTAAAAATTTGCGAAAAAAACTCCTGGATGCAAATGCCCATGATTACCTGAAATCAGTTTATGGGATAGGCTACAAATTTGCGACATTATGAAGCTTTCGGCACATTACAGTAAAGCAATTATTATCATAACTATTTTTGTTTTGCTTGCGGGTGGGGTAATCTATTTCTTTACAATTAATCGGCTGGGCCGCAATCTGCTTGACCGCGACCTCACCGAGGAATTCGATGAGATTGTAGACTATGTGAACCTCAACAATAAACTGCCTAAACAGGGTGATTTTGAAGATGACCAGAGAGTTTTTATTAAAACCAACCAGGTACGCATCCCGTTGAGGTTTTTCGATACTGTTTTTAACAGATCAGGGGAGAAAAAACTTGAGGCAGGTCGGGCAATTTCAGGCCTGGTTTCGGTAAAAGGAGAACATTATAAAGTTTTGATTACCGAATCGCGACAAAGTACAGAAGACCTGATCCAGCTTATCGGGCTTATTACTTTAGTTTTACTGGTTAGCCTGCTGCTCATACTTTTTGTCACAAACCGCTATATTTTAAATGGCTTATGGAAGCCGTTTTATCAAACACTCAACAAACTGAAAACTTTTAACATTTCGGATAATGAAGGTGTTTTTTTAGTAGGCGACAAAGTGGATGAATTTAATGAATTGAATCAGGCTGTTCATACGATGTCGTCACGTGTAAAAAATGATTACCAGCATTTAAAGCAGTTTACTGAAAATGCCTCGCACGAAATGCTAACCCCTTTAGCCGTAATCACTGCCAAACTGGATACGCTTATCCAAGATGAAACATTGAGGGCTGAGCAACTTGATCAGATCCATGAAATCTATTCATCGGCCAGCAAGTTATCCAGGCTGAACCAATCTTTGTTGTTGCTGGTAAAAATTGAAAATAATTTGATCGATAATGCCGAATTGTTAAACCTTGGTGGATTAATAGGCCAAAAAATGAGGCAGTTCAATGAATTGGCCGTCGCCAAAGATCTTCATGTGGATGATAAAGTGGACGATGTCATAATTATGGCGAGTAAATACCTGGTCGACATTTTACTTAACAACCTTTTCAGCAACGCAATAGCGCACAATGTTGAGGGCGGCCAGTTTATAATTAACCTGGCCAACAACAAGCTTATTGTTCAAAATTCTGGCACCGGGCAACCATTGGATCCAAACCGGTTATTTGAGCGTTTTCAAAAAGGAAAAAAATCTGAAGGAATGGGACTTGGACTAACCATTGTTAAAAATATTTGTAATTTATACCGATGGAAGATTGTCTATTCCTTTGAAAACTCACTGCATTCTTTTGAGATTAGTTTTTAGTTGAACCTTCCATACCATAATTGAATAGAAAACAAAGTTTTTCAGCTTTTCTGCTTTAGTCAATCATTGGCCAGCACATGATACTATCTGCTAGTCTGTCAATAACCATTTTAAAAATCTAATATAATACAATCAATATTGGATAGGCGGGCAAATCCTTTATCAGCAGTGATTAATGGAAGGTTTAATGATAGTGCTGAAGCAGCAATAATGGCGTCGGGAATTTTAATGTTATTATCTTTTCTTAAGGCAATAACAAGTTCTGATAATACCTGTGAATGATTTATTTTATAGCACGAACTCAACATTTCCCTTATGAGAATATCTTCATCTTTTGTTATTCCTTTCTTGCTTAACAGTTCAATTTCAGTAATATATGAGAACGCCCAGTTATCGCCTAAAAATGGTAATATTATGGGATTTTCATCAAGCAAATAAATAAAACAGTTGGTATCTGCTATATACTTAATCCCACTCATCTCTCATTTTCTTTTGGTATGCCATACCATCGCCAAAAGCACCCTTAAGTTTTCCGTAGAAACCGCTTAGGTTTTTCTTTTTAGATTTCGTAAGCTTCTTTAAGGCTTCGTTTATTTCCTCTGCCTTTGTATCTTTATTAACTGTAATGACCATAATAGACTAAATGACGTTATAACAAAATTACTAAAAAAATATTTGTTTTTAAAGGAATCATCCTCCCCTATACGCCAATTTATGCTGTGTCCTTTTATGCAAAGCCGACCTCGCCTGGGATGGCTTACGCTTCTTTTTCTTCCCCAACCATATGATCAAACCCGTTACCGGTAAACTGGCGCAAATCAGGCTGCCTAAAAAGGCTATGATCTTTCCCGTTAAGCCAAGCGCCTGCCCTACATGGATATCGTAGTTAAGATTATCGAGTTTCATCCCTGTGCTTTTTTGGTTGTTGGGCAATGCCTGCAACAGGTCGCCGGTATATTTATTAAAAGTGTACTGGTCATTATTTCCATAATGCAGGCTTTTAGCATATGCTGTGATGTTAAGGGTCCCTTTTTTATCCGTTGGATCAGCAATCAGAAACATTTCTGCTGCCGGTGAAGCGCTCATAGCACATAAAAATGCCCGATCAATAGCCGCTTTACCGGCAAGAGACTTTTTCAGTGAATCCGACTGCAGATGGGCCTGTTCCTTGGGATAGCTTTTTCCCAGGTTGGCGGTATTATAAATCCCCCGGTTTACCCACTCAAAAGTCATAGACAAGCCCGTTATGGCAAGAATAATGGCTATGCTTAAGGAATAAAAACCTAAAACATTATGGAGATCATAATTAACACGTTTCCACTTACCGTTCCATTTTATTGTAAAACTGCGTTTGCGGTCTGATTTTCGTTTGGGCCACCAGAGTATAACGCCTGTTATCATCAGCACAATAAATATGAGGACCGAGATACCTACCACTAACTGCCCCGCTTTTTCTGGCAGCAATAAGTACAGGTGAATATATTGTACAACAGTAAAAAAGTTTTGCTTCAGCGCTTCGGTATGAAGCACCTGTCCGTTATAGGGGTTTAAGTAAATGTAACTTAGTTCTTTTCCCGGAATATTTGCCAGCACGCCCGCCGGTCGGTCCTTGCCGAAATAGTACATATATTCAGCAGTGGCCCCGGGATATTTGTTTAGCGCGATTGCTTTTAATACGGATGGTTCCTGATAAGCTTTTTGTTCAATTGCTACCTTTCGCCAGGGATGAATGGCGTCCTGGATCTCGTCCTGGAAACAGAAAATACAACCTGTAATACTCACTATAAACACCACCAACCCGGAAATAATTCCGAGCCAGCGGTGAAAAAATAAAATGATCTTTTTAAAAGTCACTATCTAAAATTTAAAAGCAACACTACCAACAAATTGCCGCGTCATTTGAGGGTTAACGGTTGAATAGCCGGTCCAGTATTTTTGGTTTGTCAGGTTGTTTACACCGAACGAAAAATGGTATGCTGATACATCATAAAAAGCCGAGGTTTTAAAAATGGTATAAGCAGGTAAAGTAAATACACCCTGGCTTACGCTGTTTACCACTTTATTGTCGCTGGCGTAATTACCGCCAAAACCGAAGCCTAAACCTTTAATGAATTGCTGAGGCAACCTGTAGCTTAACCAAAAGTTTGCAGCATACGGAGCTGATGCCGTAGCCGGTCTGCGGCCCTCTACGTCAGCATCCGCCTTTGTGTATACGGAATTGTTATATGAAAAACCTGCAACAACGTTAAAGCCGGTGAATGGATTTGAAATGATCTCGGCCTCAAAGCCCTTGCTTAACTGCGTGCCGTCCTGGATAGAAAAATTAGGATTTGGCGCATACGGGCGCACCACATTTTGAACATTTATGCGGTAGTAGCTCAGCGAGCTGCTTAGCTTACCATCGAACAAATTCAATTTAACGCCGCCTTCAATCTGATTGGCCTCTTCGGGTTTAAAAGCTTTTCCGGCATAATCGGTTCCGGGTTCGTTTGTAAAACCATTCTGGTAGTTCGCAAATAACGACACCTTGTCTTTTACCGCCTGGTAAACCAAGCCAAACTTTGGCGACCAGGCATTTTGCGTGTAGGCACCGGTAGTTGTTTGCGAGGCTGGGTTGAAATTGCCTTCGTTGTCAAAATGATCAAAACGGACAGCGGCCAGTGCAAGTAACCTGTCGGTAATATTCAGCACATCCGATGCGTAGGCACTATAGGTGTTGGTTTTGAAAATATATGGAAAGGTGAAGCCAAGCGGCGCGCCCGAGGCATACAAAGCCTGCATATTGGCTTTATTAAAACTATCGTAGTTAAATGTGCTGCTGTTATCAGGCGCCACATCCCATGTGCTGCCAAAGAAATATTGGTTAGAGTTCCTTCTGAAATAATCGAGTCCGCCTACAAAACGGTTCCGTAATTTGCCGATCTTAAAATCCCCGTTTATATTTTCCTGGATCTCAAATTCTGTTTGACTACTCTTTTTGGTCGACTGATCATTCCTCGAAATGGAATCGTTTGGCAACAAATAATAGTACGGGCCAAATCCATTGGAGTAGCTATACGCAGAGCTGATATTGGTTTGTGATTTCCACTGATCAGAGATCTTGTAGCTCACCTGCCCAAAAAAGTTGTCGTTATGTGATTGTTCGGAAAGGTCGCCTGCTGAATAAGACCTGAAATAGTTAATCGGCAGTTTGTCAGCACGATCTACGCCCAATTGTGTAATGGTTTGTCCGAAAGGGAAAAAGAAGATGGTTGGGATAGTATTACTGCTGGTATAAATTTCAGCATCGAAAAATATTGACAAGCGGTCATTCACTTTATAAGTAAGGCTTGGATCAAGCGCCAGACTCCGGCTAAAACCATGATCCATGAAACTGCCCTGGTAATTAAAGGCTGTATTAAGCCTGAAGAGCAACTTTTTACCGGGATCTAAAGGCGCGTTGATATCGGCAGCCACGCGGTTTAAGCCATAGCTACCAACCATGTAGGATACCTGCCCGCCGAAATCTTCATAAGGTTTTTTAGTGATGCGGTTGATCAAGCCACCATAAGAAGTAAGCGTACTGCCAAACAAAGTTGCCGACGGGCCTTTGATCACTTCGATACTTTCAAGGTTTGCCGCATCAACAATGTTACTGATGCTGCCGGCTAAACCATTGCGAAGCTCGCTCTGCATAATAAAACCCCTTGAGTTGAAATAGCTGCTGCCGTCGCCGCTGCGGCCGGTAGCCTGCCACATGGTTTGGATGCCCGGCGCATTGCCAACTGCCGCATCTACCGTAGTTATGTTTTGTTCTGTTATTAGTGCATTACTGATGGTACTGTACACCTGCGGATTTTCAAGGTTATCCAATGGTACCTTAGCAACATCATTGCTGCGTTTTTTTACAAATTTATTGGTTTTATTACCTGACACCTTTACCTCGTGTAAGGTATTGCTGCTCACAACAACAGTAATTTGAGGTACATTGGTCACCTGGCCTTCCAAAATCTTTACGCGGACCTCCTGGTTTTTAAAGCCAACATGCGAAACTACCAAAGTGTAACTCCCGGCCGGAGCCTTAATTTCAAATGCACCGTCATCGTTGGTAACTGCCCCGTAGTTGGTCCCCTTTAAGCCCACCGAAATATTTTCGGCCGGCTCATTTTTTGAAGTGACTACTTTACCTTTTAAGGTTCCTTTGGCAGCCTCGGCCATTGTTTGAAAGGAAATAGAGAGTAATAAGACAATTGCGAATAATGCTTGTAATATAGGTCTGTGTTTATACATTTTTATTTAGACTAATTATAAATATCGGCAAAAATATGCTTTCATAGCCATATAACAAAAGTTATTTAGAATAATTATAAATAATCAATTATAGGATGTACAAAGGGATGGGAGCCGCCCATTGAAAAATGTGTGGCGACGCTTTAGCGGTCCTTAAAAAATGTTATTTTATCAAGAATGTTAACCTGAAGCCTTATCTCAATAAGGTAATAGACTCCGCACGCGTGATTTTAGTTTGGTAGTAATCGTCCGTGCCTTCAAACACCCAATAATAAGTACCTACCGGCAGGTTTCGGCCAGCGTAGGTCCCATCCCAATAATCGTTCGGCGATTTGGTTTGGTATATAAGCTGTCCGGCCCTGTTATAGATACTCACCCGTTCAAACGTAACTACGCCCTTTACAGTAACTGTAAAATTATCATTTATACCATCGTTATTAGGCGTAAAAGTGTTTGGTGCCGTTATAGTGTAAGGTGTTGGTGGATGTATTACGACATTTACCGAGGCTACGGTGTCGCAGCCGGAGTTGTTTGCAGCTTTGATATAGTATGTCCCACCATAGTGAACAGCGGTATAATCTTCTACCGGAACAGTAGCGGCAGCATTACTGTAATAGCTATAATTTGCACCCCGTTTTGGGGTAAACGTTTTTGACAGATCAACTGTAACAGGAAACACTACCGGCTGTGGATCGGTAATACTAATATCCGGTATAGCTAAAACCACATGCACAGGCAGCATATTCATGCATCCTTCATTATTGATGCCCTGGATATAATACAAACCGGAAGCAGTTACTTTGTTGGGATTATACAGATAGGTGGTTGCAAGGGAATCTGTAAAATAGCTCAATTTCATTCCCGGGCTGCTGCCTGCCGTTATTGAGGCCGCAGTAAGGTCTACTCCTGCTTTGGGGCATCCATATACCGTGTCCGGGACATTCAGTTTAAACCCTTCATTTATCCTGTTAATAACGGTATAAATGGTATCCACGCAGCCAAGGTCGGGATAAGGCAGAACTTTTACCGCGTAGGTGGTCAGATCGGGTGGCGGAGGCGATAAAGTGATGCTTTGCCCTGAACCGATTTGTTTTGATAGATCGGCATTGTACCAATAATAGGAAGCAAAGCCGTAGGGTGCATACAATGTTATAGACTTTTGGCCGGCACAATAAGTATTTCCACTTACTGGCGACCCAACAGCTTCGTTCAAATCAAGATATGCGTAGCCAAAATGGGCCCCTAAAGTACAATCGTTGGTGGTAAATTCTAAACGGATTGTTTTCCCGAGATATCCGCGCAAATCAATCGTCGCTGTTGACCATTCTTTGTAGTAGATCTGCGCTCCCCTTGCCCCTACTGCAGACGATAATTTGAAGCCCGGTAAGTTTGATGATGCTACAAAATCAAAAAACGGGCAGTCGATATATTTACTGTCGGTGACATCATACACCTGCGCTGTAAATTTTGGCTGCTGATAAGGCTGATGATCCGGGTTCTCTAAAACTACCGCATAGTTAAAAATAATACTATAAGCGCTCCCGTTAGGTACGGTAAAGGTATATGTGGCACGTTCCGCTTCGGCGCCGGCATCTGAATTACCCAATCTGAGCGAATAATTGCTTCCATTGGGACAAAGAACGGGGAAATTACCATAGGGATCACGCACGCCTGCCGATGATTTACCGAAAATAGTCTGCCTGCCCGCTACGGCATACGGGCTGTTCATGAAAATATTTCCCAGAGTGTCTATAATACCTGTATAGCATTGCCAGTATTTTAATGTACCATCCTCAAAGCCAATATTTGGTGTATTGGATTGCGCCATGGCATTAAAGCCTATTAGTAAGAATAAAATAAATAGTCCCGGGGTATATTTCATTCCAATTAACTAAATAATGCGAATCCAATCATGATTAATATCGGTATAATCCAGTGTTGCCCGATCGTTTTATATGGTATATACGCAAGTGATTGGTCTTCACTGATTACAAAATAGAACTAATAAAATTAACAATTTTATATTTATCTTATTAATGCAATTGAGGCCGCCTTGTTAACCTTCGTATGATAGTAATCGTCTATCCCGTCAAACACCCAGTAATAAGTCCCTACCGGAAGAGGCCTACCGTTATAAGTCCCGTCCCAATAGTTGTTGGTTGATTTAGTTTCGTAAATAAGCTGCCCCGTCCTGTTGAATATCTTTACGCTTATTAATGTTATAGACCCTTTTGCCGAAACTGTAAAATTGTCATTGATGCCATCGTTGTTTGGCGTAAAGGTGTTTGGTGCTGTTACGGTATAAGGTAACGGCGGATGTATGACCACTTTTACCGATGCCACGCTAACACAGCCAACATCATTCACCGCTTTGATATAAAATGTTCCCCCATATTGAACCGCCGTATAATTATCTAAGGGTTTGGTAGCTGCGGCATTGGTGTAGTAAGTATAAGTCACCCCTTTTTTTGGCGAGAAAGTTTTTGAAAGATCAACCCTGGCGGGAAAAACTACTGCCGGTGGATCGGTAACGTCAACATCAGGGAGTGCCAATATAACATGTACAGGCAATACATTCATACACCCTTCTTTGTTAACCCCCTGAATATAGTACACGCCTGGGGTTGTGACGACATTGGGATTGTATAAATAACTTGTGGCCAATGAATCGGTAAAATAACTAAGTGATATTCCGGGACTGCTGCCCGCCGTTACTGCCGCGGCGGTTAAATCAACACCCTGCCCTGGGCATCCGTAAACTGTGTCAGGAACGCTTAGCTTAAACCCTTCGTCTATTTTATTAACAACGGTGTAAATCGTATCAACACAACCCAGTTCGGGATAGGGTATAATCTTTATAGCATAGGTTGTTAAATCTGGCGGCGGCGGCGATATGGTTAAACTTTGACCAAAGCCTACTTGCTTAGACATATCCGCATTATACCAATAATATTCATAAAAACCATTAGGCGCATACATGGTGATCGATTTTTGTCCCGCGCAATAAGCATTCCCGCTAATTGACGATCCGGCGTCTTCATTTACATCCAGGTAAGCATAACCAAAATGGCCACCCTTTGTACAATCATTGGTAGTGAATTCCAACCTGATGGTTTTTCCGAGATATCCCCGCAAGTCAATGGTCGCCGTTGACCAATCTTTGTAAAAAACAGAAAACTCCCCCTTCGCTTTGGACAATTTAAATCCTGGCAGATCAGATGATGCTACAAAGTTAAAAGAAGGACAATCAATATATTTATTATCTGTAACATCATAAACCTGCGCAGTAAATTTGGGCTGTTGAAAAGGCAAGTGGTCGGGATTTTCCAACACAACAGCATAATTAAAAATTATATTATAAGCACCTCCGGTAGGCACTTTAAAGGTGTAAGTAACGCGTTCTGCCTCTGCGCTGGAATCCCTATTACCTAATCGGATAGAATATTTACCGCCATTTGGGCAAAGGACAGGAAAATTCCCATATGGATCGCGTAATGAGGCCGACTCTTGGCCATATATTGTGTGCCTGTTGTAGACGGGGGCAGATGGGAGTACATTAATAACCCCTACCGAGTCAATATGGCCTATGAAACATTCCCAGTTATTTAATGTGCCATCTTCAAATCCAATGTTTGGCGTATTGGTCTGACCTACGGCATTAAAGCTTATTAATAACAATAAAGCGGATAATAGCCTGAATAAGCGCATTTCAGTTAATTAAAATATAAATATAAACTTTAAGTCACTAATTGGAATGTTTTAATGTTGTGCAGTTGAAATGTTACATACTAATACTTATTACAAAAAATAGCCGGATAATTGTATCCGGCTACCCTTAAAAAATTCATTCTAAAATGGCTTAACCTAAATCATGGCCAAATGCCAAGTGTCTGGTACGAAACCGCGATCTTATTAATAGCACCGACGAAAGCCGCCGTACGAAGCGTGTCAATTTTAGGGTTTGCTTTGTATGTCTCCCTGATCTCATGGTAAGAGCGGATCATTGTGTCTTCCAGGCCCGAGTTTACCAATTCAAGTTCTGACGCACCTTTTATAATAGTTGAGCGTTGCATTGGGGTTAGCGCCACTCCGGTTATGCCTTCAACCATATTTACGAGGTTAAGGTTGGAGTTTTCTTCAAAACGCCTGTTCATACGGCCAAAAGCCACATGTGAAAGGTTCTTCAGCCACTCAAAATAGGACACTGTTACACCGCCGGCGTTAGCATACATATCGGGGATAATAATTCCACCGTTACTGTAAAAAGCTGTTTCCGCTTCCGGAGAAGTTGGCCCATTGGCACCCTCGGCAATTATCTTCGCTTTTATATTTTGAACATTTTCGGCAGTAATCTGGTTCTCCAAAGCTGCAGGTACCAGTATATCGCAAGGCTGCTCAAGGCCTTCCATAGAATTTTTAAATTCTTTTGTTGCCCCCGGATATCCAAGGATAGATCCCGTTATTTTGCGATGCTGAAATACAGCTTCTACATCAAGTCCGTCCGGGTTGTAAATAGCACCTTCAAATTCACACAGGCCCACTATTAGCGCACCAAATTCAGAAAGGAACTTCGCTGAGTGGTAGCCTACATTACCTAGCCCCTGAACAATAACCTTTTTTCCCGATATGCCGGGCAGCAAACCGATTTTTTTCATATCCTCACCAACACTCACACACTCACGTATAGCTATGGCAACACCCCTGCCTGTTGCTTCACGACGGCCGGCGATACCATGGGATGATATTGGTTTGCCGGTTACGCAGCCCATGGCGTCCAGTTGCCCAGGGTTCATGGTGGCATAAGTATCAGCTATCCAGCTCATCTCGCGTTCTCCTGATCCATAATCGGGGGCTGGGACGTCAATGCTGGGGCCGATAAAATTCTTTT
>Ga0206898_10225_pt1 | contig 16030 bp, 19 predicted proteins | sample Alteio_BWOrgHeat_50_FD_153237 | JGI IMG/M metagenome (GOLD analysis project Ga0206898, IMG submission 153237) | Enriched cells from forest soil in Barre Woods Harvard Forest LTER site, Petersham, Massachusetts, United States -... | ecosystem: Environmental > Terrestrial > Soil > Temperate forest >...
CAGGGTCTCGCATATGGCAAATAAGAAAGTAAAAACACTTCTGCATATGTCTGCTTTAATAGCAATTCAATACAACAGCGACTTACAGCTATATTATAACCGAAAAATAAATGAAGAAAAAAAGAATAAAATGAGTGTGATTAACGCAGTAAGAAATAAACTTATACTAAGAATATTTGCCTGCGTTAACCACAATTCGCCTTATCAAAAGAATTATCAAAAACTACTTGCTTAAATCATAGAAATCGAAGTTTTGAAACTTCGTAAGTCCCACTAAATTATCATTATAATTTCCCCATTGCTTCCTGCTCTTTCAACGCAACAATGTTATTTTTATCACTGAAAGTTTCAGTCTGGCTGGCAAAATCTTCTAATATTGCTGCTATGGTATCCAGATTATCAGATACACGCTGATGCATATCGGGCAGGTCTTTTTCCAGTCGCTTGTCGCCTAAATCGATATTATCGACTTCAATTTTTGCCAATTTTTGAATAATTGCCTGCTGGCTATTTTTTAAATCTTCCAATTCATGGACAATCTTTTCCATTAACGCGAATTTCTTTAACTTATCCATAATGTTGTTTTTTGTTTGTGGTGATAGAACACAGCTAAGCCATTAATTGTTTTTAATTCCGTAATGTCACGGCTTAGAATTTTCCCAAAACATTTTGAAATGAGATATTTTTATTTAACTTTGAATTACAAAGTACTTTTATAAAATCGTAAAAATCCAGGTATATGAAGATTTCGAGAATAAAATTCGTGACGATATTCCTCGTTTCTGCTTTTGCTTTTCAATTCATCTCTAATTCGCTTTTAGGCCCCGAAGTCCGCCTATTTCCTATAAACGGTGAACCTTTTCCGGGAATAGGATCACCGATCGTCTGGAAAAGTACCGTATCCGCAATTTTATACCCTATCAAAGTTGTTTTGTTAGGCCCCCTGACATTCCTATTTAAATTGCCTGATCCCCCGCCACCATTTTTGGCGCTAGCGTTTGCTTTTTACTGGATTGCCATTGCATTAATTCTTTATTATCTACTTAGTAAAATACACGCCCGTAAAAAAGCATGAGTTTTAGCAATATCAGCATTAGCACAAGGTTATGAACAGATTTGAAGAACTATATTATGAAGCCAAGGCCGACAAGTGGTTTAAGCGGTTTGCTGTTTTTTGTCGTATTGCTCTAGCAGTAAGCTTTGTTATCGCGGGTTACGTTAAAGTTTCGGGTGAACGTTTTGCTGCCGGGTTGCCGTCCAACAATCCGTTAGGACATTACTTCGATGCTTTACTTCTCACCGGATATTATTACACCTTTATTGGGGTTGCGCAGATCATTACGGCTATATTATTGCTTATCCCACGAACTTCGCTTCTTGGCGCGCTGATGTATTTTCCTGCCATCATCAATATTTGCGTTCTGACTTATGCTACCCGTTTTGACGGAACGCGGGCTGTAACAATGATGGCGCTCGCTTGCTTGTTTTTGTTGATCTGGGATTATGACCGCTTAAAACATATCTTACCATTTAAGCAGCCCGAAACAGTTCCGCCCGAGGTAAAAAGGCCACTTGGCAGGCGTCTTCGCGTCGCTTTTTTTGGGGGAGTCTTAGCAATCTTAGCCATTATCATCATCGGTACCTTCTATTTATATGAGATTGTGCCGGGCAACGCCGAAGATGAATGCAGAAATCAATGTGCTTCCAGTAAAAACCCCGCCGCCTGCGAAATTTTCTGCGACTGTATTTATCATCAGGGACAACCACTTGATACCTGTTTGACAACCTTTGATAAAGCAAAGGATATCCGCAAACTTAATGTGAAGTAGTATGTAATTTTCGGGGGAAAACCTGGCCAAACAGGTTAACTAAGCATTTATTTTCTAATTGAGCTTTTGTTAAATTTGGATTTATCGATTATAACTAATAATTTAGTTATATGAAATTTATCCTACTTTCAACTTTATTTATCTTTCTCAACTCTCATTTATATGCCCAACAAAATAATAAGGCCAACGACGCCTTGCTGTTAGAGTATTATCAAAATCAACGTTTTAGCGAAGCTGCCGACTACCTGAAAAAAATATATCCTGAACCGGTTACTGACCTGAAAGCACTGTCATCAATTGCTTACGCTTCGCAAATGGCAGGAAGGTTGCCTGAAGCCGAAGGTTATTACCAACGCATTTATACAACTGACACCACAAATACCGCCGTCCTCTTTAATCTTGGCAGCATAAACGCACGCAGAGGCAATAATGTAAAGGCGCTTGATTACTATAAAAAGATATTATTAAAAGACAGTACCAATTTCAATGTTTTCAGGCAAATGGCAAGCCTTTCGCAAAATACCGGGAACATAACTGATGCGATAAGTTACTTAACAAAGGCAAACAAGATCAATTCGGTTGAGCCTGGCGTGGCTTATGATCTTGCGACGTTTTTAATTACACAAAAGCAATATAAAGTGGCTGACACCATAGTCAACACAGCATTACAAGCGGACACATCAAACCTGCTATTGTTATTCAGCAAAGCGCAAATAAATTACCGGCTGGAGAAATTCCCAGAAACCATAGTAGTTTGCAATAAACTAATACAGGCCGGCGATAGGATCAGTATGGTTATCAGCATGCTGGGTACTTCGTACTATAATGTAAAAAATTACGATAGTTGTATCAACAACTTCAAATTGCTGGAGGACAGCAAAACACCCACCGAAATTTCTTACTATTATACTGCCATGAGTTACAAGGCATTGGGTAACCAGGCACAAGCCGTTGCTTATTTTGATAAAGCCATAAAGGAAGCGATCTCCGAAAATGTGAATTCGTATTATGGAGAAATGGGCGATTCGTACGACCGATTGCGCCAGCCAAAAAATGCGGTAAACGCTTACCAAAAAAGTCTGCTTTATGGTGTTATGCCCCTCACCTATTATGCGCTGGCCAATTTGTATGATACTCAACTAAAAAACAAGAATCTTGCGTTACGATATTATAAAAAATACATCAAAAGCAACCCCGAAGGACAACAATCCTACAAAGCTTATTCAAAAAGAAGGATCAGTGATTTAAGTGATTAACGCTGCATCAGCCTCGCCACATACTTACCAATAATATCAAACTCCAGGTTAACAACCGAACCCTTGCGTACCTGCTGCAAGTTAGTATGTTCGAAAGTATAAGGAATTATAGCCACCGAAAAACTATTCGCTTTCGAATTGACCACTGTAAGGCTGATACCATTAACGCAGATAGATCCTTTTTCAACGGTAACATTTCCGGGAGCTGCGTCATATTCAAATGTATATTCCCAACTGCCGTCGAGTTCCTTAAAATCAGTACATACAGCTGTTTGATCAACGTGGCCTTGTACAATATGCCCATCCAGTCGCGCATTCATTTGCATGCAGCGTTCAAGGTTAACCACATCGCCTGCTTTTAAGTGACTGAGGCTGGTTTTATTTAATGTTTCTTCTATAGCGGTAACAGTGTGCTGGCCATCAGCCAATGCAATCACGGTTAAACAAACCCCATTGTGCGCTACTGATTGGTCTATTTTTAACTCCGCAGCAATTGCGGACGCTACAGTGATATGTAAATTCCCCTGCTCGTGCTGCAGATCGGTTATTTTACCTAGTGTTTCTATAATGCCTGTAAACATTTGCCCCCCGACCCCCTAAAGGGGGAGCCAAGCGGCACAAAGCTAACTAATGGTAGTAATTTTAGAAGTAATCTTTTAATAATTTACGCTATCCAAATAAAACTCCCCCTTTTAGGGGGCTGGGGGGCTTAACCTTACTTAAAATTACTGCTCACCTCCAGCTTCTTATTGCGCAAATCAACGCCACCTTCAATTAGCGATTTAAGGTTAGTCATATAAAACGTCCAGCCCACCTGACATTGCACATAGAGATTTTTTGAAGGGTCTTCTTCAATGGGGATGTTTTCCTGTGTAAGCTCGACTACAGAAACGCCGTTCCTGCTATAGATCTCAACGCTGACAATGCTGCCGCCGGTAAAGGTGAACTTCAAAAAGTCGGTCCCATTTGCTTCAAGTATTTGCCCTTTTTCTACAGTATTATCGTCATAGCCATGCCAATACCATTCATAGGTATCTTCCTTCATGATAAATTCTTTGGGCTCTCTTGCCCGGCGGGGTATGGTATAAAAATTGGCTTCGCGCAAAAACCATTGTTCAAGGCCCTGCGTGGTCGCCCACGCTTCGTATAAACTTCGTATATCTATATTGTAATCACCTGTAACTTTAAAACTGGTCCATTTATCGTCTATCATATTGGCGTTTGTTAAGCTGTTTATTCTCCCAAATTTAACCATAATAGTATTGGTTTTTATTAACTTGCTTTTAAATCTTCAACATGCCAAAACAAAGCGCGGGAATATTATTGTACCGGAAAATTAATGACGAATTACTGGTTTTTCTGGTTCATCCCGGCGGGCCGTTTTTCAAAAATAAGGATGCCGGCGCATGGTCTATACCAAAAGGAGAATTTTCGGATGATGAAGATCCACTAACAGCGGCAAAGCGCGAATTCCTGGAGGAAACCGGGCAATCTATTGACGGTAATTTTATAAGGTTAGATTCCGTTAAGCTAAAGAGCGGCAAGATCATCCATGCCTTTGCAGTTGAAGGTGATATTGATCATGAGACAATATTGAGCAACTTGTTCGAGATAGAATGGCCGCCAAAATCGGGCAAAATGCAATCATTTCCCGAGATTGACCGGGCCGGATGGTTCGACTTGGAAACGGCAAAGCTGAAAATAAATGCGGGACAGGTGAGTTTGATTGAAAGTCTTGGGTAGTTTTTGCCCCTCATAATGTCGATACTAACTTCGCCTGTTTTTCACCCAATTGCTCACCTCTTTTTTTTCAGCACCTGCAATTTTAACCTGTTGTGTATTCAACAGCTTTTCCATTACTAATGCCGCTATCAGTGCCTCATCTTCATTAGTCTTTTCCAACGATCCTGGTGTAAAATATTTCTGTACGAAATGCGTATCAAAATTACCCGAGGTAAATGCTTGATGCTGCATTACAAACTTGCCAAAACAAAGCGTGGTGGTGATGCCGGTGATTTGATATTCATCAATAGCCCTTTGCATGCGCTCAATGGCCTCCCTCCTGTCCTTGCCGTAGGTGATCAGCTTCGCAATCATCGGATCATAATAAATAGGTATTTCCATCCCCTGTTCAAAACCGTCGTCAACCCTCACGCCAGGTCCTTTTGGAGTGACGTAAGTTTGCAGGGTACCGATGTCAGGTAAAAAATTATTGTCGGGGTCTTCTGCATATACCCGCAGCTCAATAGCATGACCCTTTATTTCTAAATCTTCCTGTTTAAAACTAATTGCCTCTCCCCTGGCTATTTTGATTTGTTCTTTTACCAGGTCGATCCCTGTGATCAGTTCCGACACCGGATGCTCAACCTGCAGGCGGGTATTCATTTCGAGGAAATAAAAATTCAACTGCTCATCCATGATAAACTCCACAGTACCTGCACCTGTGTAATTAACCGATCGGGCAACGTCAACCGCACATTTGCCCATCTGCTCCCTGATCTGTGGTGTCAGTACCGACGAAGGCGCTTCTTCGATCACCTTCTGATGCCTGCGCTGTACGGAGCAGTCCCGTTCAAATAAGTGAACAATATTGCCATGTGTATCGCCCAATACTTGGATCTCAATATGCCGTGGTGATGAAACATAACGTTCGATAAATACCGAGCCATCGCCAAACGCCGAAGTAGCCTCAGAAACCGCCAGGTGCATTTGTTCTTCGAAATCTTCCGGTACGTTGACAATGCGCATGCCCTTACCCCCGCCGCCGGCGGCGGCTTTGATCAATATAGGGAAGCCGACCTCAACAGCACGTAATTTTGCTTCGTTAATGTCGGTTATAGCTTCTTCGGTACCGGGCACCATCGGAATATTATATTTTAAAGCAGCGGCCTTTGCTGAAAGCTTGTTCCCCATTACTTCCATGGCTTCAGGGGAAGGACCGATCAATATCAGACCCGCTTCCCTCACCTGCCTTGCAAAAGCCGGGTTCTCACTCAAAAAGCCATAACCGGGGTGAATACCTCCTGCCCCTGTTTTCAGGCAAGCGTCTATAATCTTGTCCCCAACAAGGTATGATCTATTAGACGGCGATTCCCCAATATGAACTGCCTCATCAGCGTATCGTACATGCAGCGCATCACGATCGACATCGGAGTAAACTGCCACGGTTTTAATACCCATTTCGCGCGCCGAGCGCATCACTCTCAAAGCTATTTCGCCGCGATTGGCGATGAGGATCTTTTGCATATTAACAAATGTAATGGATTTGGGGAATAATTAAATATGAGTGCAATCTATTAAACCAGTTTTGAGAGTTACATTTTTTAAAGATTTCTACTGCCTTCAAAAAAAGTTAACTTCAGAAATTATTTATATAATATTTCCGTTGAATTTCAACTAACTTCAGCCAGCTATAGTTTTTTTACCCTCTTTCCGCCGTAGGCGAAGAGAGGGTCGACTAGCGTAGCGATGTCGGGGTGAGTAGATCGCCGCCATGCATTACCGTTAATGCATTGGCGCCAGTGTCGCTTGTATATTTACTCACCTCCCCAACGACGTTGGGGACTACGCTGAACTACCCTCTCTTCCGCAAGCGGGAAAGAGGGTTGAAAAAAGCATTTTAATAAAAATTCCCATTGATAAGATGATATACTATACCCAACTTATTTTTATAAAACCCGGATGTGAGCAGGAGTTCCATGCTTTTGAAGACAAGGTTTTACCGCTTTTAAAGGAACACAATGGCCAGCTTATTTATCGCGTAAGACCACCGCAAAGTGCGTTTGTTGAAAACAGCCAGGAATTGCCCTACGAGATCCATTTAGTATCGTTTGACAGTAAGGACGATTTTAAGAGTTATGGCGCTGATCCCAAACGTTTGGCCTTTATGGACATGAAAAATAATTCAGTAGAAAAGATTCTTCTCATTGAAGGCTTCGCCCTGTAACATTTAAATGGGCCCAGGAGTATTATTTAATAATAATTCAAAAAACTTAAGATCAAGCCAGCGCCCAAATTTGTAGCCGACTTCTTTGAAATTCGCAACCTCTTCAAAACCCAGGGAGCGGTGAAGATTTATGCTGATTTGATTATCTGCACTGATGCCAGCAATTACTGCGTGTATATTCATTTCCCTGGCCCGATCTAACAATGATTGTACAAGGATTTTACTAATGCCCCTGCCGCGGAAAGCTGTGTCAACATATACCGAAATCTCAACAGTATACCTGTAACATGGCCAGGTCCTGAAGTGCCCAAAGCTGCAAAAGCCAGCAATCTTGCCGTCAGCATCGGCAACAAACACCGGGAACCCGTTATTTATTCTGTCATTATACCAATCAACTCGCATTTGCAGCGTATGGGGTTTCTCGCTGTAAACAGCTGTGGTGTTTATAATAACATCATTGTAGATCTCAAGAATAGCCGGAAGGTCATCCTTGTGTGCATCCCTTAATTTTATCGTAGCATCAAACATAAATAGCTATTAAAGCAAAACACCCTGTAACTAATGCTGCAGGGTGTTTATAAATATTATTGTTTTGGCGGAGTGCCCGGAGCACCTGGAGGCGGAGCGCCGGCGCCACCCGGAGGCGGGCCACCGGGTCCACCGGCACCTGGACCTGGCCTTTTCATTTCAGGAAGTTTAACTTCAGGATGCGACTCGCCACGATGACAGGTATAGCAGTTAATCCCGGATTTCATCACCATGCCTAGCGAATCTTTCTTAGCCTGAAAATATTTTGAATTTATCTTATTCATCATCTTAAACATGTGACGTGCCATATCTTTTTCAGGTTTGGCATCACTCGCAAAATCCAATCCTTTTCCGGCAGCGTTGGCAGCATGGCAGAAATCACAACGAACACCAAGAGACATCGACCACTCACGCATTACACCATGCAGCTGTTGGTCGGTAAGGGTTTTTGGTAATACTTTTACGTTTTTAAAACCCGGGTCATCAGGCGCCATTGAGGTGAGCGCAACTACCGTTACTACGCCCGATAGGCAAAGCATAGTTAAGATTTTCTTGTTGATAAGCATATTGTCATGATTAAGTCATCTAATGTAGATGTTTAGTTTGAATGTTGCAACAACCAAAATAGCATTAAAAATCAAAGGAGGTAACTTTTTGGTTACAAGTCTTATTTGAAACGATCATAACTTTTACATAAATATTTAATAAACAATTAATTACGAAAAACGATCATTTCGTTATGGCCTGAGACTATTATTTTCTCAGAAAAAATAAAATTAAAAATTTGTTTAATTACGAAACTTTCGTAGATTTACGAAATAATCGTACGCATATGGAAAAACTATCGCAACAAGAAGAAGAAGCCATGCAGGCCGTGTGGCAATACGGGACTGGCTTTATAAAAGATTTTCTTGAACTACTGGAAGAGCCAAAACCTCCCTATACCACGCTTGCATCAACCATAAAAAACCTGGAACGCAAAGGCTTTGTAAAGAGCGAAAAACTTGGTAATTCTTTTCGTTACGCCCCGGCGATAGTTGAACAAGAATACAAAAAGAAATTTATGAGTGGTTTTGTAAGCGATTACTTTCAGAACTCCTATAAGGACCTGGTAACTTTTTTCGCAAATGAAAAAAAGATCAGCGCCAGCGACCTGAAAGAAATCATAAACCTGATTGAAAACCCTAAAAAATAAACGCCATGCCAACCTTGTTTGTTTTTCTGCTAAAAGTGAACGCAGCTTTGCTGTTGTTTTGCGCAGGATATTACCTGGTTCTGCGTCACCTCACTTTTTACACGCTCAACCGCATTTACCTGGTTGCTGCCATATTGTTTGCAACGGTTTATCCAGAAATCAACCTTTCTGGTTTTGCTCGGCAGCATCAACAAATAGTAAAACCTGTTGAAGCCATTGTATACAATTGGCGGCCGGATACGGAAAATTTTATAAGGTCGGCCTCATCGATAAATTATTGGTATTGGGCAGAAGTTATTTTTTGGGTCGGAGCCTTATTATTACTCTTACGCCTGGTTCAGCAATTTTATTCGTTGTTGAGATTATATCGCAATTCAACTTTGGCCCGGATTGAAGAATGCGATGTACGGGTAATAGATCGTGATGTCAGCCCGTTCTCATTCTGGAAAAGTATTTATATCAATCCGGCCAATCACGATCCTGCAGATCTGAAGGCGATATTATTACACGAGCAAGTGCACGTCAGCGAGTGGCACACCTTAGACATCTTGCTGGCCGAGCTAAGCACCATATTTTATTGGTTTAATCCTGGTGTATGGCTGATGAAAAAAGCAGTACGTGAAAATATTGAATTCATCACCGACCAAAAAATATTGAAAAAAGGTGTAAACACTAAACAATACCAGTACAGCCTTGTGAATGTAAGCTTTGCTGCCTCTCCAAATACTATTGTCAATCACTTTAATATCTCAACCATTAAAAAAAGAATTATCATGATGAATGCAGAAAAATCCTCGAATTTTAAATTAACCCGTTATGCAGTTTTAATACCGTTAGTTGTAGTGCTGTTACTGGTTTTCAGCATATCGAAAGCGGAACTGCCTATAAAAACAAACGCGGTTTTCCCTGCTTTAATAGATAAAATTATGCCAGGCAGCTCTGTGAGTAAAAAAGACCTTATTAAGATAGAAAAGAACACAAAACATTCAAAAGAAGGCTCCACTAATAAAGCTGCGGCAAGTGTTACCAAGCCTCTGGATACCATAAAAAAAGGCAATGTTTCTATCCGTACTTCGTCTCACCTTGACTCGCTCAATTATGTGATAGATGGCGTAAAAGCATCAAAGAAAGAATTTGAAGCTATTGATCCCGCGCAGATCTATAGCATGGAATTGATGCCCGCCGACCAGGCTGCCAGAATATATCCACAAGCTGCGGGCAGCAAAAACAAAGTTCTGTTTGTAACCACCGATGATTCAGAGGCAGGCAAAAAATTTAAAGAAAAAATTGACCAGTTGTATACTACGAGCGGCGCTAAAGGAATAAGCATTAGCGGCATGTCAAGTGGTGGCATATCAGGAGGTACAGTGTCAGTTGGCGATGGCACAAGCGGAGATGCCGTTGTTGTGAATACAATGGTTCCGTCGCCAGAGATAACAATAGCGCCAAGGCCTTTCAAAATGAAATCTCCAAAGCTGATGAAAATCACGCGTGACAGCCTTGTCAGGATTGAACCCTACGTTGTCGGGGCGACCGGTAAGGATTCCCTGAAAGTATTTGCATACAGTATCGGGAAGAATAGCTATATGATAGCGCCGAAGTATAAAACTATGCAATTGAAAAAAATGCCTTACAGCAAATACAACCAGCTTTATGCACCAAAAGCCGTAATTGTTAACGATTCCGGAGCGGACACCGAAACAAATATTGATCACCTTTCAAGCAAAATGATCATGATCAATGGAAAACAAGCAACCCAAAGTGATCTGAAAAAACTATCCGCAGCCGATATCGAAAGTATGAATATAAAATCCGGAGAGGATGTCATCAAAAAATATGGTGATAAGGCCAAAAATGGAGTGGTGTTTATTACTACTAAGAAGTAGTCATTGGTTGATTGGGTTGAATTGGTGAGTGGTTGATTGGGTTGATTAAGTGAGTAGTTGATTTTGAAGACCGTCAAAAATGATTTCGTGTGACCTAATCAACTCAATCCAACCCAGTCAACTCAATCAACTTTATAAACCCAATCAACCACTCGCTCAACTCGCCTCAGCCAGCTTTTCGTGTTCAAGTATATCAAGCAATGCTCTTTCGGCGATATTTAATTCAGCAGTATTAATATCTTTTTCATCATCAATGCGGGCTATATATTTAAATATGGTGCCTTCCTCGTAGCTTTTTATTACCGTGGGATGCACATAGTACTTTTTGCAGACAGTGCGGGTGTTTCCTAAATTAACTGCCACCTCATCGAGAACAGTTACAATTTTTTTCCGGCACTCGGTAATCGTCTCAAATTCACCGGCTTCCTTAAACGCATACAAAGCACTCACACTGCCGGCCCAGGTACGAAAATCCTTAGCGGTGAAATCTTCGCCCGTTATCTCCTTTAAATAATTATTTACATCAGCCGAACCTATTGTACATCGCTGACCTTCAGCTGTATAATATTGAAACAATTCCTTCCCGGGGATATCGCGGCATTGTTTTACCAAGCGCGCAAGCTTCCTGCTGCGCAGCGATACTTTATGATAGACACCCTTTTTTCCCTTGAATTCAAATTTCATGTCCGAACCCTCGATTTTCACATGCCGGTCCATTAAGGTGGTTAACCCAAACGAGCCGTATAATTTTTTATAAGCCTCATTCCCTATGCGGATACTTGTGAGTTCCATTAATCGTACTACAAGGGCCACTACTTTGTCATGATCCAAATCTTTCCTTGAAAGGTCCTTATCCACCTGTCTGCGAATGGCTGGCAAATGCGCGGCAAACGTTTGTAAACGATGATATTTTGATTGGTTACGGATCTTGTTCCAATAAATATGATACCTGTACTGCTTCCTCCCTGCCGCGTCAGTCCCGGTAAATTGTAAGTGCCCGTTTTCATGCGGCGAGATCCATACATTGTTATAAGCCGGCGGGATCACCAGCTTATTAAACCGGGTTATTATTGACTTATCCTTTACCAATACACCTTCAGTGTCATAATAACTCCAGCCCTTGCCTGATTTTTTTCTGGTATATCCGGCTGTGGAATCAGACACATAGCGTAAACCGACGGCTTTCGCGGTGATTTTAGGATCGCGCCCTATTTTTTCGAGTTTTTTAACGAGTTGGTTCATTTATCAATACAACATGATTTTGCCTTTTAAGTTTGCGATGGTCATTTATTAAAACAGATGGGCTTGTCGTTCAGATAAATTATATTTGATAACCGATTTATACCAACAAAATGGAATTGATCCCTATCAAAGAGCGACTGGAAGATAATAAAGAATTTACAGATAATCCTATTTGCCAGGATAGCATTTATATGTCGGTCGATTTTTATAAGAAGATTGGTTATAATGTACCGTGGATCTGTTATTATGCCAGTTTGGACAATAAATTAGTGGGAGCAGCAGCTTTCAAGGGCAAACCTGTAAATAGCCGGGTTGAAATTGCCTATGGTGTGTTCCCTGCTTATCAGAACAAAGGAATCGGTGCGCAAATAGCAAACACCCTGGTAAAACTGGCGCATGATACTGATCCTTCTGTTACTGTGACCGCCCGGACATTACCTGAAGAAAACTACTCAGCAAGGCTATTACGTAAAAACGGCTTTAAGCTTTTAGGTTCAATAATGGATGATGAGGACGGAGAAGTTTGGGAGTGGGAATATATTAGATAGGCACGAATAGACACGAATGTATTCGAATAACACGTATAGATATTCTAAGCTTTTTCATTCGTAAAAATTCGTTCCCATTCGTGAAATTCGTGTTATTCTTTTTTGACTATCCTTTGACCATTCATTCCGCCTAAACCGCCAACTTTACTTTCACATTCAAAAACCATCAAACTTATGAAATACAATTTTTTAGGAAACACCGGCCTGGTGGTATCCGAGTTATGTTTTGGCACCATGACCTTCGGTGGAAAAGGCATTTGGGAAGCGATAGGAAAAATCCAACAGCAGGAAGTAAATGACTTGATGAAAGTGGTCGTCGATTCGGGTATTAACTTTATTGATACCGCAAATGTCTACTCCTATGGCGAATCAGAAAAACTATTGGGTCAGTCTATAAAAGACCTTGGGCTTAATCGAAATGAACTTGTTATCGCTACCAAAGTACGCGGCAGAATGAGCGAAGGCTTAAATAACGTTGGCTTGTCACGTTTCCATATCTTTCAATCCGTTGACGAAAGCCTTAAACGCCTACAACTCGACCATATTGATGTTTTATATGTGCATGGCGTGGACCCAAGGACCCCGGTTGAAGAAATTGTGCGCACGCTAAATGATATTGTGCTTACCGGCAAGGTGCGTTATGTGGCTGTTTGCAACTGGCCCGCGTGGATGGTAATGAAAGCCTTGGGAATTGCCGAGAAACATGGCTGGAACAAGTTTGTAGGGCTTCAGTATTTTTATGCTTTAGCCGGCCGCGATATTGAGAGGGAAATAATACCGCTGGCGGCAGATCAAAACCTTGCCGTAATGCCCTGGAGTCCCTTAGCTGGCGGTTTCCTTTCCGGGAAATTTACACGCAATACTGAAAAAGCAGGTGATTCCCGCCGGGACACTTTTGATTTTCCTCCTATCAACAAAGATAAAACCTATGACATTATTGATGTAATCGCCAAAATAGGGAAAGAGCACAATGCCTCGGTGGCTGAGATTGCATTAGCCTGGGTACGCCTTCAAAAAGGGATAACCAGCACTATTATCGGCGCGAAAAATGTGGATCAGCTTAATGCGAATATAAAATCGACAGAAGTTATACTAACCTCGGATGATCTTATCAAGATAAACGAAGTAAGCGCGTTGCCGCGTGAATACCCCGGTTGGATGGTTGAAAGACAATCGGCAGACAGGGAGATAAAATAGATTAGTTGATAGTTGATGGTTCATAGTTCATGGCCATTTGCAGCTACCATGAACTATCAACTATCAACTTTTTCAAGTGCTTTAACCGCGTATTCTATTTGATCGGGGTGCACGTCTAAATGCAGCACGAATCTTATACGATTAGGTGCTGTTGACAACGCTTCTATTCCGTGGTCAGCTAATTTTTTCAGGACTGCGGCTGCGGGCTCGACTGTATCAAATGAAACAAGGTTTGTTTCAACGGGTAGGATATTGCTTACCCACGAACACTTTGCCAACTCACCGGCCAGGATTTGGGCGTGCGCATGATCGATCTTTAAACGCTCCACATGATGATCAAGAGCGTAGATACCCGCAGCAGCTAAAAAGCCCGCTTGCCTCATTCCACCGCCAAGCACTTTGCGAACCCGGCGTGCATACTTTATAGTTTCTTTATCTGCTAAAAAAACCGAACCAACGGGCGCGCCCAATCCTTTTGAAAGGCAAACGGAAATACCATCGAAATATCTGCCGTAATCTGAGGCTTTGTCGCCGGTTGATGTTAATGCATTAAATATTCGTGCGCCATCGAGGTGAAGCTTGAGGCCTTTCGCCTTACACAGAGCCGCTATCGGTTTTATATGTTCAAGCGTGTAACAGCAGCCTCCTCCCCTGTTTACCGTATTTTCCAGCACTACTAAACTGGTGCGTGGGTAATGATCGTTTATGACATTAATTTCCGGTGCTATCATTTCGGCAGTGATAATTCCCCGTGGACCATTTAACAAACGAGTAGAAACGCTTGAGTTAAATGCGATGCCACCGCCCTCATAACGGTACACATGTGAGGTTTGGTCGGTGATCAGTTCGTCTAACGGTTGGGTAAAACATTTAATACCGATCTGGTTGGTCATGGTGCCCGATGGGCAAAAGATACCGGCCTCCATACCAAATATGGCGGCAGCTTTTTGCTCCAGTTCGTTAACGGTTTCGTCTTCGCCAAAAACATCGTCGCCAACTTTAGCGCTAAACATTGCGTCGAGCATTCCGGGTGTTGGTTTGGTAACTGTGTCGCTTCTCAGATCAACTGTCATCATATTAAATGTAGTAAAAATGCGTTATTTGTATTTTATAAATATGCGGCCAATTTTAATCATTTTATTTTTTATGCTGACGATTGTATCAGCAAAATCATACGGACAAAAATGGCAGCCTGGTCGCTTTACTGATATTAAAGGCAATGTTGAAAGCGGCCTTATCCGTTTCGGCACCGGCAAGGGTCCCATTAAAGGCGAGGGTTACATAGAATTTAAGCAAGACGATAAAACCAATCCTTTTAAATTAAGCGCCAGCGATCTCCGGTCACTTGTAATTGTTAAGGACAGTTTTGTGGTGGCGCATCCTCCCGGCAATGAAATATGGGCCAAGGATCAATTCGATTTTGTAAAAGTGGAGCTTGATGAGGATCTTAAACTTTATGCTGCCGGAAGCGTAAAGGGCGGCAGCGGCGGGAGTGGTTTTAGCGTATCACCTGGTATTTCAACCGGCATTGGCACAGGCGTGGGCGGTGGTGGCGGATATGGAGCCGTTGGAGGCGGCATATCTATCCCTATTGGCGGCAGCAGCGGTGGCACATATGAAAAAACAGCTTACTATTATGGGGAAAATACAGCCAGCATGAAACAACTAAATGATAAAAACTTTGAAGATGTGATGTGCGACATCATGGGTGATGAGCCTGAGGTGGTTGATAAGATTCACGCCAAAGTCTATGTCCTTGCGAATATTGAAAAGCTGATAGCTTATTTTAAACAGGTGAAGGCGGCGCACAAGGGTTCATAGTTGATGGTTCATTGTTCATAGCCATTTCGTGCAGTTACCATGAACTATGAACCATGAACCATGAGCTAAAGATTTTGCGCTATCACAAAGCCGCTTGCCCAGGCCCATTGGAAATTGTAACCACCCAACCAGCCGGTAACATCAACACATTCGCCGCCGTAGTACATGCCAGGCACTTTTTTTACTTCAAGAGTTTTTGATGACAGTTCGTCTGTTGATACACCGCCGCGCATTACTTCGGCTTTATCGTAACCCTTATCCCCCGCCGGTTTTACTTTAAATTCATGGATAAGGTCATTGATGTTTTCAATGTCTACCTTGCTTAAAGATGCCAGGTTCTTTTCTACCGGTAATTTATCGCTCAATGCTTCGGCAAATTTGCGGGTGTATAAACCGGCCAAATAAGCCAGCAGCATTTTTTTACCGTTAGCTTCCCTTTCTTGTTGAATAAGGGCAGTTATATTTTGATTTGGCAGCAGATCGATGTAAATATATTCTCCCGGCCTCCAATAGGATGATATTTGTAATATAGCTGGGCCGCTCAAGCCCCAATGCGTAAACAAAATATTTTCTTCGAAACTT
>Ga0206898_10226_pt1 | contig 15737 bp, 12 predicted proteins | sample Alteio_BWOrgHeat_50_FD_153237 | JGI IMG/M metagenome (GOLD analysis project Ga0206898, IMG submission 153237) | Enriched cells from forest soil in Barre Woods Harvard Forest LTER site, Petersham, Massachusetts, United States -... | ecosystem: Environmental > Terrestrial > Soil > Temperate forest >...
CAATTCTTTATAGACCCGTTGAATTGGCATGCAGATTCGGGATTTTCGAGTATTGACTACCTGTTACAGGCGGGCGCTTATTCAGCTGCATTTGCAGTGGTGCATTATTTTATATCAAAGAAAGATAATGATGACCAAAAGCCAAAGGTTGCCGTTTTTTAATTTAAAACTTCCGTAGTTAGGATTTGAATAATAATTTACATAGAGTTCTGCTGCTATTCTTAAAAAATAAAACAGTGATCCAAAAAGCAACAATGTACTAACAGATATAATAATTGCCGGACGGATTTGAAGTTTTAGGCGAATTAATTGCATTACCAACAGCACTGCAGTAATGCCACATGTCCCCGTAAAAATTGAATCTGTTACAAATTTCATAAAAACGATGTTGACTGGATGCTACCTCAACGGCTTCGGAAATACCGGCAAACTCTCGTGCCCATCTGCATCAACCGATTGTACCGCAAAAAGATAATTATCCTTTGAGTAATCCATTGTAGCCGTATTATCAGTTACAAAATATTTCTTTTCCCAATATGGGCTGATGGTTTCGCGCATCAATACGTAGTACCCGGTAGGTTTTTTTCCTGTTTTGGGGGCATCCCACTTTAGAATTGTTTTATTGGTTAGTCCGCTGGTTACGATGCCCACATTTTGCGGTTCGGCAGGCGCAGTCGCTAAGTTTGCCAGTACCGACAAATTCATTCGGGCTACTTTTTGCACGTAATTAAAATCTACAAAATCAGGCAAATCGCCATAGTCAACCCCATTTTCGGTGCGGATATCCTGGTGCTGGCGGGTAAAATCCTCGTTCATCTCGGTAAACCTAACTGCGGTGAATCCCTGCAGCAAAAACGAAACGTGGTCGCCGCCTCGCAGGTAACGGTCGCGTCGATACACCAGTTTAACATCTAACTGATCAACATAACGTTCGCCGATTTCTTTGGTGTACCGGGCCAGCTCACGTGATGGGCTGTCGTTTTCGCCACCTAAGGCTATCAAACCGGCCACCTGTCGCTCATTGCCCGCGGCTACCGAGGGCACTCCTTCACTAAATACCCTTACGCTGCGGTTATCTTTTAAATCGGTCTCCATACCATGGGTATTGCCAACAATATCATTATTCAGCATCGCGTCAACGTTCCAGTTTTCGGCTTTTGCACGTTTGGCTACATTGGCTGAACCGTATAAACCCTGTTCCTCGCCTACTACCGACATAAAAATGATGGTCGCCGGAAACGAACGTTTCGCCATCACTCTCGCCAGCTCCATGGATACAGCCGTACCGGAAGCATCGTCATTGGCGCCGGGTTCAACCGCATTAGGATTCATCACATCGCTTACCCTGGAATCATAGTGACCGGAGACAATATACACCCTCGTATCTTTTGGATCAGTCCCCTTCAAAATCGCAAGCACATTTTTGAGGTGAATGGGCTTATCAACCCGCTCGCTTTTGGGCTGGGTAAACGTGTCAAACTGGACGGTCATTCTGCCGCCTGAGGAGGCCGCGTATCGTTCATATTCGGCCTTTATCCAGTTGCGCGCAGCGCCGCTGCCTTCCGTGGCGCTGGTAGTGTCGCTTAATGTATGCCGACTTTTAAAGCTAACCAGTTTGCGGATGACGGTTTCGATGTTTTTTGATGAAACCTCATCAACCATTTGTTTAATAGCAGCGTCCTGTTTAATGGTTGTTTGTGCCGATGCCTGTAAAACAAGTATAACGGGAATAATAAATAGCAGGGGTTTCATATAATGTAATTTTTCATACGGGCGTTTATATATGTATTCCATTGGCAGATTATTGCTGTTCTTCTTCCTGCATCACCCCGCCAACCTGTTTAAAATTGCTTTTTACAAAATGGCACCAATCGCATTCTTTTTTACCGCAGCCCGTGTTAAAATCATGGGCCAGTATTTTTTGATAAACCGTTTTAATTTGTCCGATGACGGTGTAAGTATCTTCCGGCGTAATCGCAATTTTCTCTTTGTGATATTCGCCATCGCTTATGGGCTCCACAAAATCAAATACCGTGCTAACCACATCCCAGTCGAGCGAGCGATCGTTATCGATCAAAATCTTATAAAAAACAGCCTGCCGCCAGTAATCGCCGCCATCAGGTTTCTCGTCAGTAGGCCGCAGCAGTTTGTCTTTTGCATTTTTTAATTTGCCGGTTTTATAGTCAACTATGGTTACCTGTTTACCGGTAAATTCCACTTTATCCAGGTTACCTTTTATGGGTACACCGTCAACCTCTACATTTTTGATACTGCGCTCGGTAACAGCTATTTTATTCCAGGTTTGTATGTTTTGATCATAGTACGGGGGCAAAATCTTTTCGCCATAATCCAACCGGAGTTTAAATTCCTCCTTAGTAAAAGAATCCCTGTTGCGGTACATATACCAGCGGAATTCCTTCATAAAATCCTCCGTTAACGGGAACTCATTGCCATCATCCTTTAACTGTTTAAAGGCCTTGTTTAGCGCCCAGTGTACTGCCTGCCCAAAAGTTGCTGCGGGGCTTTTGCCTGAAGGCACCCTGATTAAACACTGAAAATAAAACCGGAGCGGGCAATCCAGGAAGTTACTCAAATGCGTTACCGACAGCGTGTAGTTTTGTAATAACTGGTCGATATAGTTTTTATCCAGCAATTCTACCTTAGGCTGTATCGTTTCCGTAAACCGTACGGCCAGGAAATCAATCATCGCATCCTCGTTTACGGTGGGATGCTTCAGTTGCAGGTGCGTCTCAGCCAATATTTCGCCGACAAATTGCGAGGCTTCCTGTTCTTTTCCGTTTTTATCTTTCCCGGCAAAAGAGATAGAAAGGCATTGTTTTGCCCGGGTGATGGCGACATAGAACAGCCGGCGCGATTCTTCTTTTTGGGCAATATCATCGTCGCCCGACTGGGTTAAGGTATCAGGATAACTAAAGCCGTTACTACGGCCCTTGGCATCCCATATTTTTTTGCTGCAGCCAATCAGGAACACATGCTCAAACTCCAGCCCCTTTGAACCGTGCGCAGTTAAAAAGTTCACACCGTTGTCCGAAAATATCACCTGGTTAAGTTCAAGCCTGATCTGGTGATCCTTCATCAATTTAATAATGGCGATCAGTTTTGCCAGGTTGATTTCAGGATCTTTGCGGCTTTCATCCTTTATAAAATCAAAAAAACTGGTCAGCACCTGCATGTACCAGCCTTTATCGGGCTGTTCCATGATAAATTTAAGGATACCCATTTTGGCAATTACCTGCTCAAAAAGTTGCTGCAGGGTATTGCTGACCGAATATTTCAACAGGTAGTCAATATCGTTCACCAAAAACTTCATGCCGTAGTCGGGCGTTTTGTCAAACAACCCGGCCTGGGCAGGGGTACGCATCTGGCTTATATAATTGCGGAGCGATGTTTTAGGATCGTTGTTGCGGGCGGTCGCAAAATTTTCCTTTGCTACTGCTACGCTTGCCCTGGCGATTTCAATTGGCGCAATATCAAAAAAATCATAATGCATGATCTCGAAAAGCAACTCATCGCCGCTATAGGGCGAATCCATTTCCATGGCCAGATAGGTCAGGATATTGATGATCTTTTCGCCGAAAGGCAAGGTCAAAATATCAATTTTTCGTTTGGAATTAACGGCAATGTGCTGGCTATCCAGGTATTGGAGCAATTCCTCCACCTGGTTATGGTTGCGGTATATCACCGCGATTTCGCCCGGTTCGGTACCTTTAGCCAGTAATTGCTTTATCTGGAAGCCGATATCCACAATTTCCCTGTCTGGATTCTCGTATTCACAAATAACAGGTTCAACTACCAGGTTGTTAAACCGAGGGTGTGCCGATTCCAGGTTCTTATCGAGCGCCAGCTGTGTGGTTAAGCGTTCGCGATTATTTTCGATGAGTGATTTGGAAATATTAAGAATATGCTGATTGGAGCGGTAATTTTGTGTGAGCACTACCGTTTTAAGGCTGTGGGAGTAGTCGCTGGCAAAATCGAGGATGTTCTTCATATTAGCCCCCTGGAATTTAAAGATCGATTGATCATCATCGCCCACCACAAATACGTTTGGCGTATCCCAGTAGTTGAGCATAAATTTCAGCAATTCGTTTTGCGAACCACTGGTATCCTGGAATTCATCCACCAAAATATATTGGTAGCGCTCCTGGTAGCGGCGCAGGATATCTTCATTTTCGCGAAAAGCACGGAGCACCCAAAGGATCATATCGTCATAATCGTACCGTTTTTCGGAATCCATTATGGTTTTAAAGTTTTTAAACTCCCCTACTGCAGCCAGGAGTTTTTCCATCTGGTCCTTAACTTTATCAATATCCTTTTGCTTAAGGTCGCCTACTTTTACCCCAGTTTTTGCGTTGGCGCGTTTGTATATATATTTCTCGCGGTTGGGTAAATCGTCAATGTAGTCTTTTACAGCCTGCCTGATATCCGCCTCGTTCCAGCTTTCCTTTTTCATATCCGAAAAAAGGAATTTCAGGTTTTTTACATCATAATATATCTCGCCGGTAAAACGCTTTAACAGGTGGTCATTAGGGAAGTTATCTACCAGTTTTCTAAAAAACATGGCCGATTCTAGGTCTGATAATGCATCGAGACTCAGTTTGCCAAAATAATCGAGGTTTTCCTGGATGATCTCGTTACAAAAGGCGTGAAAAGTATAAATGTTAACCCGGTAAGCCTCGGGGCCTATAAAATCAAACAGGCGTTTGCGCATGGCCACGGCGCCGGCATCGGTATACGTAAGGCATAAAATTTCGCGGGCGTCGGCATCCGTATCGGTTAATATTTTACCAATACGTGCGGCAAGTATCTGCGTTTTCCCGGTTCCGGGGCCGGCGATCACCAAAACAGGGCCGTCAATTTTGTTAACAGCAGCCAATTGTTCGGGATTTAGCTGCGCCAAAGCCTCACGGAATTTTTCGTTGTATTTATTGGGGGAAGATGCAATCATTGTTTAGTAAAGGTAGCAACAATGCTGGGAGATATAAAGGGGGCGCCGGGGTATTAACCTTTCAGCAACGTTCTCTTAACCTTTCATCACCGCCCGCATAGGGTAATATTCATAAGTGTTGATCTGGCCAGCAGGGTCGCCGGCTATAAGTGCCTTTACTTCTTCTTCGTCCTCGGTGAGTACAATACCCATGCCGTACACGGCATTTGGGTCCATAACGGGGCCATATACCAGCACCTTGCCTTCGTCCAAAAAGCCTTTCCAATAGGCAACATGCTGCATCATAATTGCCCGCTCATCGGGCGCCATGTCTTGTGCAAACGTTGGCCGACAGGGTACCAGCTTTAAAAAGAAAGATCGTTTTTCCATAGTTTTTATTTTATTAAAGATAAAATAATCATTCCAATTTTGCCAGTGCAACAATGTCTTTCACTTCAATTATTTTAGTTTGATAACCGAACCGGGTAGCGTTTATCATAGCCAAACCCAGTTCGGCCAGGGTGCTTACCATGTTGGGGAAAAACTTTCGCAAGAATGGGTACATCCAGCTGATGTACTTATAGTATTCATTGACATTTTTAAGCCCGGGAGTAGGATGCATATAGCCCGGCCTGAATGCAAACACCTGTTTAAAAGGCAGCTTCATCAGGTCGTTTTCGGTTTTGCCTTTTACCCGCGCCCACATCGATTTGCCCTCTTCGGTACTATCGGTACTCGCGCCCGACACGTAACAGAAAGTCATACCAGGGTTTAATTTGCTTAATGGCGTGGCAATATTCAGGGTTAAAGTATAGGTAAGGTTAAAATACTCCGGCTCTTTCATGCCTACAGAGGATACCCCCAAACAAAAATAACAGGCATTGTAACCGCTAAGTTGATCTTCGATGCTACTGATATCAAAAAAATCCTGGTGGATAATTTCCTTTAGTTTGGGATGACTCACGCCGCCGGGCTTCCGGTTAATTACCAGAACGGCTTCAACCTGCGGATGCAACAAGCATTCCTGTAATACGCCCTCGCCGACCATACCCGTTGCGCCGGTTATGATTGCCCTAATTTTTGTTTCCATCACGTAAATATCGGTGTTTTTAACAAGAATCGGGAGTAGCTACTAGCCGGCCCCGATTCTTGTTTCCTGGGAGGCGGTTAGTGTTTACCCAGCCAAAAGCTGTAACCAACTGTGACGGTGGCGGCGCCGGTTTCATTGCTGCCATCGGCTGCAAAAATCTGGATGTTCCGGAAACCATAATTTCCGCCTGCCTGTATAAACAGATAGCTTTTATTTAATTTATAAATAAGCCCAACATTTCCTTCGACGCCAAAATTGCCATGGTGAATATCGTGATTAATATCCGTAGTGTGATCAAAGTTTTGGGGGGTTGGCGATGTAGGCTCCGTTTCGGCCTTATCGGCGTAAACTAAACTCGTTCCGCTCGTTACCTGCGTTGCCGATAGCCGGTAAGCCAAAAATGGCCCTGCATCGGCGAAAAACCGTAATGGCGAATTGTGAAAATCCCAGCCAAATTTTGCCAATACTGGTAACATCAGGTAGTTTAGTTTGGCTGTGCTGTTATAGTTTGCATAAAGATATGGCGGCCCCTGTGGGTTGGGATCGGGCAACGCTTGTAACCCATTCTTTTTACCGCCTTGCGCCGAGTATTCCAGTGCCGGTTGAATTGAAAATAAATTGGAGACTTTAAACTCAGCATAAATTCCAAAATCGGGGCCTGAGCGTGAGCTGTAACCAGTGCTTAACGGCGTGGAACCACTTCCGCCCGCGCTTAAGTTGGGAATACTTATGCCGCCCTGTAAACCTAAGGATACGTTTTGAGCCTTAGCACAAAAAAACGACAGCATAAAAACAAAAATTGATGAGTAAAAGATTAATTTCTTCATGGTTTTAATGAATTGTGGGTTAAACAAAAAACAATTAGAAGATAAAATACAATGGGATGTATTTTTAAATTAACACGATATACTCACAAAATTAATCTTAAATAAAGCCGCACAAAATTTTCAAATAAATATTACGCTGGGATGAAGAGCCGATATTTAATGCAATTTCCGGCTATCCTGAAGCCTTAAACCCAACCCCGTGCCAAATAGCGCATTAACCTTTACTGGTAAGCTGCCGATAGGGTTATTTTGCCTGATGATTACTTTTACAGCCGAGCGTTGCAAGTCATCGGTCATTTGGTAGCAAGCAAGCAATGCACCGCATTTTTCGATGCCTGGCAAGGTTGATATAGTGTAAGCATTTGCAAAAACGCTGATCACGGTATTAGGGCGGGCAGCCAGGCGGGTGATAAACGATTTTACATCAGCGCTATAATCCAGCTTGCTGGCTGGGCGCAGACGGGTATCATTTATGCTGATAAAAACCTGGTCATATTGATTTAATGTTTCTGACAATGCTTTTAAATCATTTTCAGGACTATCTTTTGCTACCTGGAAAAGTGTGTGATTGATATACCATTTGGACAACTCCTGCTGAAAAACAGTTGGCTGCGTTACGCCAATACTGATGATAGCCGTTTTTGCTATTGGATTCATTTGTAACGAACCGGCATTCCCTTTTAAAAGGGTTACAGCAGCATCGCTTAACTGCTGCACCAGTTCTTTAGATTTAGCGCGATTAAGATCGTTCACGAGATTTTCCAGCTGAATTTCGCGATAGTGGTTTAACCCGGCCCAATATTTAGCCTCGAGCACTTTTTTCACTCGGGCGTCGAACTCCGCCCCGGAGATTTGATCCTTACGGACGACTTTCCTGATCAGCTTTATGGCTCTATCCGAATTTTCGGACAACTCAATAATATCATTTCCGGCTAAAAACGCTTTTACATCAGCCTCGCCCTTTGGAAAATATTTTACAACGGCTTTCATTTCCATCGCATCGGACATGATAAGGCCCTTAAATCCGAGCGAGTCCCGCAAAACGCCGGTAATAATGGGCCGAGATAACGTTGAAGGCAGTTTTTTTGTACTATCCAACGCCGGGATATCCATGTGTGCAATCATAACACCGCTAATGCCCGCCTGTATCGCTTCGCGGAAGGGGTATTCTTCGAGCGAATCGAGCCGCTTGCGGCTAAAGGGCAGCAGCGGTAAATCAAGGTGCGAGTCCACATTGGTATCGCCATGTCCGGGAAAATGTTTTGCAGTAGTTAACAGGCCCATGCTTTGCATGCCCTTCATATAGGCAATTCCTTTGGCCGCTACGTTGAATTTATTATCGCCGAACGACCGGTAATTAATAACCGGGTTATCGGGGTTGTTGTTGATATCCATATCGGGGCCCAGGTTTATCTGCATACCCATGCGCTTAAATTCATCAGCCACCTGCTCACCCATTTTATAGATGAGTTTATTGTCCTGAATAGCACCCAAAGTCATTTGAAATGGATACGATATGGTTGAATCGAGCCGCATGCCAAGGCCCCATTCGCCATCCATGGCAATTAGCAGCGGCACTTTTACTAATTTTTGATAGCGATTGGTTAGTTGCGCCTGCCTCACCGGGCCGCCCTGGAAAAAAACAAGGCCGCCTATCTGCTCATCTTCAATCACCTTAGCAACCGAATCCTCGTAGGCTTGCCCCAAATTAGTATTGGCCCTTATGAAGAATAATTGCGCGATCTTTTTGCGCCGGTTCATCTTGTTAAATACAGAATCGACCCAATGATTTTTGTGATTTAGTGACTCAATAAAACTTTCTTTTTGCGCAGAAACGCTTAGGACAATAAGATTTAAAAAAATAATTAAAGTCCATTTAAAGGACGGTTTGGGCAGTTTCATGAGCCAAATGTAAGGTAAATCTGTTCCTGATGGCACGGTTTTTAAGGTTGATTTTATAAAAAAATTCAAACCCGAATAAACCTTTGGTTTAATTTTTACTCTATAGCAATATAAAAACTCAATTAGTTATGAAAAAAATTCTCTTTTTAGCGATATGTCTGCTGGTAGTAGCAGGCTCGGTAAGCGCGCAAGGTCACTATGGTCCCCGTCGTGTAAGGCGCCCCCCTCCCCGCAGCGGATTTGACGATTTTTATAAAGTGCGGGTGGGCATCACAGGTGGTTTAAACGTTGCCAATACCATCAGTGCCTACAATCCAAATTTCAGCACCGGCGCCATAGCAGGTTTTCATGCAGGTTTAACATTGGATATACCACTTATTTATCCATTGTCATTTGCACCTGAAGTATTGTACTCACAAAAAGGTTATGCGGCGGTTACGCAGTATGGCAATTTTACGCAACACGCCAACTATATCGACGTACCGTTGCTGGCGAAATTTAAGTTGTCGCCAACCTTTAATTTCCTCATTGGCCCGCAGTTATCATTCCCGGTAAATACCACCAATACGTATGATAACGGCTTTGCCCAAACTGCCGAGACGTATTATAACACTTACGGCAATGGTGTAATACTTGACGGGGTTGTTGGTGTAAGCTTTAATTTAAGCCGCGATGTTGAATTGCGTGCCCGTTACACCCTTGATCTTCAACAAAACCAGCAAAATGCATCCTACGGTGGCGATTACCGCAATCAGGTTTGGCAAATTGGCTTAGGCTTTAAATTCGAGTAACAAAACAAAAAACTACCTGTAAAAAGGGCCGTCAGTAAATACTGATGGCTCTTTTGTTTTTTACAGGTACACCGCCAAAAACAATATTATCGCCAAAAATCCGGTTTGTTTTGTAAATTTAGGGGCTTTACAAAGGCTACCAACTTTTTAATTCATTATGCCAAAAGATATATACGTATTTGAAACCAGGCCTGTAAACTACCTGCAACCCTACATGGATAAAGCAACATCTTTGGGCTTTAATTTTACGGTAACCAATAACACGAACCTGGAAAATAACGACCGTTTTAATGAATTTTTAAAGGTTTACAAGCATTACAGCGTTAACACACCTGAGTTTGAAATTGCCTGTTTTGCCAGGTATTTTGCCATTGCATCGCTTTTAAAAAACGACGATGCTTTTTTTTTAACTGATACCGACGTATACATTACCCCCGCATTCCGCGATTTACAGGAGCATGATTTTAAAGGTGCATTTGTAGGGAGCGAAGGCTTTGATGGTAACGGTGTTTCTGAAGGGCAAATATCACCGCATTGTACCGTTTGGAACAGGAGTTTAATTTTAGACTTTATTGATTTTATAGTCAACACCTATAAAAAGAACGCGGAAAACGATTTCCTGGAAAAGTATTACCAGCAACAGGTAGCCAGGTTAACACACACGGGAGTGTCCGACATGAATCTGATCTATTTATGGATAAAGGCGAATAATATCCCTTTCATCAATTCAAACTCCACAAAATTTGAATTTGGAATTGATCATAATATTTCGGCCCTGAGATGTGAAGACGGCGAATTTAAATCATTTGCCGACAGAAAATACCTAAAGATAAGAGGTGGTGATAAGATCAGTTGTTTTTTAAAGGACGGAACGGAACAGAAAATGGCATTGCTGCACTTCCAGGGAGCTTATAAACCCATACTGAAAAGGTTCTACATGGGCCGGTATGCAAAGTTTATCTATTATTCGCTGCGGAACAACTACCGGCGGAACGGGAAAATATTCGGGAAATAAAATTCTTCCCGCTATGTTATAAAGAAAGCCGCTTTATTCATGAGCGATTTTACCCATTTTTTCATTTCGTACTTTAATGCATGTTGCCTGCGCCTTTTTTCATCAAGATTAAAGTTATGGTTAATGATGAATAAATCTGCCTGCTTCTCAGGTAAAATGAACACCGGGTGTGTTATTGTGTCGATCTCGGATAAGGGGATATGATCAAAAATACTTTTTTCGAGCGTAACGTTAGTCATTTCGGAGCCAAAGCCAATATTCGAAATCAGGTTTTCATTGGGGATAGCAACCAGGCCGTTATTAAAAAAATTAATGAAATCAAGCGGATAGGCCCATGAATTTATCACGCCTGCTTTTACCTGGCTAAATATTTCGGCCCAGCCTTCGGCAACCAACGTATCGTTGTATATGTTAAGCAGCCGCTCCTTTATGTCGTCTTTATTATATTTACTTAAATTGAGGTCGTAATCATTCCAAACTCTTTTCCAGCTTGCCCAGCCCCAAACATGTGTCCGGTTCGAGAAATAGTAACTTCCGCTTCCCCATTTTTTTCCTTGTTGCATGTTACAGCCCGTAATATGCCTGATGCGGGTATCATCACGGTATTTCTCCAACAGCGTATCGCAAAATTTAAAGAAACTATTTGCCGGAACGCAATCATCCTCCAATATGATCCCTTCCTCCTCATGGTCAAAAAACCAGGTAACAGCCGAGGATACACCCTTCCGGCATCCCACATTTTTGTTCCTGTAAAGTTTTTTTATTTCGCAATCCCAGTCAATCTGACTTACTATTTCCCGTGTCTGGCGGCAAAGTTCCTGGTCGCGGGCTACTCCTTGCCGGGGTGCATCGGCAGCTATGTATAATCGCCTGGGTTTGGCAACTTTTATCTGTTCAAAAACGCGTTTGGTGGTATCAGGCCGATTGAAAATTAAAAACAATACGGCTGATTTAGTCTGGTAGGGCTCTTTGTGAATTTGGGGCATGATTTACAAAGTTTACGGGTTGGATACTGCTATTCTCACTTATAACACGATTTAAAACTCAAAGTTTAAATAAACCGTATTAAAATAACGTAACAATTTAGTTGGAAACCCTGATGAGCCGACGGAAAGCCCATTTGTACCGATAAATAGTGTAAAAATTTGGCTATACTGTTATTGCTATAGCCTGGTGCTGCATTAATCGGCGTTAAAAGTTTGCATATCTATCAATCTCCTGTACAACCCATTGTTGTTTATTAATTGCTGGTGATTGCCCTGTTCAACAATTTTGCCATTCTCCAAAACAATAATAATATCGGCATTTTGAATGGTGCTTAAACGGTGAGCAATGATCAACGACGTACGGTTTTTCATGAGGTTGTTTAAAGCATCCTGCACCAGCTTTTCCGACTCCGTATCCAATGCCGAGGTAGCCTCGTCAAGCAGCATGATGGGTGGGTTGTTCAATACTGCCCTGGCTATACATATACGCTGTCTTTGGCCGCCTGATAATTTTGTACCGCGGTCGCCTATATTGGTTTCATAGCCCTTGTCGCTTTCCATAATAAAGTTATGGGCGTTGGCTATGCGGGCGGCTGCTTCTACTTCCTCCCTTGAAACATTAGTTTTACCAAAGGCTATGTTATTGAATATAGAATCGTTAAATAAAATAGATTCCTGGTTTACGATGCCCATCAGCGATCTTAACGAATCGGTTTTAACTTTCCTGATGTCTTTGCCATCGACCAGTATTCCACCCGATTGGGGCTCAATAAACCGCGGGATCAGATCCATAAGGGTTGATTTTCCACCGCCTGATGGGCCAACCAATGCAACGGTTTTGCCTTTGGGCACCACCAGGTTAACATTATTCAATACCGGTTTTTCCTGGTAAGCAAATGATACATTCTTAAATTCAATACTTTCATCAAAAGCGGTTAATGCAACGGCATCCGGAGCATCAACAATCGCCGGTTTTTCATCAATTAGGGCAAGCACTCTTTCTCCGGCAGCTATACCTGAGTGAATATTGCTAAATGAATCAGACATCGCTTTTGCCGGCCGCATTACCTGCGAAAATAAAGCGATATAGGTAATAAAGTTTTCGGGTCGCAGCGAAGTAGGCGCATTAATAAAAATAAGATGACCGCCGTATAATACTATACCTGCCACCATAGCCACGCCAAAAAACTCGGAAACCGGAGAAGCCAACTGCTGGCGCCTTGCCATTGATTTGATAATAGCAGAGTAGCGTGTATTTTCGCGGTCGAACCTTGTTTTTATAAATTCGGTTGCGTTAAAAGCTTTAATGATTTTTATTCCGGACAGGGCTTCATCCAGGTAACTGATCATGTTACCGTAAGTTTGCTGCGACGAAATTGCCTGGGCCTTTAGCCGCTTAACTATTTTAGAGATTACAAATGCCGAAACCGGGATTACCAATAACGAATATAGCGTAAGGTTAAAAGATATGGCAAACAACCATGCCATATAAGCTATCAGCGTCAACGGTTCTTTAAAAACCACCTGGAGAGTGCTGGTTACGGAAAATTGAACAACTTGCACATCGGATGCAATCTTCGAAATAATATCTCCTTTACGTTCGTTGCTAAAAAACCCAAGGTGCAGGTTCATTACATTGTTAAAAACCGCCCGCCTGAAATTTAATAAGGTGTGTACCCTCAAATTCTCCATTGTCCGTTGCGACAAGTAACGGAACAGGTTGCCCAATAATGCCGATACTACAATGGTTGCGCATACAAATTGCAAAGTACCCCATTTGCCATAAGTGTTCAGCATATATTGCACGTAGTAATTAAACGTGCCCATTATATTAAAAAATGAGGGTTTTGGCCCCAGTTTTTCGATGACGTTTTTACCCGAAAACAATGTTTGCAGTAGGGGCGCAAGCAAAGCGAGGTTAAGCGTACTAAATATTACCGATAAAATGGTTGTAAAAATATAGGGGATAGCAAACTTTTCAATTGGTTTTGCAAAAGAAAGAAGCCGGAAGTATGTCTTCATTAAAACAATAAAATAAACTGCAAAGCTAACAGTAATTAATTAATTACCGTTATGACGGTAATGACTGACATTTGCAACATGGTTAATAATTTGTTTTACACTTTGCTTACAAAAACTGTTTTACCGCGGCCCATACATTTTCAAGCGTTACTGTTGATATACAAGGGTATGGCTCATTTTCTGCAGTTTTATAAATGCAATTCCAGTTGCAGTAATAACAATCCATTTTTTCAAATACGCAAACCGGGGCATGTGCTATTTCATTGGGATAAGGCGTAAACCGCCCAAAATGCCCGCCCCCTAAAATACAAACCGACGGCGTTTTAGTTGCTGCCGCTATATGAATAGCGCTCGTTTCGTTGCCTATAACCAGGGCCGAGCCGCCTATCAGCTCAATTAATTGAATTAACGTTGTTTTGCCGGTTAAATTTTGCACCGTGCCAGCAGGCAGATTTTCCGTTAAATAATTACCGGTCTCTGTCTCGCCGGGGCCGCCAACCAGGTAAATGGGTTGCGAAGTCTCGCCGATGATCAGCTTTATTAAGGCGACAAATTTATCAGCCTCCCAGCTTCGTTTCGCTACACCCGCACCACGAAAAATAACGATGCCTCCTTTTTTGTTATCTTCAATATCAATAGTTGGGCCGCTAATGCTCAGTTTTTCGTTCAATATATTCTCAAAGAAAAACTGGGATTTGTAAAATTCAAACCTGATGTTAGCAGGCAGTGGCAGTTTTTGCGTATAGAACTTATCGGTTTTTGCTTTGTATTTTGGGTTGATGCGCTCGGTGTCGCTTTCGAAACCAATTATTTGTTTTGCAGCCGTTAATGCAGCCAGGCCATCGCCTATAAAAGTACGTGCATAGGTGGGCTGTAAAACGGTTTGGTAGTTTTTAGCGAATAGCCGCCACCCCAGTTTAAAGGTTTTTAAGGGACTATCATAAAGGCTTTCGGCATTTACAAAAAAAAATTCGTTTATAAATTCCCCATCATATTTCAGGGCGATGTCCCTCCACAACCCGTTCCCCAGCAGATCTACTTCGTAATCTTTAAAAGCCGCCGACTTTTTTACGATCTCAATAAAATTCCTGAATAAAACATAGTCACCAATCGCATCGGTTTTAATGATAAGCACCCGCTTGCGCGGTTTACGCAGTTTTGCAAATAACTTAAGCAACAGCGGACCCTTCAATAAAATAAAGCGTGTTATCCTGAATAAGTTCCTGTTTTTAATTTGCATACCAGATCGGTTTCGGCGTTATTTATTCAGGATAAAGCGCACCAACATTTTCCCAAAGCCTAAAGTTCGGTTTAAATACCTGTAATAGCTTTTCCGCTTTAAATACTTTTTAAACAAAATATCACGCTCTGCTTCAAAAACCAGGTCCTTGGTATGGGTTGAAAAACCCCCTTCGGTAAAACTGGCTACAAAATAGTCGGCATGTTCAAATTTAAAAGCAGGGTCGTGCCAGCAGCGCAGGTTTAAATGATAATCAGCATAAACTTTATACTTTAAATCATATTGATATTTATTAAAAACTGACCGGGGATAAAATATAGATTGATGGCAAATATTTAGTTTAGTGAGGTAGTAATCATCATAAACCTTTGTAAACTCCTTACCATAAAAGATTACGTTACCATAATAAATAGTATCCTCATCTTTCAAAATGGATACCATGCCGGTAAAGCCTTCTTTCAGCAGATCGTCGGCCCCTAAAAAAATTACCCATTGCCCTGTAATGTAATTGAGCGATTTGTTCATGGCATGGTAAATGCCGTTATCCGGTTCGGATATCCAAAAATCAATTGCCTTGTCATTAGCCTTTAAAATATCAATAGTGTCGTCGGTACTGTTACCATCAATCACCACAAATTCAATTTCATCAGTTTTTTGAGGGCTAACACTTTGTATTAAAGCAGGCAAAGTTCCAGCCGCATTAAAAGTTACGCAAACTATCGAAACTTTAGGTTTGGATTTACCATCGCCATTTAATCGTGAACCGCCTTGCATCATTAGAGATATATACCTTTGTTTTTAAAATTTAACTGAGCAGTTTTTTGGTTTTTAAACCCCAAACCTGGCTGTAAATGTAGTTAAGCTTGCTGAGTTTACTTTTTTTGCGGATGTAAAAAACCGACTTCCGATATTTGAACAT
>Ga0206898_10189_pt2 | contig 15629 bp, 9 predicted proteins | sample Alteio_BWOrgHeat_50_FD_153237 | JGI IMG/M metagenome (GOLD analysis project Ga0206898, IMG submission 153237) | Enriched cells from forest soil in Barre Woods Harvard Forest LTER site, Petersham, Massachusetts, United States -... | ecosystem: Environmental > Terrestrial > Soil > Temperate forest >...
ATTTTAACCTGGTTAACTTTTTGCTGAGCATGCAAAAAGAACCTGGCATGACCGCCGAAGACAAAATACTGGCGGTAACAACCATATCATTTGATATTGCCGGCCTTGAACTTTACCTGCCGTTAATTTGCGGTGCGCAATTAATTCTTTCTAATTCGGAAACCTCGAAAGACGGGCGCCTATTGCTGGACCTTGTGAAGGACGAAAACATAAGCTTTATGCAGGCCACGCCTTATACCTGGCGCATGATGCTGGAGGCGGGCTGGGAAAACTATCTGCCTATAAAAATACTGTGCGGCGGCGAGGCATTGCCCAAAGACATGGTTAACAAATTAACCTGGCGCAGCAGCGCACTTTGGAACATGTACGGCCCAACAGAAACTACCATTTGGTCGACAGTAAAACTGATTGAAAACGACGAGGACATCACCATCGGTAAGCCGATAGCCAATACTCAGGTTTACATTTTAGACGAAAATTTGAACATTTTACCTGATGGTGAAATTGGCGAACTATTTATAGGGGGTGAAGGCGTAGCATTGGGATATTTGAACCGTGCGGAACTGACTGCCGAACGTTTTATTGATGATCCTTTTTCGGATGTCGCGGGCAGTAAAATATACCGCACAGGCGATTTGGGAAAAATCAAGGAATCTGGCGATATCCAATGCCTTGGCCGTATTGACCACCAGGTGAAGGTTAGGGGCTACCGTATTGAACTTGAAGAAATTGAGCATGCGCTGGTAAAACAGCCCAATGTAAAAGAGGCGGTAGTTATAGCGCGTGAAGATACGCCGGGCGATCCACGCCTGGTTGGCTATGTTGTTTTAGCTAACGGTACCGATACCATCGACCTTAAAAAACAAACCCATGCCTGGCATGAAGCCTTAATGGCCGTGCTACCCGAATACATGGTGCCGGATGATTTTGTATTATTAACATCTATCCCGATTACACCAAATGGCAAAACAGATCGTAAGTCGTTACCAAAGCCGGATTATAATTTAATCACCCGCAGTGGTGAGTATGTTGCGCCACGCACCGATGTTGAAAAACAACTTGCCGAAATTTGGCAGGAGTTGATGGGGCTTGATCAAATAAGCATTTTTGATAACTTTTTCACGCTTGGCGGCCGCTCATTGGTAGCGGTGCAGATAATGGCGCGGATAGAAAAACTAACCGGCAAACGCCTGCCGCTTGCTACGCTGTTTGAACATTCCACCATTGAGAAGCTGGCCCTGGTATTGCAGCTGGATGCTAAATCCATCACGTGGGAATCGCTGGTACCTATTAAACCACAAGGTTCAAAAATGCCCTTGTATATTGTGCATGGCGCAGGTTTAAACGTATTGTTGTTTAACGCGCTGGCCATGAATATGGATGAGGAACAGCCCGTTTACGGTTTACAGGCGAAAGGCCTCAACGGCGTTGACGAGCCGCTGGATGTAATGGAAGACATTGCAGCCAACTATATATCCGAAATTCTGGCCCAAAACCCAACCGGCCCCTACGCGCTTGCCGGCTACTCCCTTGGCGGAACAATTGCCTACGAAATGGCACGCCAGCTGATAACGATGGGTAAGGAAGTAAAAATGCTGGCCGTATTTGATACTTACGCCAAGCAAACCGATATTTTTGATCCGCCCGTTAAACGGGTGTTAAATTCCATTTTGCTGGTTATTATGAAAGTGCTTTACACTTTTGTATTATTTGTACAGGATCCTAAAAGAACTATTGAATATAAAAGCATTATTATTAAGCGGATGATCATCCGGACCTATTGGAAGCTATTTAAAGGTAATGAACAGAAGCGAGAAGGCTTTTTTGCTTATGATAACGAAATTGACGAGGCTAGTGCCAAAGCAAAACGCAATTATTTCCAGAAGCCGTTGGATATTAAGGTCGACCTTTTCAGGGCTACCACCAAAACATTTTACATGTCGGATTTTAAATACCTGGGCTGGCGTAAATTTGCCCGCAAAGGCGTAAATGTACATGATATTCCCGGCGAACATAACACTATATTTGCACCACCTAACGACGAAAAGTTTGCTGTAATACTACAGCAATGCCTTGACCGGGTATCGGCCGCCAAATCATGAAAGTATCCATCATTACGGTAAATTTTAATCAGCCCCAGGTTACCGAGGAATTGCTTGCGTCTATCCCTCCGACAGGCGACAACATGGAGGTTATTGTGGTTGACAATGGCAGCGATTTAGATAAAACACCGCAATGGCGCGTTAAATACCCTGGCATCACATTTATACGATCGCCCAAAAACCTGGGCTTTGCAGGTGGTAACAACCTGGGCATCCGCGAGGCAAAAGGCGAATACTTGTTTATGGTAAATAATGATACCGAATTTACGCCGGGGCTGGTTGAAAAACTCTCATCAGTGCTGGATGCGAATCCTGAGGCGGGAATGGTATCGCCAAAAATTAAATACTTCAGCGATAAAAGCCTTATCCAATACGCCGGCTATACGCCCATTAATTATTATACCTGCCGCAACATCTGTATTGGCCTGCGCGAAAAGGATAATGGGCAGTTTGATAACATCACAGCCCCTACCGCTTATTGCCATGGTTCGGCCATGATGGTGCGTAAAGCAGCAATTGAAAAAGCCGGACTAATGAACGAAAATTTCTTTTTGTATTATGAGGAACTGGATTGGTGCGAACATATTAAACGGGCCGGATATTCGGCCTGGGTTTGTACCGAAGCGCTTATTTATCATAAGGAATCAGTTTCGGTGGGCAAAAAAAGCAAGCTCAAAGAGTTTTTTATGAACCGCAACCGCATACTGTTCATCCGGAGAAATGCGCCGTACTTTAAGCGGCTTATTTTTTACGTTTACTTTGTTTTGCTGGTAGTGCCCCGCAACATTTTAAACTACCTGAAAGCCAAAAACTACGTTTTTATTCCCACCCTGCTCAAAGCGGTATGGTGGAATTTTACACACTCAAAAAATAGCAACAATTTAGGATACCCCATTAATACCATTGCATGAAACTTATATTTTGGCTGAGCGTTTTTGTTGTTTTTTACACCTTTATGGGTTATGGGATACTGCTGTATTTCATCATCAAGGTAAAACGGATAATTAAAGGAAAACCGGCCATTATTGCGACTATAAACGATTTGCTGCCTAACTGCACACTGGTGGTTGCTGCTTATAACGAAGAGTTTTTAATAGAAGAAAAAATAAAAAACTGCCTGGCGCTTAAATATCCCCCCGGTAAACTAAAATTGGTTTTTGTTACCGATGGCTCCACAGATAAAACGCACGAAATAGTAAGCCGTTATCCACAGGTACAGTTATTGCACCAACCCGGACGGAGCGGTAAAATAGCCGCCGTGCACCGCGCCATGACTTTTATTAATACCGATGCCGTAGTTTTTACAGATGCCAATACTTTTTTAAACCCCGAAGCCATCATCACTATTTGTCGCCATTATGCCGACGAAACCGTTGGTGCCGTAGCAGGTGAAAAGCGTGTGCAGATAGATGAAAACGCTGATGCCAGTGCAGCAGGCGAAGGCTTTTACTGGAAATATGAATCGGCTTTAAAAAAATGGGATTCGGAACTTTACTCGGTTGTTGGGGCGGCGGGAGAATTATTCAGCGTAAGGCGCGAGCTTTACCAGGATGTGCCACCGGATACCGTGTTGGATGATTTCATGATCTCGATGCTGATAGCCACAAAAGGATACCGCATTATTTATGAACCCAATGCCTACGCCAGCGAAACTGCTTCGGAAAATGTATCGGAGGAGTTAAAACGAAAAATCAGGATAGCAGCAGGTGGCATTCAATCCATCCTGCGTTTGAAAAGTTTGTTTAACCCTTTCAAATACCCCATTCTTTCGTTTCAATACGTCAGTCACCGCGTACTCAGATGGACCGTTACCCCGTTTTTGCTGATCGCGGTATTTGTGTTAAATATTTTACTGGCACTCCGAACCGGAGAATTATTTTACCAGGCATTTATGGCCGCCCAGGTTTTATTTTATGTACTGGCCCTAACCGGTATGATCATGGAGAAACGGCATATCCGCATCAAAGCACTTTTTATCCCCTACTATTTTTGTGTGATGAATTACGCTGTATTGATGGGTATCATTCGGTATTTTACCACCAAACAGAGCGCTATTTGGGAGAAAGCGGTTAGGAAACAGTGAAAGTATATTCTCATTCACGTCGACAAACCTTCCTAATTAATCCCCGAAATAATTGTTGTAGCATCTTTCACATCCAACCCTACCAAATCATTATAAGCATTGGTTAGCTTTAACTGGATGGCGGTATTGCCCGCATATTTTTTCCGCAAGGTGTACCATTTATAAATCAGCTGTAATTCAGTAACGGTATAGGATACGCCGGTGTATTGCTGGATGGTTTGCAGGAAGGTGAAGTTAAAATCGAGTGTAGGTTCAATCATGGTGCCTTCGCCATAGTCGTTCCAGGTAATGAGTTGCAGGTAGTTGGTGCCGCTGGTTTTGGCCAGGTTAAGGCAATTTTGAAGGGTGCCCGTGGTGTTGTAGTCAATGGTGAACAACGTATTGCCCCATCCGCCCTGTTTATAAAAATCCTGGAAGCCGGGGTATGCGCCTGCAAAATAAGTGGCAAGTGATGCCGCGCGATCCTGGTAAAATGACTTCAGGTTTGCCTGGTCGGTAGCATCCACCCAGGCAAATTCGCCGCTGCCGGATGCGCCGGTTACGCCACCGGCATATTCCAGCGCCAGCAGCCGGGGTTTTACCGAAAGTCCGGAAAAAGCCTGCTGCCAATCTGCCGTTGTTTTTAGGCCCTGTGGACCAAAATCAAGCAGCAAAGGTTGGTTATTAATTTTGATATAACTGCTGCTTCCAAAATACGCCGACTGCAGATAGGCAAAATCCTGCTGTGCCGCGGTAACGGTATCAATACCTGCAACAGCTTTAACCTGTCCAAGGGTCTGATCTTCGTAACAGATACCAAACTGCAAACCGGCATAAGGTACCCGGTTAAAAAGTGAATCGGTATTGCGTTTGTTGAGCGGATAATCGTAAACGTTGTGAACGCCATACCAATCAACAATAACACCATCAATACCCGCGTATTTCATCAACAACAGGTGATAGTCGATTACATCCCTGTCCGAACTGGCATAAGGGCCTATCATAGGATAAAACCACGATGCAATTTGCCGGCGGCCGTTGGGCAATATTACATCGGGATTTTCATTAGCCATTGTCCAGTGTTGGCCCCATTTACCGGCACCGGACGTTGCCGGTGTTTCGAACCAGGCCATATAATGCACAAACACTTTTTGGTTATTGGTTTTTATAACAGGCTTTGTGCCGGTTACTACGGTAACAGTGGTATCCGGATTTTTCGGCGGTGGGTTTATGGTCGTACCGCTGGAATTATCCTTTTTGCAGCCTGTAATGGCAAGCACCATAAAAGCCGCAAACAGGTATACGGGTTTAACTGTGTCTAATTTCATTCTTACTTAAAAAATATCATCTCCCGCACATAAGGCAAAATCCGACGGCGTGTCGCCTTAGCTTCAGCGGTGGCGCAAATCAAACATCCGAAATCCAAAATTAAAGCCTATTTATACATTTTCAGCCCTTTATCTGCGTCTGTTGCCGGCATTATGCTGATGGCTGCTCCTCCTCCATTTGCCAGTTTAACGTTTAGTTTGGTTTTATCATCAACCAAATATTTGTTTATTTGATAGGCTTCCGGATTGTTTTGCCAATCGGCATCGGGGGCGTCAGCGTAAATTATCGCTACATATTTTTTTCCTTTATCCAGGAAGTCCAGCGGGATGGCAGCGTTGCGGCCGGTAGCGTTGGTAATGGCGCCGATAAACCAGCTATCCGCGCCCTTTTCCTTGCGGGCGGTGGTAATATATTCGCCAGGTTCGGCTTCAATTATTTTGGTATCGTCCCAATCAACGGCAACATCCTTTATAAACTGAAAGGCATCCATGTGCTTTTCGTAGTTGTCGGGAATATCGGCGGCCATTTGAACGGGACTGTACATGGTAACATACAGTGCCATTTGTTTGGCTAACGTGGTATGCACCTGCCTGGTTGGAACATCGGTAGAATACCCTTTTATTTTGAATATGCCCGGGGTATAATCCATCGGACCACCCATGAGGCGGGTAAAAGGCATAATAGTTTCGTGATTGGGATTGTTCCCGGTACTAAACGCATTGTACTCGTTGCCGCGTCCGGCCTCGCAAGCCATCCAGTTGGGATAAGTACGTTGCAGGCCGGTTGGCCTCACGGGTTCGTGCATATCAACCATTACCTGGTATTGTGCTGCCTTTTGGGCCACACGTATATAATGGTCAACCATCCATTGGTCGTCATGATGCTCGCCGCGCGGAATAATTTTGCCTACATAGCCCGTTTTTACGGCTACATAGCCATAACTCTTCATAAACTTAAACGAGGTATCCATCAGCCGCTCAAAATTGGTGGCAGCGCCGGATGTTTCGTTGTGCATAATCATTTTTACACCTCTTGCGGCAGCATAGTCGGTTATGGCTTTAATATCAAAGTCTGGATACGGCGTAACAAAATCAAAAGGTTTTTCGGCCCAATTACCAAACCATTCTTCCCAGCCTGTATTCCAGCCTTCAACAAGGACGCCTTTTATGCCATTCTTCGCTGCAAAATCGATATACCGCTCAACATTAGCCGTGGTTGCGCCATGCTTTCCGCTGGGTATTAACTTGCCGTTGGCATCAAGGGTATCTAAATTATTGGTATAGCTCCAGGTGCTTTTGCCGGTTTGCATCTCCCACCATACGCCCACAAATTTCATCGGCTTTATCCACGAGGTATTTTCAATTTTCGAAGGTTCATTGAGGTTAAGGATCATCTTCGAAGCCAGTATATCTTCCGCCTTGTTGCTCACAATAATTGTACGCCATGGGGTATGACAGGGTGCACGCATATAGGCTTTGTTGCCCACCGCATCCGCTACAAGGTTGGCGGTGAGCTTATAGGTTTTTGTATCCACATGCAATTGCATCGAGGTGTAGTTTTGTAAAGCCGCCTCGTGGATATTAAGATACAGGCCATCAGTGGTTTTCATCATCAGCGGCGTTTGTATACCATATTTATCCGGTACGTAGCGCACCGCAATATCCGTGGCTGATTTTGCCAATACCGAAGCATCCACCTGGCTTATGGGCGATGTTGTATACGGATATTCGTTGCTGTCATAATCGCCCGGGATCCAGAACGTTTTATTATCGCCGGTAAGGGCAAATTCGGTCAGTTCATCCGATACAACAAAATATTTGAGATCGTGCTGCACCGGAAATTCGTACCGGAAGCCTACCCCATCCGCAAAAACCCTGAACACAATATCCAATAATCTTTTTGGAGAATTTTGTTGTTTTAAATGAACGGTTAATTGTTCATAATGGTTGCGTATATGTTTTACCTCTCCCCAAACCGGGTCCCAGGTTTCATCAACTGTTTTCCGTTCGGTTCCGGCAATTTGAAAATGGCCATAAAAGTCGCTGTCGTTTAACAGTTTAATGCCCAAATGCGAGGGGTTGATAACCGGCTGTGTACCGTAATAAACTGCATAAACAGGCCGTCCACCGGCATCAAGCCTGAATTCGAGGTTCACTTTATCCATGTTAGCCTTTAGCGGCGCGCCTTCCTGTGCATTAACACTGCGGCATACCACCAGGCTAATTAAACAGATAAGTATTTTTTTCATTCGTATTATTATTAGATATATCGGACTAAGTTAAAATAATATCATTTAGTTTTTGCGGTTTCTTTTTGGTACAACCTCCTTGAATTGAGCGTTATACTCATGCGAATACCCCGGCTTAAACCCGGTAAACATATTAGTATAAAATTTATTGAATTCGCTGCTAAAAGTATAAGTAATCCTGTCGCTGCGGTACGGGCAGTCCGTAATACCTTCAGGCGTTAAAAAATGGACAGCTATTTTACTACTGCGGGAAACTGTTACATGAACCGCCCCCGGATGCATTGGAAACCGGATTGATTGCAATCCACCTGGAACACTCCTGGTATTCCCGTTTACTTTCAAAAAAGCCGGGGCTTTCAGAATCGTTATCACTTCAATTGAATCTTCGGATGACTCGGGCAACGACTCCTTTTGGAAGCTTACTACCGGGATATTGTATGGTTTTGGCTGGATGGTATGTTTGTATTTTTTAAAGAATACAATGGCAACATCCCTTTTTCTGTAAGGCGAAGGCAGCCCTTTCCATTTGTTTTTATAATAATTGAGGAGGATGGAAAACCCTTCGTTATGATTAATCTCAGGGGCCAGGTGATGTCCCTCCGGGTAATCATTCCAGGTGATCACATTAATGATGGACGCGTCATTTTTTATGCCGAATTCAAAAAGCTTGCGAAAATTATAGGACAGCCCTGTTATAACGCGTTTCCGGTCCACTTTATCAATCCCGGCTTTTACGGCCTCTGCGGCGCTTCGGTACATATCCCAGGTTCCCTTTTTTTGTAGCTTCGAAGTGTAAAAATCACTAAATATCGATGCGGTAAAAGTGCGGTGGCGCAATTTACATTCTGCTGCAACCATTTTACCGATGTAGTTACTATCAGCATAAGGCAAAGTCCATATCCAGGTAGCGGGGAAATAATCAAGAAATTTATCGAGGTCATCGCGACTGATCTCTTTATTGATGGTAAACACGCAGGCAAAACGCTCATGCACGGCATTAGCCAGCCGTTTGTAGGCGCGCGCAATGTAGAATTGTTCAGGTAAACCCTGTTTATCGGCGGGGACATCGGCCAGCGGCTCTCCCTCCCATTGGTAAACTACCAGCTTGCCATCGGGCGTCCGCAGCCAATGCGGGTTGTTGCGGCCCACCGCGGCGAAAATGCTGTTTATCCGCGATGAAAACTCCGCGATTTTTAAAGCCTCGGTGCTGCCTTTGGGGTGCGAAATACAAAAAGTAAACTTAAAGTTGATGTGCTTTTTATCGGCCACCCTAAAATAAGCTTTTATAATATCATCCCAGGATTTATTGCCCAGGGTATAATAAAACTGAAATCCATCAATCCCCGATCGTATGGCAGCGCGCATCTCAAATTCTACCGCCTCGTCAAGGCTGGCATTGGCCAACAGGCTGTCGGCCATAACTTTTACCTGGCTCAATCCGCCTAAGGGGGCGGTAATATTTCCCTGCGGCGAATAGTAATCAGGGTTACAGGCATCCTCAAAAGGATGCCCTTTAAACCTGATAATATTAGTCATACAGTGCGCAATCACCAATTTTTGGCCGGCGATCGGTAAGCTGTATTCGGGCAGGTTTTTTAATGAATCCTGCGCATTTGTATCAATGTACAGCAGTAAAAAAACTACCGGTAAAAATAACATCCGTACAATTCGCCCGGGGCATATTGAATGCATACGTTGGTTTGTATATTTAAAAGGGAAAAGAAAAAAAGTGTAAAGCCATCTCACCTGCTTTACACTTATTAATCAACTATTCATCAGTACCCAGGGTTCTGCTTGGCTTTGGAATTCGAGTTCATCTCATTCAATGGAATTGGCCATACATAAGATTTACTATCGGTAAAGGTTAACGGACCAGTAACATTTATGGCTGTTTTATAATATGCTGCTTCCGAATCACCCAACTTCCACCTGCATACATCAAACCACCATGTGCCTTCGTTAAATAATTCGGCCCAGCGTTCGTAGTATAAAGGGTTGTGCCCTAAAACAGGATCGGGGCTCAGCGGGTTTGCAGCCGGAGTAGCATCGGTCAGCGATTTATAATCGATTACCGACGGTGTATTAATTGGCATACTATAAGCCCTGCGTTTAACCTTATTGAGGTATTCAAGCCCGTTTACATTGTCGCCAGAACCTATACAGGCCTCAGCATATAATAAATAAACATCTGCTAAACGAAGCAGGTAGTAATCCCACTTATCTGAAACGACTGTGGTATTGGCAGCTTCATTAAAATCAATCGGAGAATATTTTCTCAATGACCATCCGTATGTTGAAGACATTGGATTTGGCGCAATCAGCCCAAAGTGTGTGCCATCAAACAGCACCGAATCAACCCTGGGTTGCAATGCATTTACATACAAACGCGGATCGGTCGTATTATTGGTTCTTGCCTGCAAGGCCTGCTGCTTATAGTTTGGATCCAGCACCATTTGCTGATTGTAATAAGTGGGCCCTACGGCTGCATTATATTTAGGATTAGCAACCAGGGGGTAGTTACTGGAAAGTGTATAACCAAAACGCAAAATATTCTGATCATGAATGTAATCATTGAAACCATAACCCATAAAATTTAGCTGGTTGGTTGTTCCGTCGAACGGGGTACCGTTTCCATTATATCCGCCAAAAGTAACAGGAGGCCATAAAAGGCCATCAATAGTTGCCGAGTTTGCAACACCACTATAAATACCATACCCTCCTTTTGGATCGGAATCTATATATAACTCAAGCAATGATTCGGTATTGAATTTATTACTCCCGTTAAATGCATCATGATAGGTAGCATACGACATTAATGATTTGCCACTATTTGATATAACATCATTTAAAGTGGTTTTAGCATCGGCCCAGTCCTGGGTATAAACGTAAGCTTTACCCAACAATCCTTTTGCCGCCCATTCAGTGGCCCGTGCCGCATCGGTAGCGGGCCAAACTTGCCCCTTAAGTAATGTTGCCGCTTGTTTTTCATCACTTATAATTAATGCCCATGTATCTTTTACCGAGCTGCGTGCTACTTGTGTTGCAGTTAAACTTTGAGGCACTTCGGTGTATAACGAAACGCCCATTTTGTCGCCGTTTACACCGCCGGCCTGCATATATGCCTCGCCAAAATAGCACTCAAGCTGCATATAATACCATCCCCTGAGGCAGTAAGCCTGGCCAACTATCAGGTTAACCGTTTTTTGGTCAACAGATGGGTTTGTTTTTAGCAATACGCCTGCTGCATAAATGGTAACGTTACAATTTTTTATACCCGCATATAAGGCAGTAAATGTTTCCTGTGCACCGCCGTCTCCTGCGGTAAGGTTGCAAGCGGCCATTTCGCTGTTAAATGAAAACGGCTCTCCGTTAACGGTGTGCGTTGAATGGCCCACCATCCTTGGCAAAAGATCGAAACCAAACAGGCCGATATCCCGCAAATTAGAATAGCACGATACCAGGACGGTTTGCAGTTCGGTAATAGTTGTTGGGTAAGTACTACTACTATATTGATTTGTAGGCCCAACGTTAACCGGGGCTTTTTTACATCCCGCTATCAAAATGAATGCGAGTGCTACTATATATTTTTTCTTTATCATTTTAATAAATTTTGAAGGTTATTTCTATAAACTAACATCAACTCCTGCTGAAAAAATCCGGGCCTGAGGATAATTTGTTACCGCATCAATACCCTGTGTAGTAGGACTAATTGCCCCGCCTGTAGTAAATGCGCTGCCCAGTTCGGGATCAAGCCCTTTATATTTTGTGATAGTGAATACGTTGTTTGACATTATAAACACCCTCAGGCTTTTAATGCTGATCTGTTGTAAAGTTTTGTTGCTAAAAGTGTATCCCAATTGCAGGTTTTTTAGCTTTAAATAAGCACCGCTTTGTACAAAATAGCTGTTTACCGATGAGTAGTTTTCGTTGGCATCCAGGGCATTTCCGCCGGTGGCAACGGGGCTAAGCAATCGTGGCTGGTTAGTAAGGCCATTGCTGCCCAGGAACGAATCATGAAAAACCTGTGAGGTAGTGTTACCATCCTGGAATAAAGATTGCTCATAAGCCTGAACCCCATTAAATAATTGAACACCCCCTACGCCGTTAAATAACGCGGCCAAATCAAAGCCTGCATAGTTGAAATGCAAATTAAAGCCATAAATAAATTTGGGGTTAGGGTTACCTATTACCTGCCTGTCGTTTTGGTCAATCACACCGTCGTTGTTCAGATCCTGGAAGTGTAAGTCGCCGGCATTGGCTTTGTGACCATTAACGGTTTGCTGTTGCGCTTCGGCATCGCTGGTAAATATGCCCAATACTTTGTAACCATAAAATGAACCAAAAGGCAGGCCTACTTTGGTAATAGTTATTTGATCATTAGGCATTTGATTAAAGCTGGTATTACCCATGCTATAATAGTTGTAGCCATCATAAACCGCGTCAGTTGCGGCGCCGCTTAATTTGGTTACTTTATTTTGATTGAAGCTGATATTGGCGCTGATGTCAAAGCCGAGCTTGCCAATTTTATTCCGGTAACCGGCCATCAGCTCAAGCCCTTTATTATCAACATCTCCGATATTGGTAATATATGGCTGAGAAAATCCCGAACTTGCTGATAATGGTAATTTGTAGATTAAATCAGAAGTCTTTTTCTGGTACAATTCAGCTGTAAAATACAAACTGCCGTGTAACGCTTCGCCATCAAAGCCCAAATCGGTCTCCGTAATTGTTTCCCAATGCAAATTTGGGTTAGGCAGGCCGGTTAAAGTATTTGCTATTTGAAATGGCTGACCAGGAGCGAAACCTTGTGCACCACCGGTGGCCCCGGTAGCTGCCTGGAACTGGCTATAGGTTGAAGTAAATGAATATGGCGAAATATTGGAGTTACCCAATTGTCCATAGCTTCCGCGAAATTTCAGGCTATTTATGCCTGGCAATACCGATTTAAAGAAAGGCTCCTCGCTGATTGTCCAACCCACAGATGCCGCCGGAAATACGCCCTTTTGTTTATCAGGCCCAAACACATCGTAGTTAGCATCCTGCCTTATTGAGGCTGATAAAAAATAACGCTCGTTATAATTGTAATTCACCCTGCCAAATTGCGACTGTATGAGGCCCTGAGGGTCATATGTGCCCGAAAGGGCCAGTGCTGAAGAAGAAGTTTGAATATATGAATAACCGGGCTCGCCAATGGAGCTCATTTGTGAATAGATGTTATTTGTTTTGTTAACGATCTGCTCATAACCAGCCAGGGCGGTTATATTATGTTTTCCAAAAGTTTGGCTATAGGTTAACACATAATTGGTGAGTAACTGGCTGCTTTGAGCATACGATTTACTAAGGCCATTGGTTGACGATGCAACCGGACCAAAACTATAAGAGTTCTGGAAAAAATCAGTTGTTTGTAAATAATAGCTGTATCCTAAAGTGGTCCTGAAATCAAGGTGAAAAGGAAGTTTCAAATCAGCATATGCATTTCCCTGGAAATTATTTTTCACATCCTGTGCACCTGCTGAGTTAACGGCGCCTAAAGGATTTGGCCCGCCAAAAGCAATTTTATATCCCGAAGGTTCTGTTCCATAGCTTCCATCCTTGTTATAAACCGGGATAATAGGCTGCGTACGGAACGGAGCATTATGCAAGTCGGCCTCGGCGCCAACCAGCGGTGAAGTTATGCGTTGCGATACATCTATTTGCTCACCGATGGTAAGATATTTGCTGAGCTTATAGTCGCTGTTAACACGTGCCCCGCCGATATTTGAGTAATTTTTTAGGAAAATACCGGTTTGCTGGTTATAAAATCCTGAAGCAAGGTAATTTATATTCTCCGAAGCACCGGAAACTGATAAATTGTAATTTTGTTCGGTGCCATTCCGGTATAATTCATCAACCCAATTGGTGTTGGCAAGGGTGTCAGTTTTGGTAGCGCCTGCAAAAAATGACGGGTTTACCAGGTTTTGCAGTTTGATATAGTCATCGCGGTTAAGCAATTGTATTACTTTGGGTTTGGTTATACCGTACCTCGAGCTGAAATTGATCTGCGGCGGCGCACCTATACCCGACCCTTTTTTAGTGGTAACAAGTATAACACCACCTGCAGCGGCCGAGCCATAAATGGCTGCCGAAGCCGCGTCTTTTGCAACATCAATTGACACAATATCCTGGGGATTAACATTGTTCATGTCGGTTTGCCTTACTCCGTCAATTATGTATAATGGGTTGGGCTGATAAAATGAAGCAACACCCCTGATTATTATTTGAGGAACAGCATCAGGTGCGGCCGAATTTTCAATTACGTTTACACCGGCAACGCGCCCCTGCAGGGCTTCAATTGGGTTGGTGATTGGCTGGTCCTTAAAAACATCGCCCTTTACCGACGATATTGAACCGGTTACATCCTTTCGTTTTTGGGTGCCATAACCTACCACCACTACTTCATTAAGTGTTTGGCGGTCTTCAACCAGTTGAACGTTAATTAAAAGGTGGTTGCCAACCAGTCTTTCCTGTTTCACGTATCCCAACATGGAAAATACGAGCACATCGTTACTGTTGGCGCTTAAAGTGTATTTACCGTTAACATCGGTATTGGTGCCGGCTGTACTTTGCTTTATTGCAACGGTTGCTCCCGGTAGCGCTTGCCCTGTTTCGTCGGTAACTGTACCGCTAACTGTTAATTTTTGAGCCATGGCCCAGGTTGATAACAGCAAAAACAAGGGGCATAAAAATAATTTTAGTAATTGTTTTTTATACATAATGCTTTAGAGTTTAGAGTTTATTGATTGATTTGGTTTTTGATTGATGAAATGCTTTTAATGCCCAAAGGCATTATCCTGAAAGCAAGTGTGTGCTCACACGTTTGGCAAGCGCCGACATCCACAAAAAGATGCGACACGGCATTGCGCACAGGAGCAAAAGGAAATGTTTGAAATCCGCTCATAACACAGTTAAAATTTAGAATACAATTGGTTTATAATTGCCACAATTACGGCCCCTTATCATTGAGGGTAATTGGCATATCAAAGTGAAGGGATTAATAATGCATGTAATAATTTCAAAGGCAAAATATAAACAAATAGAACTTTTGTTATTTTGCAATAATCTGATATACAGATTATTATATACCTATTGAAAATATGGAAATATAAACCCAGTATAACCCGGAAAAATATTCAGGGGTTGAAAATTAGATGATTCAGGGCTTTAAATTGATAAAAAAGACGTTGCGCGATAAGCGATCACTTGTTTTAGGTTTACAAGGAGAAAAGATTTACAAAGGCTCGCCCTGCTCCCATTGAAAAGAAGATGATAAGAAAATTTCCGGAGCGTATTTTTAAACCGCCTTTATCGCCATAATGGCGTCTTCAAATTCGTCGTTTGAGATGAGCGATTTGGCCTTGATACGGGCTTTGTAGTTATAGATGGTATTGACTGAATATTCAAGTATGTGAGCGATCTTTTCGGTATCGTTTATACCCAGCCTGATGAGGGCAAAAATCCGCAGATCGGTATTTAGCAATTGATTAGGCAATAATTTAACATGGTTTTCATCGGCAAACAGGGCATTGTATGAGGCAACAAAATTGGGAAATATCTTCAGGAAGGCTTTATCGAAATTGATAAACAACTCCTCGCGTTCTTTAGTAAGATTAATGTTATTTACCAGAATGCGGATATCATCAAAGCGGCGGGTGGTTAGTTTATTATCTACCGAGCGTTTAAACTTATCCAACTTGTTGATGTACTCCGATATCAGGTTAAAATAATAGCCTATGTATTCCTCCTTTATTACATTGGCCTCGTTTAATTTGTTGATGCTGTCCTGCAGGTTATGGTTCGATTCGAGTATGATTTTATCTGCAATTCGTATTTTCTGCAACTGCTTATAAAT
>Ga0206898_10176_pt2 | contig 15604 bp, 17 predicted proteins | sample Alteio_BWOrgHeat_50_FD_153237 | JGI IMG/M metagenome (GOLD analysis project Ga0206898, IMG submission 153237) | Enriched cells from forest soil in Barre Woods Harvard Forest LTER site, Petersham, Massachusetts, United States -... | ecosystem: Environmental > Terrestrial > Soil > Temperate forest >...
GTTGAGTGGAAGCCTCTATCAAACTGCGGCCAGCAGGAGAAATTCCTCACCGATATCCGCATAGAGCTGGTCGACAGAGTGGGGCTGCTGGAGGATGTCGGCAAGCTCTTTGCCGAAGCCCGCACCAATATTCAAGCCATACGCACGCGCTCGAACGTTGCCACCCACACGGCCACCATGCAAATCTCATTCGACGCCTTAGATGTGGCTCACATCGCCGACGTAATCAACAAACTGCGCCGGCTCTCGGATGTGTTGGAAATCCGTAGAGCCGGCGCAAATGACGCCCCCGTCGAATAGCTCCCGCGCTACTCTCTCAGCGAGCCATCCGAATCTCCGTCTGGCAAATTGCCTTCCAAGCGATCTTTCGCTGCCAGCTTGGCTTTGTGCGCGGTCAGCTTCGCCAGATAGGGCTGGTTCCGGTCGCGGATCAACTGATCCACCGTCACGAACTGATAGCCTTGAGCGCGGATCGACTCGATAATCTGAGGCAGCACATCGATCGTCTGCTTGATCCCATCGTGCAGCAGGATCACCGCGCCGGGGCTTACATGGCTTACCGTGCGCTGCTCCAGCAGCTTTTCCCCTGGCCGTTTAAAATCACCTGGATCGTCGGTCCACAAAACGGTCGTGTAGCCCAAAGCCTCGGCATCCATAGCGACATCCGCGTTGTAGTCCCCGCCCGGTGGCCGGAATAGGTGAGGCGAGTGGCCAAGGATCGCGTGCAGCACCTCGCCGCAAGCCTTGATCTCCGTAGCTGCTTCCTCCGGGCTCACCTTGGTAAGGTTGACATGATGGTAGGTATGGTTGCCGACTTCGTTGCCTTCCGCCACTTCCTCTCGCACCAGGTCCGGCGCCTGCTCGGCGCGCTCGCCGACTACGAAGAACGTTGCCTTCACATGGTACTTGCGCAAAATTGCGAGAAGCTGCGGGGTGTACGCTGTGTGGGGGCCATCGTCAAACGTCAGCGCGACCTCTCTCACCTGCGGCGCGCCGCGAAAGAATTTGCGGTACCGGATACCGTTGGAAAGCTCAGTCTGATCCTGAACGAGAATGGAAAGAACGCTCTTGTCGACCTCTTTCTGAGCGCTTTTCCAATAGTGGTCGTGCGGATTCCAAACGAGGCCGGCGTAGGACTTAAAATAGGTAGGCGGGGTCTGTCCCTCTTGAGCAGCGACCGTGCTGCACGCGCCGGCCAGTAACAGGGCCAAGGCGCCGATCAATACGTAAAATTTCATCCTGATTTGTTTCTTGTTCCTTCGCTGGAGCGGTATCAGAGCGACAAAATGCCCTGCTGCTCTCCATTATAGCATAGATAAGGCTGTTTGCTCGAACCCGTGTGCGTATTTCCGTAAAACCAGTATCGGAGAAGTGGGAGGAGCGCGTTAGGGAACGGTCAAACTCCTAGAGAACTGTCCCTTCAAAGACGGCTTCCGCGGGCCCGGTCATCCGCATTGCGTCTCGCTCAGGCCAGGCGATATCGAGCCGCCCGCCTCGTGACTCCACCACGACAGGGCCGCTTTGGACGACCCCTTTCTCGATAGCCAGCACGGCCACCGCGCAGGCGCCCGTGCCGCAGCCCCAGGTTTCGCCGGCGCCCCGTTCCCAAATTCGGATACCCAGGTGGTTCGGGCCCATAGGCCAGGCCCAGAGCACCGTTGTCCGCTCAGGAAAGAATGGGTGGTTTTCGATAAGCGGGCTGTCGCGCAGAAAGGTTTCCTCTTCGGGCGCGGCGTTGCGAAAGAGAATTGTGTGTGCGCTGCCGGTATTGACGCAGTTAATTGGATAACTCTGCCCGTTCACATCCAAAATATGACCCAGCACCTTCTCTGTCCCGCTCGGAGCGAGGCAGGGAATATCGAGCGGCGCAAACTTTGGCCTTCCCATGTCTACTTCAACAATCGCGCCCTGAGTATCCGCCTCGACCGAAACGAGCCGGCACAAGCGCGCTCCTTCCTTTGTCCAGACCGTAAAAGGGTCGCCGATGTTCCATCGGGAAGGCTCTCGCCGGTACGACCAGAGGCAGGCGCACCGAAGGCCGTTGCCGCACATATCCTCGGTGCCGTCGGGATTGAACATGCGGAAAGTGAAGGCATATTCGCCCTCGCCGGGACCGATGACCAGGAGGCCGTCCGCTCCTGCTCCCGTCGCTCTCGCGCAGAGATTAAGAGACAGTTCGGGAAGGCTGGCGAAATGCGTGTCTTCTTCGGCAACCACCACAAAGTGGTTGCCCACACCTTGCATCTTGGTGAAGCGCATGGGTCGCTCTTCTACGCTTCGGGGTACGAGCCGAGGATTGTCACGAACAGGCTGTGCTTCTTCAGTTCGGCCAGCGCGTTCTTCACCGGCGCGTCCTTTTCATGGCCCTGCGTATCCACAAACTGCACGTAGTCCCAGGGTGTGTGCTTGGAGGGTCGCGACGTGATCAGCGTCAGGTTCACGCCGGCCTCTTCGAAGGCGCGCAGGGCTCGCGCGAGACCGCCGGGCTCATTTTTTACGGCAAAAAGGACGCTCGTCTTATCCCGCCCAGTCGTCGGCGGCTCGTTGTGGCCCACCACCACAAAGCGTGTCGTGTTACGGGGATCGTCCTCAATATGCTCCACCAGGATGGGCACGTCATAGATTTCCGAGCAAAGGGCTGGGGCAATGGCGGCGCCGGCGGGATCATCGGCAGCGCGCTGAGCGGCACGCGCGGTCGGCATCACTTCGATCAGCTCAGCCCCGGAAAGATTGGCGGCAAGCCACTGGCGGCACTGGCCAAGTGGGTGGGGCCCTCCCGTGTAGAGCCTCTCGATCTTGGCAAGCGAATCTGCTTTCGAGAGCAGGTTTTGCACGATTGGGACGTAAAGTTCCGCGCAGATCTTGAGATTCGTCAACTGAAGCGCATCCAGGGTATGCGTTACCACGCCCTCGATGCTGTTTTCCACGGGAATGATGCCGAAATCCGCACGCTCGTGCTCGACGGCCGAAAAGACATCGGCGGGAGAGTTAACCGGCATCATGCTGGACGATGAGCCGAACTTGATCGTGGCCGCGAGATGGGTAAACGTGCCCGCCGGCCCAAAATAGGCGATAGTCAAAGGCTTTTGCAAGGCTCGTGACACCGAAAGAATCTCGCGGTAGATAGCATGCAGGGCCTCTTTTGGCAGCGCGGCGCTTGTCTGGTCGAGCTTCGCCTCCAGATTCTTAAAGACCTCGCGCTCTCGCTCCGGGGCGAACCAGCGGGTTTCAGGCGTGTTGGCCTTCCTGCGCCCCACCTCGAGCGATACCTCCGCACGTTTATTTAAAAGCTCCACAAGCTCGTTGTCTATCTGGTCGATTTGCTCTCTAAGATCGTTTAGGCTCATCGTTCTCACCATTTGGCATGCAGGCCATTGTGCGCAGCACCCTTATATTACCACATGCTAATATCCAGGTGCCGAGAGGCCCGTTCTCGTGTTATCATATCGTCAGGAGACCGACCACGCGATGCCTTTAGCCGCCTTTCCGAAATGCTTTCTAGAAGACATGGTCGTTTCGAAGGCCCTATCACTCGAACGATGGATCGATATGGTTGCCGACGAATTGGATGTCGACGGCCTTGAGTTCTACTGGGGATTCGCTCCCCGCGACACAGCCTCGATCAGTCGGGTGCGCTCCTATGCCTCGGCTCGCCGGCTGGCGATCCCTATGATGTGCTACTCGCCGGACTTCACCAAGCCCGACGCTGGCGAGCGAGCCCAGGAAGTAGCCAACGCGAAAAATGCGATAGAGGTGACGTCGGCGCTCGGAGGAAAGTATTGTCGCGTGCTCAGCGGGCAGCGCCGGCCGGAAGTTTCTCGTGTCGACGGTATACTTATGGCCGCCGAGTGCATCACATCGCTTCTACCATATGCTGAAAAACATGGCGTGACCCTCATTCTGGAGAACCACTATAAAGACAGCTTTTGGGATTACCCGGAATTCGCTCAGAAGAGAGAGGTCTTTCTGGAGCTTCTCGCAGCGATCCCAGTCTCACCCTGGTTCGGCGTGAACTACGATCCGTCGAATGCCATCATCGCCGGCGAAGACCCCATCACGCTTTTGCAAGCTGTCAAGGAGCGGGTGGTCACCATGCACGCGAGCGACCGCTACTTTGAAGGCGGCACATTCGAGGACCTGCGCAAAGTCGACGCCGACCCGCAGAAGGGTTATGCGGCCATCCTGAAGCACGGCGTCATCGGTCGGGGGATGAACGACTACGATCAAATCTTCACAATCTTGAAGTCTGTCGGCTTTAAAGGCTGGGTTAGCATCGAGGATGGCCAGGACCCGATCAACGGCATGGAGCACTTGCTCCTTTCCGCCGAATTCCTGCGGGCCAAAATGGCCGAACATAGATTAGAGTAATGGATTGGAGTAAATGACATGCGAACAATTGTACAAATCTCGCTGGATTTAACCACGATCGCCGATGCGCTTGAAACCGCCGAGATGGCAATAGGAGCCGGCGTCGACTGGCTGGAAGCGGGCACTCCTCTGATCATTGCAGAAGGAATGAACAGTGTTCGAGCCCTCAGGAAGGCATTTCCAGAGGTGCCCATCGTGGCGGATTTAAAAGCTATGGACGGCGGCTGGTCAGAGGCTAAGTTGGTGGCGAAGGCCGGCGCTACTCATGTGGTGGTCATGGAGCGCGCACACAAAGAGACGGTCCAAGAAGTCGTGCGCGCCGGGCGCGATTTCGGGGTGAAGGTAATGTGCGACAACATGGCTGCTGAGGATATGGTCGCAGCCGCCGCAAGGATACAGGAATTGGGCTGCGATTTCGTGGTTCATCATATCGGGTACGACCATCGACGAGGTATCGCGGCAGCCGGAGGCCCTATGCCGAGCCCGCTCGATCAGTTGCGCGAAGTCGTTCAAGCTGTGAGCATTCCCGTCCAGGCGGTCGGCGGCCTTTCCGCCGAGCAGGCGATGCGCACCCCGGAATATGGCGCGCCTCTTGTCGTGCTCGGCGCGCCGTTGGTAATCGAGGCTCATGCCTTTCGCGCCGCCGGCGGCGACACCGAAAAGCAACTGCGCATGATCTGCGAGCATGTTCACGCCTATGGCGAGGTCGGGCCGAAGGAGCCAGGCTAATTGGCTTCATCTTTGCCGCGCATCCTCTGCTTCGGGGAGGTCCTGTGGGATTGCGTACCTCGCGGCCTCTTTCTTGGCGGCGCGCCGGCCAACGTCTCCTACCACCTCACGCGGCTCGGTTGTAAAGCCTCGTTGGTGAGCGCGGTCGGAAACGACTTCCTGGGCGAGGAAATCCTGCGGCGGGTCGCGGGGTGGGGGATCGATACCCGTTTTATCTCCCGCTCGCCGGAAAAGCAAACGGGCGTGGTGCTGGTCGACCTCTCCGATCCGCACAAACCAAATTACGATATCGTGCGTGATGTCGCCTGGGACTATATCGCCGGCTCAGAAGAGCTCGACCAGGCGGCGCAATCTGCGGACGCGCTCGTCTTTGGCACCCTTGCCCTGCGGGAAGAGCATAACCGAGGGCTTCTCGAACATCTTCTATCCCAAGCGCCTGGCATGAAGGTCTTCGACGTGAACTTGCGACCCCCTTTCGTCGATCGCGAACAAGCTCTGGCGCTTGGCCGCCGATCCGATTTGATCAAGCTCAACGAAGACGAGCTTAGCTCGCTTATCCCGGGCTCAGAATCGGTCAGCCTAGCGAAACGCGTACAACAGCTTGCCGACCTGACAGGCTGTGAGAAGCTCTGTGTCACGTGCGGGGCAAAGGGCGCCGGCCTGCTTCTCGATGGCGTATGGCATTGGGTTGATGCGCGGTCCGTCGATGTGAAGGATTCGATCGGCGCGGGCGATGCCTTCCTGGCCGCACTCATCGCCGGCTTGATCGATGGATCTCATTCACCGGATCAAATCGTTGCCGATGCTGCCCGCTTGGCCGAATTCGTCGCTTCGTGCGATGGCGCCACTCCGGATTACGTTGGCCTGCACCCTCGTTTCGACTAGCGCAATCGGGTTGACACCCCCTTGCCTAAGTGCTACAATAGCGGGAATCGCGAGGATGAGGAGGGGCAGAAGCGCTTTTGACAGACGATCTCTCGCCGGATGCCTACGAGACAATTCGGCAGCTGATGAGGCTGGCGGCAGAGAATGGTCTTTCCGAGCTTACCGTAACTCAGCCCGATGGCTTCTCAGTCACGGTAAAGACATCCACCGCTGAGACGGAAACCACCCTGCTTCCACTGCCTCTTCCCTCGGCGCGGTCCTTGCCCTATACGCTGCCGGCTCCTGTTGCAGCCCCCGCAAAACCCGCAGCAAAGAAGAGGGCGGAGTCGAAGCGGCGCGCCGCGAGCGCCCTCGCCATGGGGTCGCCCATGGTGGGAATCTTCTATGAAGCGCCCAGCCCCGGCGAGCCGCCTTTCATCCAGCCGGGTGATGTCATCCAGGTTGGAACGATCATCGGCCTCATTGAGGCAATGAAAGTGTACAGTGAGGTGCCTTCGGAAGTTGCCGGTCGAGTGGTCGAGATCGTGGCGAAGAACGGAGTCCTCGTACAGCAAGACGAGCCACTGATGTATGTCGAACCCCTATAACGCTATGGACAACAAAAAAGAAATCAATATCGGAGTCCTGGGGCTTGGCGTGGTGGGCAGCGGTACGGTGCGCACGCTGATCGAGAACGCCGACATCATCGCGAACCGCCTGGGCGTCCGGCTGAATGTTTCTAAGGTAGCTGTTCGCGACCCGTCGAAGAAGCGCGACATATCCCTTCCCGCCGGCGTTTTAACCTCGCGCCCCGAAGATGTTCTCGACAACCCTTCCATCGACATCGTTTGCGAATTGATTGGCGGGGTCGAGCCGGCGAGAAGCCTGGTCGAGCGGGCGATTCACGCCGGCAAGAACGTTGTCACTGCCAACAAGGAGATGATGGCCAAGGCTGGCGGCGATCTCATGCGCCTTGCCGAGGAAAAGAATCTCGACTTTCTCTTCGAAGGCAGCGTCGGCGGCGGCATTCCCGTGATCCAGCCTCTGAAGCAGGCACTCGCCGCCAATCGCTTCGAAGAGGTGATGGGGATTGTCAACGGCACCACCAACTATATCCTCACCAAGATGGCAACCGAGGGGGCTGAGTTTGCCGACGTGTTGCGCGAAGCGCAGGAGCGCGGCTACGCCGAGCCCAACCCCACTAACGATGTCGAAGGCTACGATGCTCAATATAAGATCGCGATCCTGGCGAGCATCGTTTTCAATTCGCGCATTGATATCAACGATATCTTCGTGCAGGGCATTACCAGGCTCAGCCGTCGCGACTTCGAAATGGCGGACATCCTCGGCTATGTGATCAAGCTGGTCGGCATCGGCCAGGATTCGGGCAACGGCCTGCGCGTGCGGGTCCACCCGGCTCTTCTTCGCAAAGACCACCCGTTAGCCAGCGTGAACGATGTTTATAATGCCATCTATGTCCGGGCGAATCCGGTCGGGACCGTGATGTTTTACGGACGCGGCGCGGGACCCGGCCCCACGGGATCGGCGGTTGTGGGCGATATTATGGAAATCGCGCGCAATATGCGCCGGGGGGCTACGGGCCGGCTCGGATGCACCTGCTTCGCGCAGCGCAACATCCTCCCCATGGCCAGTTTGCAGACTCGCTATTTCGTGCGTCTCACGGCAGAGGATCGCCCCAGAGTTCTGGCGAGTGTGGCGAGCGTCTTCGGCGACTTCGACGTGAGCATCGAATCGGTCGAGCAGCGGGCGCGCGAGGAAGGGAAGGCAGAGATCGTGCTGCTGACCCACCGCACCGTCGAGCATAATCTGGCGTCGGCGCTCGATGTGCTCTCGCGCTTGCCGATTGTCGCCCGCATCGACAACTGGCTGCGTGTGGAAGAATAGACCCTAGATCGACATGAAACAAGGCATTATCGAAAGATACCGGGCTTATCTGCCCGTTGAGAGCTCCACCCCCGTCGTCACGCTTCATGAAGGCGATACCCCGTTGATCGAGGCGCCAAGGCTCGCGCGCGCGATCCACCCGGGCCTCACCCTCTATTTGAAATACGAGGGCATGAATCCCACCGGCTCTTTTAAAGACCGGGGCATGACCATGGCGATCACCAAGGCCGTGGAAGAGGGGGCCAAGGCCGTCATGTGCGCTTCGACCGGCAACACTTCCGCTTCTGCCGCGGCCTACGCGGCCCGCTCCGGCCTAGACTGCCTGGTGTTGCTCCCCCAAGGCGAGGTGGCGCTGGGCAAGCTTTCCCAGGCGCTCATTCACGGCGCGAAGGTGGTCGCTTTGGAAGGCAACTTCGACGATGCCCTGCGCCTCGTCCGCGAAATCTGCGACCGCTACCCGATTACCTTGGTGAACAGCATCAATCCCTATCGAATCGAGGGGCAGAAAACGGGGGCGTTCGAGGTGTGCGATGCGCTTGGAGATGCGCCAGACTTCCATATCATGCCGGTCGGCAATGCCGGCAATATCACCGCCTATTGGAAGGGTTACAAAGAGTACCACGCAGCCGGCAAAAGCAAGCGGCTGCCGAAAATGCTCGGCTTTCAGGCCGCCGGCGCTGCGCCCATCGTGGAAGGGCATCCCATAACAAGCCCGCAGACCATCGCCACCGCGATCCGCATCGGCAATCCCGCCTCGTGGAAACAGGCCGAGTGCGCCCGCGACGAATCCGGCGGACTGATCGACAAGGTAACTGACGAGGAAATCCTGGAGGCGTACCACATGCTCGCCACGCTGGAGGGTGTGTTTGTCGAGCCGGCCAGCGCCGCCTCCATCGCCGGCGTAAAGAAGCTGGCCGCCGCCGGCTTTTTCACGGAGCCAGCTAATGTGGTCGCGGTCCTCACCGGCCACGGTCTTAAAGACCCCGACCGCGCCATCAAGAGCATCGCCGCTCCTCCCTCCGTCCCAGCCGATCTCGCCTCGGTCGTCAAGGCGCTGGGATATTAACCTGGCGCTCAAGAGTTTCACCACCCCAAGGCTATTTAGGCGACAAGAGGAAGGCGCTCTCTTGTCCTTTGTATAACCCTCTTCCGATGATTTGGCCGCGGTTGTTGATTCCTTGAGCAGTCCAGAGCACCCAGCCCGTTTGCTTGGGGATACCGGAGTTAAGGTCTTGAATCTTACCTTGAGACTCTACGAAGGCTCGATCCCCCAACTGGCCGACTATCTGTCCCTTGTCGTTAATATCCCAGACGCTGCTTCCCGCAGGAAGAACGCGTAGATTCTTTAGCTTACCGCCGTGCACAACGGCGACGTAGCCTTCGATCTTCTCTGCGTGCACGGGAACTTCAGCCCAACCCACGATTTCATCCTGATTGTTGACTGCTTTTACCCTCGTTCTTCTGCCCTTTATGACGCCAAGGTCGATCATACCGCCTTTATAATAGATCGCTAGGTCAAAGTAAGAGTGGAACTGTTTGAATGTTATCACTTCCCCGGCTATAAGCCCATCGTCGTTGATAGCATCCGCATTGTAAATCGATTCCTTTGTCGGAGAGGAACCAAGGTCCACAATGCGGCCATTTTCCCACAAAACCGCGTGGGAGACAAACGAACTCGTGAACGCAAACCCCACGATTTGCCCCTTATTATTTATTCCTACTGCCATGGTCTCAGAGCCGAGTGTAGGTAGGGCCTGGAGTTTGCCCTTTTGCCACATAAAAGCCTGAGAGGCCGACTCGTATTTGGGGTCGGGCTTTTCCGACCAGCCTACCACCTGTCCCACATTGTTGATGCCACTGGCGTAGCTCTTGTCATAGCCGGGAAGGACGCCGATATCTATCAATTTGCCGCCTTGCCATAATACGGCGTGCGAGCGCCCCTTCGCATCGGAAGCTGTTCCCACAATCTGTCCTCGGTCGTTGATGGCCGATACACTTATCTGCTTACCACCCAATGAAGGCAGTCTGACAATGGTATAGAGCGTTGAGTGGCTTGGTTCGGCCAAGATAGCGCTGGCCCCGAAGCTCAAGCAGACGATCAGAAGTGCAGTGATGGCTTTTCGCATATGATTTCCTCGCGTTTCGATTGGCGACTAGAGTTAGGGACTTGCCAGTCGATACATCACCAATTCCGTGGTCGTGGTTTTCGGTTTGCCGGCTCCGACTGCGATATAGGTAACGGTCTTCACAATCCCCACATTCGGCGCGAACCAGAGGTCTGTGCGGTCGGCAGGCGCGTCTCGGGGGTCGTCGACTGTCACTCGCACGCAACGCGCAAAGGTACCCGCCGGCACGGTCACACTCTCCACGCCATCTACTTGCCCATCCACGTACACTGTCTCGCTATTCTTCTCTGTTGGATCGGCGAGAACCGGCGCATTCCACGTGGAATCCTCCTCGAACGGCAGCTTATACACTAGCTGAGGTGGGTCGAAGAGCACAGCCACCTTTGGCTCGCTCGGGTCGCCTTGGCCGTATTCGTACACCCCATCGTTTCGTACAACAAGGTACGAATAGGTATCTTCCACGGCCATCGCATAGGTTTTCGTGTTTTCAATAGTTCTCGTCGCTGTGACCTGGGCATCGTAAAGCTTGGTACCAGGACTCATACGATAGGTCCAGGTATCGCCAACAGCCAACGGGTAGTAGTCGCCTGGGGGAATAACGGATCGCTGGTCTTTGGAGCAGCCGGCGGTGAATACCACAACGCAAGCGGCGAGGAGAAAAAGCGCGCGGCTCATGCGGTGGCTCGGCGCCCGTGCGGCGCGGCCAGGAGCTGCGTGAGAAGAGTTTCGAGCGCGATCTGGGCGTTGGCATTCCGCTCGATATAGCGTCGACTGTCCAGAAGAAGGCGGACGCTCCGCTCCAGAGACGCCGGCTTGAACCGCCCCGCCGCCGTCGCCAGTTGGTCAGCCCGGTCGGTATTGACCAGGGAAGCTTCGGGGCCAATCGTGGCAAGCGCCACCAGATCGCCATACCAGAGCATCAGGACGTCGAGCGCTCGCGCAATGTTCGTCCGTTGGCTCTTGTCCTCGCCATCCTCTTTCTGGTCGGCGTTGAACTTGCCAGCAACCTTCCGCAGGTCTTCCGCAAGCCGAAACGCCGTGATCTGGGGCGGCATCGAAGTGATCCTTTCGGCGATATCGAGCATCGCGTCTCGCCCTGATAACAACGCCGGCTGATCGGCGAGCGTAAAAGCCCTTCCGACCCGCCCTTGCGAGTAGGCCGCGAGGAAATGCGCGCGATCGGCTGATAACCCCTTCTCTCGCAGCGCATTCTCGATCAGAACTGGAGGCGCAAGGCGAAACCGGATCGCAAGAGACCGGGAAGCGATCGTCGGCAGGACCGCTCCCGTGCCCGGGGCGGTCAGGATGAAGAGGGCATAGCGCGGCGGCTCTTCCAGAACCTTCAAAAGGCTGTTGGCCGTGTCTTCACCCATCGCTTCCGCGTCTTCCACGATAAAAACACGCCGTTTGGCGGAGACGGGGGCATATTGCAGGTCGCGCAGCATCGCTCGGTCGGCTGGGTGCTCCTTAACTCCCTCGCGCGGCCAGAACTGAGGGATGCGCAGCGTGCGGGAAGGTCCCACAGGCGCGACCGTTCTCACATCGGGGTGCGTGCCGGCGTCGATGGCACGGCAGGAGCGGCAGGCATCGCAGCACTCCCCTGGCTTCGGGGGGGTCAAGCAGTTGATTGCTTTGGCAAGCTCGCACGCGGCCCGCGATTTGCCCACATGCTCCGGTCCGGTAAAGAGATAGGTCCCGGGAAGGCGGTCGCGCGAGAGTGCGCCTTGCAAGGCGGCTATGGCGTATTCCTGCCCAATAACGGATTGCAGCATAAGGGCTCCCTAGCATTGAAATGCCAGGCTATTGCTAAGAAAGAAAAGTCCGCTTGAGCGGACTCTGCGGAGTCCCGCGGGCGGGACTTTCTTCGGTTCGGTAGCCCGGCATTAAAATGCCGGGCTAAAAACGTTCGAAGCGCTCGATATTGAGCACGAAGGCCACCGCGCCGCCGGCCTCGGTTGTTACGGGTTGAGGGGGAATGGCGCCCATAGTGAGGGGCGGCATAGATTCCGGCGGGACATTCACATAGCGCTCGCAGGTACCGCAACAGTCGCTGATGATCTCCAGGACACGCTCAACCTGGTGGTCTTCCACGCCGACAAGAAGCGTAACGTTACCTTGGCGCAAAAAGCCGCCTGTGCTGCCGAGCTTGGTGAAAGTGATCCCGTTCTGGTTCAGCGTGTCCGCCAGGCGGTGCTTGTCACGCTCGTGCGCGATGGCGACTATGAGCTTCATAGGCTTCCCAGATCATTCGGGCTACGGCGTCGGCGTTTGCCTTCGCATCGATCACAACGAATCGTTGCGGATACTTCCGCGCTTGGGCAAGATAGCCCTCCCGCACTCTCTCGTGAAAGGACAGATCTTCCTGCTCCATGCGGGTTCGTTCGGCCTGCCGTTTCAAGCCGATTGCAGGGTCGATATCGAGCAGGAACGTTATGTCGGGCAATAGGCCGCCGGTGGCGAATTCGTTGAGTCGGTCGACGGCTTCCAAATCGATCTGCCGGCCATATCCTTGATAGGCAACGCTCGAATCGGTGTACCGATCGCAAAGGACCGTTCCGCCTTTGTCCAGATGGGGCCGTATCACCTGCTCCACGGCTTGCGCACGGTCGGCCATCATCATCAGCACCTCGGCTCTGGCCGTGATCGGCGTTCCTTCTGGGTCCAGAAGCAATGCCCTCAGGCGCTGGCCGAGCGGATCGCCGCCCGGTTGGCGCGTCACGAGAAGATCATCCACACCTTCAGCTTTCAATCGCTCTGCAAGCCGCTGGCATTGAGTGGTCTTCCCGCCGCCCTCCGGCCCTTCGAACGTAATAAACCTGGGTTTTTCCGCCACGCTTTAGGAGACCCACCTGCCTCTGAAGAGGCATCCTCCCTAAAAGGAGGACTCAGAATATAAGCGTCACGCCCCACCTCCTAGTCCTCCCTTTAGGGAGGAAACCGGCTTCAGCCGGAGGTGGGTTCAAATACTTGGCGCCACGAGTTAGGTTACGGCCGGCTGATCTTCACGCGCCGGGCGGGCTCCACGCCGATGCTCTCTGAAACCATCTTGTATTTGTCGGCGATCTGGTGCTGTAGCCGGCGCAGGTAGGAGTTTTGCGGCGCAAGCTCCAGGGAGTTCAAACCGCCGGTGCTATCGTTCAATATCTCCTCGACCGCTTCCTCCGCCTCCTGAACGGCATGGTCTTCTTCCGAGACCGGCGCGCTCATCTGGAAGATTTCGCGCAGTACGGTCTCGATCTGAACGTAGGTATTGCTCTTAATCACATAGGTCGGCAGGTTGCGGCTCAGGCCTTCTTGTAGGCGCGCCGGCTCCTTGCGGTAGTTCGCCTTCAAGGCGATCATAACATCCGCGTCGGCCACATCTTTTGTGATATAGGCGGGCACTTTCAAGGTCCGTATCGCCCGTTCCAGGCGGCTGCGGCTCACGCCATAGGGGAATACTCGCACGATAGCAGGCAACGTCTTCCCGGTCGCCTGCTCGCGGCCGTTGCCGTTGTGCCCATTTTCTTCCCCACGCTGCCAGAAGTCCCGTGCCCCATTGCGCGGTTCGCTGGAAGATCGCGGCTCCCTGGCCGACATGTCGCTTTTCTGCACGATCTCCACTTCGCCATCGTCGTTGCGTATCCGAATTTCCGGCCGCGGCTGGCCGCCGCGCAACAGGCGGTCGACCGTCTGCATCACATCGTGGTGGATGGCGAGCTTGTCCACCTCCATGATTTCGATAATCACGTCGAATGTGGGCGGAGCCTTGCGCTCTAGCACCGTCTTCTGCGTGCCGCGCTTTCTGGCCTCTTCATCGGAGAGCGTCACCGCCTGAATCCCGCCCACCAGATCGGAAAGGGTCGGGTTCACGAGAAGGTTTTCCAGGCTGTTGCCATGCGCGGTCCCTACAAGCTGCACCCCCCGCTCGGCGATTGTGCGCGCCGCGAACGCTTCCGCCTCGACCCCGATCTCGTCGATCACGATCACTTCCGGCATGTGGTTTTCCACCGCCTCGATCATCACGGCGTGCTGGTCGGATGGGGTCGGCACCTGCATGCGGCGCGCGCGGCCAATCGCGGGGTGGGGGATGTCGCCGTCGCCGGCGATCTCATTCGACGTATCCACGATCACCACCCGCTTGCCAAACTCCTCGGAAAGCACCCGGGCCACCTCGCGCAGCTTGGTCGTCTTGCCGCGTCCCGGCCGGCCAAGCATCAGGATTGACTTGCCGGACTCCACCACATCGCGGATAATATCGATCGTGCCGTACACGGCGCGGCCGATGCGGCAGGTCAACCCGACAATCGTCCCCTGGCGATTCCTAATAGCGGAGATGCGATGAAGGGTTCGCTCGATGCCGGCGCGGTTGTCTCGCCCGAAGGCGCCCACTCGCGACACGACATAGTCGATATCTTCAAAGGTGACGGGTATATCCTCACGCAGCCAAACCACCCCGCCTTCGGGGAAGCGGGCTTCCGCGGTGCGGCCAAGGTCCATCACGATCTCGATTAGCCCATCGAGCGTGTCAAGCCGTTCCAGCGCAGCGCGGATGTCGCCAGGAATGACTTCCAGAAGCTGTGTGAGGTTGTCTGTTACTCGTAGCTGCTTTGCCCCAACGGCTTCGGTTTCTTGCGGCGGCGCAGCCTGGTTTGCAACGGAGGTTGGTAAAGGAAGCGTTCTATTCTCTTGTTCGATCATGGAAAATCAACGGAACCTGGATCGATAAATCTTAAATTTGGCCTTTCAGGACGAGAGCTTGCACGGTCGGCTTTTCGAATAAGACATTCCCATGTCAGCCGTCCGCCAGCAACTATCTCATATCTATTATAGTACCCCAATGCCGGCGATTTTGAACTTAAAAAGACGCTGCAAGCGCGCTTGACAAGCAGGCCGTCCCCGACATATACTTAACCCAACATATACTTAACTTGGTTTATCGCCATGCGCCGGCTGCCGCCGGGAAGCGCTCGCGCCTCAATCGAATGAAAACAAGCCACGTTCCACGCATAGATCGGAAGAAGCTCGCCACACTGGACGCCCTCCCCGCGATTGCGGCATTTCTGCGCGAGCACAGAGCCCTCGTCAACCAGTGCCATCCCAAGATGGACCTGGGCCTCGGCCTGCTCGAGCAGAATACGGAATTGGTGGATGCTGTCATCCAGCGCCTCTTCCAGCTAGCTCAGGAAAAGCTCGCCTCCCCGGACCAGGAGCAGCCCCTCTTGTCCATCGTCGCGACCGGCGGGTACGGTAGGCGCATGCTCGCGCCCTATTCCGACATTGACGTCACCTTTATACCGGAGCGCGAGGACGATGAGCGCACGCAGGCGTTGATCAAGGAGATGTTCCAGTCGGTGATGGATGTCTTCCTCTACGGCGCGGACATGAAGGTCGGCTACGCCTACCGCCTTTTTTCCGACCTTTCGACCCCTCTCGACCATCAAACACAAACCGCGCTTCTCGATGCCCGCCTGGTCGCCGGCGACTCCTCCCTTTTCGAGCGATTTCGGTCGAACTTCCGAGCGCGGCTTCTCGTAGCGGACTTTCTCTTTCAAAAGCACGCCGAGCGGCTAGCCGTGCTGGCGAAGCACGGCGGCGACAATGTCTACCATGTCGAGCCCAACATCAAGGAG
>Ga0206898_10229_pt1 | contig 15532 bp, 15 predicted proteins | sample Alteio_BWOrgHeat_50_FD_153237 | JGI IMG/M metagenome (GOLD analysis project Ga0206898, IMG submission 153237) | Enriched cells from forest soil in Barre Woods Harvard Forest LTER site, Petersham, Massachusetts, United States -... | ecosystem: Environmental > Terrestrial > Soil > Temperate forest >...
GTGAACGGTAAGGAAATCAAAGCTTAAGCCTCCAGGACTTTCCCAGGATTCAGGATGTTCTTCGGATCGAGTGCTCGCTTCAACGTTCGCATCAGCGCGATTTCCTCCGGCGTTCTGCACAGCTTCAGATAAGCGCGCTTTTCAAGCCCGATTCCGTGCTCAGCCGAGACGGACCCGTGGCGCGCCTGCAGCCCGCTATAGACAATCGCTTCCACGCGCCGCCGCGATAGGAATTGGTCTTGATACGCAAAGCGCGCTCGAGGCTCGGGCTGCTCATGCGGCAGTTCTGAACGAATACATTGCGTACGCCGCCCGAGGCTTCGCTGCCAATCGAGACGCCGCCATGACCGTCGCTCATATCGCAATCACGGATCACGAGATTTGCGGTGGGAACGTTGACACGGCGGCCATCGGCGTTGCGTCCGGATTTGATGGCCATGCAATCGTCACCGGTGCTGAGATTGCATTTTTCGACGAGCATGTCGGTGCAGGATTCGGGATCGATGCCATCGTTGTTCGGGCCGTGGGTGTCGATGCGGACATTGCGCACGGTGACATTGCGGCAGAGCACCGGATTGATTTCCCACATGGGCGAGTTCACGATCTTCACACCTTCGATAAGCAGGTTGGTGCAGCGGTAGGGCTGCACTAAAGTGGGGCGGAGGTATGAGCCTTCCCCAAAAACGCGCTCGGCGACCGCGACATTTTTATCGCCCGCGGCCATGAGCGCGTTACGTGCAGCGTCCTGGCTCGGCTCGCCTTTCTTCCAGCCACAGTTGGTGCGGCCTTTCCAGGGCCACCAGTGCTCGCAGTCGGCCTGGCCATCGAGCGCGCCTGTCCCCGTAACCGCGATGTTGGTTTTCTCGAAGGCGTAAATGAAGGGCGAATAGTTCATGCATTCGGTGCCTTCCCAGCGGGTGAAGACGACCGGAAGGTACCGCTTCGGATCGCGGCTGAATCGAAGCGTGGCGCCTTCGGCGACGTGAAGATTGACGTTGCTCTCGAGATGAATGGCGGCGGTGGAAAAGACGCCCGAGGGAACCACCACGCGACCTCCCCCCGCGGCCGAGCAGGCGGCAATCGCTTTCGCGATGGCGTCCGAGCAGTCCTTCTGGCCATCGCCGGCGGCGCCGTATTTCGTGATTTCGAAATCGCGATCAGGGAAGGCCGGCGGCCTGACGCGGGCGAGAATGGCGGCAATTTGCGAGTCGGGGTCGGGGTCGGCCGCACGCGCGGCAAGCACGGCCGTGGTGGCAGCAAGAAAGGTTCTGCGGTTCATGGGCGAACCCATGTATAACACCGTTGCCAGGACCGCACGCTTCAGTCAGACTGAAGGTTTCGTTCGAGAATTCGGCCTCGGTTATCCTTCGGCAGATTGCCGATGACAGGCGGTAAGGTCATAATGAGCGAACCGGTATGACCACACTTGTCGACCGCCCCAACAGCGATCGCGGCGTCCTGAGTTTCTATATTCCGGGAACTCGGGTGCGGGTGTATCCATGGTTCTGGCTGACGACGCTGATTGCAGGCGCGCATCGCGACCTCGGCGGCGCGACGATCTGGGCGGCCGTGTGCTTTGTTTCAATTCTGTTGCACGAACTGGGACACGTGGCTGCATTCCGGCTTTACGGGGTCGATTCAGAAGCCATCCTCTACGGCTTCGGCGGTCTGGCCACTCCGCAGGGAGAGATTCGGGGCTGCGTCCCGAAGGTGGTGGTTGCTTTCGCGGGGCCGCTGGCGGGTTTTTGCGTTACCGCGCTGGTCGCGGCGGGAATTGCACTAACTGGCGGACAGTTTTATTTCACCTGGTACCTGCATTTACCTCATCTCAGCAGAATTTTAAGCTTTAATAGTTGGGAGATGCGCCACATCGTGCTCTACTCGCGCATGATCGCCATTGTGAACGACCTTCTGTTCGTGAACTTCTACTGGGGTGTGGTGAACCTGCTGCCTGTTTGGCCTCTGGATGGCGGACACATTTCGCGAGCGCTCTGCGAAGCGTGGAATCGAACGGGCGGGCGGCACGTGTCGCTTGTAATCTCGGCGGTGGTCGCGGTTCTCGTGGCCGTCACAGGCGCTAACGCGCACAACATCTGGATTGCAGTAATGTTCGGCATGTGCGCATTTTCCAGTTTTCAGGCGCTGCAGGGTGCGACGGCTTCGCGTCCGCGTCCCATCCCGGCGTATCGCCGCTACCGGCAGGAAGAATGAGCACTCTGACGACTCTGTCCGAGCAGGATTTCCTGGCCGCGCTGCGCAGCGCGGTGGAGCGATATTTCGAAGCCGTGGATAGCTGGGAAGCCGGCTTTCGCCGCTATGATCGTATGCCGGAGATGGCGCGGGCGAGCTCCGATCTGGCCCAGGAACAGCAACGGTTCGAAACCTGTCGAAACGAGCTCCAGCAGTTATTACCGAGGGCTCGAGCGCTGTGTTTCAAGTACGATCAGCGGGATGTGTTCGCAGGTCTTCCTCACGTGACGCTGGGGCGCCACGCTCCGCAGCATCGCGTCGATTCAGCGATTTCACGCGGCGAGCGCGGCGCGGTTATGGCATGTTTGATCGAACTGAGCGCGGCAATCAACATCCCGGCCGAATCGGAGACAGCGCGGTCAGCCAGAGCCTCGCTGCTCGAGAGAATCGCCGGCTTTACTTCAGCACTTTTACAACGTAATAGCTGACCGTGGTGGGCACCTCTTTGAACCAGTGCGGAGTTCCGGCCGGAACCACCACGACATCGCCTTTCGTCAGGTGGTGAGTTTCGCCGCCCTGAATGTCGGTGCCCAGCCACTGACCAGGTTTCGAGAGCTTGCCGCCAACCATGGTTCCGCCGGTGACAAAGGTCGCAGTCCCGTCGATCATGTAGATCACGTCGGTCTCTTTGTCATGCACTTCAACCTGGCCGGGACCAGTACGATGGCTGCCGGAAACCGTGAGGTCGGTTTGGGTCACCAGTGAGCCGCCCTTCGCCAGAGCTTCAGCGACCTTTGCGTGATCGACAAAAGAGACGTTCGATGCGGCATTGGCCGCAGCCAGCGCGATTGCGAAAGCAAAAATGATCTTCATTAGTTGATCTCCCGGATCCAGATGTTGCGGTAGCTGAGGGGTTCGCTGCGGTCGCCGTGGGCCTGCAGCTTGATGGGGGCAGTGTCGTACTTCTTGTAATACGGTTTGCCGATGTAGAGCGTCTCGCCTTTCAACTCGAAGTGGTTCTCTACCAGGACACCGTTGAAAAAGACCGTGGCGTAGGCAGGAGTCTTTACCGTGCCATCGTCATTGAAGAGAGGTGCGTTCCAGACGACTTCGTAAGTCTGCCACTCGCCGGGTTTGCGCGCGGGATTCGCCAGGGGGATCGCCTGCTTATACAGACTGCCCGCCATGCCGTTGACGTAGGTCTTGTTGTTGTAAGAATCGAGGACCTGAAGCTCGTAGCCGGCGTCGCCCGGACCGGTGGACGCGAGGAAGACTCCGCTGTTGCCCCGCGCCTGATCAGTACCGGTGATGTTCTCGGGAATTCTCCATTCGACATGAAGCTGATAGTTTTTGAAGCGTCGTTTTGTCTCGATGTTGCCGACGCCCTGCGCTTTGCTGACGGTCAGAATGCTGTCCTTGACGATCCACTGAGCGGGGGAATGATCTTTGGCGGAAACCCACTCATCGAGGTTCTTGCCGTCGAAGAGAACGATGGCGTCGGAGGGCGGCGCGGCATCGGTCGCGCCGGGGGTGACGACTTTCGGGACAGGCTCCCAGACTTCGGTGTCCTGAGGCTTCGGGCCGGCGGGCGGCTGCTGAGCAAAAGCCAGAATAGTTGCGGCGGCGAAGACGAACGCAGAGAATCTCATGCTCGATAGCATATCGAAAAAGTAGAATTGGGCCATGCTTCGCCGACTGTTTCTCTTTGCCGCGGCTGTCGCGCTCTCTGGCGCTCCTGGTCCGCAGACCCATTGGGTGACCAGCTGGACAGCATCAGTACAGGGGCCGTATCCCACAGGAAATGCCTCGGCGCAACCGAACGTGAGCCTGGTATTTCCCACACCGCAAACGGGGGCGCGCGACCAGTCATTCCGATTGATTGTGAGGCCGGATGTGTGGGGATCGATGTTGCGTATCCGGCTTTCCAATGTTTTCGGGACAGCGCCCGTGATGTTCGACGGAGTCTATGCGGGCTTACAGCTAAGCGGGTCGGCACTCCTGCACGGAACGAATCGGCCAGTCCTGTTCGGTGGAAAGGCATCAGTGACGATCGCTCCCGGCGAATCAATCTGGAGCGATGCCGTGCACCTGACTCCGATCGGGGCCGCTCAGATCACGGGGCGGAAACTCGCAGTAAGCTTTCATGTGGCCGGGCAAAGCGGGCCAATGACGTGGCACGCGAAAGCGCTCACGACATCGTATATATCGGCGCCGGGCTCGGGATCGAAGGGTAGCGATGAGGGCGAAGCGGCCTTCCCGTTTCCGACCACCTCCTGGTATTTTCTGGATGCGGTCGACATGATGATGCCGCCTGCGACCCGCACCGTGGTCGCGTTCGGAGATTCCATTACGGATGGAACGGCATCCACGCTCAACGGCGACGATCGCTGGCCGGACGTGCTCTCGCGCCGCGCGCATGCGGCTTATGGTGATTTGCTGGCTGTGGTGAATGCGGGGATCGGTGGGAATCAGGTGGTGGGTCCGGCGGAATATTCGGCGGCCAAACCGTTTTCGGGCGGCCCCTCGGCGCTGGACCGGATGGATCGCGATATTCTCAGCCTTTCGGGTGTGGCTGCGGTGATCTGGCTGGAAGGAATTAACGATTTCAGCCGTAACGGAAATGCTTCGCTCGATGCGGTGGAAGCCGGGATGAAGAAAGGCGTGGACCATTTGCGGGCGCGAATTCCGGGGGTGCGCGTGGTCGGCGCGACCGTGACATCGGCGCTGGGCAGCACTAATGGCACCGGGGAGCAGGACGAGAAACGGAAGGCGTTGAATGCCTTCATCCGCACCTCGGGGCTGTTCGATGCGGTGGCGGATTTCGATAAAGCGACGGTTGATCCCGCGATGGGTGGCCTGCGCGCCGAGTTCGTTCCGGAAAGTACGACAGGCGGCGCGGGCGATAAGCTGCATCCGAATCGCCTCGGATATATGGCGATGGGGATGGCGGTCGATCTGGCATCGCTTAAGCCCGCGCGTTGATGGCATGCTGGAGACATGCCTCTATCCGCACGAAATCAACTGCAGGGAAAAGTCGCCTCCGTGAAACTCGGGGAGATCATGGCCCACGTGGTAGTGAAGATCGGCAAGAACCAGATCGAAAGCGTGATTACGCGTACCAGCGCCGAGGAACTGGGGCTCAAGAAGGGCGACACGGTGACGGTCGTAATCAAATCGACCGAAGTGATGCTGCAGAAGTAAGTGACACGCCCTCAATCGGCAAGGGGATTGGGGCGCATTCGGAACGAGACCACTTTCGGGTTGGTGCCTTTGCCGGTTTCGCTGTGGAACGGCGTGCGTGTGCCCCAGGTGGTCCAGAGCTCTTTGCCCTTCCACCCCGATTTAGGGTCGTCGATGCGGCCATCCATGCCTTTGGCGAAGAAGCCCAGCGGATAGGGCACGCGAAGCACAACCCACTTTCCATTGACGAGCGCGATCAGCGAGTCGGAAGAGTTGCCGGTCACGATGGGCGTGTTGCGGCCAAGGCCGAGGGTGTCGAAGCGATCGACCCAGTCGTAATAGTGGGAATCGTCGCTGCCGGAGTCTTTCACGTTGCTGAATGACGGACCAGGCGTGCGGTAAAGCGTCCAGCCCTCGGCGCAGTGCTGGCCGGTCGCGGCGGGGCCATTGAGCGGTCCTTTGCATTTGCGGCGATCGAAGCTGGCCAGATGACCGCTGCCGAGCGCGACCCATACGACATTGTTGCCATCCACATCCATGCCGCGCGGCGAGTAGCCCTGCACGGGCGCTTTGGGATTGTTGAAGGGAACTTCGTAGTACTCGGCGAGTGCGGTCTCGGGCGGATTGGGTCCGGGGTTGAGGCGCACCAGGCCTCCGGGGAAGCCAAGAACGCTGCCCCAGATCATGCCATCGGGCGCAACGGCCACCGCGTAGAAAGCCGCATTGAGGCGCGTGTCGTGGGCCGGGTCGGCGGTCTTCTCGATCGCCTTCGAAGTGCCGAGGCTCTCGCCGCTGGGCGCGGTAAGCACTTTCATTTCGGAATCGAGATAGGGATCGCGTTTGCCGTTGCCGTTGGTGTCGAGGACAAGGGCAGTCCAGCCCTGCGATTCTTTCGCGTCGTGAGTCTGATCCCACATCTTCGTGTTGAGCCAGCCGACAACGCCGCCGCCACCACCGGTGCTGGTCCAGAGCGTGTTATTGGCGTCTTCGGCGAAGACGAGGTGGTGGGTGCTGAAGCAGGTATCGATCATATCCGTCTGCTTCGTGGCGGGATCGTAGACGGCGAGCTCACGGCCGGCATTATTGAGGGGAGTGATTTTCGCGGAGAGCAGATCCGAGCCCGCTTTGCACCAGGCGGGATTGTCATTCGCGCGAATCCGCGAGGTATACCAGAGGCGGCCGCGCTCATCGAACATCGGGTTGTGAACGGTGGTGTGGCTGTCCCAGATGGATTCATCGCCCCAGATGGGTGAGGACTGGAGCGGCTTCGGCTGACCGGGCGTGTTGGGGTCACGATAGGGGACTTTCACCTGGCTGATAGTGCTATGCACGGGATCAAGTACAGGGAGATAATCGCGGCTCTCTTCGGGAGATCCATAGATCAGGCCGTTGGCGTTGATGTGGGGATTGCGGCGGTCGGTGGAGATTTCGTCGTGCAGGTAGGCTTTGGGATCAGCCCAGTCCCACTGTGTGATAACGACGTTGCGTTCGAGGCCCTGCGGGCGCGGCGGAGCCTCGGAAGGCAGCTCGCCTGCGGCGATGCGAGTGGTCCACGCGCCGAATTCGGCAGTGGCGCGCTCAAGTCCCAGTTGACCGAGACCGCCCATCATGGCGTTGCCGGCCTGGCCGGACTGCACGCGACGCTCCCAGGCCTGGGCAGGTGAATCGAGACTTCTGAACATCTCGGGAATCGTGCGGGTGTACTCGTTGCCGAGCTGATGGCAGGATTCGCAGCTATCCGTTTTGATGAGGTGCAGCCATTGGCCCTGGGTTGTAACGCTGGGTGAGATGCCGTTGCCTTTAGGACCTGTGCCGGGGAATTCGTTCTTCTCGGGAATCTTAAGGAGCGCATACCAGTAGTTGGCGGGATAGAGTTGCGCCGCGGTTTTCTTATCAGGCGCCACACCAGCTTTGAGGTCTACAAGCTTGCCGGGCGTTGTTGCGGCTTTGGGCGAGTCGACAAGACCATAGCCGCGAGCCCAGACCGTATATTTGGCGGCGGGAAGTTCCGGAATGAGGTAGCGGCCGCGATCGTCGGTGACGACCTCCTTGATGTAGCGGGTGGGAAGATCGGTGGTCTCGGCGATCACCCAGACGCCTGCTTCGGGACCTTTGGGACTGGAGACTGTGCCGCCGATCTCGTCCGACTTAACCTTGACCGCGGACGACTGTGCATAGACTGCGAGGGCGATCGCCAGGACGGCAGCGCTCGCATAACGAGGGAACCGGATGTAGCGCATATTGAACTCCTTGATCCGAATGCTCCCGCATCCGGTCCGAAGTATATACCGGTTTCGCTGTCCTGATTCGCGCCTCATTGCCGCTTATCCGGAGTGGAGGCAGCAGTTTCATCAATGAAGCGAATCGCGGTCGTGGCCGCCATGGCGGTTCTTTTATGCACTCAGGGCAGGAGCAGCACGATTTACAACTTTTCACAGGTTTCGCCGGGTAACCAGGCGGAGAGTATTTTCGTAGGCGCAGCCATCAATTCCAGTGGGCTTGTCGCGTGGGAAAACGGCGAATCTCTTTACACATGGAACGGTTCGGCCGTGTCCCAGTACGGTAATTTCCAGAATCTGGGCCAGGGCATCGGTCTCAGCGATGCGGGCGGCATTTCGTTCAGCTATGAGAGCGGTGGCGCAGTCTACTCCATTCCCAATGGCACCGTGACTTCGGTGGCTTACCCGGGCGCAGACGGCACGACCGCAACGGGATCGAGCCCCGACGGAATGGTGACCGGTTACTCCTATACCGGTCCCTCACAGTACGGGTTTATCGATGACGGCGGGTCCTTTACCCAGGTAAGTTACCCCGGACCCCACGGGCAGATTTATCTTTGGGGCATCAATGACTCGTCGAACGTAGTAGGTATCAGCAGCTGCTGCGACAGCGGCGTCGGCTTTATCGATGAGAACGGTGTCTATACGACGATCACGGTTCCGGGCATAACCAATGGCGATATCGATCCCAGGGGGCTTAACGATTCCAACGAAGTAGTGGGGGAAGTCTATACCGGCAGCGACCTGGAGGGGTTCGTCTGGCAAAACGGGGTGGGCAGCATCGTCAATTACCCCGGCGCGACGGACACCATCATCTATGGAGTGAACTCGGCGGGAGAACTTGTGGGCGAAGCTGACTTTGGTCAATACTACAGCGGGATTGTGTTTACGGCGACTCCTGAAGGTTCCACGACACCCGAGCCGAGGACGTTTTACCTGCTCGCGGGAGCGGCGCTTGCGGGATGGCGGTATCGTCATCGCCGGTGACCGAAGCTGGTAAGCTCCGCGGTTCCTGGCGCGTACTTACCGGCAAACACTCATGGGTGCTCCGCGCCATGGACAGAATAGTTCTGCCTGTGGTCTGAACCCAGCCGCGGCGGTATTATGATCGCCGATGCCTGAATCCTTGCCTGAACCCTGGCTGCGAGGTCCGATTCCCACGTTGCATCCTGTCATCGGACATCTGGTGCACGCGGCAAAGCAGATTCGCGAAGATCTGGCGGGCGCAATCCATACCCTCAGTGCCGAGGAAATTTGGGCGAAACCACGGGGCCTGACGTCGGCTGGCTTTCATGCAAAGCATCTGGCCGGGAGCACGCGTCGGCTTTGCGCGTATCTGGAAGGACGCGGACTAGCGGACGAGGAGATCGCCGCAATCGCGAAAGAAAAGGATGGCGAGGAGAACGCGGCGGAGCTGTTTGGGATTGTGGAGAGCGCCCTCGATCTGTATGAGCGGCAGGTACGCGAACTCAAGGCTGAGGAGTTCGGGTCGCTTCGCTATGTGGGACGGGCGAGACTGCCGGTGTGCGCCGTCAGTCTCGCCATCCACATTGCAGAACATGGGCAGCGCCACGTGGGCCAGGCCATCAGCGCGGCCCGGCTGGCGTGCCAGTTTACTGGACGCCGCCCGTCTTAGCTCCAAACGCCGGAAGCGGGTGCGGCGCGAAGCTCGGGTTCACCTTGCGGTGTGTGTGGCGCACAAGCGCATGCGCTGCAGTTGGGGGCCGAGCGGAAGCGCTCGCCGAACCGCTGCCCACGGGGATGTAGGCCTCGAAGTTATCCGAATCGGGGCCAATGACCTCGACCAGATTGTCGCCAGCCGTGGCTGTCGACGGGATCGTGATGTTCATCTGATAGACACCCGCAAGGTAAGGCGCATATCCCGCGAATGCCACCGTGGCCTGAGCGCCACCTATGTAGGCGGTAAACGTGTTGGTCGTGTTGCTGAGCGTGGTAGCAGATCCGGCAGTGCCTTCGGTAACTGGCGGGAAGACCGCGCCGAGACCCGCAGTGTAAACGGCAATGGTTTCACCCGGCTGCGCCGGATTCGATTCGGTAACTACGGAGCCGTTAGCATGTTCGATGGCCCCATCGCCCAGACCATTTGCCGCAAGCGTGAAGATTCCCGGAGTAGTCAGGTTCACCTGCGGCGTTATGGTGTTCGAAGGGGAGCCGTTGTTGTTGACCTGAATCGACGCGAGCGGATAGAACGAGGACGAATACGGCACGATTATTGAGATCTGGGTCGGGCTCACATAGTAGATGGGAGCGGAAAGACCATCGACTGTCACGGACACCCCGCCGAGGGATTGCGGAAACGGCAATGTGGAAGCGACCACTGTCTTTGCCGCAAGATTGGTTCCGTAGAGCACGATGAATTCGCCCGGTGATACACCGGCCGTAAACGGCGCAAAGCTGGCCGCGTTGGTGATGCCCATCGGATTCAGGAACACACTCGTGGAGGGAGTAACCGTGGGTGCCTGGACACCGACACTGATCCCCAGGGTGGGCCCGACACCGAAGCCGATGCGAATCTGGGAACCATTGCCGAAAGTGTATTGGGTATCGCCACCAGGATCGGTATACGCGCTGTTTGAGATCGTCGAGGGATAAGTCGACGCGTAGGTCACGCCTTCGGCGCTGGGGTCATAGAGCGGCGTAAAAAGGCGCTCATGCCCCACGATGTTTCCGTTAGTCACGTTGTAAGAGCCGTAGTAACTGTCGAGAGCCGCATAGCCATCGGAAGCCAGGGTGGAAGCATCCTGATCGATGCCCGCTTCGTAATAGATACCGCCAAAGTTCGGAGTAGTGCCCGAAGCATTGTTCTTCACTCCGACAAACATGTCGAAACCCTGCGGGTTGCCGCCGAAAATGAAATTGCGGTCCCCGGAAATATACATGTACTCCTGGCCACTATTGAAAAAGTAAGCAGTGGAGCTGGTAGTGGTAGGGAACTTGAGAACACCCGCGCCGTTGCTGAACGAGTAGGCGATATTGCTCAGGTTCTGGGTGTAGACGGTGCTGCCGCCGGCGGCGAAATAGCCGTTCGCAGTCACATTTCCGAGACTGCCCGCGCCGTTGGGATTGAGCTGAAACGTAGCGTCTGCGGCATCGGTGACCGTACCCGAGGGGAAGAAAGCGGACACGGTGTAGGAACCTGAAAAGTTGCCGTTAGTCGCCTGCGTTCCGATGGGCGCGGCAATAAACATGTCGTTGAAGCCGTTCTCGGTCATACTGGCAACGAGCACTCCGTTAGCTCCCACCAGTCCATATTCGGTCCAGTTGCTAATGGAGGAAGAAACGGAAGCGAGCGGACCGGTAAAGAAGCCGTAGCCGTTGGCTCCGAAGGTGTAAGTTCCGCTGGCGGTATAAGTGTTGTAGGCTCCGCCGGAATCGAAATACGTTCCCGCAAGGCTGTAACTGCCGGCGCCGTTGAAGCTCATCGTGCCGTAGACCGAAGTGGCCTCGGTCAGGTCACCCGATTGATCGCCGATGGTATAAATTACTTCGCGGAAATAGTAAGTGCCATTGAGCATGCCGTTGCCGCTTGAATCCCATGTGGGCTTCTGGGCATTTGCCTGCCATGCCGACACGACGCATAAAACCAATAGTATGTTTGCGAATCGCATAAATCCCTTATCCACCTGACGGCCCAATAGTCTAATGCGTTTCCGAGGGCGAAAGTTCCGTCGCAACCTGGTTGCCGAATCACTCAAAGCCTTCGGCGAATGATAAAATTCACCTTCCCCTATGAATACTCCCATGGCGCGTCCGCTGGCCGAGGCCGATCCCGCTATCTACGACCTGATCCACCGGGAGGCGGAACGGCAGAACAGCCAGCTGGAACTGATTGCGAGTGAGAATTTTACGTCGCGCGCCGTGCTGGAAGCGACGGGCAGCGTGTTCACAAACAAGTATGCCGAAGGGTACCCCGGCAAACGATATTACGGCGGATGCGAAGTTACCGATGAAGTAGAGACGCTGGCGCGCGAGCGTGCGAAAAAGCTCTTCAACGCAGAATACGTGAATGTGCAGCCGCACTCGGGATCGCAGGCCAATCAGGCGGCCTATGCGGCTGTGATTCAGCCGGGCGACACGATCATGGGCCTCGATCTGGCCCATGGCGGACATCTCACGCATGGCCACAAGCTCAATTTCTCGGGCAAGACCTATCATGTAGTGGGCTATCAGGTGCGGCGCGAAGACGAACGCGTCGATTTCGATCATGTGGCGCGGTTGGCGGATGAGCACAAGCCGAAGATGATCATCGCGGGCGGAAGCGCTTATCCGCGGCAGTGGGATTTCGGAAAATTTCGCGAGATCGCCGATTCGGTGGGCGCGATTCTGCTGGTGGACATGGCGCACTTTTCGGGACTGGTGGCGGCGGGCCTGCATCCGAATCCGTGCGAATTGGCCGATATCGTGACATCGACCACACACAAGACGCTGCGCGGCCCCAGATCAGGGCTGATCCTTGCGAAAGAGAAGTACGGCGCGGCCATCGATAAGAACCTTTTCCCCGGCATCCAGGGCGGTCCGCTGGTGCATGTGATCGCGGCCAAGGCGGTATGTTTTCTGGAAGCGCTGCAGCCCGAGTTCGCCGAGTATCAGGGGCGCGTGATCGCTAACGCGAAGGCCCTGGCGGCGGGGATGGAAAGCGAAGGCTTCCGGGTGGTTTCGGGAGGCACCGATACCCATCTGCTGCTGGTGGACGTTTTCTCGAAAGGCGTGCGGGGCAAGGAGGCGGAGAACGCTCTGGATCGCGCGCGGATTACCGTCAACAAGAACGCCATTCCGTTCGATGTGAACCCGCCGCTGAATCCGAGCGGTGTCCGGCTCGGAAGTCCGGCGGTGACGACCCGCGGTTTCGGGGAGGCTGAGATGCGCGAAGTGGCCGCCTGCATAGGGGCCGTGCTGAACGACATTACATCTGAAACGGCGATCGCCGCGGTGCGCGAGCGCGTGGAGGCGCTTACGTCGAGGTTTCCGCTTTACGCCTGGATTCGCAACGAGCCGCAATCCGAAATCCGGGCGGCGTAATGCCGTGAAGATCGCGGTCGACGTCCGGCGCGTCCGGGATTTCGGGGTCGGGACCTACATCCGGAATCTGCTCAACGCGCTCGCGCAAACGGGCGCACACAACGATTACGCGCTCATTTCGCGCGCCGAAGATAAGGCGCAATTTGCGGAGTTGCCGGACAATTTCCGCATCATTGTTTATAAACGCGACGATGCTTCCCGGCTGGATCATTTCATGATGCCCCGGCTGCTGCGCTCGCTGCACGTGGACCTGACGCATATCCCTTTTCACCGTGTGCCGCTGTTCATGCCGCGGCCCTATCTGGTGACTATCCACGATCTGGGCAGTCTGTTTTTCGACGACGCTTCTGGCGCACTGCACGAAGCCCGCAAGTACCGGCTGCTGCGCGGGCTGAAACGCGCCGAGCGCATTATCGCGGTATCGGCCGCGACCCAGCGTGATGTGGTTAACCTTGTGCCCGACGTGGAAGGGCGGGTGCGTCTGATTTATAACGCCCCGGATCCGCAGTTCATGGAACATCGGCTGTCCTCGGACGCCCGAGCCGCCGGACCCGACGCGGCCGCGCATGAACGCGCTCGCATTCTGGAGCGCTATCAGATCCGATATCCGTTTCTGCTTTATGCCGGGTCCATCCGCCCGCAGAAGAACATCCCGCGTCTGATCGAGGCTTTTGCGGTAGCGCGCTGCTCGCTGGAAAACCACGAGCGGTATAAAGACCTGCGGCTGATCATCATCGGCGACGAGATCTCACGCCATCCGGACGTGCGGCGCGCGGTGATTCACAGCCGCGTGGAAAACTGCGTGAGGTTTCTCGGATTCATCCCCTTCGACACGATGCGGATCTTCCACGAACTGGCGGCGGCGTTCGTATTCCCGTCGCTTTATGAAGGGTTCGGACTGGGGCCGCTGGAGGCGATGGCGTCGGGCACGCCCGTGATCGCGTCGGCGGTGAGTTCTCTGCCTGAGGTGGTGGGCGGAGCAGCAATGCTTGTGAACCCGGAAAATGTCTTCGACATCGCCCGTGGGATCACAGAGGTCCTGACAAATCCCGAGCTGCGGCGGGATTTGGTAGCGAAAGGACGGAAGCAGGCGGCCAGTTTTAGCTGGACCCGGACAGCGAAAGAGGTTCTCGATCTTTACGCGGAAGCGGGCGGCGAGAACGGAGTTTCGTAAAAATCCGGGGTTTTCAGAGGCGGCTAATTGTAATCCATTTGGCGTCCAATCCAGACAATTCGCGCTCGTACGATCTCAGTAATATCCCTGCTCCGGAGAGACCGCGCGTCCCATTGACGGGGGTCCGACACGGTGGCCTGGTTTGCGAGGTAAATGCATGTGCCCCCAAGCCTTATATATCGGGCACGAAGGCCGGAATGCTCCTGGACAATCCAGCACCCTCGTCCTCGCGGCTGGGCACAGGCAGCGGGATTGCGGTCGAGAAGAACGAAATCGCCGGCAGCCAGGGCTTCGGGCAGCAGTAAATCCGGCCCGATTTGCGCGACCACTGGGTTGACGAGAGGCTCGATAATTTTGCTCGAAAAGGGCATGGATCCGCGCCAGATGTCGAGATTACATTCCATTCCGGGGCCGATTCGATGGCGGACGATGGGGACAATGCTCACCTCAGGACGCGAGGTCGAAGAAACGCCCCAGAGCAATTCGGCAACGGTGACTCCCAGCGCGCTCATCAGACGATCGGCCGAACCGGGTGAAAGTGCTCGTATGTGATTTAAAACATTATGTATGTGCGGCTGGGAGAGCCCGCACATTCGTGCCAGACCGCGCTCGGTGACTTCCCCGCCGCGAACCCGCTGGAGGGCAGACGCAACCAGCCGGTCATAGAGTTCCTCGATACGCACAAACTGTCAAGGTCAGGTATATAGCTCGCAGAAATAGGTAGGTGCTAAAAAGCACTCTTCATTATCCCATGGATATTCCCGGAAGTAGTCCAACCGATTGAGCAGGCAATGCTTGAAGGATTTCTACTGTTTATATCAAAAACGATAGGTTGCCGAAAGCCTCAACTGGGTGTAATTATCAGTACATATTCGGATTGGATACCTGCGGTTGGGTATCCGCCGGGAGGAGCAACAAAACACTAATGAATTTCGAATGGGATCATTCGGAAGTTCTGGCGATGGCCAAAGAGAGTTGCACGCTCTGCCAGGGTACTGGATTGCGTTTTGGGAGAGGCGTGAACTCGGCGCCCTGCAGTTGCGTATTTCGGGCGATTTTCCGCGCATGCTACCGGAAATTCCGCTATCTGGCCCAACAGGAAAAGCACATTTCCCGCGTCCGCATGGAGCCGGTTGTGCGCGGCCGAGACCGCAGTTACTCGTGGGGAATGAAAGATGAGGAGTATATGGCCGATTTTCTCCTCGTCTCCCGCCGCAGCCTGGACGAAAAAGAGTATCAGCTTTTTAGATTTCACTTTCTGCTGGGCGCGGACTGGAAGCTTTGCTGCGCGCGCCTGAAGATGGATCGGGGCGATTTCTTTCACGAGGTATATCGCATCCAGCGCAAGCTGGGCCGCGTATACCGCGAGCTGAAACCTTATGCGCTCTTTCCGCTGGACGAATACTTCGGAGGATCGGTCCGGAAGGACCTTCCGAAGCGAAGCCCGACCGTGATCGAAATGCCGGTATTGCGGCGCCGCAAGAGATTGATGCCGCCGATCAAAAAAGTGGCCTGAACCTGATCGGGCCGCCTGAAGCAACCCGGAGCCGGATCCTGAACCGGTCTCCGGGTTTTTTTGTTTGCCCGGACGGAATAAGGGGCGCGTTTGACGGGATAATCGTTCCAGTGACGGTGCTCAAAGAGAAACACAAGCTGGCCACGCGGTGGT
>Ga0206898_10223_pt1 | contig 15519 bp, 16 predicted proteins | sample Alteio_BWOrgHeat_50_FD_153237 | JGI IMG/M metagenome (GOLD analysis project Ga0206898, IMG submission 153237) | Enriched cells from forest soil in Barre Woods Harvard Forest LTER site, Petersham, Massachusetts, United States -... | ecosystem: Environmental > Terrestrial > Soil > Temperate forest >...
ATGGCAGGCGAAGATGATATGGTTTTAGACAGCCACACCAGGGAAATGGCTGCAAATATCCCCGACTCGCGATTAATAATTTTTAAGAATGGCACGCACTACGCGCCCTACGACAATGCAGCTGAATTTAATGAAGTGGTTTTGACGTTTTTCAATGAATAGGATATCACCGTATGTTCAGATTTAAGCAATTCATTGTCGACCAAAGCGGCTGTGCCATGAAAATCAATACTGATGGTGTGTTGCTTGGCGCGATTGCTGAAGCGGATAGTCCGGGTAGTATACTGGATATCGGTACAGGAACAGGTGTAATTGCTTTAATGCTGGCCCAGCGATACAACGGGTCAAAAGTTGATGCGGTTGAAATTGATATTGAAGCCGCTAAAACAGCTGAAAGAAATTTTAAAGGGTCGCCGTTTGCCGATCGCCTCACGCTTTATGCCTCTGGATTTGAACGCTTTTTTGCGCAATATCCAGAAAAAAAATATGATCTTATCGTCTCAAATCCACCGTTTTATGTTGACTCATTAAAATCACCCGGTGCTAAAAAAGCATTGGCTAAGCATACAGATGTTGATTTTTTTGAGAAGCTAATTAAAGGCGTTTCAGGCCATTTATCACCAAACGGATGCTGCTGGCTGATACTGCCCGTGACGTTAATGGATATGATTATCGCTTTGGCTGAAAATCGCAATATCTATCCGCAAAGGATTATTAACGTTCATTCTTACCCTCATTCTGAAGCGCACCGTGTTATATTATGTTTGGGCTTTGATAAAGTTTCAGCTCAAATAAGTAATTTGACCATTTATAAGGCGATAAGCGTTTATTCGGATGAATATAAAAAATTATTGCAGCCTTATTTTTTAGCGTTTTAATATGAAAGTTGTGTCCGTTTTTTTCTCAATTGTGTTGATATTTCCAATTTTGTATTTTTTATTACATATTCTTCAACTTTATGATAGTAAAGGCTCTTTAAGAACTTTTGGGGTTAGCGATAACCTAATAGCCTCCCTTGCATTACCCAATTTTATTTTGTTGGCAGTATATTTTACTGCCTCGTTGTTCTCGATTTTTTTAAATGTTAGAAAAAGGTATTTGGTAAATACTATATTCTTGAGTGTTATGATAATATCTTATATAATCATCACAATATCGGGATTAGCATGATCAAAGAAAAAACACATTTACTACGCCTTACGGACAGGATAGATCTTAAGAATCACGAAAACAGATTTAAGTAGCTCATGTAAATAATATAAATTACTTATCACCTTCGTTATCACTTTTAATATGAAAATCTTATCGATCATTTTAAACTCATTGCTTTTAATTCCTGTAGCAGTCTGTTCAATAGCTATTTTTCAACTGTTCTTTCAATTCGATTCATCGCTTATTCCACAAGACGCTCTTTTTTCGGTTATAAAACCTACTGTTGTTTATGGACTTAGCTACCTTTTGTTTTTTATTTTATCTGTGCTTTTAAATATTAAAGGGAAATTTATAATAAACATTGTGCTATCGGCTGTTTTAATACTAGTATACTTTTTTACTATTAATTTAATTAGAAGTACATGGTTAGGATAGGTCTTCTTTCCGATACCCACAGCTACCTCGACGATGCAGTTTTTAAACATTTTGAAAACTGCGATGAGATTTGGCATGCCGGTGATTTCGGTAATATTGAAGTTGCTGATAAGCTGGCTGCCTTTAAACCATTAAGGGGTGTGTACGGCAATATCGATGGAGCAGACGTCAGACTGGTTTACCCCGAAAACTTAAGATTTAAATGCGAAAGTGTGGACGTATGGATGACGCATATCGGCGGTTATCCAGGAAAATACAGTCCGCAAGTAATGGGTGAAATTTACACTAAGCCTCCGGGCTTATTTATTTGCGGGCATTCACATATTTTGAAGGTGATTTATGATAAAAAGATTAATTGTTTGCATATAAACCCCGGTGCAGCCGGAAAACAGGGCTGGCAAAAAGTACGAACTTTAGTTAGATTTTGCATTTCTGAGGAAAAAATACATACCTTAGACCTTATTGAGTTGCAAAAATAACACGTACTAAATACACTAAGTCCATGAAAATTGCTAAAACTTTAGGTCAGTTTATTATCGAGAAACAGGCTGATTTTCCGTATGCCAAAGGTGAGCTATCACGACTGTTGCGTGACATCGGTATAGCCGCTAAAATTGTAAACCGCGAGGTCAACAAAGCCGGGCTGGCCGATATTTTGGGTGAAGCAGGAACCACCAATGTACAAGGCGAAGGTCAAAAAAAACTGGACGTTTATGCCAATGAGCAATTTATCTCAGCCTTAAAACATGGCGGCGAATGTTGCATCGTGGCGTCAGAAGAGAACGATGAATATATCCCGATTGACTCAGAAATATCAAAAGATGCAAAATACATTGTTGCCATGGACCCGCTGGACGGTTCGTCGAACATTGATGTGAATGTAGCCGTGGGTACAATTTTTTCAATTTATCGTCGTAAATCCACGGCCGGCAAGGCAACTATTGACGATGTTTTGCAATGCGGTACTGAACAGGTGGCTGCAGGCTATGTGATCTATGGATCGTCGACCATGCTGGTTTATACCACGGGCAAAGGTGTTAACGGATTTACTTTGGATCCTTCCATAGGGGAATTTTGCCTTTCACACCCGGATATGAAGATCCCTAAAGACGGATCGATCTATTCAATAAACGAAGGTTACTATACCCATTTCCCCGACGGTGTAAAAAAATATATTAAGTATTGCCAGGTAGAAGATGTGAAAACCAACCGGCCCTACACATCGAGGTACATTGGCTCAATGGTGGCCGATGTACACCGGAACCTAATAAAAGGTGGCATATTTATTTACCCTATAACCGCCGGCGCACCCAACGGCAAACTGCGGCTGGTTTACGAATGTAACCCCATGGCTTTTATTATCGAGCAGGCAGGGGGTAAGGCAAGCAATGGCTATCAGCGCATTCTGGACCTTCCCGTAAACGAATTGCACCAGCGTTCAGCTATCTTTATAGGCTCTGAAAATATGGTTAAAAAGGCCGAAGAAATGATGTCGTTCTTTTCGCCTCAGGTGCGGAAAAAGAATTTTGAAGGAGTGGTGGAGCTACAGTGAATTGGTTGATTAAGTTGATTGTGTGAGTAGTTGATTAGGTTAATATTTTAACTATTCACCTAATTAACTCAATATAACCTAATCAACCAATTTCGCCGCTTCCATCTCAAAAACCGAATCAATCAGCAGGTTTTTTTGTTTGCCTGCTGCAACCGCAAGTTCATCACACCTTTCGTTTTCCGGATGACCGGCGTGGCCGCGAACCCAAACAAATTTGATGTTATGTATTTTGCTGATAGTTAAATACCGCAGCCAAAGGTCCTTGTTTTTTTTACCTGCAAATCCTTTTTGCAGCCAGCCATTTACCCATCTTTTTTCAATGGCATCAATAACATATTTTGAATCGGAATAAATAGTGACATTTTGGTTCGGGCTCTTTAGTGCTTCCAGTCCTTTGATCACGGCAAGCAGTTCCATGCGGTTATTGGTTGTCTTGCGGAAGCCCTCAGAAAGTTCTTTATAATGCTTACCGGACCGCAGTATCACGCCATAACCTCCCGGTCCCGGGTTTCCGCTCGATGCACCGTCTGTAAATATTTCTATCATACTGATAATTAGTAGCATTGCAATAATCCGTGAGATGCCTGCATGCTAAAATTAGAAAGGCGAAAGATAAGGCTTTATAGCCTTTACCCTTCGCCTTTAAACGCTTTTTTTTTTAAATATCTTTAGTTGGTGCCTACCTTTTTTTGTTTTAATTTTTTATTAAATACCAATCCGGTGAATTTATTTTTGTGCACATCCCGGCTTATTGCCCGTGATTGCCCCAATGAAAAAGTCTGGATGCTTGAATTCAAACTTTGTATAATTGGTTTAGGCACAGCGTAAGTCCCTACATTTATGAAACTCAAAATATCTGCCAGCAAACCTTCCGTTGGATCCCCAAAATCTTTTGATAAGTCATCCAAATCGTGAAAACCGGGATATGTTGTGCTGCCAGGCGCAAAACCTGCATAATAACCACCCTGATTTGCAGAGTTTAGTGTTGAAAACTCGGGCGTAAACATTTCATATTTATTAATATTTATGTTAAAAAAGCCAACCGGTTTCCCGTAGCTTGTATCGCCAACAATTTGAACATTCATTTCAGGCCGTAAGTTATTTACAGTTAATTCGCTTGCCGACGCGGTTTGGCCGGTTACGATAAAGAACACCCTGTTTACATTTAATGAACCTGCTTTTTTAAAATTTACCGCATTTCCTGCAACTGAATAATCAAATTGGTAATTATAGTCCTGGCCGCTTACCGGGTCTTTGCGCCATTGCTTTCCAAGTAATGGATCTTTTCCTTGTACCAAATTGCTGTTGTAATAAGTGTTGTACATTAACGTACCGTTCTTTGAAGCGGGTACGATCAGGTTGTCAAGGTATTCAGCCGTCGAAACGTAACCGCCTCCGTTATAACGCAGGTCGACAACGAGATCACTTACATTTTGAGATGTAAAATTGGAAAAAGCTGCATTTAATACAGGGTCGGCAACAGCATCAGAAGTGAAACTATTAAACACTATATAGCCGATTTTGTGTCCATCGGAGGCTGTAAGAACTGTATCTTTTAATACAGGATTGACATTATAACTTGCTGTTGTTAAGCTTACTGTTTTTGAGGCACCACTGAGTGTTGTCACCGTCATTGTTATAGTGCCACTGTTATATATAGCATTACTTACAGCTTTGAGATTAGTGCCACTACCGAATCCGGCCCCATCATAGTTTATACTGGTAACACCTTGTATAGCCGTGATCCGGCATCCACGGGTTAACCCCGCAAGCCCGGCTGGCGAACCTGGATATACGTATTCAATACGCAGATCATTTATGTACTTATAATATTGTACATCAATACCAAAATCGCCTTTCACACCATTCAGCTCTGCCGATACCGTCCCATCATCAATAAATGAATATTTAGCTGAACCGGGCTGCGGGGCATAATATTCATAAGGTAAATTTGTTGCGGGGTTAATCGCATACTGCGATAGTTTGTCAAGTTCGGCGGTTAAAGCTGTTAAATCATCCGCATTTGTAAATGACCTTGGCTTAAAAGTCGCAGAATCGGGCAATTGATCAAACCATAAATAATCTTCTTTAGCATATAAATAGATCGAATCCCTTATAAGATCCAAGGTTGAGGGCTTGGAAGCCGTTTTGGAGTTATCAACAGGCGTTACATTGGGGTTCTTTTTGCAAGCTGATATCAATCCTGTCAAAACGATTAGAGTGACGTAAAATATTTTTTTCATATTAATTAATACTATTCATGGTAGTTTAAAACGTAAACAAAGCGGGTTTGTTATGATTGATGTTTTTATAAAAATTCTTGAACGTTTATACAATCAATTCCGCAAACTTCGGCACAAAGCCGGTCAGCCTCTGAATTTTCAATCATCAATATATCCCTCCTTCGCAGATCATGGTCTTTTATCAATAAATTTATAACATCTGGTTCGGGCTTTGGAAACGTTTCGTCAGCGAAATAAGCTATCAAATATGGTTCAAGTCCATGCCATTCTGTTTGTTTAATTTTATTCAGCTGCTGCGCCGGATTCCCATTCGTTACTATAAACACTTTTTTTCTATCAACGACGATTTCCTGTAATAAATTGAGGATGTCCTTATAGACTAATAATTTTAAAGGAAGTTTAACTGTATCCAAAAGATTATTAAAGTTATTACGAAACTTCTCATCAATATGTAACACCTCTTTTAAATTTTCAAAAACAAACTCCTTTCCTTTGGTTGTATACGTATTTATCATCAGGTTAGTTGTTTCTTTAGCATCAATAAGTTCCGTATACTCCAATAAGCTGGCAAAAAGGTAATAAACCTGGTACAAATAATCTTTTTCCGGATAAATCACATCATCCAGCTCAAAAATAAATGCAGTTTTATTTTTATCGATATCAGCGTATTTCATGGTTAGTTATTCATAGTAAATGTTGCTGCAATATATTATTGCAGACGATTGGTAGCCGGTGCAATTTATTTTTTTTTGTTGAATGTAAACACCTATTTTTGAGATAAACGTCCAGAATTTGCCACCAAAAATAGTTTTAACCGATGAACAATGAATTATCGCCCGTGAACCAGGTAAGCCCTGTTGCAAAAAAACTATTGATTAAACCAGGCAAGCGCTGGTTGTTTTATAAAGCTCCTGAGAATTACCTTGCAACATTGGAGCCATTGCCCGAAGGCGCAAAAGCTGAATTCTCTCCAAATGGAAACTTTGATGGTATACAATTATTTGTAATTGACAGCGCCGATATGGCAGTAAGCTTAAAGATAATCGCCCCTTTGTTAAAACCTGATTCTGTTTTTTGGATCGCCTATCCTAAAAAGAGTTCTGGGATTAAGTCAGATTTGGAAATGACAGGGAATTGGAACGAGGCTATAAAATACGGTTTAACAACAGTTGCAGCAGCTTCGATTGATGAAACCTGGACTGCCATTCGACTGAAGCCCGCAGGCACATCAAAGGTATCAGAGTTTTGTAATGAGGAAATAAAAAAAAATGAACACGCCGCATTTATTGACCTTGATAAACGCGTGATCACCCTGCCGCCCGATATGAAAGAAATATTAGGGCAATGGCCAAATGCAATAGCGTTTTACCAGGGGTTATCTTTCACAAATAAAAAAGAATACGTGGTTTGGATCCTCTCGGCCAAGCAAGAAAAGACAAGGGCCGAACGGTTGGTTAAATTGACTGAAAAGCTTTTGGCATCGAAGAAGAACCCATCAGAAAAGTAGGTTTTTAGCTGATGTAACTGATACTATGCGTAAAATAAAAGCTTGTTAGGGATATGACAGTGGACTTGCTTTAAAACGCGCGTGGGTAGAAAAGATTGAGGATAATCTGAACCAGAATTTAAAAGTTTTCACACAAATTTTGATCCCTGCACAATCCCTCTGTCCAGAATCTTCTTGTCAATATAATATTGAATTTCTGATTTTTTGAGGCCCCAGTTTGGTGCTATCAGCAATTCCATATCACTAAGACCAAACAGGCGCTGGATCACTACGTCAGGACGCACAAGCGGCAGCAGTTCGCATAAGAAGTTGGCGTACTCGTCCAGCTCAAAAACTTTAAAAGGCTGGCGCTTATATTTCACACCCATAACAGAACCTTCTACGATATGCAGGTGATGAAACTTTACAAATTTTATCTGTGGAAAGCGGTTGATCTCATCTGCATAACGCAGCATCATATCATGTGTTTCCCAGGGGAAACCGAAAATGGTGTGCACACAAATATCCAGCTTGCTGTTTTCTACAAGCTTTAAAGCCTTTATCAAATCGTCATGACTACAACCACGATTGATCTGCGCCAGGGTATCGTTATAAATAGATTCCATCCCCATTTCCAAGTCGACGTCGAAACGGTCGGTATAGCTTTCCAGCAGGGCTATTTTTTCAGCGTCTATACAATCAGGGCGTGTACCTATTGAAAGGCCCACAATATCTTCGGTATGATAGCTCAAAGCTTCGTCATACAGCATTTTAAGGTAATGCGCCGGGGCGTAAGTATTGGTGTTGGGTTGAAAGTAGATGATGAACTTATCGGCCTTATTGCCCTTACGGGCACGCTCAACACCCTGGATCACCTGCTCGCGCACCGAAGGGTTATTGCGCGATACCGACGGTGTAAAGGAATCGACATTGCAATACGTACAGCCGCCATAGCCCTTTGAGCCGTCGCGGTTAGGGCAGGTAAAGCCACCATCAACAATTACCTTGAACACGCGCTGCCCGTTGTATTTTTCGCGCAGCCATGCCCCATAATTGTTATATCCTTTGTATCCGGGCTGATGTTCTGTTGCTGTAATCATATTTTTTTGATGATTTCACCGATTGGCGCAAAGGTACGGATTTATGCCCGGAATGTCCTCGCACATGTTTTTATCATTGAATTATTGGGAAACGTCATGCCGAATTTATTTCGGCAACCCACAGGACATTCCCGCTTGCTTGGTTCAAAACATGCAGGTAGCAGATTTTGCTCTCGCATACCTCTCTGGTGGGTTGCCGAAATAAATTCGTCATGCCGTTAGCTTCCAAATCGGTGTAATCAATTCCAATCGGTGAAATCACTTTAAATAGTTCTTATATTTGTAATGGGGAGTATGAAGGCCTAAACCCTGCCCGGTTTTTATGAAAAAAGTGTTTTTTTATTTCATCCTTTTGTTACCTGTATCAGTGTTTGCCCAAGCCACCGATATGTACTTCGATAAAGCTGTTGAACTTTATGGCAATAAGGATTATAATGGCGCTTTGGACTACTTTTCAAAAGAAATAGCGTTAAACCCCAACAATATTGAAGCTTATAATTACCGGGGCATTATAAAAAGTCAGCTTGGTGATTCCCGGGGTGCAATAAGCGATTTTTCAAAAGAAATAGCTATGAACCCGCAGGCTTATATGGCATATTCAAATCGCGGGAATGAAAAAAATATACTGCAAGATTATAAAGGGGCCATTGAAGATTGCGACCGGGCTATAGGGTTAAACCCAAAATGCGACCTTGCCTATAACAACAGGGGAAATTCCAAGAACCATCTTAACGAATTTAAAGAAGCCATTGCTGATTTTGACAGGGCAATTGAAATAAACCCTAAACTTGAAATTGCTTATAATAATAGGGGAAATTCAAAAAATGGGCTTGGAGATTATAAAGGGGCAATTGCTGATTTTAACAAAGCTATTGAATTAAACCCGCAATTTGCAGAAGCTTATTTAAACATCGGGCTTTCGAAAATTGCCCTTAATGATAATAACGGTGCACTTGACGAGTTTAATAAAGTAATTGAATTGAACCCGAAGGCAGAGGCAGCATTTACGTTAAGGGGAATAATAAAAAGTGATCAGAATGACTATACCGGCGCTTTGGCCGATTTCGATCAGGCAATACTCTTGAACCCCAGATATGCGCAGGCGTATGCGGGTAGAGGGGCTTTAAAAGCTAAGATGAATAATTATGGCGATGCCAATGATGACCTTACTAAGGCAATTATTTTAAACCCTCAATACGCCGAAGCTTATTATAACAGGGCTGAAACAAAACTTAAGCTTCACGATAACGATGGGGCCACCGAAGATTTGACAAAAGCAATTGCTGCCGACCCTAAAAGTTCAATGGCCTACCATGACAGAGGTTGCATTAAACTGGCCTCCAATGATTTTGCGGGTGCTATGGCTGATTTTACGAAGGCGATTGAAATAAATGCCGATAATAAAACGCCCCGGAATAATGCGAATTCTGCCAAGTCGTATTATATGCGTGGCCTTTCCAGGTTGGCGTTGAATAACCTGGCAGGCGCTACCGCCGATATGACGAAGACCATTGAGTTAGATCCCAAAAGCGGCGATGCGTATAATATAAGGGGCAAGTTATATTTTATGCAGAAAAAAACAGATGCTGCCAGGGCCGACTGGACAAAAGCCGCAGGTCTGGGGAATCAAAATGCAATTAGTGAACTTCAATTATTAAAACCAAAAAAAACAACGCACCCGGCCGGGTGGGTGGAGTGGCAATAGACGCAGTGATTTTGTCATCATCGCCCCCTTTGTTTGGCTTTATTTCCCATTGTTGCCCCGACCAGGTTAATTAACTTTACTTTTAATAATCAATCAGAAAAATAGCTATGGCAACGATAAACAGTGCAACATCCGGCAATACCAGCCAAAAGATCACTCCTTTTTTATGGTTCGATGGCAAGGTGGAAGAGGCCGTAAACTTTTATACATCCGTTTTTGAAGATTCAGAAATTGTTAGTTTGAACCGGCTGCCTGCAGAGACGCCGGGAAGTAACGGCAAGATAATGATGTCAACAATTCGGCTTAACGGCCTTGAATTCATACTGCTTGATGGCGGCCCAATGTTTAAGTTTACAGAAGCTGTTTCTTTTTTTGTGCATTGTGAAACACAGGAAGAAGTGGACCGCCTATGGTACAGCCTGACAACTGATGGCGGTGAAGAAAGCCAATGCGGCTGGCTAAAAGATAAGTATGGCTTATCATGGCAAATTATCCCAAATGCGTTAGGGCAACTTATGGGCGACCCTAATCGTGTAAAAGCAGGCAATGTAGTTAAGGCGATGCTGCAGATGAAAAAGATAGATATTGCCGGGTTGAAAGCTGCTTATGATCAGGCATAGGTTGCCGTTTGTAGTTACTAGCAGCAATTTAATCAATCTTTTACTGATTTGCTACCTTTCGGATATTACCGCTGGCCAAAATAAAAGTAATAGACGCTAACAAATTAACGATACCAAACCAGTCGCCATACTTTGCATAAAAAGTATTTATTCTTTTAATTGGGACATATCCAATTAAAGTGGCTTGTTGTTTGTCAGCTGAGCTTGCTTCATAGCTCGCCTTTCCATAGTAATCGCTTATGGTTAGGCGCCCCAAGCGAGCGGCACGTACTTCCGAAAAGCCATTTTCCACACCACGAAGTATAGCCATTCGTGAGTGCAGCCAATCGTCAACAATAAAATCCCATGCAGGAACACAAACGATTGTCGCCTTATTTACACCATACTGTTTGATGTAATCCTGGAAATCGAGATCCTTACATATAGAAATACCGGTTTGCAGGCCATTAAATTTAAACAGACCAGGTTTATCGCCGGGAGTAAATTCATTTTCAAAGCCAACAACCATGTGAACCTTATTGTAATCTGTTGAAACATTACCTTCAACATCAATTACCAATGCTGAATTGCGTTCAATAGTAGTCCTGAAATTAGTGTAGCCAACAGCAATATAAACATGGTATTGCTTTGCTACGCTGGCTAAAATGCCGATTATGGTATCAGCTGAAGGCTTGTTGATGTTGATCGCCCGTTCAGGCAGCACAACTAATTTGGCCCCTTGAGAAGCAAGCAACGCTACCTGCGACGCGTAAGCGGCGACGTGCATTTTTTCTTTTTCATAGTCGGGATGCTGGGATATGGTATGCGAATCCTCGTTTAAAACTACTATCCCTGCTTTGACTGTAGGTTTTTCATTATCTCCATTGCTGAGCCTGACGACACCAAATAGCAGCACCAAGCCAACGATCAACCCTAACACAACTGTTATATAGCGGAATTTAGTTTTTTCATCGCGGTAATGCCAGGCTAAGGCTATTGCCGAGGGTATAAAAGTGACCATAAAAGTGATGCCTAAAATACCGGTTACAGAGGCGATCTGAATTATGGGCAAGAAGTTCATCTGCGAGTAAGCCAGGCTTGCAGCTGTGCCGTCACGTGAGAATTTTATCACAAAGTATTCATACGTTGTAAAAAATGCAGGGAAGGCAAAAATGGTGTACCAGCTGTTTCTCCTTATTATCACATAGCGCGTAAGCAATATAATAAGGGCGAAGATCAACGGAAGCAGCAGGGTAAGAATTATAGCCGGGACCAAAGTTGCTACTCTTTCCAGATAAGAGAACCAGCTTAATCGCCCGATAAGATATACAGCAAACGATATGATAAAAGCATTTTTTGCAGAAGATCTTAATGACAATAGCAATACGGGAACCGGAGCAACCCACACCAGGTACCAGAAATCGCCATTTAAACCGGTGCTAACAAACCATAATGCTCCGGAAAGAAGTACTCCGGCGATGATCATCCATAAGGCAGGGGTGTTTATATTTTTATTGTCAGTCATGTTTTACGATGGAATATATTCTCAAAGTTAACTGCATGTTTGATAGCGGGTGTTGACATTTGTCAATAAATCGAAATCACATTTGAGCTTGCACCATCGTCAAAAAAATATTTCAAAAAAAAACATAGCAAAACATTGTACATTGTATTACTATGTATTATATTTGTCGTATGAATACCGAATTCGTGCAAAACTGGTTCTCGCAGGTTAAAAAAGGAACGTTATCCTATATTATCCTCAATATCCTTGACGGCAAGGAGTATTATGGCTATGAACTGGTTCAGGAGATAAAAACCCATACCACGCTTGAAGTAGCAGAGGGTACGCTATACCCATTACTAAACAGGCTGAAAACAGAGGGCATAGTGGAGTCGAAATGGGTTGAGCAGGATTCGGGCATTCCGCGCAAGTATTATACATTAAGTAAGGACGGCAAGGCAACTTTAGATGAGATGAAGAAAATATGGTCGGCCCTGGAAACAGCAATTAATAAAATTCAAAAATGAAAAGAATAATATTTACCAACCCCACGGCCCAAAAGATCTACGACGATTACTTTAACCGGGTTAAACGGTGTGTCAGCATACTATCTGCGAATGACCAGCTTGAAATGATGATGGAGTTTAATAGCCATATTTATGAAGCAACAAGCGCCGCTACGCCTTCAAATGAAGTAGATGTGCTCGTAAATACCCTCGAAAAGCTTGGCGCGCCGGAAGAGGTTTTACAGCCGGTTATTGCTCATAAAAAAGTGAAGCAGGCCACAAGGTCTTTCAATCCCAAACATATTATCCAGGCGCTATATCTTAATATCTCAAATGGGGCGGGGTATTTTGTATTCGCGGTAGTTTATATGCTGATAATTGCGTTAGGGATCCTGATCGTACTCAAATTAATTTCACCAGCACACACCGGCCTTTTTATACAGGATGACCGTTTTATCGCATTTGGCTATAGAACTGATCTGCCTTCAAATGTTACCGAGCTGCTTGGTAATTGGTTTATCGCGACCGTTATAATGCTGATGGGCGCCTTTTACTTTTTAAATACACTGCTGTTTCGCTTGCTAAAAGGGAAATAGCGTTTTATTGGTCTATATACATAGTTATACTAGGTATAAAATTGTAAGCGCCTCACCGCAACCCCTCTCCAAAGGAGAGAGGCTAAAACAGCATAAATAGGCGCATCGGTTAGAAATTTTATTAAAATATATTAAATCAAAATCATCATGAAACTCAATTTAACCAAACCACATCCTTCATTGTCGCCAGCTAAGACAATTGTTTTCACTCTGGCCTGCATTCTTATTTTTATACTTGTTGCAGTTATCTGCAGCCTGTTAACCTTTTGGATCCCTTCTAATGTTGTTAAGGTCGTGATCAGGGAGCTATTGCTCAGGGTACCACTTACTATCTGGTCGCTCCATTATTTTGCAGGCAAAGTGATTAGGGTATATAACCCGGCCGCTATTTATGGTAAGTTAACCATACTAAAAACGTTAAAATGGATAGTTATCAGCTTTATTTTACCTGTACTTGTGTGGCTGTTTTATTATTTGTTTCATTTCGCTGTCCCTTTTGTCCATAGCATGTCGCTCAGTACGGCGGACGAACTAACTATTTTAATAAAATGGGTGTCAATCTCTATAGCTGCGGGCTTAACCGAAGAAGTGTTATTCAGAGGACATCTTTTTATGATCATCAACAGCAGTTACTCAAAGACCCGGGCGATACTCATCACCTCGTTAATATTTGGCCTGGTACACATTGCAATGCTCAGTTCATTTGGTATTACCGATATAGTGATTGTAGTAATTGGCGGTATAATTTCCGGTATTATGTTTTCCTGTATTTATCAATACACCAAAGTGATCTGGTATGCGGCCATAGTGCATAGCGTATGGGATATTTTCTTTATCGGTAAAATAACTGCCCTCGCATCGTCGGGCGCTGAAGCAAGCAAGATCCTTATCGCCTTTAAGCTGACCACAAAAAGTCTGCTATTTACCGGTGGTAACTTTGGGATAGAGGCATCGTTGCCTTGTTTAACTATTTATTTACTGGTTACATTAGTATTATTAGGTTGTTTTGCCTACCGGGGCAGGTTCAATAATCTTAACTTTAATAGAGCTTGAAAGCAATGCCTTAATATTATGCAAGCATAGCTTTTGCACGATTTATTTAGTTAATTTTGCGTACCAATTTTACCGTAATGGAAAGCATTGCTCCATATCATTCAAAATACAAGATCCGTTTTGTAACCGCTGCCTCGCTTTTCGACGGGCATGATGCCACCATTAATATTATGCGGCGCATTTTGCAGTCGTCGGGGGCGGAGGTGATCCACCTGGGACATAACCGATCCGTGGAAGAAGTGGTGAATTGTGCTATACAAGAAGACGTACAGGGCATAGCGTTAACATCATACCAGGGCGGGCATGTGGAGTATTTTAAATACATGTACGATCTGCTGAAGGAACGCGGCGCCGGTCACATCAAAATATTTGGCGGCGGCGGCGGTGTGTTTTTGCCTCATGAAATACAGGAATTGCAGGATTATGGGATCAGCCGGATCTACTCGCCGGATGATGGTCGTACCATGGGCTTACAGGGTATGATCAACGATATGCTGCGGCAATGCGACTTCCAGGATAAAATTAAACTAAACGGCGAGCTTAAACACCTTCCCGAAAAAGACATAAAATCAATTGCGACGGCAATAAGTGTTGTAGAGAATTACCCGAAAGAAGCTGATCACTTCTTATCAGAAGTTCATAAGCTCATCAATACTAATCATACACCGGTAGTTGGCATAACCGGAACAGGCGGTTCGGGAAAGTCGTCGCTGGTTGATGAGATAGTGCGCAGGTTTTTAATGGCGACTGATAAAACACTGGCCATTATTTCAGTCGACCCTTCCAAACGTAAAACCGGCGGCGCACTGTTGGGTGATCGTATAAGGATGAACGCGATCAATAGTCCGCGGGTATATATGCGCTCGTTAGCCACGCGGCAAGCGAACCTGGCCCTATCCAAACACGTGCAGGAAAGCATAGATATCTGCAAAGCGGCGGGCTACGAGCTGGTTATTGTAGAAACATCAGGCATCGGGCAATCTGATACGATGATTACTGACTATTGTGACCTGTCGCTTTATGTAATGACACCAGAGTTCGGCGCTGCCACCCAACTGGAAAAGATCGACATGCTTGATTTCGCCGACATTGTCGCCCTTAACAAATTTGATAAACGGGGCGCGTTGGATGCTATCCGCGATGTGCGCAAGCAATACAAACGGAACCACCAACTATTTACTGCGAAAGACGAGGAGATCCCGGTTTATGGCACCATGGCTTCGCAGTTTAATGATCCGGGAATGAATACCCTTTTTACCGAGCTAATGAAATTGATCAAAGCAAAAACGGGCGTTGATTTTGTTGAGGGTAAAGGCGAAGGGTTAAAGGTGAAAGGAGGGGAATCGGAAAAAATTTACATCATCCCGCCTGATAGGGTGCGTTATTTGGCCGAGATTGTTGAAAGCAGCCATGCATATAAGCAATGGGTAAATGAGCAGTGTAAAATTGCGCAGCAATTATACCAGTTGCAGGGAACTGTTGAATTGTTGAAAGGGGTTGAGACGGAAAATATTGTGTCTCTACAGGAGGTTCAAAATCACCTGGAGAGCCATTTACATCCAGAATGCAAGCGCCTACTTAAACAATG
>Ga0206898_10230_pt1 | contig 15495 bp, 6 predicted proteins | sample Alteio_BWOrgHeat_50_FD_153237 | JGI IMG/M metagenome (GOLD analysis project Ga0206898, IMG submission 153237) | Enriched cells from forest soil in Barre Woods Harvard Forest LTER site, Petersham, Massachusetts, United States -... | ecosystem: Environmental > Terrestrial > Soil > Temperate forest >...
CTTTTCGCAGGATAAGAATTTTTACATATTCATCTGTTTCGGTCAATCAAATATGGAAGGGAATGCCAGGATCCAGCCCCAGGACACAGTGGGAATTGATAGCAGGTTTCAAATGTTAGAGGCGGTCGATTGCTCCGACAGAGGCAGGATAAGGGATACCTGGTATACCGCTATACCGCCATTGGCGCGATGCAAGACTGGATTAACCCCGGCGGATTATTTTGGCAGAACGCTGGTCGCCAATCTTCCGGAAAAGATAAAGATCGGCATCATAAACGTTTCTGTTGCCGGCGCCAAAATTGAGGTTTTTGAAAAAGACGGCTATCAGACATACCTCGAAACAGCCCCTGTTTGGATGAAAAACATAGCTGCTGAATATGGGGGAAATCCATACGGAAGATTAGTAGAACTGGCTAAGCTTGCGCAGAAATCGGGCGTAATTAAAGGTGTGCTGCTGCACCAGGGAGAATCCAATCCCAATGATACGTTATGGACAAAAAAAGTAAAAGGCATCTATGATAATTTGATGAAGGACTTAAATCTTAAGCGCAAAAAAGTCCCTTTACTAGCGGGTGAGGTGGTGAATGCTGATCAGAACGGTCTTTGCGCTAACATGAACAAAATTATTGCGACGCTCCCCCAAATGCTTCCTAACTCATTTATTATATCCTCAGCAGGCTGCCCTTGCTCCTGCGACCGCCTGCACTTTACAGCCGAAGGCTGCAGGACGCTGGGACGCCGATACGGCGAGAAGATGCTTTTATTGTTGGGTTATAAGATTAAAAACGCAGATATAATTACTGAGGCAGATAACTAAATGCTAATTAAACGAACCATTAAAATACCATGGATTCTTCAACCGACTTAAAAAAAACAAATCAGGCCGCATCGCTCGTGGTGATTGCGCTTATCATACTATCATTTGTGCAATGCACGCCAAAACATCAGATCACATCTTCGTCAATTGCCGAAGCCAATCCTGATAAAGGCTTAAAAGATTATTATAAGAACTACTTCCCGATCGGTGTTGCAGTCAGTATGGCTTCTTTGCACGGCGCTGATTCCGCGTTGATCGTAAGGGAATTTAACAGTGTAACGCCGGAAAATGACATGAAGATGGGGCCAATACACCCGTCGGAGGCTGTTTATAATTGGAAAAACGCAGATAATATTGTTGATTTTGCGGTGAGTCACCACATTAAGATCCGCGGTCACAACTTATGCTGGCATAACCAGGAAGCTGCATGGATGTTTAAGGGACCTAACGGCGAGCCGGTTACCAAAGAACTACTGCTGCGACGTTTAAAGGACCACATTTTCGCGGTAGCCGGAAGATACAGACGCAAAATTTATGCCTGGGACGTGGTTAACGAAGCTGTTGATGATAGTGACGATACCACGCAGATCTATCGCAAAAGCAACTGGTATAAGATCTGCAATGGGCCTGATTTTATAGAAGCGGCCTTTAGGTATGCGCATGAAGCCGATCCAAACGCTAAATTATACTACAATGATTATAACAGTGAACACCCTATAAAACGGGAGAAGATTTACAAATTGTTAAAGAAGCTTATTGAAGACCATGTACCAATTGATGGCGTAGGCATGCAGGCTCATTGGAAACTGAATGACCCCTCGCCCGATGAATTACGTAAGGCGCTTGATGAGGTAACCTCATTAGGTTTGAAAGTGCAATTTACAGAGCTGGATATTACCGTACGCTTACCACGGCCAAAAACTGCAGCCGGAACCGCTGGGGCAACGCTTGCACCTGACTCGGGATATACACCGGAATTGGAAGCAAAACAAGTTGCTCAATACAAAATGGCATTCGATATCTTCAGACAGTACAAGAAGTCTATAACAAGTGTCACATTCTGGAATGTATCTGACAGGTCGAGCTGGCTGGATTGGAGAGGCGGAGGACTAGCGGGTGGTGCAGCAGCCAATGCGAATACTCCCCGTGTGATAAGAAAAGCCTACCCATTATTGTTTGATGAAAACAGGCAACGTAAAAAGGCCTACTGGTCTGTAGTGAATTTTTAACGGCTCCCAACTAAAGTATATGACAAGGTTAATTAATATAAAGGTGAATTTTTTTGCTGTGACATTATTGATATTGTCATCGGCACACGCGCAACAGCAATATCATGCAGGTAAAACGGCAAGTGTACCTTATGACAATGGCCGATATAAATTATGGTATAACAAATCTGCCAAAACCTGGACTGAAGCCTTACCGCTCGGAAACGGCTTTATAGGAGGTATGGTGTTTGGCAACGTGCAAAACGAACGGATCCAGCTCAATGAATCAACCATTTGGGGCGGCGGGCCTAACAGTACAATTGATTCAGGTGCGAGGCCGTACGTTTACCAGGTAAGGGCCTTGCTGGCTGAAAAAAAGTACCTGGAGGCGCAAGAACTGGCGAATAGCAAACTTGGGCCGAAATACAACAGTGGGATGCCGTACCAACTTGCCGGTAACTTGTATATCAACTTTCCCGGAACAGGCAATGTTAGCAACTACTACCGCGACCTCGACATTGCAAACGCCACTGCTTCCGTAAAGTACACTTTGAACGGTGTTAACTATAAGCGACAATTTTTCACCTCCTTCGCCGGGAACGTACTCATGATCAGGCTGTCGGCAGATAAGCCAGGGATGATCAGTTGTAAATTGAAACTTCAAACCCCACTTAAATCCTCAGTTACTGCAAATAATGAAACGCTGGTTTTATCTGGCCAGGGTAGTGACCACGAGGGTATAAAAGGACAAATTGAATATACCATACTCACAAGGGTTAAAAATTCGGGAGGCACAAACGAGGCGGATACTTCAGGGATTACTATCACAAATGCAGATACGGCCACCATATACCTATCGATTGCTACGAATTTTGTAAACTATCACGATATCTCAGCAAATTCAAAAAATCGTGCGGAAGATATTATGAGCAAAGCCTACCAACAGAGCTTTGATGAACTGCTGAGTAAAAATATCAGGTTTTATCGATCTTATTTCGATAGGGTTAAACTCGACCTTGGCATAGACAGTGCGGCGAAACAGCCAACAGATGTGCGAATCAAAAATTTCTCACAAAATAGTGATGCGCAATTAGCCGAGTTATATTTTCAATATGGTCGTTACCTTTTAATATGTTCCTCTCAACCAGGGTCTCAACCGGCAAACTTGCAGGGTATTTGGAATGGCGAGACTAAAGGCCCATGGGATAGCAAGTATACGATCAACATAAACACCGAAATGAATTATTGGCCGAGTGAGGTCACCCAGTTACCAGAGTTAAGCACACCGCTTTTTCATATGATCCGTGATTTATCTGTTACCGGTACGCCGACTGCTAAAATAATGTATGGCGCGCGCGGATGGATGTTACATCATAATACCGATATCTGGCGGGTAACCGGCATAGTCGACGGCGCCTTCTGGGGATTGTGGCCAACGTCAAACGCATGGCTCTGCCAGCATCTTTGGGAGCATTATTTATATTCGGGCGATAAGAAATTCCTGAAGGAATATTATCCAATAATGAAAGGGGCGGCTGCGTATTATATAGATGCCCTTCAAAAGGAATCCGAGCATGGCTGGTTGGTAGTATCGCCTTCGGTATCACCTGAACATGAGTATATCGACGGTAAAAACCAGGTGTCTGTAACTGCAGGCGCTACTATGGATAATCAATTGGTCTACGGCTTATTCACTGCTGTTATCAGGGCTGCTGCCGAACTGAATACAGATAAGCTATTTGCGGATAGTCTGTCCAGCTACCGCAGCCAACTACCCCCTATGCAAATTGGTAAGTATGGCCAGTTGCAAGAGTGGCTCGAAGACTTTGATCGTACCGACGACCATCACCGCCACGTATCTCACCTGTACGGCCTGTTTCCGGGCAACCAAATATCTCCTTTTACACAGCCTCAGCTTTTTGCTGCCGTAAAAAACTCGCTTATGTACCGGGGCGACATATCTACAGGATGGTCCATGGCATGGAAGATTAATCTGTGGGCCCGGTTGTTGGATGGCAATCATGCATACAAGCTTATAAAAGATCAAATAAAACCTGTAACCACCACCTCCGGCGGTACTTATCCCAACTTATTTGATGCACATCCGCCTTTCCAGATCGACGGTAATTTTGGCTGCACTTCCGGGATAGCAGAAATGCTTTTGCAAAGTCATGATGGAGCAATATACCTATTGCCGGCATTGCCTGATGACTGGAAAGATGGCAGTGTTTCAGGATTAATGGCAAGGGGCGGCTTTAAAATTGACATGAAATGGGCTGATCACAAAATTATAAAACTGGTAATACATTCATCACTGGGCGGCAATTGCAGGCTGCGTCTTAACCAACAGATTAGTAGCGAATTGCTGATAACAGCAAATGGTATCAATAAAAACCACTTTTACCATGTTATGGATTTGAAAAAACCAATCGTAAAAAGTGATGAAAAAAAGATCATAACAAACCTAACTAAAACCTGGGTGTACGATATGGCAACTCTGCCGGGTGAAACATATACTATTATTAATAGGGAGTTGCATTAGTCCTGGAGTTTTTAAGAGAACAAATTACCTTCAAGTTCCCCTGATGCCAGGGTTCTTGAAATTAAAGTTTATACAGATGTTATATTAAAATAGACAAACGTTGTGTTTTAGAATTCTGCCCCTTTTTACATTTGCTTAGTTAAGCATCAGCTTTCAATTTTAAACCAATTATCATGCTGTCAAAGTACAGGATATTGATCATATTTTTTGTCGCAAGTAATTGCGGTTTAATATTATCGTGTAAACAACATTCCCCAACCAATATGGCGGACCTGTTGCAGCAGCTCAAAAAGCGAAATTATAACCCACAAAATATTTTTAGCTCAGATGGCCGGCTTGCCGCTTACGATTCACTTTTGAAAGCCGATTCACCGAAATTGGATTTGCAATTACTGCCGAAAAAAGCATTATCCGAACTGCAGGAAGGTCACGAACAGCAAGCGGTTGATATATATCAGAAAGTTTCAAAGCTGCCACCTTATATGAATCCGGTGGATGTAAGGCCCGATCTGGCTGTTGCTTATATGCGTTTAGGGGAGCGGGCCAATTGTATGCTAAATCATACCGGGGCATCGTGTATATTCCCCATTAAAGATAGCGGTATACACAAGATTCAAACCGGATCACAAAAAGCAATTGAAACATTAGAGAAACTTTTGAAGAGTAACTCCGACGACGCCCAATCCCGGTGGCTGTTAAATATCGCGTACATGACATTGGGCCGTTACCCGGATGGAGTTCCCGCCCAATATCTGATCCCCAAATTAAATGCTGACGATGGGCCTTACAAAGTAAAACCGTTTCCAGACGTAGCGGCAAATGTTGGCATTAATCTGAACAGCAGGGCTGGTGGATCCATAGTCGATGATTTCGATGGTGACGGCTACCTGGACATTATCACTTCGGGGATGGACCTACAGGATCACATGCATTATTTTCATAACAATGCAGACGGCACCTTTAGCGACCGAACCGCTCAAAGCGGCCTGCAAAATGAGGTTGGCGGACTGAATATTGAACAAACCGATTACAATAACGATGGCCGTCCTGATATTTTTATAATGCGCGGCGGCTGGCTTCGGGATGGGTTTGGGAACCAGCCATGTTCACTACTTAAAAACAATGGTAACGGTACGTTTACCGACGTAACCTTTGCCGCCGGTTTAAAGTTTCTGCACCCTACGCAAACTGCTGTGTGGGCCGATTTTAATAACGATGGCTGGCTTGATGTTTTTATTGGAATGGAAAGCCATGGCGGAAAAGACCCGAAAAGTAATCATCCATCGGCGCTTTATATGAATAACCATGATGGCACCTTTACAGAAATGGCGCAGAAAGCTCACTGCCAGATCAACGATTTTGTGAAGGGCGTAACCTCAGCAGATTATAATAACGACGGCTGGCCCGATATCTTTATATCAACCATGAGCGGGAGAAAGTACTTGCTAAAAAACAAAGGGAAAGGGGGCAGAGATGTAGATTTTGAAGATGTTACAGATAAGGCCGGTATTAATATTAAACAAAATACCTTTACCACCTGGTTTTTTGACTACGACAATGACGGTTGGCCAGATATTTTGCTGGCCAGTTATAATTTTAGCACCACATTAGGTTATTATGCTGCGTTAGAGGCTTTAGGCACTCCCGTACCGGATAACGGCAATATTTTTCTATTCAGGAACAACCGCGATGGTACGTTTACCAATGTAACACATAGCACAGGTTTGGATAAAGCAGTTTTCAGCATGGGCGGTAATTTCGGCGACATAGATAATGACGGTTACCCGGACCTTTATTTCGGAACCGGTAATCCGGATTTTGGGTCGCTTATACCAAATAAGCTTTTTCGAAACATAAACGGTCAAAAATTTGCAGATGTGACGAGTTCGTCGCGCACGGGCAATTTGCAAAAGGGGCATGGTGTATCATTCGCTGATTTTAGAAATAATGGCTTGCAGGATATTTTTATAGAGATGGGGGGGGCATATATTGGCGATGCTTATGCAAGTTCATTATATCTTAACCCCGGACAAAACAATAATAATTGGATAGGTTTAAAACTGGTTGGCACGAAGTCAAATAAATCCGCCATTGGTTCACGGATCAAGGTCACCTTTACAGAAAATGGTATAAAGAGAAGCGTATTTAGGGATGTGAACTCCGGCGGAAGCTTTGGGTCATCCCCACTCAGACAAGAAATAGGGATTGGTCCGGCCAATATCGTCGATGAAATCGAGATCCGGTGGGCAGGCAGCGGAACGGTGCAGCACCTCTATAAATTAAAGCCGGGCCAACTGTTGGAAGTTACAGAAGATGGCAAGGTAACACCAATTAATTTGAATATATTAAACTTTAATACCAAAGCGCAGACGATGTCAATGCCCATGGCTTCTATGTCTGAAAAATAGTAACGGCACGTCTAAATAAACGTGCCGGCGCAATTGATGATAGATGTACATTAATGCTAAATGCGACGCACAGGAGGACAATTCCTGCACGTCGCATTTTTTGATGTGTATTGATAGAAGAACCCTATTTCAAACAGCTAATCAATAATTGAATTAACTAACGATATTCGAACTAAAATTTAACAACCCGGGTTTTTCCCGAGTTATCTTTTATTGATACCTGGGTGACCTTATCATTGATGAGGATAAACCTGGAGGACTGCGATAGAAATGAACTCCCATAATAAAACTCCTGTTTGGTGTGGCTGCCATCTTTATAGCTGATAACAGCGCTTTGATCTGTATCATTTACTTTTAACATTGAAATGTTAGCGTTTAATTGAAGAACCCGGAGAGGCCCGCCATGCTCACTCGCCGCCAACAGATAGTTATTGGTAGCTCCCTTTAATTTTACCAGCGCTTTTCCGTTGCCAGGTAAATAAATTCCGCTGTTCGCAATTGATAATGGGGTAAAGCCACCCTTGCCATTGCCTTTCAACAACAGGCCATTTAGCGCATCATATCTTCCAAGTGAAACATCGGTGCCAAAATCATTTCCGTTAAGCAATATATCCAGATTGCCGTCCCCGTCGAAATCGTCAGCAACCATACCATTTAGTACTGAAACCTGCGCTTCAACCGGCAAAGGAATTATTGTGAATTTACCCTGACCATCGTTTCTGAAATAGCACGACCTCAATTCTGTTGTTTGAAGTCGTAAGGCGCTTTTCATTTGCTCCGGGGTTAGCAAATCCTGCATCGTCGCCTCGGCATAAGAACTGTAGTTGGTGAATTTTGTACGCAAACTTATCATCTGCTTAAAAGCGTCTTCCCTTACATTTGCGGGATATTCACGCTGTACGCCATCTTTACCCGGAAGAAATAATGACGGAAACGCGTCGAATCTGTCCCTCTTGTCGAAATCTTTTGCGGTTATATACACCGGGAATTTGTCACTCGCCTGGTACAAGGAGTTTAACCCTACATTTCCGACTATATAATCGGTTCTGCCCGTATGTCTGAAATCTCCTGCTACTATCGAATTCCACCACCCGGGTTTGTTGCCGACGCCACTTTTTGCTGTAACGTTTACAAATCTTCCACCTGTATTTTTAAGGAAGGTTAGCGGCATCCATTCCCCCGCTAATATTAAATCTGTTTTATCATCGTTGTCAAAATCACTAAAAATGGCGTCGCATACCAATCCAATCTTTTTTAAATCGGGAGCTACTTCATTAGTTACATCGGTAAATTTTACCTTACCATCTTTTGTGTCATTTCTTAAAATATAACTATCTACTGGTTGGGGATATCTCCATGGCTCAACTCTTCCTGAAATGAAAAGATCTAATTTGCCATCATTATTATAATCAAACGCCCTTACACATAGCTTGCTTTTAAAACATACCGGCAACGCGTCCTTTGCAAGCGTAAAATGGCCTTTGCCATCATTAATATATAAGCGGTCCTGGTAAGCCGGATCATTCGCAGCTTTTTTATAACCACTGCTGGTAATCAATATATCGGGGAATTTGTCGCCGTTCGCATCGAAAATGAGAATTCCGCCATCAAGATAGGGGTGATCATATACCCCTTGCTCTAAAAGACCTCTTTGTTTAAAAGTGCCATCTTTTTGTTGAAGGAAAACCTGTGCCGGTTGAGTTAAACTTCCGCCAACAACTATGTCATCCAAGCCATCGCCATTAATGTCGCCTGCTGACAGGGCCGGATTATATTCTGAAAGCTTATGCGGCAAAAGCTTTTGGATATCAAAATCCTGATAGTCCGTGTCACGATGGACATATTTAACCGCGCTCTTGCCTGTGATATTTGTAAATAAAGGTGCTTTTATTGATGCAGGATTTGCCCAGTCGTATTTTTCATGCGCATTGCGAATGTCGGCAGACAAGGTTTGATCTGCATTTACATTTAAAAATGTTTGTCTGTAATTATTTGGCCATCTCACAACTACCGAATTAATGGTTTTGCAGTTACCTAATCCAAAATGTGCTATAGGCTGGATACTGGAAAGGTAGCCCCTGTAAGGATTATTTTCGTATACCTGATGCGCCCCGTGCTGATAATAGATGTCGACGAAAGCGCCGATTCCTTCCCGGTTTTGATCTGGCCCTTTAAACGCCACATTCAGATAATGCTGCGCATTTTTCTTATCCCCTGTCGCTGTGTTTTTGTAAATCAACGCTTCATCGTTGATGTTATTAATCACAAGGTCCAATGCGCCGTCATTATTCAGATCAGCATAAACTGCCCCGTTCGAAAACGAGGGAATGCCCAATCCCCAATCCAAACTCACGTCATTAAATTGCACGCCACCCTGGTTATGAAAAGCGTAGTTATGAATTTTGACTGACGGTATCTGGCGGAGGATCTCCTTTTTGGGCGTTATAAAAAATGCATTGGTTCTGTAAGTAATAAAATCATGGTCGGTAACGTCGCGGGGATACCCATTTGTTACGATAATATCCCGGTAACCATCATTGTCAAAATCTGTTACCATCGGAGTCCAGCTCCAGTCTGTTTGCGCTACACCGCTTAAAAAACCTATTTCGCTAAATGCAGGGTGACTGGCCTGGTTATTTTCCCCTACTGATGGGCCTTGATTTAGTTGAAGTGTATTCCGTACATATTGATATTGATAACCGTAGTGGTCGAAATTTTGAATGGTATTATAGCTGCTTGGCCCCGACATCATCTTTTTCCTATAATTATCGGCAGGACTCATATCCAGCTCAAATATATCGGCCAGCCCGTCGTTGTTTATATCTTCAATATCCTGCCCCATGGCATTGAACGAGGTATGCTTGAAATACTCTTTTGATTTGTCGGTAAAAGTGCCGTCTTGATTATTTATATATAATATATTATTCGACAGGAAGTCGTTCGATACATAAATGTCCTTCCAGCCATCAAGGTTAATATCAGCAATAGTTGCGGCGTGCCCATATCCTTCAATCTTGATCCCGGCCGCCAATGACACATCCTTAAACACCGGATGTTTAAGGATAGGGTCCCAGTCATTTCGGTACAGGCGTCCCATGCTTCTGGCGGTGCCGGAAACGTTAATAGGCCTGAATTGATTGGGGAACTCCGCAGGGTTCGGTTCATTTACCGTCAAATACATATCCAGGTCGCCGTCGTTATCATAATCAAAAAAACTGGCCATCGTAGAAAATAACTGGATATCAAGGCCATACTCCTTCGCCTCTTCTTTAAATACCGGCACGCCATCTTTACCTGTCCCTTGATTTATATACAGTAAGTTTTGTCGTTTTTTCGGATCGTTCGAAAAAGAATTGCAAACGTATATATCAGGCAAGCCATCATTATTAATATCAATGACGGAAACACCCTTCGCCCAGCGTCCTTTTCCATCTACCCCTGCTTTTGCCGTTACATCCTCAAAACTGAAGTTACCCTTGTTAAGGTATAATTTATTCGGTACCATGTTGCCTGCAAAATAAATATCGGGTAAGCCATCATTATTAAAGTCGCCTATACCAACACCGCCGCCGTTATATACAGTGGCATTATCAATTGGATTAATTGAATCGTTTTCTGTGATCAGGTTATTAAACGTGATGCCGGAACCGGAAGATGATACCTGCTCAAAGAGCTTGTGCTTTTTACAGGAAGAAAGTAGTATCGTTATAGCAAAACCAATAAGGAGCCTCTTCATAATTTTAAATAAATATGAGAAAAAAAGGCGGCTTACAGGCCGCCTTTTAAATAAAGCATCAAATAAATAAATCAAATAAAAAATTAGTAGCCAGGATTTTGATGCCCGGTAACAAGTGGATTATTATCCAGTTCAGCTTGAGGTATAGGTAATAATTCGTCTCTGCCAGGGTGGAAACCTCCAATCGGCTCTGTAGCGAAATATCCTTTCGGGCGCCATCTTAAAATGTCGATGTTCCGTAATTCTTCATCACCGCATTCTACCATTTTTTCGTGCATTATAGCTTTAACCACATCACTTTTGGTAGTAACCGGAAACTGAGCTGTTGGGTAAGGAGGCATGGCTACGTCTGCCCTTGCGCGAACCATATTAAGGTAGCTCACAGCTCCGGCGATGTCGCCGGTTTCATTGGCGCATTCGGCAAGGTCAAGTAAAACCTCCGCATAACGTATGATACGTTGGTTGTTACCGCCCGGATGAAAGCCTGCCGTGGCCGCACTTTCCTGGTAAATGATCATAAATTTACGCCAGCTGATCTTTTTGGTAACGCCGTGAAGTACCGAAGAATTACCGTTTTGATCGGCATCAGTTAATGTGCTTTGGCCGTTGTTATAAAGATCGCCGCTTTGATAAACGCTGTATGAAAAACGGGGATCTGTTTTTGCGGCGCCGGTAGCGGTGCTTTCAAATTCATTCAAATATTTGTCGGATGGAATTAGGTTTCTCCATGCCACAGGGCAATATTCCTGGTTTCTAACTGTTGATTGGGGTTCAGCCGCACTTTCACCGCCCCAGTTATAATTATTGTCGCCTTTATCGAAAAATACAACTTCAAAAATTGATTCCTGGTTAAACTCCGTCGCTAATTCAAAATTATCCAGGTATCGCGAGGTTAATGAATAACCATCGGCGCCTGTAGTAGGTATTTTAAGAAACGCCGCTTTAGCGCCAGCATAGTCGCCTTTTTGCATTAACACCCTGCCAAGCATCGCATTAGCAGCGGATGCAGTGGCTCTTCCTTTATCGGTAGATGATTTTCCGGGTAATACCGATGCCGCATCGGTTAAATCCTGAATTATCTGCGCGTAAACCGCGCTAACCGTTGCGCGTGGCTTAAAGTCCGTCGGGCTTTTTGGAACTGAAGTTACCAATGGCACCCCGCCCCACATGCTAACCAGGTCGAAATATGCCCAGGCACGCAGAAATTTGGCCTCGCCTACTGTTATTTTCACATCAGCCGGGTTGTCCGTAACATTTGCCGCATTATCCGTTACAACGTTGGCACGGAATATTACATTGTACCAGCCATTCCATACCGAGTTCATTACCGGGTTGGTAGGGTCGTCGGTATTTTCATACAGTTGCCTGCGCGGAATCTCCAACTGGCCGCCACCGGGGAAAACTTCATCGCTCCTGGTATCATGCAGGTAATACCATTCGCGAGACACGAGGTTGTTTTGGTGCATAACCGCGTATACGGCGTTAAGCCCGGCCTTTAGTTGTGCTGCCGTTTTATAGTAGTTGCCGGTAGTAAGGTTATTGGGGTCAGATGTATTCAATGCTGCTTTTTTACAGGAGAATACAATCACCGTTATCATTAGTAAGATAAAGGTTGACAATAAATAAATTTTTCCATGTTTCATAATATACAAATTTAATGGTTATTAAAATGTCGCCTGCAAACCTACCTGAAACCCTCTTGGTGATGGATATTGACCATAGTCTATACCATTGGTAAGTGTTCCGTTTTTGGAACCGATCTCTGGATCAAGCCCGGTGTACTTTGTAATGGTAAACAGGTTTGTTCCTGATAAATAAATCCTCACTTTGCTTACGTAACCGCTGGTGCCCGATTTAAGCCATGCTGTAGGCAAATTGTAGCCTAACTGGAGGTTTTTCAGGCGAAAGTATGACCCGTCTTCGACCCAGCGTGACGAAGGCCTTGCGTTTAAGTTCGGGTCGCCGGAAATAGCCCTTGGGATGTTGGTATTGGTATTACTTGGTGTCCAGGCCTTTAGCACGTTAACATCTGAATTAAATAACCTTGCCATACCTTCTTCGATGATTCTTTCAGCATTAAATATTTTGTTGCCGGATACTCCCTGGAAAAATAAAGCGAGGTCGAAATCCTTATAGCGGGCAGAATAATTTAATGAATAGCTAAATTTAGGAAGATAGCTCCCAAGGTTAACCCGGTCGTTAGCGTCAATCACACCGTCATGATTAATATCCTTAAATTTTATGTCGCCTGGTGCGGCACCTGTTTGTTTAGCACTTCCGCTTACATCAGATGCATTCTGGAAGATGCCTACTACCTGGTAACCATAAAAATACTGGATAGGCTGACCCAGTGAAGTATTAGTAATTGGGCCGCCACCACCGAAATCTGCATCACCGCCTGCGGTTATTGTACCGTTTGCAGCACCTGTTAATGAAGTGACTTTATTCCGGTCTAAAGCAAAAAAACCTGTTATATCGTATTTAAATTCCCCGCCTGTCTTATGGTAACCCGCGGATAATTCAACACCTGTGTTTTGCATCGCGCCAACGTTTGCAAGCGGTGCGCCAACGCCTTCGCTGGGTGGTACCGGCACAGTTAAGATCAGGTTATCGGTTTTCCTTTTATAAACCTCGGCTGCTAACGTAAAAGCATTTTGGAATAAACCCAGGTCCAAGCCAATATTTACCGACTTTGTCTCCTCCCAGTGAAGAAAAGGGTTACTTAACGCACTGTAATAAGACCCATTTCCCTGGTTAGCGCCGGTCGCCGAATTATTAAATGGATATGTTGTGCCACCTGCAGAAACGTTGGAAACATAAGGGTAATTTCCCAACACAGTTCCGTTTATACCTGTAACACCATAGCCTGCACGTAGTTTTAACTCGCTGATTGATTTTATACCTTGCATGAAACCCTCCTGGTCCATCTTCCAGGCTACGGAAGCAGCAGGGAAGTTTTCATATTTATGGCCAGGCGCCCAAACGGACAAGCCATCGCGCCGTATTGAACCTGAAATTAAATATTTCCCTTCAAAATCATAACCCACGCGGCCTACTAACGATTCGAGCACATTGGTGCCGTAAGTATAGTTGGTAGTTGTGTTTGTTGCGTTGTTCAGTGTGCGTATGGTATTGTTATTTTGATTTCCGAACGAGTTTTGACTATCACTGCGGTTGGTTTGCGCCTCGTAAACTGCAGTTGCCGAAACATGGTGTTTGGTCGCGAAGGTTTTGTCAAAAGCTAATTGAAATGTATACAGTGTAGTAGTGCCGCTGTTAGTATTTTCAGTTATTGAAGCAAGCGGGGCGCTCGAAGTACCACCATCATTGTAAATTGGGGTGTACTGTTCCTGTCTGTTTGTTCCGTAATCAATTCCGTAAGTAGCATTGAATTTCAGATATGAGGTAAACCTTGCCGTTAAATAAGCGTTGCCATGGATTGCCGTACCATAATTGTAGTTTTCGTTGATCAATGCCTGCTCAACCGGGTTTACGGGGTCGGCACCGTCGAAGCTGTTTTGCGGACCAAAGTAACCGCCGGGATTATTTGGATTGTAAACCGGTATGTATGGTTGCATCCTTATCACATTCGTGAGCGGCGTTCTGTTGCCCGGAGGGATTCCGAAACGCTGGCGCGTTGACGCAGCGGTGAATATCTCACCAATTGTAATAAACTTGTTCAAATTTTGCTCAGCATTCGTCCGGAAGTTTTTTCTGGTATAGTATGTTCCCACGGTAATACCATCCTGGTCAAAATAGCCGGCGGATGTATAGATCTTCGAATTTTCGCTCCCGCCGCTTAACGCAACGTCATATTGTTGTATAACTCCTTTTTGGAAATAAGCACTCTGCCAATCGGTATTGGTTTGTGCAAAAGTTTGGGAAGAACCCGCATAGATTGGCAGGTTGAAGTTTGCCGGCTGCAGGCGCGGCGGCACGCCAATGCCGGCGGCCCCATCTAAAGCCCGCTCATTCCGCACACTACACGGGAGTTACATCTTTAAAAAGGGGTGAATTTTTATTCAACTTTCAATTAATAAACCAAAATATGAAAAAAAAACATTTACTAAGCACTTTCATAAGAATGACGTTTATAATGATATTTATATGCGTTGCTGTTGTAAACTACTCATTTGCGGCTAAAGGGCCGGCTCATTTGCGGTATACAAATTCTTATGCAAAAAAATTAGCCATAAGCAAGATTATAACTGGTAAAGTAACTGATGAGACTGGTTTAGGCCTACCCGGTGTAACGGTTAGATTAAAAGGCACAACTACTGCCGTCGGAACTGACAGCAACGGTGCGTTCCGTATTGAGGTACCTAACGAGGAGGCCGTACTTATTTTTAGTTCTGTAGGCTACACTTCAAAAGAGATACCTGTTGCGGGTAAATCAGTAATCAACGTAACGTTGGGCAACGATGCGAAATCACTAAGCGAAGTTGTAGTTGTTGGTTACGGAACGCAAAAGCGTGCTAACGTGACCGGCGCTGTTTCGTCAGTAAGCGGTAAAACATTATCAGTTCTGCCCGTTGGTGGTGTTGATCAGGCGTTACAGGGGCGTGTGGCTGGGTTAACAGTTGTCAATAATGGTTCTCCGGGTACGCCACCTATTGTACAGATCCGCGGCGTAAGTTCAATAGGCTATGGGGCCGATCCGTTGTACATTATTGACGGATTTCCTGGTTCGATCAACGGGCTTGATGCCAAAGATATAGAATCAGTTGACGTACTTAAAGACGCGAGCGCAGCGGCCATTTATGGTTCAAGAGCAACTAACGGCG
>Ga0206898_10231_pt1 | contig 15482 bp, 16 predicted proteins | sample Alteio_BWOrgHeat_50_FD_153237 | JGI IMG/M metagenome (GOLD analysis project Ga0206898, IMG submission 153237) | Enriched cells from forest soil in Barre Woods Harvard Forest LTER site, Petersham, Massachusetts, United States -... | ecosystem: Environmental > Terrestrial > Soil > Temperate forest >...
GGATTATGTTCATTACAAATATCAGCGAAATAATAATATGAAGTGGTGACACTGTTTTGTCAGTAGTGTATGATGAGGAATAATTTGTCCGTATTTGTCTATGGATACCAGGGTATAGTGGTGGACGGACAAGAGTACAGGGTTTGGATGTTATGCGGTTTGCAGCAGACGGCAGTAGGGGCTAGCCCTTGTGGCCGTCCCCGATCGTTTATGGGTTTGATTCTATTCTTTGATCATCTTTCCGGGGCGACCACAAGGGATCGCCCCTGCAATTTGTTCTCCGGTTTCATTCTGTTTGTACCCGTCGTTTTGGGTGGTCACATGGACTGCCCTACGATTGGTTTTAACCCGAAGGGATGGTGCCGGTTAGAAATATTAAGGACCAATATCACCACCAATTTTATTTCCCTTACATTCCTTACCAGTTCAATTGATGACCTATTATTCCATTTTTCAAAGCGAAACGATGTTAAGGAATAGTATAATCGTTGCAAATTCTAAGTTGCAACCAACATGGGTAAGTTGAATCGGGTTAACCCAAAAATAAAAATTATCATTGTATGGTATTTTAAAATCGCTTGAATCTTAGGGCCCTACTGAAAATTCTACTTATGAAATCACTTTTGAATCTTAGGCAGTTTGGGGTTATTTTATTTTTAACTCTTTCTTTTACAATTCAGTTCACATATGCCCAACAAGGAGGGACAACTACAAAAACTGACTCGGTCGACAACGCCTTTGATGTAAGAAATGAAAGCTTCTTTTTACCCCAGGCGCTGCCCAAAGGTAAGTATTACCAGAACCTGTCGATCTTGTATATAGTTGTCCCTAAAGACTGGACCACTGAAACAATTACCGCGCCGATGGCCATGTATTCAGGAAAATATACACTGCCTTACGGCTTTAATTTACAGGCCAGCCTGGCCACGTTAATTATTTCGTACCGGTTCAATTTGGGGCCTTTCTGGAATTATTCAACCGGCAAATATCATTTTGGCGCCGGATACCAGTTTGTGTTTAACTACGGGTTCCTTCATCAATTCGGTTTCGACACCAAATTAAATATATGGGAACAACAGCCTTCGCTGTCCGCCGGTTACAGTTTCAAGAGGAAGGCTGTGATATTGAGGGGCGATCTGTATATAACGAATTCAATCAAAGAACATCAGGCGGGTTATACAGTAGATTATCCGGGGTTTTTCAACGGATATAGTATATCGGGTACATTAGAGCAAAGGTTATGGAAAAACAGGCTGCTTTCATTTGCTGCGAAAATGAACTACTTAAGGTACCACATTATCGCATGGCCGGCATTTCCGGTAAATCAATACCGCTATTGGGTGCCCGAATTTGATTTAGGGTTAAGTTTTTAATATGATGATTATGAATCGCCGACTTATATATTTATTGCTGGTTCCGATTATATTCTTTTCCTGTACAAAGAATGGGATCACACTACCGCCCGTTAACCCCGACGATAACCTGGCCGGCACGAAACATATTTCCGATACCACCATGAGAAACATGGAAGGGATATATACCCTGACCAGTGGAGATGCAGCTTTGGGGTCGCAATTCGTGTGTAAGGTATCTAAACATAAAGTGTCTTTTTTCAGTAATAGCAACGGGATATTTTTTATCCTGGGATATGGGCTTAATCCAACAGATGGGTCTATACAATTCTCCGGGTTCTGGCGGTATTCAGAAAACGCTACTCAGGGCAACATTAACTTTTCGGTTGCAAAAACCGAAGGTGCGCTTGATTTGATCGTGAACGGAATAGCAAGTAACATACAGCTCAAAGGAATTTTTACATCACCATCCAAACAGGCAATCACCTTAAAATATCAAAGGCCCTTTTCACAATATGTATTAACGCACGAGTTTTCGGTACTTGCACACCATGGTGTACAAACAACCGCAAACCCGCCTTATGCCCAAAATTCCATCGGTGGTGTTTTGCACGATGAAGATTACGGCGTAAACGGGTTGGAATTTGACATTCGTCTCACTAAAGATAATGTCCCCATTATGATGCACGATGCAAACTTCGATATCAGGCTTACACTAAAAGGGCCCTTATATGGAGATTTTAACCAATATACCTTTGACTTTTTAGAGAATTATGTGCGCTTGGTAGATGGAGAGAAAATTCCATCCTTAGCCCAGGCACTTCAGGTATTTATAGACTCTACCACTATGAAATATATGTGGATGGACGTAAAAGGCGACCCTGATGTTTTTAAATATATGGAGCCGATAGTCAGGGACGCTTATGCCAGGGCTGCAGCTGCACACAGGGATATTGTGCTCATAGCTGATTTGCCGACAACCACAGTGATCCAGGAATATCAAAACCAACCAAGTTATGGGGCAAGCTTCCCCTGCATGTGCGAATTGAGTATGCAGGATGCGATTGACAATAACTGTAAATATTTCGGGCCAAGGTTTACTTTAGGGTTGCTGCTCGACGATGTAAACAGGGGCCATACGCTTGGGATAAAAAGCTGGGTGTGGACATTAAATGATAAAACGACAATTTTAAACTACATGAGAGATGGGAAATATGATGGCATTGATACTGATTATCCAGCGTATGTAATATATAATTATTATGCTAACTTTTAACAGATACATATTTTACGGCCCTTGCCAAATAAGGTTGATGATGCTTTTGCAAAGATCTTTTACGGGGATTTTGATACTTGCCTGTTCAATGCGGTCGATAGCCCAAACAACCGCATCATCGCAACAGGATAACAAACACTTCGCGGTTTATGCAGGGTTTGGGCCGAATTACTATTTCAATAATTTACAGATCGGAAAAGACCTGGTTAACGAATTCAACTATTCATTTACGGGGAGGTTTATGTGGGAGCCGGGGCGCCTGGTAGGTTTAGGATTTGAAACAGGATATTACCGATTATATACGCTCAATGGCTTGCCGCCAAGCCAGGCGCACATCACAAATACGGCAATCCCCATCCAAATAGTAATCTCCATGAAATTTTTGCAAAAATTTTATTTTAACCTTTCCATGGGGCAGTCAATTTTACACAACAAGGATGTTTCTGAAACTTATGGTGATTTCAGCACGCACGCATTATCGGTAGCTGATTTTAGCGGGACTTTAGGCTACCGGCATATGCTAAACAGCAGATTTTCTATAGCGGGTGAAGCGAAATTTTACTATTCCAGCAGTTTTGTCGACAGAAACATCGCGCTGCTTTTTGTAGGCGGGTATAGGTTCTGATATTGCCATTAAACATTTACTTTGTCACACTAAATGTTAATCCGTCCTTAAACTCTGAAAAATCTGGCTTTAGCTGTCGTGATGTAACTAATAGCGAATCGTGGTTGCGTTTTACTTCAACATAATGAAACCTCGGTTTATAGGGCGAAGAAACATCATGGGTCAATTCTTTATCTCCGGTATACAATGGCTGATACGGGCCGCCGCCGCCGCCGATTACCAGAAAACATTTTCCTTGAATGTCAAATTTTTCAAAATTATGAGAGTGGCCTGAAATAAATAATACGCATTTTTTTGAACCCATAAAAGCCGGTACAAATTTTTGAAGTACCCGTAAAGAGGGCGAAACTACCGTACTATTTGTAAACGGGGAATGGTGACAACCAACTATCACCAATTTGATTGCCGGGTTACTGTCCATTTCCGTTATGGTACGACTATACCAACTATCTTGTACTTCTATCTCCTGTTTTGTCATTTTGCCAAAATTAGAATTTAATAGTACTACAGCCACAGAATCAATTATTTCGGTATAGCCTGTAAACTTACAGGCCGGGAACCTGGCTTCAAATTTTCGCCTTCCCTCGGGGGCATCAAACATTAGTTCATGATTTCCAAATGCCGCGAAAACCGGGATATTATTGTCAGCACATGCTTTAAGGTAGGTGTCCATTTTTTTCCAGGCCGAAGCTTCAAAACCTAATGATACTACATCGCCAAGGATAAATAAACTGGTTGGATGGGTCGTAACAATGTCCTTAAAGATCAGTTCAGTCGCCTTTTCATTATGTTCTGATTTTCGTATTATTTCCTCAGCAAACATGGGTGCCTGTGTATCACTTGCAAATGCCAGCACCGGGCTTTTTTCCTGGGCAGTTACTAAAACAGGGCAAAATATAATCGCCATCCAAAAAATGATGTGCCAAATATTTATTCGTCTTTTCATCTCCTTTGTACTGGGATACCTAAACCATTTTTAAAGATACGATATTATGGGCTGTCACAATCGGATTAAATTTGGCGGTGACACCAAACACTGGTTTCAAATTTTAATATGAAACTTCATTACAGCGGCATATTGGTTAAAAATATATTGGCACATGCTATCTTGTGGTATATTTTAAATCAAGAAATCATTAAATGATCACAGCGAAAAAAGCCGGTATGAAACATAACTGTTGTTACCTGTTGTCTTTATTGATTGTTGTATTTTTTAGCAACACGCTTTATGCCGCGGGAGATACTTTAAAGGTTTCAAAAGAAAGCCCAGCGGACACTGTAGTGATAAAACCTTTAAAAGACACAACAGTTGTTAAAAAGCGGTTTTGGCGGGCATCTGGCGAATTGATGTTAGCGCAGATAATACCCTGGTCATACAATTATTTTATACGCGATGCTGATTTTGCCCATATAACATGGGAAAGCATAGGGCACAATTTAAAACCGAGCAGTTGGACCTGGGATGACAATAATTTTACAACCAACCAAATAGCTCACCCTTACCACGGTAACTTATATTTCAGCGCTTTCAGAAGCAATGGTTACAATTTCTGGCAATCATCAGCGGCTGCTCTGGCGGGTAGTTTTATGTGGGAAGTGGCCGGCGAAACACACCCTCCGGCCATCAATGACCTTATCAATACTAGCATGGGAGGCACTATTCTTGGCGAAATGACCTACCGAATTTCAAACCGCATCATCGACAAAAAACAGAGAGGTACAAAGCGACAGGTTAGCGAAATATTCGGGTTTTTAATTAACCCGATGAACGGATTTAACAGGCTGCTGGATGGTAAGTGGGGCAAAGTGTCAACTGCGCCGGAAACTGAACTGGATACAATGAACATGTGGGGGGAAGCTGATGTGGGCGTACGACAGATCAATGCTAATAATGGCGGCCTGTTCACTAAAGGAAAAGCGGGCTGGTATGCAAGGCTGCGCCTCTTTTACGGCAGCGTGTTCACACCATCAAAGACGCCTTTCAATAACTTCGATGTAAAAATTGAACTCGGAGCCGATGATACGGCCAAGTTAAATAACGTAAGCGTTAATGGACTGATCACCTCATGGCAGGTTAAAAAGAGGGATAGTGTCGAGCATGTAATGTCAATAACCGCTGATTACGATTTTTATCATAACGCTTCTTTTGAATATGGCGGCCAGGCTGTTAATTTTAATTTGTATTCTAAGTTCATAACAAGCGACCATCTTACAATTACCACCAGGTTTGGGGCCGGCGCTGTGATACTTGCTGCAGTACCCGATGCTTACCTGTATTATGGCGAGGGCAGAAACTATGATTACGGCCCGGGTTTTAGTTTGATAGGTCAGGCCGGTTTGCAGTTATATAACAGACTTGCATTTATTGCAAGTTACAAAGGCGGCTGGTTTACAACGCTGAACGGAAATGACTCGAAACACTTTTTACATTCGGTAAATGGCGAGTTAAGGTTTAGAATAATTGAACAGCTTAGCCTGGGCGCCGAACTGGGATATCTGCGCCTGCACGGTTATTATACAACTTATCCTGATACAAATGATAAATATCCTTACGCAAGGATATCAATAGGTTATAGAATTTAACTAAAAATACTGATAAATAGTCGTTAATTTCAACGAATATAATTAGGCCGTTATGCTGGACGATAAATTACAAAATTTCAGGCAGCCTATAATCACCTCTTCGGGGATATTGCTCGGTTTCGTACTTAATATTGCAGGCGAATGGGTACGTACGCCAAGTAAAAGAAACGACACTTACAGCGCAATAAGTTCGTTATGCCTGCTGGCCTGTATATCAATACTTGTGATGGTGTTATACAGAACATTAAATATAAATTACCCCCGCGAACGCGCTGAGCAATATTATAAAAGAACGCTTTTCTATTTTATTTTGGGTATCATCATTATCCTCGCAAATTTTGCGTTCATCATGGTTCGCCATTATTTGGGCATAGCGTAGCCCTGCAGTATCCAGTTTTTTTAAGCCTTTAAAATCCTGAATAAACGGATTGTTCTGTTTTTATGCCCCAATTACGCTATATTTTTATGTGCAACCCGGAATTCGTGTTCCACATTTCGATTTGCAACCTGAAACTGAAGTGATTTTAACTTATTCGTTTAATATCTAAGTTATTTTGTGTTCACGTAATCGCAATTCCACATTTACGCGCCCCTCAGATAATTCTACTACATATCAACCTTTAATTCCAAAACAATGAACATGAAAAGCACAGTGAACTTGAAAAGTTCTAATGTTGTTAAGACGGTCCTCGTTGTGGGCCTTTTCTTAATGATGGCGAATGGTTTATCCGCCCAAAAGAAAAAGCCAAATATCCTTGTGATTTTTGGTGATGATATTGGGTGGTTTAATCCGAGCTGTTATAACCGCGGCATGATGGGATTCAAAACCCCAAATATTGACCGTCTCGCTGCTGAAGGAGGAATGTTTATGACCTGGTATGCGCAGCAAAGTTGTACTGCGGGGCGTGCCGCTTTTATTACCGGCCAGTCGCCCATTCGCACGGGGCTTACAAAAGTAGGGCTTCCGGGTGCCGATATAGGGCTTAGCGGCCTCGATCCCACAATTGCTGAATACATGAAAACGCTAGGATATGCTACCGGGCAGTTTGGTAAAAACCACCTGGGTGATAAAGACGAATTTCTGCCGACCAATCACGGGTTTGATGAATTCTTTGGCAACCTGTACCACCTGAATGCAGAAGAAGAACCTGAAGATCCAGATTATCCTAAGGCCCCTATTTTTAAACAGCACTTCGGGCCGAGGGGAGTGCTAAAAACAACTTCCGATGGGAAAATTGAGGATACCGGCCCGCTTACAAAAAAGCGTATGGAAACTATAGATGAAGAAATAACCAGCGCTACGGCGGATTATATGGACAGGCAGGTAAAAGCCGGAAAGCCCTTTTTCTGCTGGTATAATTCAACAAGGATGCACGTTTTTACACATCTTAGTCCAAAGTATGATGGCATAACCGGACTTGGCCTGCAGGCTGATGGCATGACCGAGCATGACGATAATATTGGCGTATTGCTAAAGAAACTGGACGACCTGGGAATAGCTGACAATACCATTGTAGTATATACAACGGATAATGGCACAGAATATATGACCTGGCCCGATGGTGGAAGTACACCTTTCCGCGGTGAAAAGGCGACTAACTGGGAAGGTGGTTACAGGGTGCCTTGCGTGATCCGCTGGCCGGGGGTAATTAAGCCTGGAACCATTTATAATGATATGTTCGCGCATGAGGATTTTCTGCCTACGTTCGCCGCGGCCGCAGGTGATCCTGATGTAGTAGCCAAAACACTTACAGGCTATAAATTAACTAATAAAACTGTAAAGGTGCACCTGGATGGTTATAACCTGGTACCTTTCTTTAAGGGTGAAGTAAAAGAATCTCCACGAAAAGAATTTGTGTACTGGAGTGATGATGGCCAGGTTTATGCGATAAGGTATGGCAGATGGAAAACAGTTTTTATTGAACAGGACCATGAAGGGTTGGATATATGGAGCCAGGAGCCCACAAAGCTTCGGCTGCCCAAGATTTTTGACTTGCTTCAAGATCCCTTTGAACGTGGCGACAAATCATTGCTATATGACAGCTACTGGGTACATAAAATTTTCATTACCTACGGAGCCATAGCGCTTACATCACAATGGTTGCAAAGTTTTAAAGAGTTTCCGCCGCGGCAGAAACCGGCGAGCTTTAACCTTGACGAAGTGATGCGGAAATTAACCGCGACGCCGCCGAATTAATATAAAAAATTGGCAGGCTGAAATGTGAGTTTATGTTGCTCCCGTTTCAGCCTGACATTGAGAAAAGGTTATTCATTTGTGTTTAGCCTGATATAATAAACGGTTTTACTAATGAGCCTGAAAGTAAATGGAAAATCAACCTGTTATTTAAAATTTATTAGTGCTTTTATTTGCCTGGCAACAGCGATACTCAGTCCTTTTCAGTCGGGTGCACAGGAGGCATCTACGCAGTTGTGGACTGACTTTACTCAGAATCTAAAATTAAAAAAGGAATACACCTTTGATAATGAAATATCCTACCGGACTGTTTTGAGCGATGTAGACAAATGGCGCAGTCTCATTATCCAACCGGGAATGTCAAAAGCGCTCGGTAAGCGTTGGGATATGATGGCATACCTGGGTTTAATAGGTACACTTGAGCAAGCTACCTATAACACCTATGAAATAAGGCCAGGACTTGGGGTTATGTATAAGATTAAAATCAAAGGAAAATTTCTCATGGGTATTCTCGGGAGAGTTGAGCTAAGAGAACAATATACTGACAAGACAGATTCATGGAAAGAGAGTTTTCGATCCCGGTTTCGTTTGGATGAAACATACCTTATTAACGGGGAATCTTATGAAAAGAATCACTTCTGGTACAGTTGGCTTGATCAGGAAGCCTTTGTGGTATTGGATGAAGGGCTTAAGGAAAGATATTCAAACGAGTTAATGCTGCGGGCTGGATTGGGCTATAAAATTAACAGGTGGCGCTACGAGGTTATTTACGCTTACCAGCTTTCAAAAAATACCATCGACAAAGAGTTCGCCCTTGACAACGTAGGGATTATTAGATTGAGATTGAGGTATTATTTCAATGAAAAAGTCTTAATCAAATAACACAAAAATCAAACGATATGAAAAAAATTATAATAGCAACATTGACTGTGACATGCTTATTGGTATTTTATAATGCACATGGCCAAGCGCCCGATACGTCAAAAAAGTACCAGTTTTTTTTACAGCCATATCTCATGTTTACCAGTATGAGCGGAACGAGCGGCATCGGAAATCTTCCCAATTCTTCGGTTTCTATACCGGCGAGCGAGGTGTTCAGTCATCTGCAATTTGGCGCTATGTTATATGCCGAGCTGCATAACAATAAATTCGCTTTCACTACAGATTTGCTTTACGCGTCTCTCTCTCAATCGATAGTCGGTAAAGATAATATACTAGGAGGCACGGTTGGTATAAAACAATTCTGGTGGGAATTGGAAGGGCTCTACAAAGTAAACCAATGGTTTGAAGCAGGCGTCGGCACCCGGTTAAACAGTATAGAAGCATCGATAAATGTTAACACTAACGATCCAACCGGCGTTGTAACCAGGTCGGGCGAACAAACAAATACCTGGCTTGATCCTTTGATTGTAACACGTTTAAAAACCTGGGCGGGGCCTAAGTGGCTGTTATCGCTCCGGACAGATATTGGCGGGTTTGGCGTCGGTTCCAAGTTCGCCTGGCAGGTGCAGCCCCAGGTTGCTTACAGCGCCTCAAAGCTGTTTCAAGTCGGGTTGAGCTACCGCTACATATCCATGGACTATGACAATGGTAAAACCGGAAGCAGCAGGTTTTTATATGACATGAATGAATACGGGCCTCAAATTCAATTCGGATTTAATTTTTAGCGCTGATGTCATCGCTAGGAGATTTAACAACTGTTGAAAAAATGAACCTTCAAGGTTCAATAAGTTATTTTTTTAAATTCCTGAGAATTGTATTGCCTGGTGTAATCGGCGCTTTCATTTCAATAATGAGCCACACTACCTGTTATGGGCAACAAGCGACTAACAACCTGGATACTTCACATGTATCCCAGGGGATTGATATTTTTGATGTGATCAGAAAATGGGCCAAAAAACCGGCTAAAAATGTGACGGATACAGCCGACCAGCATGCAAAAAACCTATCCTTTTTACCTATTCTTGGTTATGGCCCTGCAAATGGCGTTATACTTGGGGCGGCAGTAAGTGTGACAAAATTCCTGGGCAATCCTAAAACCACCCAGTTGTCTGCCGCGCTTATGAATGCTTCAATAACAACAAACAGTCAGCTTATTTTAAACCTGCGATTTGACGTATATACGCCAAATAATAAATGGTACATATCCGGCGACAACCGTTTATATTTTTTTACACAACCAACTTATGGCCTGGGCATAAACGGCCTGTACAATCAGTCGTACGGTTTTAGTTTTAACGGCTATAGTCAAAGCGGCAACCTGGCGCAGCCGCTTGATTTTGACTATTTACGGTTATATGAAACTTTTTTGCGAAACGTAGGCAAGCACTGGTACCTGGGATTAGGGGTCAAAATAGACAGGCATTTTAATATCCGTGATCCAACATTAAAGCTCGATTCGCCCACGCATCTTACATCTCACTATGTTTATTCAAAGGCATACGGTTTCGACACGGCAAAGTATTCTGCAAGTGGCATATCCTTCGATATAATGCATGATACCCGCGACAACCCGGTAAATGCTTACAAGGGATATTATTTAAATGTGAGTTTCCGGGTAAACCCCGCATTCGTGGGAAGTTCAAAAAGCAGCGTGGTTGTTTATTATGAATACCGCGCCTATATAAATGTGAATAAGGATATTCCCAGAAATCTGATAGCTTTTTGGTTTTGGGGTACGGATGTTATATCGGGGCATCTTCCTTACCTGGCTTTGCCTGCATTAACCTGGGATACCTACAACAGGTCGGGCAGAGGGTATATACAGGGCCGGTTCAGGGGCGATAATATGATCTATGGAGAGTCGGAATTTCGTTTCAGGCTTACAAAAAATGATCTGTTGGGCGGCGTGGCTTTTGTGAACGCCACAACGGCGAGCAATCCGCTGCCCTACGCTAAACAAAGTGTTTTTAATAGTGTGGCGCCCGGATACGGCGCAGGAATCCGGATCAAAATGAACAAAGCTGACCGTACCAATATCGCAGCTGATTATGCCAAAGGCTATGGTTTTTCAGGCATTTATTTGAATATAAGAGAGACGTTTTAAAAACGGCCTTCACGAAATTTTACAAAGAAAATAACAACAAATAGTTAAACAATTAAAACTTAAACGGTATGAAACGGATCATTATCACAATTATTTTCAGTGCATTTACCCTTGGGGTATTTGCCCAAATTTCAAAAGAAGATGCCGCCATTGTTCAGGCATATTTTCGCAAAGACAAAAAAGAATTGGTCAAACAGGTCATGAAGTTCAATGACGCCCAGGGCCAGGCGTTTTGGCCGGTATATGATGCTTATGAAACTAAACGCTCTAATTTGGGCACTCAAAGGATAGCTATTATCAACGATTATTTAAAAACGTTTAAAACCATTAACGATCAGGACGCTACAGTCCTGATAGGTAGGGTCCTTGAAAATGACAAATCGCTGCTTGACCTGCAGAAGTCATATTTTCCAAAGTTTTCGGCGGCCATTGGTGGTAAAAGCGCCGCGAAATTTTACCAACTCGAAGCCTTTGTGCAATTAATTGTAAAAGAGAAGGTGATGACCTCAATTCCATTTATTGGAGAAGAGGTGCCCCATCAATAAAAAAGTGGCGCAACATTATTGCCGGTAATTGTAGCAGTAACTTGATTTTAGGGATAAAAAGAAAGGACTTTTTGCGAGGCCCTTCTTTTTATCCTATTTGAATGCTGTGCATGACAAGTTGTACCTTTTTCTAGCTTTTAATTATTCCCATTTAAACGACCTGACTGCTATCGGGGCTATTATTAATGTCCAAATCACGAGCCCGCCAATTGTTATAGGTATTTGCCAGATATGCGCACCTTCGAAGGCTATTTTGCGCAGGCCATCAACAAAAAAAGTAAGTGGCAGCAAGTTGCAAAATTGCTGCAGCCAGTGCGGATAGTTTTCTATCGGGAAAAATAACCCGCATAGTAGTATCTGCGGAAGCACTACTGTATTGGCAATCGGGGTTATTGAATTTTCGTTTTGTACAACCCCGCTGATTATAAACCCTATCCCCATAAAAATGCACAATCCAAAAAGTGAAAATAGCAGCATTTCAAAAAATGTTGCTACACCATTGACCAAAGTGAATTGGAATACAAAATAGCCCAGTGCCACCATAATTACAAAGCTGATGATTTGAAAAAATAACCTACTAAGCATTTCTCCGGCTATGATAGAACGCCGTTTTACTGGTGTTGCCCTTAACCGCTTAAGTACAAGGTTTTTACGGAGGCTAAACAACAGGAATGAAGACCCATACACCCCGGCCATAAGCAGGGAAAAGCCTAACTGGCCTGGCAGGATAAAATCAATAGAACGATAAATACGGCCGTGTGAATTTATTATTGAAAAACTGGTTACAGATGGATTGCCGGGAAAAACCTTTTTATCAATTTTTCCGATAGCATCATCGAGCATCATCTTAAGCAAATCCAGACTTCCGTCCGACGAGTCGTCAGTTTGCAAACGGACTTTATAGTGAGGCACAGGGGATACACCTTCGGGTTTGATCTCAATAATGCCAACTATTTGCCCCTTCTTTAATTCTTCTGCTTGTTCCGTCGGCGACTGCCCTTTTTGCAGCCTTACCGCCGGGATTTTTTTTATCGCCTGGAACACCATATTGGTTGTATCGCAGCCTGGCGCCAGGGCCAGCTTCATTAAAGGGGTTCTGTTGGGAACAATAGACGCAAATACAGTTATAAAAATGATAGGAAACAGCAGCGAAAAAACTATAGAAGTGGGGCTTCTGAGCGTAGCCAGCAAACTATACCTCGAAATAGTAAAAACAGCTTTTAGCTGATTGGCGCGCTTAATCATTTTGTCAAATATAGTAACAAGTTTTTTTGTTTTATGGCCCTGCCTTTGTCATCAAATACACAGCAATAGTATACGGAATGGCATAAATGGCAACTTTATGAGCAAAGTGGATCGCTATGTGGGCAAATATTAAAATACAAATGGAAGGGCCTATTCAATACAACGCGTTTAATTATTACCGGCTTTGTGCGAAAAGTTAGGGAGACACTGATCTATTCAAAACAGACGTCCTGTAAAGCGAAAGAGTATAATTTTTGCAAGAAAATGAATTGGTTAAAATATCGATTGCATACGCGAATAATATATTTATGTTGAAAATATTAAATAACCGATTTTAATTAGGAAAATATTTAAATAACAAGTATTTTCGAAGGGGTTTTCCTTGATTAATGAACTTTATTGGCTTAAAGCATATTGAAGTTGCGGTTTGATATTTCATGGTTAATACAACAAGTTTTAATAAACAACAATATTTTTTTCAGTTAAAACACTTCGTATATGCCTAAACTTTTACTTGTTTTTGTTTTTCTGTTATTATTGTCCGCATTTACAACAGGTCTTTTTGCCCAAAGTACCCAGATAAAAGGCTTTATTGATGGAATTACAACTTATCAGAAAGGCCAGGTAAGTTTTGGTTTCGAAGAACAGGACTTATTCATTACCTCACAAATAACCGACCGGATCTCCTTTCTCGGTGAAACAGTGTTTAAGTTTTCTCCTGATTCTCCAACAGATTTTGATGTGAGCGTTGAACGCGTGATCTTTAAGTATAATTATTCAGGCAACAACAGCATACTGTTTGGCAAGCATCACACCCCTATTGATTACTGGAACGAATCCTACCATCACGGCCGCGTCTTTTTTCCTACCATTTTTCGGCCGCTTTTATTCGATGCCAATATTATTCCACTGCATACCACCGGTTTTGACCTCCAGGGTGAAAATTTAGGCGATTTGAAATTCGGCTACGATTTTATGGTAGGCAACGGCTTAGGTTCAACAGATGTTCAGGATAACGATAAAGCCAAGTCTGTAACTGCTTCCGCTCATTTCGAACCCGTAGATAAACTACGTTTGGGTGCGTCATGGTATAATGACCATGTTACAAAGGGAGCGATACCACATGGGTTTACAACACCTATAGCTTACAATGTAAACCAAAACCTGGTTACCGGTTCGGTTGCTTATTTTGGAAAAAAATATGAACTGCTTGCCGAATCTACTTTTGCATTCAACCATAATGACAGTTTGGGGACCAAGCAAACATCGGCCTCTTATATTTACGGAGGTATAAGGGTAACGGATAAACTGGTGCCCTATGCTAAAGTAGAAAAGATTTTGTATCAGCAAGGGGAATTCTATTACCATAAAGACAATACAAATAGTTTCATTGGCGGCATACGTTACGAGATCAGTTATCTTGCTGTTATAAAGCTGGAGTATGAACACGATATACGTGACATTGAGGGACATGTAAATAAAGTTACGGCACAATTTGCAATAGGTTTTTAATATTAAACTTTGTTAAAAAGTATTTACTGGTGAGATCATTTATTTTAAAGATATTTATAATTAGTAGCATTTTGCTTACAGCTTGCTTTTGTGTAAAGGCACAGGATGCGTCGCTAAAGATCATTGGTAATACGAAAGGGGTACCTGCTGAACTAACGCTGCCACAGTTGAAGTCTGTATTGAAAGGCGAGCAACTACGCTGGAAAGATGGTACCAAAGTAACAATCGCGTTGATGAAAACGAATACGCCTATCGGCATGAATACTTGCAAAAGGCTGTATAATATGACCCCGAATGAGTTAAATAAACTATTTTTGGCCCTGGTATTTCAGGGAAAGGGAGAGGCGCCTACTTTTTTTAATTCAATTAGCGAACTTCAAGCCTTCATCAACGAAACCCCGGGAGCTATAGGAGTAATAGAGTCAACTGCAGCTAATAAGGAAAAAGTGGTTTACGTTAATGGAAAAGAATCTATCTGATTTAAAGGGACCTAAGTTTAATATCAGGTTAAACTTAAAAACCAAAATTTGGATGACCGTCCTGAGCGTTGTACTGATGTTCGCTTTTTTCATCCTGTTTTACTTCCCCGCGGTACAGCAAAAGTATATACTCAAAAACTACAATAACGAAATTCAAAACCTCGCCAATACGGTTTCGCTTGGGGTTAAGATCGCTTTGAAAGAACAAAATTTTGAGGGCGTGCAAACGGCCATTGATTTTGTAAAAAAAGACCCCCACCTGGAGTTTGTAAGCCTAGACCGACGAATTTCAAATAGTTAAAAGGTCACCTTTTGCCACGCCCCTGATGACCGGCGAAATAATGCTTGGGTTTAATACTTTGGAAATAGCAAAAAACAAGAGGCAAATTCTTATAACCTCTTTGGTTGTAAGTTCAATTGTTTTTGTAATAGGTATTTTAATGGGATTTGTATTGGCCAGAAATATTTCAGAACCTGTTTTGAAGCTTAGAGACGCTGCCAATCGTGTTAGCGAAGGCGACTTGACACAACGTGTTAATAACAGATCAAAGGACGAGATTGGTGAGCTGAGTTTAGCGTTCAATAAAATGGTGAGCGATCTGGGGGTTGCCAGGAAAGAAATTGA
>Ga0206898_10232_pt1 | contig 15464 bp, 13 predicted proteins | sample Alteio_BWOrgHeat_50_FD_153237 | JGI IMG/M metagenome (GOLD analysis project Ga0206898, IMG submission 153237) | Enriched cells from forest soil in Barre Woods Harvard Forest LTER site, Petersham, Massachusetts, United States -... | ecosystem: Environmental > Terrestrial > Soil > Temperate forest >...
CTTTGTTGATGGCGAATTTTCAGGCCAGCTTGCATGCCTGGGCGGCTGTAGAAGATGATCTCACAAATATTATTACCCGCCTGAATAAAATAGTAATAAATAATACAAAGGGCGAAAGGTTTATCACCCTTTTCCTGGCAAAATACAACGAACAAACCCGGAAACTTAACTACATAAACGCCGGGCACAATGCGACAGTCCTTTATTCGGAGGGAGAGGTTACTACCTTAAAACTTGGCACTACAATGATCGGTGTTTTTGATGAGCTGCCCTTTCTTAACCAGGGTGAAGTTGACATTGACCCCGATACCTTAATAGTTAACTATACCGATGGCTTGATGGACCATGACCACCACGGCAAAAAAGATTGGGGAGAGGAAAGCCTTATTGAATTTATAAAAACAAATGGCGAGTTGACCCCCGATAATTTTAATCAGTTGCTAATGAACCATATTAAAGAGGTAATAAAAGGCAAGCCAATTGATGACGTGACATTGCTTACTTTGAGAATATTTTAGGGATTGTTGAAAAGTTATAATGTGTGGCCATTCTTTTTAAGCCCTATACTCAAAAAGCATAAAGCTTTACAGTAAAACCCAAAAGTTTATAGATTACCTAAAAAAGTTCGGAGCCGGCAAAAAGAAAAAGTAACATTTCAACGTTACAACCAATAACAAACATTTCAACTTTTCAATAAAAAGCAAATGCTATCTGGCAGATTTCAACATGAGTTACTAGAAGCTGGTTGTGATGAAGCCGGACGTGGCTGTCTGGCCGGGCCTGTGTTTGCCGCAGCCGTAATATTGCCCGACGGTTTTGAACATGACCTGCTTAACGATTCAAAACAGCTGACTGAAGAAGTCAGATATGCTTTAAGAATTGAAATTGAACAGAAAGCCATAGCACACGCCGTAGCCTGGGTTGATAACCTTGAAATCGACACAATTAACATTCTGAATGCTTCTTTCCTTGCTATGCACCGCGCAATAGAAAAATTGCGATTAAGCCCCGGGTTCCTTATCATTGACGGCAACAGGTTTAATAAATATAAAAACGTGCCCCATCAATGCATTATCGAGGGCGACGCCAAATATTTCAGCATTGCTGCGGCTTCTATCCTTGCAAAAACCTACCGCGATGATTATATGAAGCAAATAGCCCAAGAACACCCGGAATATGATTGGCATAAAAATAAAGGTTATCCTACTATAAAACACCGGGAAACCATTTTAAGAATAGGTTATACACCCTATCACCGCCGTACATTTAGGGTAACAGACCCGCAACTTGAACTCTTTTAGGTAGTAAAATTTCTTAAAAAAGGAAGTTTACTGTTCCTGCTTTCAATGTAATTATTTGACCTGATCGGCAAAATTGATCAACTAAAAGTTTCGCAATTCCCCCAAATTATTATTTTTGTTCAAAACCGAAATAACTTTTGAATATTCTTATTTTAACCCATCGTGTCCCATTTCCGCAAAATGGCGGATATCCTATAGTGGTATGTAATACTATCAGGGGGCTGGTAAACCAAGGCCACGATGTATCGTTGCTGGCGCTCAACGCTAAGAAAAACCACCATCACGAAAACAGTGAGGACGACAATGATTTGCTCTCAAAAATAAACTACAAAGCGTATAATATCGACACCAATGTATCGGTTTTTGATGTAGCTGTTAATTTATTAAGTAAAACCTCATTTAACATCGACCGGTATTATGATTCGGATTTTGAAAAGTTGCTGATCAAGGAAATAAAAAAAACGAGTTACGATATCATCCAGTTCGAGGGGTTGCTGATCTCGTTATACCTTTCTGCCGTCCGCAAAAACACTAAGGCTAAGCTGGTCTACCGTGCACACAATATAGAAAACCAGATTTGGGAAAGACTAGCTCAACAAAAAAGTGACCCGTTTAAGAAATCGTACCTTAAAATGCATGCTAAGCGCATAAAGAATTACGAGCTGCAGCAATTAAATAATTTTGATTCGATAGCGGTACTTACTGAACAGGACAAGGTTACGTTGCTGGAATACGGCACTAAAATACCTATAGAAATTATACCCCTGGGAATATACCTTGAGCATTATAAGCCCGATTTAAGTAAAACTGAGTTTCCATCTTTATTCTTTTTGGGATCGCTGGACTGGTTGCCTAACCGGGAGGGTATTGAATGGTTTTTGGACCATTTTCATAAGGAGCTAACAGAAGGCGACCTGCGGGTACGCTTTTATGTGGCAGGGAATGATATCCCGGAGCGTTTTGATGACTATGAGGTAATGGGTAAAATTTTTATCCAGGGAGAAGTGGACGATGCGCTTGAGTTTTTAAACAGCAAATCTATTATGATAGTCCCACTGCTATCAAGCGGAGGGATGCGCGTAAAGATTGTGGAAGGAATGGCCATGCAAAAATGTATTATTTCCACTGCATTAGGGGCTGAAGGTATTAACTATCGCGATGGCATTAATATCCTGATCGCTAATAACCAGGAAGAATTTTATGATGCCATACATCGTTGCATAACCGATGAAGAATACTGTAAACAAATTGGCGCAAATGCCCGGAAATTAATGGAAGAACAGCATGATATAAATAAGGTCACTGAAAGCCTGATCGGGTTTTATAAAAGCCTGGTCTGATTTACGATTTTAGAATTACGATTTACGATTGATGCAGCGTGATTAAATGACCTGGGCGATTCGCTAATACTCCAAATCGTAATTCGTAAATCGTAATTCGTAAATCAGAAAAATGATTTACTACTTTTGCCCAATAAAAATATGAAAAACACAGCCCTAACAGATATCCATATAAAGGCCGGCGCTAAAATGGTGCCGTTCGCAGGCTATAACATGCCAGTTCAATATGCAGGGATAAATGCAGAACATGAAACCGTGCGTAATAGCGTCGGCGTTTTTGACGTGAGCCACATGGGCGAATTTATATTAAAAGGGGAACATGCGCTCGACCTTATACAGCTGGTTACAAGCAATGATGCTGGTAAACTGTATGATGGAAAAGTACAATACTCATGCCTGCCTAACAAAGATGGTGGTATTGTTGATGACCTGCTTGTTTATCGCATCGACGAAAAAACCTACATGCTGGTAGTCAATGCGTCAAATATTGAAAAGGATTGGAACTGGATCTCCGGCTTCAATACTTTCGGTGTGGAGATGAAAGATATTTCTGACCGTACTTCCCTGCTGGCCATCCAAGGCCCGAAGGCTGCGGAGGCGCTGCAAAGCTTAACTGATATCGACCTGGCGTCAATGGAATATTACACCTTTAAGAAAGGAACATTTGCCGGAATCGATAATGTGCTTGTATCAGCGACAGGCTACACCGGAGCTGGCGGCTTTGAAATTTATTTTGATAATGCAAATGCCGAACACATATGGGAGGCTATTTTTAAAGCGGGCGAACCTTTCGGGATAAAACCTATTGGCCTTGGCGCACGGGATACGCTACGCCTTGAAATGGGTTTCTGTCTTTATGGAAATGATATTGACGATAACACATCACCCTTAGAAGCTGGACTAGGCTGGGTGACTAAATTCAATAAGGACTTTACCAATTCAGACGCCCTAAAGCAACAAAAGCAGGAAGGCGTAAAACGCAAACTGGTTGGTTTTGAAATGATAGATCGTGGCATTCCCCGTCACGATTATGAAATTGTTGATGCAGAAGGTAATAATATCGGTAAAGTAACCTCAGGTACTCAATCCCCCTCCCTGCAAAAAGCTATCGGCATGGGCTATATCAAAACCGAATTCGCCGCAGAAGGCACCGAAATTTTTATCCTGATAAGGGATAATAAAATCAAAGCCCGAGTTGTAAAACCACCCTTTAATAAGTAGTCATTTGGTCATTGAGTCATTACATCATTTTGTTTGTTAAATGGCCTAACCCAATGACCAAATGACTCAATGACCAAATGACTAATGACCAAAAAGTTAAACGTTTGCCTTTCCCCAGCCCTTATCCCGCTTTATAATGTTGAAGATTATATTGTGGTGATCGTTGATATTTTCAGGGCAACCTCTTCTATCTGTTATGGCATAGAAAACGGCGTTACTGCGATAATCCCTGTCTCCGAAGTTGAAGAATGCGCCGCTTATCGCGAAAAAGGGTCGGATTTCCTTTTAGCCGCAGAACGTGACGGCAAGGTGGTAGAAGGGTTTGATTTTGGCAATTCGCCATTCTCCTATACCAAAGAAAAAGTAGAAGGTAAAACAGTTGTGTTGACTACAACCAACGGCACACACGCACTTCACCTGTCGCGCAGTGCAAGAAGAATTGTGATCGGTTCTTTTTTAAACCTTACCGCGCTGTGTAACTGGCTCAAAACCCAGGATGAAAATATACTATTGGTTTGTGCCGGCTGGAAAAACAACTTCAACCTTGAAGATACTTTATTTTCCGGGGCTGTTGTAGACCAGCTTAAAGATTTTAAATTAGATGATCCCGCCATTGCAGCAAATGATCTTTACCAAATTGGCAAACACGATATAAACCAATACCTCAAAAAAACATCCCATAGCGAGCGGCTTAAAAAATTAGGTATCGAAAAAGATATTGAATTTTGTTTACAGGTTGATTTGACAACGGCCATACCGGTTTTGGAAGGGGAGCGATTGATCAAGTTGTAGATAGTGGCAGTGTTTAGTAGCAGTAGCAGACTGAAGGAATAAGTAAAAAATGCCACTGCCACTAATTACTGCTATTGACTAACTACAAAAGTTTTTTGTTATCACGGTGCCTTTCTGCATCCCTGATGCTCTTTTTTTCCATGTTCTTTTTCAATGCATCGGTCAGATCAATACCCGTCTGGTTAGCCAGGCATATCAGCACAAATAATACGTCAGCCATTTCATCAGCAAGGTTAACCTCAGTATCTGATTTCTTAAATGATTGCTCGCCATATTGCCGCGCCATTATCCGGGCAACTTCGCCTACTTCTTCCATTAATATGGCAGTATTGGTCAGTTCGTTAAAATACCTGATACCGGTAGTTTTGATCCAGCTATCTACAGCTTTTTGCGCGTCTTCTATTGTCATGAGTATAAATTATTGAAAATAAAATGTCATTTCGACGAGGTACGAGGAGAAAACTTAAACGCCATGTAAAGCAGCTATGCAAAGCGACCTTGCATAGTAGTACAAGTTTTCTCGCTGTCGCTCGAAATGACATATGTTTGGCTTGCTACTAATGATTGTCCTTGTCCCTTGTGTCCATAATGATAGTTACCGGGCCGTCGTTCGTTAAACTTATCTTCATATCAGCTCCGAATATTCCAGAGGCGACATTCTTGCCAGTTATCGTTTCCAGAACTTTAATCATTTTTTCATAAAGCGGAATTGCTTTATCAGGCCTGGCAGCCCGGATAAACGATGGCCGGTTTCCTTTTTTGGTTTGAGCAAATAGTGTAAACTGCGAGATCAGCAAAATGCTGCCGTTAATATCTGCCAGCGCTTTGTTCATCAGGCCGTTCTCATCCCCAAAAACACGTAAATTAACTATTTTTTGAGCGAGCCATTGCAGGTCTTCTTCGGTATCAGCATCTTCAATTCCTAACAAAACCAGGAAGCCGGTATTGATAGACCCTGTCGTTTTACCTTCTACTATGCAGTTTGCCTGCGAAACACGTTGTATTACAGCTCTCATTTGCTAATGATAGATTTCATGATCAGTTGGCAAGATAAATAGAATTCAGATATTGAGTTCCAAAAGAAAGGATTTTAAGACTTACAAAGTTTTAAAACGGCTAAGCCCTCAATGAGCAATGTCATTAAGTTTGTAAACTCAAACCCGGATTAATCATTAAAAAGTGTCTGGTCCTTAAATGCGAAATGGTTGATCACCAGCTAATTGCATGGATATTGCCGGAAATGTCCATTTTAGGGAGACTGGCTATCAGACACTTAGTCTAATTTGGCAATTTATCAAAAGACGAACAGGCTGATAATTAGTATGTTTCACAGTGTTCCGGGTGTTCCATGTAAAAAAATGGAACACTTGTATCGACTGAACACATAATTGTGATTTGTAGTGTGTAGTCGCTGCCGTAATTGGGAGCAGAAAGAAAAAGGTATGATCTTGCAATCCGTAACAACGGCGCCCCTGGTTAACTTAATGACATTGCTCAATGAGGCCTTTGAGAATTAACAACAACGAATTAAACTTCGTAAATCTCTTCCTTTATAGTGACAATTAATGAACATTCGTGTCCATTTCATTCGTGTAATTGTTAAAAAATCGTGAAATTCGCGGCCATCATGACTAAGAAGGGCTTTACTACCACCATATTGCACGCTGACCGTTTATCCAAACCAGAACATGGCGCACTACACACACCTATTCATACTTCGGTAACTTACGGTTACGATGATGTGCAGGACTTGGTGGATATTTTTCAAAACAAGAAAAAAGGATATGCTTACTCCCGCCAGGGTAACCCAACTGTTTCGGCACTCGAAAATAAGGTTACGCAAATGGAAAATGGTATGGCTTCTATTGCCTTTTCTACCGGCATGGCCGCAATATCGGCCACAGTACTGGCCCTTATAAAAAATGGCGACCATATTCTTGCCAGTTCTTACCTGTTTGGGAATACCCGGAGTGTATTTCAATCTTTTATTGACGTTGGACTGGACATTACCTTCGTCGACGCTACTTCTATTGACAATGTGCGCAACGGGGTAAAGGCCAACACCAAAATGATCTTTGTTGAAACCATTGCCAACCCGGCCACGCAGATCGTTGATTTGGAGAAGATCGGTGACCTTTGCGAAGAAAAAGGGATCATCTACATGGTTGATAATACCATGACCTCCCCATACCTGTTTAAGCCCGTAAACGTAAAAGCAAGTTTGGTAGTAAACTCATTGACCAAATATATTGGCGGACATGGCAACGCGCTTGGCGGATGCGTTACAGATACCGGTTTATATAACTGGAAGCACTTTGCCAATATTTTTGAAGGATTTAAAAAGCAGGTTAAACCAGAGGTATTAGGGCTAACCCAGATCCGTAAAAAAGGATTGCGGGACGCCGGCGGCACCCTTGCACCGGAAGCAGCCCATTCCATTTCAGTGGGATCAGAAACGTTAGCCCTCCGCATGGAGCGTGCTTGTAACAATGCCTTTGCCCTGGCGACTTTTTTTGAGGGACACCCCCACGTAAAAAAGGTGTATTATCCCGGACTTGAATCCCATCCGCAGCATGAAATAGCCAGTAAATTGTTCAGTAAATACGGCGCGCTTATGAGCATTGAGGTGGATGAAAGCATTGATTGCTTTGCATTTCTGAATAAATTAAAATTGGTAGTAAAATCCAGTAACCTGGGCGATACCCGTACGCTGGCGATTCCAGTTGCACATACCATATTTAATGAACTGGGGCCGGAAAAAAGAAAAGAAATGGAAATCTCAGATTCTATGATTCGGCTGTCTATTGGTATTGAGGACTTGGATGATTTGATTGAGGATTTTAAAACGGCGTTGGGGTAGAGATTAGGGTTTAGTAACGACATTAATTTTTAAAAGGGAAGTAGGGGGTACTTTTTGAATCCGAAACGGCGAAGCCCTCTTGAGCACCTGTTAAAATAAAAAATCGCGAAAAATCGAAATTCCGAAATCCGACATCTGCCTATGCCCTCGTATCGTTCCCGTTATATATACTCAGATAGCTCTCATAGCGCGATAACGCAATGTCGCCATTTTCAACGGCTTCCAGTACAACACAACCCGGTTCATTAATGTGACGACAATTATTGAAGCGGCATTGGTTCATCAAAGCACGCATCTCCGGGAAGAAGTGGCTCAGTTCCTGTTTTTCTATATCTATCACACCTAATTCACGAATGCCAGGTGTGTCGATGATAAACCCTCCCTGGGGCATTTCAAACATTTCGGCAAAGGTGGTGGTATGCATGCCCTTGTCACTCCAGTCAGAAATTTGGTTAGTGCGCAGATCAAGATCCGGCAATAAAACATTGATCAGGCTTGATTTCCCCACACCTGAATGGCCTGAAAACAAGGTTACCTTATCTTTTAGCAACTCTTTTACATGTTCAATATTTGTACCTTCAAGCGCCGAGACCTCATAGCAGGGATATCCAATATTTTCGTAAACAGCTTTGTAATCGGCCAATATCTCCAACCCTTCATCGCTGAACAAGTCGAGTTTGTTAAAAATAAGTTTGGCGGGGATATCATAAGCTTCGGCGGTTACTAAAAAGCGGTCTATAAAACCCAAAGAAGTCCGCGGGGACGCCAAAGTGACCACGAGCAAAGCCTGGTCGAGGTTGGCTGCAATGATCTGACCCTGTTTTGACAGGTTGATAGATTTGCGGATAATATAATTTTTGCGTGGATGCAGTTTGGTGATCAGGCCGGTTTCCTGTTCGGGCTCCATCTCAAAATCAACAACATCGCCAACGGCAATGGGGTTGGTGGTAGTGATCCCTTTGGTGCGGAAGATCCCTTTTATACGGCAATCGGTCTTCTGCCCGTCGGGTGTTTGCACCTGGTACCAGCTTCCGGTCGATTTTGTGATGAGTCCCTGCATATCTGGCGCAATTTATGAAAGTTAACAGGTATTGAGAAAATAAACATATTGCCGCAGCTTCCCGATTTTTTTTGCTTACTTTAAACTATCATTTATCAAACATCATGAAGGTAGCTATCGCCTCGCCGCCATTTCCAAAATCTATTGAGGATGGCCTGCACCATGTTGAAAAATTAGTAAAAGAAGCAGCGGCACAACAGGCAGAGATCATTTGTTTCCCGGAATCGTATATCCCCGGTTACCCGGTGGCGGAGTATAAAGTTGACGCAAGTTCTCCCATAAAATTGCAGGCGGCCTTAGACGCAGTACGCCGGATAGCATCTGAAAATAATATAGCCATCATCATACCAATGGACTGGTATTCATCTGAAGGGCCATTAAACCTCGCGCATGTCATATCAAATACGGGCGAGCTCTTGGGCTTCCAGGCGAAAACCCAATTGGACCCTACTGAAGATAATGTTTGGATCCCCGGCACCGAGCGTAACATTTTTGAAGTGAATGGCGTAAAATTCGGTATAGTTATATGCCACGAAGGATTCCGTTATCCAGAACTAACGAGGTGGGCGGCACGCCGCGGTGCAAAAATTGTATTTCACCCACATTTTGCGGGCAGCGATATACAAGGCGTCGAACTAACCGAGTGGGGAAATAAAGATAATCCATACTATGAAAAAGCTATGATGATGCGGGCATTGGAGAATACCATCTATTTCGCAAGTTCAAATTATGCTACACGCTTCCCCGAATCGGCAAGCTCATTAATAGGCCCGGATGGACAGTGCCTCGCCCATCAGCCTTATGGTGAGCCGGGAGTTTTAGTAGCAGAAATAGATACAAATTTGTCAACCGGACTGCTGGCCAACCGGTTTAAACCTGAACTATACGCGAATAAATAAAAATAAAACAATTTGAATTTGTTTATTAAAAAATATTCTACTTACTTTACAGGCATTATATATGAATACTATTAACGCCATAACAACAACAACAACAACTACCACCGGGGTGATACACGGAGGGAGATAGTCGTATGGTGTAAAACATAAAAACCAACAAAACGCCTTCCTCCAAAAAGAGGAAGGCGTTTTGTTTTAATAGCGAATATGAAGATTTTAAAATTTGGCGGTACATCCGTAGGATCAGTTCAAAGTATCCAAACTTTATTAAGCATTTTGAAAGGGGAAGTTACCAGTGAAGAAAAGCCGATAGTAGTATTATCTGCTATGAGTGGGGTAACTAACCTTTTGATCTCTATGGCAGAAGGCGCTGCCAACGGAGTTGATTTTACAGCGAATTTAGCCGAACTTGAAAAACGCCATTTTGACGTGGTAAAAAGCCTGCTTACCGCGCAGCATCAAAATCCGGCTTATACCGGCCTAAAGATCTATTTTAATGAACTGGAAGAACTTTTACAGGGCATACTAACCTTAAGGGAACTTACCCCGAAAACACGCGACCAGGTTTTAAGCTTTGGCGAGCGCTGCTCAACTTTAATGATCTGCAAAATTGCCGCGCAGCATTTCCCCGAAGCCTTGTGTGTTGATGCGTCTAAATTAATTAAGACAGACAGCTCTTTCGGACAGGCTAGGGTAAATATGGAACTTACTGAATTGTTGGTCCGCAGCTTCCAAAAAGAGCACAGCGACAAAATGCTTATTGTTACCGGTTTTATAGCATCCAATGATGCCGGGCAGACCACAACCCTTGGGCGTGGCGGCAGTGATTATACAGCGGCTATATTTGGTTCGGCGTTAAATGCCGAAGAAATACAGATCTGGACTGACGTTAACGGTATGATGACCGCCGATCCGAGAATGGTAAAAAAGGCATTTTCCCTTCCTGAACTTACCTATACCGAAGCTATGGAACTGTCTTATTTTGGTGCGAAAGTGATCTATCCGCCTACCATGATCCCGGCTTTTCTAAAAAAGGTCCCCATCGTAATAAAAAATACTTTTGAACCTGAATTTGAAGGGACTGTTATTAAACATGACTGCAAACCATCAAATCTGCCGATAAAGGGGATTTCGTCTATCAATAATATCAGCATCCTTAACCTGGAAGGTAGCGGCATGGTGGGTAAATCGGGCTTTAGTGGCCGGTTGTTCTCTTTATTGGCACGTGAACAGATCAACATTATATTGATCACCCAGTCTTCGTCAGAACACAGTATAACTTTTGCAATTCAGCCTGCAGACACCGAAAAAGCCCGTCAACTAATTGAACAGGAGTTTGAGCTGGAGTTGATTGCTAAAAAACTTGAGCCGGTGGCAATTGAGCAAAACCTTGCTATAATTGCCATAGTAGGCGAAAACATGAAACAAACACCCGGCGTTTCGGGGAAGCTGTTCCATGCGCTGGGCCGTAACGGGGTAAATGTAAGGGCAATTGCGCAGGGATCGTCTGAGTATAATATCTCGGTTATCATCTCCGCCCACGACCTTGCAAAGGCGCTTAATGCCGTCCATGATGGCTTTTTTGTACAGCTTACCAAAACCCTGCATGCCTTTTGTTTAGGTACGGGCAATATCGGCCAAACCTTGTTCAGGCAATTAAATGCGCATAGCGATTATCTGCAGGAGAATAATGGCATCCAGGTTAAAATTGTGGGTATAAGCAATACCCGAAAAATGGTATTTAACAGCGACGGCATATCTCTAAGCGATTGGGAGGACGAACTGCAGGCGTCGCATCAACAAGCTGATCTGCAGAAATTTGTTTCCCGTATGAAAAGCATGAACCTGCCAAACTGTGTGTTTATTGATAATACCGCCAGTCCGAAGCCTGTTGAAGTTTACGAAGAGGTTTTTAAATCGAATATTTCTGTAATTACCTGTAATAAGATAGGCAACTCTGCATCGTACGATCAATATAAAACCTTTCGGGATGCCGCAAAACAACACGGTGTCGACTTTTTTTTATGAGACCAATGTAGGCGCCGGCTTGCCCATAATCCGTACGTTGAAAGACCTGATGAACAGCGGCGACAGGATAATGCGTATTGAAGCCATTTTATCGGGCACCATTTCCTTTATATTTAATAATTTTAAAGGCGATGCTAATTTTCATGATGTTGTAAAGCTTGCCCAGGAAAAAGGTTATACCGAACCAGATCCACGCGATGACCTTCGGGGAACTGATTTTATGCGTAAGATCCTGATCCTCGCCCGCGATGCCGGATATACAATGGAAGCCGGGGATGTACATATAGAAAGTATGCTGCCAAAAGCCTGCCTTGAAGCGCAGACTGTGGATGATTTTTATGCCGCGCTGAAAGCCGAAGATGCTTTTTTCAGTAATTTAAAAGCAAAAGCAGATGCAGAAAATAAAGTATTGCGCTACATCGGTAAACTGGAGGACGGAAAGGCCGCCATTACATTGCAGATGGTTGATGAAAACCATCCATTTTTTACTTTATCAGGTAGCGATAACATAATTTCATTTACTACCGACAGGTATAAGGAACGCCCGCTGGTTGTTAAAGGCCCCGGGGCCGGTGCTGAAGTAACTGCGGCCGGTGTATTTGCTGATTTAATAAACGTGGGAGCGTAAGCCATGAATGAAAGTATTATACAAGAATTAAAAAATCCTGTTGTGATAGATAATAATGTAACTGCCAAAAGTATTCATGTTTTTGCACCTGCTACTGTAGCCAATGTGGTTTGTGGCTTTGATGTATTAGGCTTTGCGGTAAACGAGCCTGGCGATGAAGTGGTGATGCGTGTTACCAATAAGCCGGGTATTACCATAAGCAAAATTACCGGCGACGATGGCCGTTTGCCGCTTGATCCGGCGAGAAATACCGTGAGTGTCAGCGTTCAGCATTATTTGAATAGCATTGGCCGTAATGATATTGGACTGGATATTGAGTTGCATAAAAAAATGCCTATAGGCAGTGGGCTGGGCTCCAGTTCCGCAAGTACTGTGGCGGGGTTGTTTGCCATAAAAACTTTATTAGGTGATGACAGCGATCCGGCCAAATTATTGCCTTTTGCCATGAAGGGCGAAGAAATGGCTTGTGGCCATGGTCATGCTGATAATGTTGCCCCAGCGTTGCTTGGAGGATTTGTACTGATCCGGAGCTATGATCCGCTTGATGTGGTGCGCTTGCCGCATCCCGCAAGCTTATGGTGCGCCGTTGTCTTCCCCGATGTTGATGTGCCTACCCGCGAGGCCAGGCAGATCATCCGTAATAAAATACAGATGAAAGACGCGGTAACCCAATGGGGCAATATTGCCGGGCTTGTAAGCGGTTTGTTTATGCAGGATATTGACCTGATAGGCCGCAGCATGAAGGATATCCTGGTTGAACCTGTACGGTCCATACTTATCCCCGATTTTTATCTGATGAGGGAAATGGCCATAGAATTAGGTGCAGTAAGCTTCGGCATTTCAGGTTCTGGCCCTTCAGTGTTTGCTTTTACCCGTGATGAAGAAACAGCAAGGCGCATCACGCAAAAACTTCAGCAGCATTTAACAAGCGTAAACATAGGATCGAATACTTATGCATCAACCATAAATGATACCGGTCCGAGAGTGTTGGGGTAATTGTCTGAACCGGAATTCACAGAATTTAGGAATTGACAGCATTCGTTTTTACTAAGTAATAACTCCAAAATTTCGAGTTCAGAAAAGAGCAAAAAATAAATCCGACATCGAACATCTACAATCCGAAATTAAAAAATGCAACTATATAGTACCAAAAACCCATCCGCCCGTGTATCCTTTAAAGACGCGGTTTTTAATAGTATGCCGCAGGATAAAGGCCTTTATATGCCTGTGAATATCCCGCGGCTGGACGATAAATTTTTAAATAACCTTGACCAATATACTCTCCCGGAAATAGCTTTTCATGTCGCTAAAAGTTTGATCGGTGATGATATACCGGACAATGACCTCAAAGCTATTATTTACGATGCTATAAACTTTTTGGCGCCTGTTGTAAAGCTTGAAGAGAATATTTTCGTACTGGAACTATGGCATGGGCCCTCACTGGCGTTTAAGGATTTTGGCGCGCGGTTTATGGGCCGGGTAATGAGCTATTTTCTGGAAGAAGGTGAAAAACAGCTAGATGTGCTTGTAGCAACTTCAGGGGATACCGGGGGCGCCGTTGCACTTGGCTTTTTGGGTGTACCAAATACACGTGTTACCATATTATATCCAAAAGGAAAAGTAAGCGACATACAGGAATTGCAATTAACTACAAACGGACAAAATATCCGCGCGGTTGAGATAGATGGTACATTTGATGATTGCCAGGCATTAGTCAAGCAAGCATTTACCGATACTGAACTGAATAAAAAGTTCAGGCTTACGTCAGCCAACTCCATTAATATTGCCCGGCTCATCCCGCAAACATTTTATTATTTCAACGCTTATGCCCAATTATTAAAACAGGATATTAATAAGGTGGTTTTTTCAGTACCAAGCGGCAACTTTGGTAATATAGGCGCCGGGCTGCTTGCCTGGAAAATGGGTTTGCCTGTTGAACATTTCATCGCCGCTACCAATGTAAATGATACCGTTCCTGAGTTCCTGAAAACAGGCGTTTATCAGCCCAAGCCATCAGTTGCAACCCTTTCAAATGCTATGGACGTTGGAGATCCGAGCAATTGGGTGAGGATAGCGGATTTGTTTAAGAATGATACCGATGCGTTGAAAAACCTTGTGAATGGTTATCGCTACGATGATCAGGAAACGCTTGAGGCTATTAAATTCATCAATCACAATTACAACTACGTTGCTTGTCCCCATACGGCTATCGCCTGGCAGGCACTGAGGGACTGGCAACAGGACAATTATAACCCGGATACAGCAGGTGTATTTTTATCAACCGCCCATCCGTGCAAGTTCCCTGATGTTTACCCGGACAGTATCGCTGGTAAAGTGGTAGTTCCTGAACAGGTTAAAGAATTGACAGAAAAGGTGAAGTTTTCGGTTTTGCTCGGCAAGGATTTTAAAGGGTTTAAGAGTTATTTGATGGAGAATAATTAAACCCGGCCAATTAAACTAATTAAATCTACAATATACCGAAACAGCGATGCCATCGGCGAAAGTAAATTCCATATCGAATAATGGCTAAATGAAATTGTGTTGCAATTACCAATGTACAATTATACCTTAGTTCAAAATTTCGATTATGAGAAAGACTATTTTATATGTAATTATAATACTCTTTGCAGGGCTAACTTTTAAGACCTATGCACAAACACCACGAATTCCTGAATCCAGTTCAACACAGACTATTATCCAGGATTTCGGCCTGGGAAAAATTTCTATAACTTATTCAAGGCCCAATGTAAAGGGACGGGTGATCTTCGGGGGGATAAATCCGTACGGACAGGTGTGGCGTACAGGGGCTAATGCCGCCACAACTATTAGTTTCACTGAAAATGTAATAATTGAGGGCCACAGCGTTCCCGCCGGCAGTTACTCGCTTTTTACTATTCCTGATAAGGATATGTGGACGGTTATTCTTAATAAAACCGTTAAACAATGGGGCGCGTACAGCTATAAAGAAGCAGATGACTTTTTACGTTTCCAGGTAAAACCAGTGCATCGCGACGAACAAAGGGAAACCTTTACCATTCAATTTGCCAATGCAACAACAAAATCAGCCGATCTGCATCTGGCGTGGGATTACACTGCTGTGATCATCCATTTACAAACTGACGATGACGCACAAATTACTGCCAATATCGACGAATTGATGAAAGGCAACCGCAAACCTTATTATTTTAATGCCATACAATACTATTATGAAAATAATAAGGACATGAAAAAGGCATTAGCGTGGACGCTTGAAGCACAAAAGGTTGATCCGGGAGCATGGTATAAATTGTGGGAAGCCCGTATCAGGCTACGCATGGGCGACAAAGACTCTGCTA
>Ga0206898_10233_pt1 | contig 15422 bp, 20 predicted proteins | sample Alteio_BWOrgHeat_50_FD_153237 | JGI IMG/M metagenome (GOLD analysis project Ga0206898, IMG submission 153237) | Enriched cells from forest soil in Barre Woods Harvard Forest LTER site, Petersham, Massachusetts, United States -... | ecosystem: Environmental > Terrestrial > Soil > Temperate forest >...
TAGTCGGGCCTGCCCCAATCCAATAATGAATAATAGAAATGCAGTTCAATGCCTTCTTTCTGGCATTCCTGCGCAAGTTCCATTAAGGGGTCCTTATGGTAAGGGGTGGCATCAACAATATTATAGGGCGATGCCTTAGTGGCAAACATACTGAACCCATCATGGTGACGCGAGGTAATGGTAATGTATTTCATACCTGCTCTTTTTGCAAATTGTACCCATGCCTTTGCATCAAAGCCCTGTGGATCAAAAAAAACGGAGAAAGCATTTACGGGACCAGGGGCAATGTTGTTACGCCGCAGCAATGGGGCGTGGTTACTGCTAAAAATAAAACGCTTTACGCGCATGTTTTGAATATGCCGCAGCAGCCGTATATTTTTCTGCCCTGGGCCAAAGGAAAAGTTACAAAGGTTATTTTAATGAACGATGGTAGCAACATCAGGTACAAACAGCAGGCTGAAGGCGTTTTTGTGTATGCGGATAACATAAAACCCGATGCCATTGATACCATCATTGAACTGACCACAAATTAAGGAGCAAACATCCAGCACACACGATTTTTATCAATACATCTGAAACCATGGAAAGGCCAATTATTTTTTCGATAGATGATGATCCGCAGGTGTTACGCGCCATTACGCGGGACCTGAAAACCATGTATGGAAAAGAGTATAAGATCATAAGTACATCTTCGGCAAACGAAGCGCTGGAAAGCCTTACTGACCTGAAAAATAGCTCTGACGTTGTTGCCATGTTTGTTTGCGACCAACGGATGCCCGAAATGGAGGGCGTGGACTTTCTTGAAAAAGCCATAAAAATATTTCCAAAAGCAAAAAGAATCCTGCTCACAGCCTATTCAGACACTGAAGCCGCTATAAAGGCTATTAACGACGTGCAGCTGGACTATTAACTGATGAAACCGTGGGACCCGCCTGAAGAAAAATTATACCCGGTGATAAACGATTTGCTTGACGATTGGCAAAATGATTATATCCCCGAATTTAAAGGTATAAAACTGGTTGGGTACCAGTTCTCGCCACAATCACATACTATCAAAGATTATCTTGCCAGCAACCTGATTCCTTACCGTTGGTTCGATATTGAAAAAAATCCGGAAGCGAGGGAAAAAATGGAGCTCAATAAGATTGGGCTTGAGCAACTGCCGCTGATAGTCTTTGAAGACGGCAGCATTTTGTGCCAGCCCACTATTCGCGATATTGCCGAAAAAGTAGGTAAAAATCCGCAGATAACTAATGAGATCTACGATGTAGTTATCATCGGTGCGGGGCCTGCCGGCCTGGCGGCTGCAGTTTACGGCGCCTCCGAAGGATTAAAGACATTGCTGATTGAACGTAAAGCCCCGGGGGGACAAGCCGGTTCCAGTTCACGAATAGAGAATTATCTTGGTTTTCCGGCGGGATTGAGCGGTTCTGATCTGACGAGAAGGGCAATAAGCCAGGCCATGAGACTTGGCGCTGAATTCTTGTCGCCGCAGATGGTAAATGAGATCAAACAAAAAGATGGCTATAAAACCATAGTCCTTGACGATGGCCCCGAGATATTAAGCCGTACCGTTGTAATAACTACCGGCGTTGATTATCGCAAATTGGAGACTAAAGGCGTTGAGAATTTTACAGGGGCCGGGGTATACTATGGTGCCGCCATGACCGAGGCATCGGCATGCAAGGATAAAGAAGTGTATATCATAGGTGGAGGAAATTCGGCTGGACAATCGGCAGTTTATCTTTCCAAATTCGCTAAAAACGTATATATCATTATCCGTAAAGATAGTTTGTCTTATACCATGTCTGCCTACCTCATACAGCAAATAGAAAATATCGCGAATATAAAGGTATTGGCCGATACGGAGATCACGGAGGCTATAGGTACCAATTGCCTTGAAAAGCTGACGCTGATTAACATCAAATCAAAAGAAACCGTTACCAAAGAGGCCGCGGCGCTCTATGTTTTTATAGGGGCAAAACCTTATACAGATTGGATAAAGCTAGATATAATAAGGGACGAAAAAGGTTTTATTGAAACTGGCCGTGAGTTAAGAAGATATGACAATTTCGGAAAGATATGGAAAATGAACCGGGACCCATTTTTACTTGAAACAAGTTGCCAGGGAGTTTTCGCAGCAGGTGATGTACGGGCAGGCGCTATGAACCGGGTGGCATCGGCAGTCGGTGAGGGTTCTATGGCCATCAGCTTTGTACACAAGTACCTCGCGGAGGTGTAACTACACAAATGTCATTTCGACGAGGAACGAGGAGAAAACCTATACATCATTGTAACCATCGTGCAAATTCGCGATGCATCTTGTTTAAGTTTTCTCTCCGCCGCTGGCGGATCGAAATGACATAGTTTCCTAATTTTATCAATCAAAAACTTTATAAATTATTATGGAAGAAGATATCTGCAAACACCTTACCGCTATCAAAACCTTGAAACATGCAAAAGATTATGTGTGTGAAGAGTGTATAAAAACACATGATAGCTGGATGCACCTGCGTACCTGCCAGCAGTGCGGCGTTACGCTTTGCTGCGATAGTTCACCAAACCAGCATGCAAGTAAGCACGCGAAAGCAACCGGCCATCCGGTTGTAATTTCTGCCGAGCCCGGCGAAAGATGGTTATGGTGCTATATGGACGAAATCATGGCGGAATATTAGGTCAGTTTGCAGTTCCAGGTTTGCAGGTTGTAGCGATGCTTACTTTTAAAACTGCCTGCTGCCAACTAAAAACTGCCAACTATCCTTACGCTTCCCACTTTGACAAGTAATTATCGAGCGATAATGGCCCTGAGCCTATAACCGTAAAAATTGCCAGGAGCACTAATGCTGTTATGGAAGGCCAGGCCATAGTATTTATAGGCGATACAAAAAAATCAGTTAAAAACACAGCCGCCAGCACAATTGGTATTTGTATGATACACGCAAACCGTGTCCATGTGCCCATTATAATAAGTGTACCGCCAACAAGGTGGGCAAACGTCACATAATAAACTAGCGTCGTCAGCAGTCCCGAAGATAGGTCAACAAAATTTTGACCCGCAATTAAACTTTGCAGGACGGTAGAATTTTCCATAAAAGCCACTCCCTTTAACAACAAAAAGAGTCCAAGAGCTATACGTATAATATCCAAAGCAACGGGATGGTGACTATCACCCCACCTTTCAATTTTATGGACAACATTCATTACGACCTCCTTTTTTAGATAAAATTGGCTTACTATTAAAGGAAGCAGCTTCGGAGAGAAGGGCTTTCTTTAATTTATCATATAAATGTAAAAATAAAAAAAATAAAAAGCAAGGGGGCACAGGCATTCCGTGTTTTTATGTGTTTAACGGAAACGCTAATAAATTAAACCTTTTGACAGCACAAAATGTTACCTTTAATAAACCTTTAAAACTATGGCAAACTTCAAGGAAATTATTGCGTCGGATAAGCCGGTATTGATCGATTTTTCGGCAGAATGGTGCGGCCCATGTAAAATGATGCCGCCGATATTAAAGCAGGTGAAAGATGCCATGGGCGATAAAGTAACTATCCTAAAAATTGATATCGATAAAAATCCTTCAGCTGCCAATGCCTATAAGGTACAGAGCGTACCCACGCTGATGATATTTAAACAAGGGGAAGCCAAATGGCGTCAAAGTGGTGTGATGCAGGCTAATCAACTGCAGCAAGTGATACAGCAGTATGTGTAAACTTTTACACTCAATTCTGTCATGCTGAACGCAGTGAAGCATCTTCTAACAGCGATCGGTCGCCCACATGTATGGCGTAGAAGATCCTTCGCTCACGCTCAGGATGACAAAGTTTTATTGATTAACAGACCTTCAATACTCCAACTCCTGGCAATTAAACCCTGCTTTTTGAAGTAACGATTCAATATATCTCGGTGAAATATCGTCAGCTTCTATCCTTAAAATATTATCACAATCTTCCAGGTCAAAGTTCCAGCCGGTAATTGCCGGAACAGAGGTTAACAGGGGTTTTACCCTGCTAACCTGTTCGGGTTTTTCAACGCTTGTACTAAATATCAGTATGTCCATGGTGCGGTGTTTTGTATATCAGTTTATTCCCTATAACTATTGACAATCCAGATTTTGGACAAAAAATCAAACTTTGTTAAACTTATTCGGCTGTTTTTGTGGCTTCTTCGGCAAATCTATCCCAGTTGTGGCGTTCACCCCAACGTCCTCGACCACATTTTTGATCCCATTTGGCCTTAAACTCTTCTTTTTGTTCGGGCGTCATGTTTCTAAACTTTTCGGACATACGACCACGCATCCAATCGCGACCGCCACCACCGCCGCCCCAGCGGTGACCGCCTTTACCAAAGCCAAACAGTATCTTGCATAAAATAAATATGCCCATTGCCTGCCAGAAAGTGATCACACCCACGTGAAGTATGCCGGGCAGTAAGTAGTTCCATAATGTCATCACCACAAAGCTGGTGGCCGACAGGAAGGCGGCTATCCCAATTGGAATTAATATAAACCGTCCTCTATAAAGTGAATTTCTCATTTTTTTAATTTTTAATATTGTGTAATTTCCTCATACAATTGACGCAGCCTTTTGCGCAGGTGTAATACCGCATATCGCTTTCGCGACACCAGGGTTTGTACATTCTCGCCAGTCCGGTCGGCTATCTCTTTAAACGGGATGTCTTCCAGCTCTTGCCATATAAAAACCTGTCTTTGCTCTTCGGGGAGTTCATCCAGCGCAGCGAATAATTCTTCCCAGAATAAATTGCGCAGATATTCCGTTTCGGGTGTTTTTGCTTCCGTCATCAGGATGGCTTTAAAGTCCGGAGCGTCATCGTCATCCTCATCTGGCAGCATATCATCCAGCAAAGTTTCGGTATGTTTTTTATGCTTATCCAGTATTTTATTGCGGGCCACACGGTACAACCATGCGCCGGTTTGCTCAATAGGTTCTGAATTTAAAACCGAGCTGAACTGGTACCAAACATCCTGCAGGATATCTTCAGCATCGGCGTCATTGTTTACCCTTCGCCTGATAAAGCCCAACAGATTTTTACCATACGCGCCTATAGCTTGTATGATCGTGTTGTTTTTTTCCTCGGGCATTATCGCTGTTATCAATGTATTGTTATTTAAAGATAGAGACGATTGTGATTTTAAAAGATTTTAAGTTTTTTTAATTTTTTGTTGAGGGAGGTTGATTGGGTTGAATTAGGTTGAATAAGTTGATTGGGTTGGATTAGGTTGATTAAGTTATATTTATGCCGTTCAAAAAAAGTAGTATACCGCAGTTGCTATGAACTATCAACCATGAACCCGAACATAAACCGCATCAATTACTACAATATCCTGGCTATGCTTGCAGCATCGTGCCTGGCTATAGTCATTCCGTTTGAGCTGGTTTTATTATCATACGCCATACTTGGTCCGGCGCATTATTTAACCGAAATCTCATGGCTAAAGAGCAGGCAGTTCTTCACCCTGAAGAAGTACGACTATTTAATCATCGCCGCCCTTATTCCTGTTTGCGTGCTATTGCGACTGCCTTATGTCAATCTTATATTTTACACATTTGGCTTGTCGTTTATCCTTCTTACCATAAAGGGTGATCTTAACAGGCTACTGGCATTTATTGTACTTATTGCCGCAGGCTATTTTTTACTTACCAATAACATACTCCGCACCATTTTCGGGCTTTTTATACCAACGGTGATCCACTTGTACATTTTTACCGGGGCATTTATGTTATATGGAGCTTTGAAAGAAAGAGTTGTTTCGGGCTATTTAGCAATTGCAGTCTTTTTAATTTGCCCGGTATTATTATGTGTTTTGTTTACATCGTACCATATTACCACAGCTGCATGGGCAATAAACAGTTACGGAAATTTCGCCCGGCTTAATACCACAATACTACGTGATCAGAGCATCAACATTTATAGTAACCCAGCGAGCATTATTTTAACCAGGCTTATCGCGTTTGCCTACACGTATCATTACATCAACTGGTTCAGTAAAACAAGGATCATCAACTGGCACCATATTTCCGTAACGCGCTCGGTTATTATAGGGCTGACCTGGGCCGCATCGGTAGTGCTTTATTTTTATGACTTCCGCCTTGGCCTCAAGTGGCTTTTTATTCTTAGCCTGCTGCATGTAATACTGGAGTTCCCGCTTAACCACCGCAGTTTTATGGGTATTGGCAGGGAGTTGAGGCGGTTGGTGGTTGGTTGATTAGGTTGGATTAGGTTCGAATATATTGATTTGGGTGGCTGTGGAATTTGAAGCGGGCATAGCGTCATTTGGCTAAAGCCGTTATTGCATATTTATTACCCGTCCGCTAAAGCGGACCGCAATGAATTATTATTTCATTGCCGTTGGCTTTAACCAACGGATAAAAAAGCGATTAATGAGATTGGGGCTTTAGCCAAAATCAAAAAAATGCAATTTGAATTATGCCAATTGAATAGCTGAATAATATGATAGCCTTATCTTTACTTCCAGAACTTCTTACTATTCTACCATGAACCATCAACCATGAACTAATGTATAACCAGAAACTTGCCGACCGCATCCGCGAAGCCTTAATGCATCTGCCCGATGTAGAAGAAAAAGAAATGTTCAAGGGCATCTGTTTCATGGTGAACGGCAAAATGTGCGTGTGTGTAAGCGGCGATGAAATGCTTTGCCGCATCGGTGCCGAACAGATGGAAGCTGCTTTAGAAAATAATGCTGTACGCCAGATGGTTATGGCCAGGAGTAAGCCAAGCAAGGATTTTGTCTACATCAGTGAAGAAGGTTTTCAGCGTCAAAAGGATTTTGACCACTGGATACAACTTGCGCTGGAATTTAATCCGAAAGCTAAGGCATCGAAGAAGAAAAAATGAGCAGCTTTTTTATTGTCTATCATACTTAAAAGTTTTCGACAGTAATTTGCCCGTTAGCTAAGGAGCCACACGCAGGGACGGAAACTAGAAATAACGACACGCAGAAGAATTAAGAAAATAATGAATGAAAGTTTTATCAAAAAGATATCTTTTAATTGGAGCGCTTTTAATTGTTTTAATGCTAATTAGTTTCTTAGCGATGCCGATGATTTTCCCTACCTTCACCCCGACATTATTACAGAGAATTATGAATATTCATCTTAAACCCAACAAGCTTAATATCTTTCAATTAGCTTTTTTACTGGCATGCTTTGCCCTTACTTCAATAAAAGTGCAAGCACAAACGCCAGCTCAAAATGATGCAGCCACAAAGGAAATTACCACCTCGATGGATAATTCGGCGTTGGAATGGAACAAAGGTCACCTCGATGCTTTTATGACGATGTATGATCCTTCGGCAACCATGATGATGCCAACAGGGACAGTTGGCTTGGACGCGATCAGATCTTTGTATGAAAAGAAATATTTCGACGGTGCAATGCCGAAACAAAATTTGCGCTACAGCGATATGAAGGTTCGTTTTTTAGGTAGCGATTATGTACTGCTGACCGGCGCCTTTACCCTATACGGGAATGACAAACCAGAACGCTCGGGCAGGTATTCCCTTGTGATGGTTCATACCAACAATGGCTGGAAAATACTTCATGACCATTCGAGTTAAGGTAAGTCAAGTCTTGAGTCTTAAGTCAAAAGTCTAATTTGTTTATTTTCTGCTTTTCTCTTAGGACTTTCGACTAACGACTTAAGACTTTTAACTTCAATCCGCGCCAAGCAGTTCCTTTTGCTTGACCTCGACTGATCCTGACGTTTGATCCAGCCGCAGGTAAATACTCACGTGGAAGAAATTATTGTCGAACAAATAAATATTATTGCTGGGGTCTGCCCCTCGGAATTTCAATGTAAGACCATATTTTTTTGCCTGGCTTATCATATTAATGATATCCTGTGCATTAGTTGAACTATAAACAACAGTGCGCAGTAAGGTGCCATCGTTAAGTTTTACATAACTGCCCGTAGTTATTTTTTCGGTATTAGGTTTCTGACCTATATTTTTAAAATAAGCAAGTTCCTGCCCGTTAACATTCATGGTATAATCCTGTTTAAATGCCTTACCCTGGCGCAGGTTATTATTCACTTCGCCGTTTGTAAGGTTGGTGAAATAAACCAGGTCGTTAAACTTTATGCTTTGGCCGTAAATAGTGGGGGTAAAAAAGAACAGGCATAAAAAGAAAAGGATTGATTTCATAACAGAATATTGTGGTTGTTTCAAATATAACTTTTTAAGCTGCTCTGTTTTCATATGGGTGTTGTGGTAATTATCTCTCAAAGCGTTAATGACGCGGGGTGAGTTTTCGTTTTTAAAACCTTACTCATTCCCCCGGATGATACGTCCTTTCAGCATGTTTAAGCACATCTTCTTTATAAAACAATACGTCCTTAAACTTACCTTCGATGTACATTTCAGCCTGGTCGGTGAAGTGTTTCGACGCCGGGTCGAAAGACTGGCCGCCTGTTATAATCGACTTTGCCTTAATCCGCGGGCCAAATTCAACAGCGGCAATAAAACTGTTACCCGAATAACCGTACCTGTTTTTAGTATTCATTGTCCGGCTTACAAATGAGGGTAATTGCCCAAATCCGGACCATGTAAGCCCAACGGGCAGACTTGGCGCGCTATCGCTAAACGTAACGCCATCGGCTGGGCGCTGGTACCGGTTTATGTCGCCCCATTTAACTTTCCAGGTACCATAGCGTTTTTGCAGATCGCTTGACGTTTTGCTTAAATTATCCAGTATTTGTTTATTGCTGATATTCTTTAGCATAGCGTTTACGCGTTCAGTTTGGTAGGTCCCCGCCTCCGATGTTTGCGCAGGAGGCAGGGCCTTGAGCATCACTGTCGCCCATTCAATGGCTACTGCCGTTGCCACTGAGTTTGCCGCAGTCCGTTTATCCCACTGCTGCAGGGCTTTTACGGCTTCGCCGAGGGATTGTTTCAACGAATCGGGCGCTGCGTCATACGCCTTAAATAGCGGCGGCAGCAGCGCATCGAACGCAGCCAGGTAATGATCGTATCCTTTCTCAATCAATCCATCGAGTGTTTCGCTTTTAACGCCACTAAGCAATCTGATAGCATTTATAGCCCTGAAGTTTTGCCCGTCGGGCGCCATATATGCGGGGTATTTAGTTTTATCGGGACTGCTTTTGCCTGATGATGTGTAAGCCGTCGAATTGCAATTCTGGATCCAGCCGGTGGCAGGGTTGTACACGTGTACAATTTCGTTTAAAGTATGCAGGCCTTGCCATTCAGTTGCTGAAGTGGTGCCGTCAACAGGCAATGTCCAATCCAGTTTCGGGTCCCGCCTGGGCATAAAGTTACCGTACCAGAAAGCAATATTGCCCTGGTCATCGGCGTAAACAGTATTGTTTGTGCCGTTTGATAGCAGCCCCATTGCCTTTTTATACCCGGCAAATGTATTGGCCTTTGTGATGAGCCATGATTCAAGTAGCGCATTGTATGAACGGTTGTTGGCCTTCAGCGCAAGCCATTTGCCATCGCGGCTGCCCAACACCGGGCCATGGTGCGTATAGTAACCAGTTATTGTTTTTTGTTCAGTATGGTCGCCATTTTTAACGTTCATTATTAATTTGCGCGAAGTAACCGGTTTGAGGGCGCCATTGTATTCATAAAACCATTTACCATCTTTTTTAATCACTTTTTCGGCATACAGGTCGCCCACATCCGCATAGCTGCTGGTATGCATCCATCCGCAATGCGGATTGAAACCCTGATAAACAAAAAACTGTCCCCATGTTACTGCTCCATATACATCCAAACCTTCTTCACTCACCAACTGTACCTCACTCCGGAAATAAAACGGAACATGCGGATTAATGTATAATAAGGCATGTCCTGATTTTGATTTTGAAGGTGCGATGGCAAAACCATTGGAGCCCGTTTCCCTTTCGTCAACAGCAGGTTTGTACACTGCCCCCATCCTTTCGGCCCCTCCGCCATAGAAATTTTGGGTTTCACTTAATTCTATTCCGCCGGTAACGGTGGCCGAAACGCTTCCATCGGTAAACATCAACGCATACCATGGTTCAAACCGTTGGAAAACAGCAGGTTTAACCTCCGGATGTTTGTACAGATAATAGTTCACTCCGTCGGCAAAAGCATCCATTAATTTTTTGAACCCGGGAGCGCTGGTTTTGTAATCTTTAATGGCGTCCGCTGTGTCGGCAATCAGTTGGAGCGTTACATCTTCGTACAAACTTTTCTCGCCGTCAACTTCTGCTTGCCGGCCCAATTGGTACAGGTAGTTCTTTTCTATGCCTTTAAAGTTGTCCTCGCATTCAGTGTACATCAGCCCAAAAACCACGTCAGCATCGGTTTTACCATAAATGTGCGGCACACCCCAGTTGTCGCGAATGATCGTGACCGCTTTTGCTTCCCGTTCATACCTGCCAATTTCAGTAGCGGTATATTTTTGAGCGAAAGCCCAAAACGGGCAGGTTAATAACATAAAAAAAAGCAGTTTTGTCATTGTAACGACAGTTTTACTAAGTAATTGAAAATGAAAGCGCGCAATTAATGCCATTTTTTTAAATTATCGCTAATTTTACAGCTTTTAGGGGATTATTAAAGATAATATTATCAAATACTTTTCGTTCCCAATGTGTTACAAAAGTTATGTGACTGACAATTATGTAATTAGGCATAGCTTTTGCGGCAAAAAATAAAATGAAATTTTAATTTATTGATCAACGGATCAGTACCGTAAATAAAGAGCTTGGGTAATAAACATGTTATCTGAGATTTAGTTGATCAACATTATTTGAATATGATGTTGTGTGCGTTCCGGGGTGAGATACGGAACGCATTTTTTTTGTCCGGTAACGTTCCCGGTGATTTTGTTTCGAACCCTTATAAGTGAGATTTTTCGTGCCGTTAATAGTTAGTGGTGACACTATTTTGTCACCATGAAGGGGGTGATTTTTGGCTTAGTGTAATTCGCAAACCCCTAAAAATGATGGCGTTCACGAAAATAGCGCCGTGAACGCTGTGAACGTGAACATAAATTGCGCGGGGCCTTTTATAACTTCAGTAAACCTTATACGAACCATTAGCCATGGACAGGGTTATATGGAACACAAAATGATTTTTTCCTGAATTATCTTCGCTGATTTTGATACTTATTATATTATCTTTATACTATAAATCACCAGCTTATGAAATATGCATATCTTTTTGGTACCAGCGCTTTTGTTGTTCCTAGCAAGGTTGTCAGCTACATAGATGGGTCAGATGACAAAGAATTTTTGCGGATAAATTCTATTCATCACGACCTGGCCCCGCCTGCAGAAGAACCTACCTTAAATATTGATCTTCATATAAACGACACTGACGGGACCCCGATCTTAATGCTGGGCAATTTGATCTCAGAGAATTTGCCTTACACTGAAGAAAAGGAAAAAGATTCCGTAAAGGTATTAAGGGCAGATGGCTCGACGGTGATCCATGTCCACCAAATTGATGATGAGGCAGCAATGAGGCTGGAACATAATATTACAGCTGAATTTGAAGTAAATATGCCGCTGGTCGTTATCCGCGTAACCGGCGAATTTAGGCTCGGCAATATTCACGTAAACGCCGAAAATGAAAAGCTGTTTGTTAACAAGGCCGGTTATGCTAACTCTGCGCTTGCCGGTACAAATCAAGTGGTGTTTACTCCGGACGGGGTGGTGCTGTAGTTTTTAGTCGATAGTTAATGGTCGATAGTCCATAGCAAATTGGGGTATCACGGATTATTTGGCTATGGACTATGGTCTATCGACCATGGACTTTTCCTCCATAAAGCGCCATAACTAACAATACCATACGATTGTAAGTTTCAAGTCCGTGAGGTTGATTGTTGACTTTTAGAAACCTGTCGTAAAAGATCCCGCTCAAAACATCCAGTTTACTTTGGTAGTGCAACCAATAAGCGCGCTCAGCTTTAAAATCGCTTTTTACGGCGGCCGATATTCGTGGCTTTAATTCATTATTTGCTGCTGTATCTCGATAACGCAGGGCGTGCATAAATTCGTCAACGGCAAGATGATAAGCTGAATAACGCAGCAGCCGGTCGCGGGAGCCGATACCGGCTAAAAATCCCGCAAAATTGGCTTCATCCTCGGCGCCATAACCCATTTGGTGCGACAACTCATGACATGCCGTTACCGGCCTATCGAAAACGGGCATCTGGTAGTTCATTTGTGCTTCACTGGTAAATGGGTTATAATAACCCGAGGTACCCATATAATTCAACAGGGGTGTTAGTAAAGACGATTTGATTTCAGGATAATAAGTGCGGAAGTTAGCCGAATCCGCAGATAATTTATTAACTGCCAGCACCGCTGTTTTATAAATAGTACGATTGTCTGGCGAAAGATCGTGCAGGGTAACACGTGCACGGCAGGCATTGGCGCTGTCGATCAGCATGGCTGTGACTGCTTTCAGATCGGCAGTTGTATAACTGGTGTCGCGAAGATTGAGCAATTCGCCTGCCGGGGGGCGGAAATAGTTCATCCCCCAAAAAAGGTAAAATATGAGTACGCCGCTTTGTACACAAATCACCATCCGTAACAAAAAAATACCAGCCAGCTTAAACTCCTTGGTGATGGCCTGCCTGATAAGTTTGAACAATGCATAGACAAGGTAGCCGATAACTGCGACATACAATAAATCGCCTATGCTAAAAGGGAAAAGATTAAAAACAGGGTGCAGGATATGACAAAGAAAAGGATAGAGGCCCCTGGAGTAGTAACGCTCTATAAACAACGGATAATCGGCAACGATCATCAGCACTAAAATAACCAGCGTCAGCAGCGTTATAGTAATAAGCTTTAGCCTTAATGATCTTTTTGCTGGTTTGTTTGACATAGGCGTCTGTTGAGAGTCAAGAACCAAGAATCAAGAGTCAAGATCAAAATTACAATTGATCTTTGTGTGATGGCGTACGCGGTGGATTCTTAAACTATAATCCGACACCGTGGCGATATCTCTGTCTTGGTTCCCGGTTCCTGGCTCTTGACTCTTTCCCCCAAAGCTCTTATTTTACAGTTACCGGCACACTCGTATTCTCCCAGTCCATACTAAAGCCGTCGGCGGTAATGCGGTATACCATTCTTTCCTGCAGGCCTATCTTTTTAGGCTGTACCGTTACGCGTAGCTGGTCCTTGCTTTGATCGTAGTTAAATGCACCCCATTGTTTGGCTGTTTTGTTAAAGATAACGGTCCATGGCCCGCTTTGCATTGGGATAACAAAAAAAGCATAAGTACCTGCGGGCAATGGCTGTCCTTCAACCATAATGTCTTTGTCTGTTGTAAAAGTAGTGGCGTCATTAGCACCGGCCCGGTAAACTTTGCCCCAGGGCTCCTTCTCGCCAAAAATTTTACGGCCTTTTACTGATGGGCTACTATACCTTATTTTAATGTTGGCACTTGCAACTTTCCCGCTGGCGCTATCAAGCGGGCTTGGTACTGATTTGGCTGCATCCTGCGCCATCGCGATTGACGATATAAACATTGCAAACGCAATAAGGGATAATGACCTTAGTTTAAATAGAGCTTTCATAGTTTGATTATTGGTTATATTTTTAATTTGGATAAAGATAAACGGAAAAGCTAAGTTTTTACAAGTGTAATTGAGATTTGAAAATACAAAAAAGCCCCCCAGTTTTCTGGAGGGCCTTATCAATGGTAATATATTCAAAATAACTATTTGATCTTAACAGGCACTTCGGTATTTTCCCAGATCAGCGAGAAACTATTTTTGTCGATCTTATACACTAAACGCTCAACAAGTGCGCTTGTCGACTTTGCCTTAACCTTTACAACAAGCACATCTTTTGCCGGATCATCGGTTGTTGATCCGTCCCTTTTAATTCCCCACTGGTTTGGCACTGAATTAAAAATAATACTCCATTCTTTTTCACCTGGGGTTGCATACAAACTGTACTTACCTGCTGGTAAAGCCTTGCCTTCCACTTTGATCTCTTTGTTGGTTTCAAATGTGGTGGCCTGGTTAGCCCCTGCCCTCCAGATCTTGCCATATGGCTCAAGTCCGCCAAAAATCTTTCGTCCCCTAACAGAAGGCGCGCCATAATTAATCTTAATAATTGCTCCGCTAATAGTGCCGCTCACACTATCACGCGGGCTCGGCATTGGCTTTGCGTCCTGTGCCATGGCTACTGACGATACTAAAAAGGCGCCTGCAAAAAATGCCATTGCCTTAAGTTTAAATAATGCTTTCATGTTGGTTTTTTTTGGTTTATAATTTTACTTGGTATAAAGATAACTGAAATTAGGATTTTCTTTACATGACTTACAAAATTGCGCTTTCGTTACAACCTGTTCGTATGAATAGTGGTAACATATTTTTTTAGAAATTGTTTAAAATCCGGCATCACATTTGCTAACATTAAAAAAAGTCACATTGCAGTTAGGAATTGACCGAAAGGTTAAACAATTGTTGTGATTTGGGCCTCATGTCGCACAGCGCATGAGGTTTTTTTATGCGCTTTGCATTTATCCCCTTCTTGATTTGTAAACAATATTTGAGCGTATAAGTTTATATTTGCCGTTCGCATTTTTTGTTAACCAAGTGCCCAACCAAATGAAGGCTACAAATAAAACATTATACATTTTGTTGTTTGTATTGGCGCTCGTGGTAAATTTTGCCGGGATAAATGTTAGGTTTTTTACAGACGACCCGGGCTTATATGCATCCATCGCCAAATACCTCATCTATAAAAAAGATTTTTTTCAACTGTACACCTATAACCGGGACTGGCTAGACAAACCTCATTTTCCGTTTTGGGCGATATTTGCGAGTTTTAAAGTATTTGGTATTTCTGAATTTGCCTATCGTTTGCCAGCATTACTGTTTTTCTTGCTTGGTTTGCTATACACGTACCTTTTTAGCAGGAAATATTATGACAAGGAAGTAGCTGTAATGGCGGTGTTGATATTGCTGACCGCGCTCAATACTATCCTCTGCAACACCGACACCCGGGCCGAACCCTATTTGATGGGATTGATCATGGCCAGCATTTATCATATCGCCTGCCTCGAAGAGCGCTTTAGCTATAAGGATTTACTTTTAGCAGCATTGTTTACCGCCTTTGCAATTATGACTAAAGGCATATTTGTTGTTACCGCTATTTATGGCGGCCAGATAAGGCAGTTGAAACCGTGATATCGAAAAAAGCAGCAGCAATAACAGGCCCCCGCTAAGCGCATAGTATTCGGCAATTGTTCTACGCTGAACTATAGACTTTAAATTTTTAAAAACAGCGTAGTAAAACAGCAGGCACCAGGGTGCGAAAGCCCAAAGTAGCGTATGCATGTAAAAAAATATGCTGCCGGAGGTTTTACGTATTATCGGCCCGTTATTAACGAAGCGGCCAAACTGGCTATCCCACAAAAACCAACGTATGCC
>Ga0206898_10218_pt2 | contig 15404 bp, 12 predicted proteins | sample Alteio_BWOrgHeat_50_FD_153237 | JGI IMG/M metagenome (GOLD analysis project Ga0206898, IMG submission 153237) | Enriched cells from forest soil in Barre Woods Harvard Forest LTER site, Petersham, Massachusetts, United States -... | ecosystem: Environmental > Terrestrial > Soil > Temperate forest >...
TGTACAAACGATATTTTTTTTAAAAAAGAACGATATTGTCGGACTTCAAAACATTTGGCAACCGCTGATTTTAACTTCCGCATTCGCAATTTTGAGCGGTTTTGTCTCCAAAGTGCTTTTTCCTGAAAGCTGGCTTATACTACCTACAGGGGTAATTTTCTATTTATTGTCACTCATTATTTCTTCGCAGGTCCGGTTATCAGACGGCGCTCGTCTTAAGCAGTTATTTAATTGGTAAAATAGGCGCCCCCCGCCTATTCGCAGGCAACCCTTTTTATTTTCAAGTCGTAACTACTACAACAATTGGCCATCGTGAAGGCCGTATGTTGAGACGCATAAATACCTAACTGATGACTTATAGTTTTGCGGATTTTAATTTCAAGAAGATACTCAATTCTATAGACTGGAAACTCCTGCTTTTTTTAGTACTCTTTTTAAATGTAAAACTTGCGGTAAAAGTTGCAGCCATTATTATAATCTATATACTACAATTTAATTTCAGGTTTGGGTTTAGTTTAAAAAAAACAAGGCTTCCGCTTTTCTATCTGTTCGTTATCGGCATCGCTTTCATCGGCCTTATTGTTAATAAAGATTACGGAAGCCCTAATTATTTGTTACTTTTTTTAACAGGAGTAAGTTTTTGGGGCGCATGCCTGTTAGCTATTCACCAGGTTAAATTGTCTGTTGAGAACAATACTACCGAGATTATACAAAGGACCATCCTGGTTTTCTTCGTAATAAATGCAATCATGTCTTTTTATAATATCGCCCACATTATATGGGAGACGGGTGCAGTTAATCCTTACAGGTACCAGGGAATGTACCAGAAATATTTCATCGGCACGGGCGATTATATACGAGGGATCACTTTTGATACATCAACAACAAACGCTGTTATAAACTCTTTTGGCGTAATATATTTCCTCGATAAAAAAAAGCCTGTTATGGTATTCGTTTGCATGATTGTTTTATTACTTACAGGCAGCAATTTTACAAATCTTATACTACTTCTGGCCCTTACAGTTTTATTCATATTTAAAAGCAATAAGGATCAAAAAAGCCTGGTAATTATTTGTGTAATGTTTTTGGTGGTTTTTATGGTTAAAGTCTCGCCACAAAACCATAAGTACGTTTTTACAAGTATTGAAAACATCTTTTACAAGTCAAAACCACAAACAGAAACTGCTGTGGCTGTGATTGCCCGGGATAGTTTAAGTTCTCCTGAAGCGATAAAACGGAAAATTGCACAAAATTATATCGACAGCGTAAGTTATGTGTTAAGTAAAAAACATCTGATTAATACTGCGCCAGATTCGGTATTGGCATTGCCGAACTATCATGGGCGCGTATTAATATTACCACCTGACATTAATAAACCACCTTATCTCACACCTACAGATACAACATTTGAGGAAAGAAGGTTACTGACTTTTATTGATGCGCATAAAAACAGCCTTCCTATTTCAGGGCAACCTATTTTCAGTCCTGGCTTACCTGGCGCGCTTAAGGGAGTGTTACAAACTATAACGTTTTTTCGGCATCACCCCGCTAAAATAATTACAGGTGATGGTATTGGCAATTTTTCATCAAAACTGGCATTCAGGGCCACCGGACTTGGATTTGCAGGGGACTACCCGTCAAAATATATTTTTATTTGCCGGGATTTTCTTTCAAACCACCTTGACATTTACCTGAATTTCTTTAGCAAAAGAGGTGGGCTACATTCGTTAACCAACACACCTTTTTCTGTTTATGACCAGTTAATGGCCGAATACGGCTTACTCGGCATAATAGCTTTCGTAATATTTTATCTTGGTTTTTTTACGAAACACCTTAAAAAATTAACTTATGGGATACCGCTGTTAATACTAATGATGGCCTTTTTCTTTATTGATTACTGGTTTGAGCAGTTATCGGCAATTGTATTTTTTGAATTACTCCTGCTGCTTAATATTAAAGAAACATCCGATTTAAAATCTATGATCTATAAATATGAATGATCCGAAGGTTACTGTTTTGATGCCTGCATACAACGCTGAAAAATACATTGGTGAGGCCATCGCGTCAGTGCTGGCGCAGTCATTTACTGATTTTGAGTTATTGATAGTTAACGATGGCTCCACAGACGAAACTAAAAATGTTGTGCGCTCTTTTAGTGACCCCCGGATAGTACTTATTAGTCAGGACAATAAAGGTGTAGCATCTGCGCTTAACTTGGGGCTATCATTGGCCCGTGCCCCTTTTATAGCGAGGTTTGATGCAGACGATATTTGTTTTACAAACAGGTTAAAAGTTCAATACGATTTTATAACAACGTATCCTGAATATAGCGTAGTTGGTTCTGCCGCTGATTATGTTGATGCAGATGGTCATTTTATTTTCACCCATCACCCGCAAGGGCACCTTAACGAGGAAATACAACAACTAAAATATTCCGTCTGTCCGTTTATTCATTCCAGTGTATTTTATAAAAAAGAGGTTGTAATAAATAATGGCGGTTATAACGAACACGCCTATACTTACGAGGACCATTTCTTATGGGTTAACATATTAAAAAACGAAAAAGCCTGCAATCTTTCGCAGGCATTGATCAAGGTAAGGCTCAATCCTGAATCAATAACTATTGATGAAAAATGGCATTCGCGTAAGTTTCGTCTAATAAAATATTCAACATTAAAAAATCGCAGTATTACCGAAGCAGAAGGGCAGGAGTTATACCAGGTTAGTGAAAAACACTCTTCACCCAAAATAAAGGAGGGCGCATATTATGCTTTATGTAGCAAAAAATTCCTGGTTAATAATTACCAGCCCGAAAAGGCCCGTTTAAATGTCGTTCGGGCTATCAGCCTGCATCCTTTGCGTTTTGACAACTACTTGTTGTATATGGCAAGCTTTTTCCCCGAACGGGTGATCGGCTGGCTTCATAAAATCAATTTTAACAAATTCTAAATAAGGTAAGATAGTGGGCAACCCTTTGAAAATAGCTTTTATTGCAAGATCGACATTGTATACTGTGCCGGGAGGGGACACTGTACAAGTAGATCAAACAGCACGGGAACTCGTTGAGATAGGCGTTAATGCTGAAGTGTTACTATCAAACCAGGTAATAGACTACGGGAAGTATGACCTTCTTCATTTTTTTAATATTACCCGGCCAGCCGATATAATGTACCATAGCAAAAAAGCGAAAAAACCTTTTGTCGTTTCCACAATACTTTGCAATTACGGCGAATATGACAAGCATCACCGGAAAGGGTTTGCGTCATTAATATTTAACTACCTACCTGCCGACGGCATCGAATATCTAAAAAGCATTGCCCGCTGGTTACTTGGAAAGGATCATTTAGTCAGTCTTGATTATACGTGGAAAGGTCAGCGAAAAAGCATTATTGAAATATTAAGACGTACAAAGATGATCCTTCCTAACTCTGAATCGGAATACAACCGCGTTGAGCAAACCTATTCTTGTAAAGTTAATTATTGGGTTGTTCCTAACGGTGTTAATCCTGACTTGTTTCATAACACGTTACCCATCAAAAAGGATGAGTTACTGGTAATTTGTGCGGCAAGAATTGAAGGGATTAAAAATCAAATAAACTTGATCAGGGCCTTGAATAATACCAGGTATAAACTGCTGCTAATCGGTTCATTCGCACCAAATCAAGCAGATTATTATAAGCAATGCCGCCATTTGGCTGCCTCAAACATCAGTTTTATTAATCAGGTAAGCCAGCAGGAACTTGTAACGTATTATAAAAAGGCCAAGGTACATATACTCCCCAGCTGGTTTGAAACAACAGGTTTGAGCTCCATTGAAGCCGCAGCCATGGGCTGCAATATAGTAATAACGGATAAAGGTGATACACGGGAGTATTTCGGGGAATATGCTTTTTATTGTGACCCTGCATCGCCCAAAAGTATTTTCGAGGCCATTGAAAAAGCAAGCTCGGCCGACTTCGACGAAGGTCTCAGACAAAAAATCCTTACAAAATACACCTGGAAACAGGCAGCTATACAAACATTAAAAGCATATCAATCAGCAGCCATAGTATGAAATTAAAAATAGCAATATTAGGAACAAGAGGAGTGCCCAATTATTATGGCGGATTTGAGCATATATCAGAATATGTTTCAGAAGGGTTGGTTAAAAGGGGCCATTCTGTAAGCGTTTACAATTCCCACAATCACTGCTTTAGCGGACCTGACTGGAATGGAGTGGATATAATCCACTGTTATGACCCTGAATACCTGATAGGGCCTGCAGGGCAATTTATTTATGACTTTAACTGCCTGCTGGATGCCCGAAAAAGAAAATTTGATGTGGTTTTAATAATGGGTTATACCAGCAGTTCTGTTTGGGGAAGACTATATCCGGCAAAAAGTACGATAATTACAAATATGGATGGCCTGGAATGGAAACGGTCAAAATATTCAGAAAGAGTTAAAAAATTTCTGAAGTATGCTGAAAAACTCGCAATAAAATACAGTCAATTCTATATCGCGGATTCGCTGGTCATCAAATCGTACCTGGATGATAAATACAATATAGAAAGTAAATATATTCCTTATGGGGCCGATTTGTTTTCGGAAGAGGAGCGTGAGCAAATAGATAGAAATGAAGCCCTGAAAGAGGATTACTTTTTATTAATGGCCCGAATGGAGCCTGAAAATAATATAGAAACAATACTTGAAGGATTTAATAACAGCAACTCGCCAAAGAAATTCAAAGTATTAGGGGATACCAGTAACAGGTTTGGGAAGTTTATAACACATAAATTTAAAAATGATAGTCGTATTGAGTTTAATGGGGCAATTTTTGATACGGGCAAGGTAAGGGCACTGCAAAATAATTCCTATTTATATTTTCACGGACATAGTGTTGGGGGGACCAATCCCTCTTTACTTGAAGCAATGGCGAGTGAGGCACTGATAGCCGCGCATAACAACCCTTTTAACAAATCGGTACTGCACACAGATGCATTTTATTTTTCAAATGCCAACGAAGTACGGAATATTGTTGAAACCGTTCAGCATAAAGAACCCGAAAAGGTTATGGTCAGCAATAATCTCTATAAAATAAAATACCAGTTTAACTGGGAGAAGATCATTGACCAGTACGAGAAATTTATTTTGGAATGTCATTATAATTCAAAGTATGAACCGGTTATTTCATTTCAAAGATAGTTTGGCCAATAAGATAAGTTATTACCACTTAATGTTGTTAATGGCAAGTTTGCCATTCAACATGTTTTACAGCCATATTATTCTGATAAGTTACACGATACATAGCCTTATACACCTAAATAAAAATTCTATCAGGTCAATATTTAGTTTTAGGACGCTGGCTTTACAATCGGTTTTTTTCGTAACTGTATTAAGTTCTATCTATTCTATCAATCCTTCCGCGGCCTTTGACGAATGGGGAAAACACCTAACCATTTTACTGTTCCCCCTGCTATTTTGCATTAACCCCGTTGATATAAAAAAGTACAGGCCACAATTATTACTCGCCTTTGCATTTGCCTGTACAGCTACTATTATTTACCTGTATTATGATACTTTTACTACAATACATTATTATAAGCTACCTTTTTCAAAACTTTTTTCACCTTCTTTCACCAATCATAATTTTTCAGAACCATTATCGATACACGCCACCTTTTTTTCGATGCAACTCGTTGTAGCGCTTGTATATTTGTTATCCCTTTTAATTGAAAAAGGACCGCTCCATAAAAAATTGCCCTATTTGATCTGCAGCATTATTCTTATCGCAGGGATCATTCAATTAAGCTCAAAATCAATATTCATAACGCTATTAATTGCTATAAACATTGCCATACCTTATTTTTTACTGAGGGGAAAAAAGCGTTTGAGGTTTATAATTATTTCGACTTCTATTACTGTTTTCGCAATTGTCGCTATTTTTAACTCGGGCGTTTTTAAAGAACGATATGTTGCGGAATTGCGGAATGATTTGTCAAAGTCGATCCATGGCGCCCCGATAGATAGCCGCCTTTCAAGATGGGAAGTAGCGATCGAACTAATTAAAACGTCCCCTGTAATTGGTTATGGCGCAGGCTCGGAAATTGGCCTGTTGCAGGAAAGTTTCTTTAATAAAAAGCTATTTAACTCGTACCTGAACCGGCTAAACGCACATAGTGAATATTTGAGTTTTTTATTAAAATCAGGAATTATTGGATTATTGGCCTATTTATCTACGCTGGTTTTTGGTTTTAACATCGCGTTAAAGCGAAAAGACCTTATTTTTTTTACGTTCATGACGATGATTGCGATAATTTCACTGTCAGAGAATTTACTCGACGTAGACAAGGGTATATTCTTTTATGCTTTTTTCTTCTCCTTCTTTGCTTTTTCAACCGAAGGAGTAGTGCGCATTTTTGTTAAGGCAAAGAAACCTGTTGAAGTAATAAGTGAGGAGTCTGAAGTCTTAAGTTAAAAGATGTACAATTTTCGATTAAAGACTTTCAATCGCCGAAAATATTTCGGGTTTAGGCAACCAAAAAGTTAATTATTCCGTCATAATAATAAACTGATTGCTATCTATTTATAAGGCAAATGCAAAATAAACAATACCCGCTAATTGATAAGAACTTGTCGGAAATCAAAGAAAATATAATAGCAACACTGGCCTATTTCGACCTGTTCAATTATCCTCTTTCAAGGGCGGAGGTATTTTTATTTCTTAACAAAAAATATGATTATCAATTCTTTGACAACGCGCTGAAATGCCTTCTTAAAGATGGGATTGTTTACCAATTCGATAACTTTTATTGCTTAAAAAATGATCACTATTTAATCGCCAGAAGGAAAGAAGGCAATAAGAAGGCAATTGAGCTGATTAAAATTGCTGAAAAGGTAGCCAACCTGCTGGTCAGGTTCCCTTTTGTACGCGGGGTAGCTATTTCGGGCTCGTTGTCTAAACATTTTGCCGATGAACATTCGGACATAGATTTATTTATTATTACTTCGAATAACCGGCTTTGGATGGCAAGGACAATCATGCATTGCTTTAAAAAATTAACTTTCCTGGTTAATAAGCAGCACTATTTTTGTATGAACTACTATATAGATGAACAGCAACTTGAAATTGCTGAAAAGAACATTTATACAGCGATAGAGATAGGAACCCTTATCCCTTTACAGGGAGATATTACATTCGAGAAATTTTACGCGGCCAATTCGTGGACAAGAAATTTTCTGCCTAATAAAAATATGCGTATTGCTTCGGCAAATCCCTTAAAGACTTCATTGCTAAAAGGCCTGTTCGAATGGCTGCTGAACAACCCTGTTGGCAACGCTATCGATGATTTACTGATGAGGATAACTGCAGCCAGGTGGTCAAAAAAAACTTTATACAAAAAGTTAAACAGCCATGGATTGCTTCTGGGAATGTTAACGGCAAAACATTTCGCGAAACCCGATCCAAAAAACTTCCAAAGCAACCTGCTTATAAAGTATGAGCGGAAAGTATCAGAAATATTGCGCGGATATGAAAACACATTGGCACATTGAGTGGATGTGCAAATTCTTAGCAAGCTTCCTGTTAAATGCTATAAACCAAAGTCATTTGCACATTTGCACATCATTTTTGATACGCACACCATACATCATTTTTTCCTCAACGATATAATGTAGTAATCGCCAATATACTTCCATGGCCAACTGGATTTTAGCTTATCCTCTTTATCTTTCAATAATTTGTAAGCTTTTGGATGTTTTTCAGCGAAACCTTCTATGTATGACGGGGGGACAATGGTACACAGCCCTTCAATTGCAAGCAGATCAAATTGCTGTTTAAGGTTCTTTATGATAAATGAGGGATTATAATACCAGCAGCGAAAATAAACCCCTTCAATATGTGCTTTGCTCCCATTGCTGCTGAAAAATCTGCGAAAAGCCGTTTTGAACTTTCCTTTAAAAAGCATTAACGTTTCCCATAGACAAAACTTAGGTAAAATAACAAGGGTAACAATTCCGCCAGGCTTTAACAATTCGTTAAAGGATGCCAATACTTTGCTGAGTTCATCGGTGCAGTTTAACCCTGCAAAATTCGAAAATATGAGGTCATAAGGGCCTTTGTTTTTTAAGTGACCTAAGTTTGTAAATGAGCATAGTTCATTACTCACCATGTTCCCCAATTCATTCTCTTTTACTTTCCGCTTTAGCTCCTGCTGCATTCCCGTGGATATATCAGTAGCGTGTACCTTGTACCCATTTTGAGCGAAAAATATGGCATCTTCACCTGTTCCACTATTTAATTCAAGAATCGAACTACCCGGAGGTAAATAATCTAATACGTGAGATCTTACCCTGTCCCTCTTATAATTAACTATAGTATTACCTGAATATATTTCATCAAAAATAGCCGACTGCCTGGTAAAGGCTGCCCCTGCAAAGTTTTCGTTAATATCTGCAGCGATGGTTTTCATTTTTATGCTTCCTCAAGCCTTCTTAATTTAAAACCTTCTATAACTGTCGCTGGGGCATGATAAAAAACCGATAACGCCTTCCGCAGGCTTTTGGCGTTTACACCCAGCGGGTTGTTCAATAATTTAACCATGCTATTTTTCGCAAGATGCTTGTGATAGTTTTGATGTACATATTTGTGCAATTGCTTATAATAGGACGGTGGAAAGGTGTTATGAAACATCAAAGCCATCTCGTCAGAATCGGTCCAGTTTGTTTTTTTCTTCAGATCGGCTTTTACGCGCTCGTAAAAAATTGTCCCGGGTAGCGGGTATGATACCGAGATCCCGATCTCAAAGGGCAAAAGCTCGTTGATCATATCTATAGTCTGCCTTATATCTTCTTTAAGTTCTCCCGGATAACCAAATTGAATAAAAAACGAAGGCCTTATTCCGTTATCTTTCATTAGCAGGGTAGCAGTCCGGATCTGTTCAATAGTTATCCCCTTATCCATAGCATCCAAAATCTTCTGGGAGCCGCTCTCCGCCCCTATCCAGGCATTTTCGCAGCCCGATGCTGCTAATGCCTTCAAGGTATCCTCATGAACCAGCAGATCGACCCTCGACTGGATCTTAAACCTGATCTTAATATTCTCTTTCCCTAAAAGTTCAGCGAATTCAATTGCCCAACCGGGCTTTAAGCCAAAAATATCGTCACAAAACCAAATGTGGTCGATATGGAAATTGTCTTTCAGCAATTTGATCTCGGAAACAACATTTTGAGGGCTGCGTGAGTTGTAACGATTGCCATAAATAGGTTTTGCACACCAATTACATTTAAAAGGGCATCCACGCGTAGTGCTCATATTTAATGAAAAATAGCCCGCGTGCTTTAGCCACATTTGCCTGTATTGATCTATATCAACCAAATCCCAGGCCGGTAATGGTAAGCTATCCAGATCTTTTAAAACAGGGCGGCCAGGGGTTTTAATAACCTCTCCGCTTTTTCTATAGGCCAGGCCTTTTATTGCAGAATAGTCTCCAGTCCTGCTTTTAATCTGTTCTATTAGTTCCAGTAAGGTATGCTCAGCCTCCCCAATAATTACAAAATCAGCGCCCTCGTCCAGATATTCAGTAAAATGATCGGTTGAATCAGAACTCGATACGATAACTTTACAACCGTGTGCTTTTGCTGTTTTACACATGCTAAATGCTGCCTCACGCATATTTGTAAGGCACATTTTGGTGAGGTAGTTAAAGCCGTCGTCATAGATCACAAAAAAACCGGGTTTGTTTTTGGTTATCGCAGAACTGACTTCTTCAGGACCGCTCAAAAACATGGTATCAAACAGCGACACTTTATAGCCATTCTCCCGCATTAAAGCCGCTGCATACAATGTACCCAGTGGCGGATAAGGCTGCCCCGTTTGCCATTGCTTGGGGTCGAACCTTAAAAAGTAAGAATGGGTGAATAATATGCTGTCCATGTTTAATAAATTAGGCCAGGTCCGCTAACGGCGAAAGATTTAAAGAGCAAACGCATTTAACACACGTCGGATCTTTGTTTACATCGAGCGTTTTCCTGAAACTTGTCGCTTTGTCGCTGTTTAAAATAGATGCCAATGACGAGTCCCTTATATTACCCATCGTTTCATGAAAAAAGCATGGACGTACGCTGCCGTCTGCCTCTATCACTGTTGATACCCACGGTGCATTACATTTTTTATATGGAAAAGGGTTTAATCCATAAAACGCGGCATAGTACTGGTAGATTTGTCCTATTTTTTCTGGGGACTCCTGGATAAATCCAGAACGAAAATCTTCGCTATTATCAATGATCCTGTTAATGCCCTCTTGTAGTTCGGGCAATTCCGTTTCCGCAATTAAAATCTCATGCTGCCTTGGTGCTTCCCAGGCCATCTGGCGATTAAAAGCGTGGCTGCTCACATCTGCAGGTAAAAAACTTATTTGGTCGATACCCATCATCTCGGCTTCCTCAATAATGGCTTCCCAATTTCTGAAATTCAGCCGGTGGATCACCGTCCTGGCAGTGATCCTATAATTAGGGTTAACTGATTTAAGGTATTGAACACCTTCTTTCAATTTACTAAATGCACCCGGCACATTTCTTATCGCGTCATGCGTACTCTCGTCACCATCTAACGAAACGATCAGGTCATCTACCCATTCCAGTAACTGTTCAGCGTTTTTTTTAATAGATAACCCTGTGGAGAGTAAGGTGATTTTAATTTTTTCCTTTTTTAGAATGGCGCATAGTTTAAAGAAATTTGCATTCAGCAGGGCCTCTCCTCCAGACATCGCTACCTGCTCCGTGCCAAACTTTTTTAATGACTCAAGCAAACCGGTAATATCCTGTTCAGTCAGTTGTTTAAGGTTTTTGTTATCTTTCCAGATATCGCACATTACGCAACGGCAATTGCATGCGCTATGAGGCATTAATATTACAACAGGCAACGCAGATATTTTATGCGTTTGCAGCGTTCTATATCTTTGGAAGGTATTATATATTGTTTGCAGAGACATGCTTTTGCTTGTTAATTTTACAAAGAGTCAAGAGCCAAGAATCAAGACAGGAATTAATGCGCAAATACATTATCAATTCTATCTTGATTCTTGGCTCTTGACTCTTGGTTCTCATTCTGACTCGTGGTTCTGTTTAAAAACCCTGTATCTCAGGCTGCCGGTATTTCCATACTTTTTGAAGCAGCTTTATTTCATAGGGGTATTTATACATATTTACTTTGTACCGCAAACCGGCAACTGCCTGGATTGCTTTTCGCTTTAACATACTGAGGCGGATATCGGTAACAGTTGGATAAACACCATTTAATACCGTCTCAAAGTCCCTTATCTTATCTATCATTTCAGGCGTCAACCACGGAGTAAGCGGATTTTTGCGCATATCAAAATTTTCCCAGGCCGGGCTTATCCAATCCTCCAACACCTGTGGATATCTAAAGCCGGCTTCCTGAACTTGTTTAAATAAAGTCGATCCTTCTGTAGGAACGGGGCTATAAGTATATAATACAATTTCGGTGCGCGGGTTCACCCGCTTTACTTTCTTAATGAAATCTATTTCAAAATCTATCTGGGCTTCCACTTGTTCGGGCGTAGGCGCCGGAGTGCCTAGTACAAAGGAATATTCCGGGATGATATTAAATTTCTTTAACCGTTCAGCAAACCTGATGATCTGGTCGCCCGTTTGTGTACCGCCTTTATCTAATTGGTCAAGGATGAGATTGTTACCGCTTTCTGCGCCAAAAAAGATGATCCGGCAGCCTGCTTCACTAATTAAAGCCAGAGATTCATCACTAAACTTATCCATGGTGTCAATCCGGGCCATGCCCCACCACGACATTTTTTCGGGCTTGATCAATTTTGCGAACTCCACAGTTCTTTTCTCTGAAACAAAGAAATTATTGTCATGAAATTCAATAGCGTCGGCACCCCATTTATCTTTTATATATTTTATGTCTTTATAAACATTTTGAGCGGACTTTGCCTTCCATCGTGCTTCAAATATTGGCACCACAGCGCAAAACGAACAAGTAAACGGGCAGCCAATACTTGAATGATAAGCCAGCGTCCGCTCTCCTAAATAAGTTCTGCCGAGATATTTTTTGATGTTATAGATCTCATTGAGCTTATCATAGGGTAAAGGAGGCAAGGGATCTTGTTCAAAAAGATCTTCTTTTACAGTTTTAACTATCTTGTCGCCTGATTTATAAATGATGTTTTTTATAAACTCGTAGGGGGTATTATTTTCTAAAGCTTCTATTAACTGCGGGAAAGCATGATCGCCGGGACCATTGATAATAAAATCGACATATCCCGAATCAAGAATAACTTTTGGTTGGGTTGATGGAAAATAGCCCCCCCATACCATAAAAGTGTTTGGAAACTTTTCTTTTATTGCCTTTGCAAAAGGTATGGATTGTTTTAATTGGGGCCCCGGCATAACAGTAAAACCGAGGTACTTGTATTCGCCTGTGTTCAGGTAGGATTCCATTGTTTGCAGCGGCTCCGGATCGCGGTTGCCATCCACTATAACCCAGTCATATATTCCTTCTACAGAAGCAGCAATACTTAATATTGAGTTGGGGATGCGATATTTCCCATTGGCACTTTTGGGGTTGAACAATAATATTTTATTCATATTATAAATTGCGCACTGTATTCATCAATTGGGGAAATCTCCGCATACCGGTGGATACCACCCCACCGGTATTTCACCCATTGTTGCGGAGACACAAAAACAATAAACCAATTAACTAATGTTAAACAATTACTCATAGCAAATACGCTTTGCAAAAACTTATGGTTGCTTGCTAAGGGAAATAAAAATCATAGGGCAACCTTTGTAAATAGCACGCCGTATTTCATTATGAAACCGATACTTTTTTATTGATTAAAACCTCAAAACACCTTGATCAACACCCTAAAAAAATATATCCACCATCATGTTTTTCCTTCGTCGGTGAAAGAAAGAGAAGTAGTGGAAGCGTATGACATCTGGGCCGAAAACTACGATTCACAACCGGGCAACCTGATGCTTGATCTTGATGATGTGTTGTTTTCAAAACTTCTGGAACCAATCAATATAAAAGACAAAAGCATAGCTGATATTGGCTGCGGTACAGGAAGGCATTGGGCAAAGGTTTTAAAAAAAGGCCCGGCCAACTTAACTGGCTTTGACGTTTCACCCGGAATGCTTAATAAACTGAAAGAAAAATTCCCTGCGGCTCAAACTCATATTATAACAAGTAACCAGTTTTCATCTGTTGAAGATCAAAGCTACGATGCTATAGTGTCCACACTTACGGTAGCACATATCGAAAATATTGAAGAAGCGCTGGCGGCCTGGTGCAGGATACTAAAAGATAGCGGAGATATCATTATTACTGACTTCCATCCTGATGCGCTTGCATTTGGCGGCAAAAGGACATTCAGGCACAATGACAAACAAATTGCAGTGAAGAATTTTGTTCATCCGGTAAACAAAATAAGGGCAATACTTTTAAAGAACGGTTTTCATGTGGCCGGCGAAGATGAGAAACGCGTGGATGAAACAGTAAAGCATTATTACCTGGAGCAAAACTCCTTACATGTATATGAGAAATTTAAAGGCTTTCCTATTATTTACGGAATTCATTTCAGGAGGGCATAATGATCCTTAAAAATGTAAAAATGGCCGCCACAGACGAGCCCGTTGATATCCAGGTTATAAACGATAAGATAGCTGAGATATCGCCTTCCGGCAAAATACAAACAGGTGATATACTGAATTTATCGTTTACTAATGCAATTGTTTTTCCGGGACTCATTAATTCACATGATCACCTGGATTTTAACCTCTTTCCCCAATTAGGGGACAAAGTTTATAATAACTATACCGAATGGGGGCATCATATCCATGCAACATATAAAGCTGAAATAGAGGACATATCAAAAATACCGGCACTACTGCGTTCGCAATGGGGTATTTATAAAAACCTGCTTTGCGGCGTTACTACGGTGATAAACCACGGAGAGAGGTTAAAAATTGAAAACGGTCTAATCACCGTTTTTGAAGACACGCAATGCCTGCATTCTGTACAATTTGAAAAGCGTTGGAAAATTAGATTGAATAATCCGTTTAAAATAAAACTGCCAGTAAATATACACGTAGGCGAGGGTGATGATTGGGTATCGTATAATGAGATAGATCGGCTAACCCGGTGGAACCTATTTAAGAAAAAACTTGTTGGCGTACATGCGGTAGCAATGTCAGAAGAGCAGGCAAAGAAATTTGAAGCTGTTGTTTGGTGCCCGCAATCAAATTTCTTCCTGTTAAATAAAACGGCACGGATAAATGTTTTAAAAGATCACACTATGCTATTATTTGGAACCGATTCAACATTAACAAGCAATTGGAATATATGGCAACATTTGCAGTCAGCGCGGGGATCTATGCTGGTTAATGATGATATATTATACAGGGCACTCAACCAAAATGCGTCAAAAGTATGGAAATTAAATACCGGAGAAATTGCTGCCGGAAGGGATGCTGATATTGTTGTTGCAAAAATAAAAGATAACTGCACAGGCTTGGATGCTTTTTTTACCCTCGATCCGGCACATTTGTTATTAGTTGTTCATAAGGGGAATATCATACTGTTTGATGAATCGCTTTTAGCGCAGGTAAAGGCAGTTGATTTGAGCAGGTTTAGCAAGATTTATATCGATGGCATTTGTAAATACGTAGAGGGCGACCTGCCTGGGCTAATAAAAAAAATCAGGGAATATTATCCCAAAGCAAATTTTCCTGTAACCACTACAAAAGCAGCTTGATCCATGGCTTTAGCTCAAAAAATAAGATCAAAATTAAAAAGGGAAAGCACCTACCTGGCGAGGGATGTTAAACATAAACTTGGCTTGTACAACAACTTTTACAAAACTGCGCGGGGCTACAGGATAGTGATTTATCATGGGATTTGCATTGAAGACCCCACGCGTTTTAATCCTATTTTTTTGACACTGAAAACATTTGAGGAACACCTGAAATTTTATAAAAAATATTTTAATGTCATTTCACTTGATGACTACTATCAACAGAAATTTAGTGCCGACCGGTTCAACATCTGCCTGACTTTTGATGATGGCTTCGCAAACAACTATAAGTATGTTTTGCCGCTGCTGGAGCGGTACCAAATACCTGCCACATTTTTTATTACAGCCATAAGTGCCACTGGACAAAATATTTTATGGAACGATTTCCTGGGCGTATTAGGCAAATATGGCCCCGAAACAATAACCTATAAAAGCGGGCAATTTATAAAGCGGCAATTCGATAAATACATTTCAATTAATAGCGGGTTAAGTTTAAATGAAATACTGCGTGCCGGAGGGTTTGCAGAAAAGGCCGATATGATGGAGGCCTTGTATCCATTAGTACCTTTTAAATCAAATAAACAAAAC
>Ga0206898_10234_pt1 | contig 15397 bp, 18 predicted proteins | sample Alteio_BWOrgHeat_50_FD_153237 | JGI IMG/M metagenome (GOLD analysis project Ga0206898, IMG submission 153237) | Enriched cells from forest soil in Barre Woods Harvard Forest LTER site, Petersham, Massachusetts, United States -... | ecosystem: Environmental > Terrestrial > Soil > Temperate forest >...
GCGCACTGATTACTCGTACGGAATTGAAACAGTTCCTCGCAGTCGGTGTCGTGACGGTATTTTGCGCCATGGCATCAGCGGCTTCCCTGGACCGGCAGCCCACGTTTGAACCTCCGGTGACGCTGTCCGCGGCACCTCAATACGAGATCCCGATCGATCCGAGCCTTGGCGACTTCGGCCAGTATCCGGAACCCGGCGATTCGGCGCCGACAAGGATTCCCACGGCGCCGGCGGTTATCTCGGCGGGCACGAGTCTGGCCCTGTTTGGTGTTTTCATCGGCGGGTACAGGGGCCTGCACAAACGATCCGGCCGGCGGCGGCATCGCAGCAAGGTTGTAATGCGCCTCATGGCGCAGATGTAAGTTACTGGAGGACCGTAAACGGGATCGAGGCTTCGGTCTTCTCCCAGACCAGGGCCAGGGTTCCCTTATTGCCGCCATCGTTGCGGAGCTCAACGCGAAAGGTTTCGACCGGCGACGGGAGGGTGCGGAGATTCATCTTCGTGCGTCCGAAGTCGAGCGAAGAGTTGTAGTTGAGGTGGAATTGCCCGCTCTCCTTATTGACGATCAGGGTCCACTCTCTCTCGGTTGGCAGGGTCCAGATGCTGTAGGTACCGTGAGGCAGCCGGAGATCGCCGATCTGAAGGTTAGCTTCGGTGGTGAAGCCGGTGGCGATGTTGGCCCCAGTACACCAAACCTGGCCGTAGGGAACGAGTTCTCCCATGACTTTGCGGCCGTGCATGGAAGGGGCGTAATAGTCGACCGAGACCTTTTTTCCGGCGACGGTTACCGCGGTTTGGGCAGGTGGGCTGGTATAGCGGGGGCGCTGGGCGAGCGCAGCCGCGCAAAGCAGGGCGATCAATACTCCGACGCGAAGGGTCCGCATGTGGCCCATGCTAACATCGATTTAAGACCTGTCTGTTCCGCCAGGCGTGCGCTTCCTGCGTGTGCGGTAGTTCTGTGCGGCCCCCGATTCACTTGATTTGGGACGCTCCGTGTCAGCGGATTGACATATCCCGCTACCGTTCGGTAGCCTGTATGGGTAGTTATATAAATGGAGTCGTGTGTTCAATGAGTACGGTTTTCCCGTCTAAACCGGGAATTGAAAGAAACTGGCACGTGATCGATGCCAATGACGCGGTGCTCGGCAAAATCGCAACCAAAGCCGCGCGAATCCTGATGGGAAAGCACAAGGCGACTTACACGCCCTTTCTCGATACAGGCGACCATGTGGTGGTGATCAACGCGTCGAAAGTGAAGCTCACGGGCAAGAAGGACGAGCAGAAGATTTACCGGCACTTCACGGGATATCCGGGCGGTCTGGTGGAAACCGGCGCACAGAAAGTGCGGGCAACTCGTCCGGCGCGCATGATCGAGGACGCGATCTTTGGCATGCTTCCGAAGACAAAACTGGGCAAGCAGATGTACCGGAAGCTGAAAGTTTACGCGGGCGACAAACACCCGCATGCGGCGCAGAAGCCTGCCGCGCTCACGGTTTAAACGAGAGAGGTATCGGAAGTTGCCGTTAAAGAAAATCGAGCAGTATCTGGGGACGGGGCGGCGCAAACGCAGCATCGCCCGTGTATTCCTGCGGCCGGGATCGGGCAAGATCACCGTCAATGGCCGTGCCTTTGAGAATTATTTTCCGACCGAAGCGGGCCGCATTCCTGCACAGCAGGCGCTGATGACAGTGGAAATGCGGGACCGGTTCGATGTGATGGTTCTGGCCCACGGCGGCGGTATCGCCGGACAGGCTGGGGCCATTCGCTTAGGGATAGCCCGCGCGCTGGTGGAGTTTAACGCCGAACTGCGCGGCGCCCTGAAGAAGGCTGGTTTGCTGACGCGCGATCCGCGCCAGCACGAGCGTAAGAAATACGGGCAGAAGGGTGCCCGCAAGCGCTTCCAGTTCTCGAAGCGTTAGAAAGTTTTTCCGGTCCATCCGGAAGATTGTGGCCAGGGTGCGGGAAGATGAATTTCCTTTCCGCGCCCTGATTCTATGTTGAGCCGCTTGTTTTCGCCGGTGCGCAAATCTCGCTTTGGGCCGCGCACAGAGTTAACGAGCCAGTAGCAGTGAAGGAGATTTTTTGCCTCAGATTTCAATGAAGGAATTGCTCGAAGCAGGCGTTCACTTCGGGCACCAGACCAAGCGCTGGAATCCAAAGATGAAGGAATACATCTTTGGCGAACGTAACGGTATCTACATCATCGACCTGCAGAAGACTTTGAAGCTTTTCAAGGATGCGGCGCGGTATGTAGTCGAAATGGCCGCGCAGGGCAAGACGGTACTGTTCGTCGGAACCAAGCGGCAGGCCCAGGAAGCGGTGGCCGAAGAAGCCAATCGCTGCCAGATGTTCTATGTGAATTCGCGCTGGCTGGGTGGATTGCTCACCAACATGGTAACCGTCCAGAAGTCGATCAAGCGTTTGAAGGAACTGGAATCGATGGCGGCCGAAGGGGCCTACGGGGGGCGTCCGAAGAAAGAAATCGTTCGCATGGAACGCGAGCGCAAGCATCTGGACAGCAACCTGGCGGGTATCAAAGATATGCCGGGCTTGCCCGATGTGGTGTTCGTGATCGATTCGAACAAGGAAGCGATTGCGGTGAAGGAAGCGCGGCGCCTGGGAATTCCCGTGGTCGCGATTGTGGATACGAACTGCGATCCGGATGAAGTCGACTGGGTGATTCCGGGCAACGACGACGCACTGCGAGCAATCCGGCTGTTCACAAGCAAGATTGCCGATGCGGTGGTGGAAGGCCGCGCGCTGGCGAGCGAGCAGGATTTCACGGCGGAGAAAGTCGTCAGCGACGAAGCGCCGGTGGAAGATCTTGCGGAATATTCGCAGTACGTGGATCCGAAGTACGCCGAGCAGATCATGCAGGAGAGCCTCATGATGGACGACACGGCGGCGGCAGGCCGCAAGGGTCCGGCTTCGGAAACGGCTGCTGCGGAACCCGCGGCGGCGCCTGCCGAAGTAAGTCAGGGCTGAAACAGATAATAACGAGAGGGCCGCGTGACGAGAAGTCCCGCGGTCCGGTCTTAACAGATCAGGGTGTGTCAAAAAGATGGCTGAGATCAGCGCAACGTTAGTAAAACAGCTCCGCGAACGTACCGGAGCGGGCATGATGGAGTGCAAAAGCGCGCTCACGGAAGCGAAAGGCGATATCGCCGAAGCCGAAGTGGTGCTGCGCAAGCGCGGAATCGCATCGGCAGGCAAGAAGTCTTCGCGCACAACCAAACAGGGCGTGGTGGGGTCTTACATTCACGCAGGCGCGCAATTGGGCGTGCTGGTGGAAGTGAACTGTGAATCCGACTTCGTGGCGCGTACCGACGACTTCCAGGAACTGGTGCGCGACCTTGCGATGCATATCGCGGCGGCCGATCCGAAGTTCGTGAAGAAGGAAGACGTGACGCCTGCGATGCTGGAGCAGGAAAAGGAAATCCAGAAGGCGCGCGTGATCGCCGAAGGAAAACCTGAGAAGATCGCGGATAAGATCGTGGAAGGCCGCATGGCGAAGTTCTACGAAGAGGTCTGCCTTTACGATCAGCCGTTCGTCAAAGAGAATACGGTCACGGTGGATCAGGTGATTAAAACCAAGATTGCGAAGCTGGGCGAGAACATTACGGTTTCGCGGTTTTCGCGGTTCAAAGTCGGCGATTCCGAACCGGCATAGCCGCGGCCGCGCCGCTGTCTGAATATGGCGAAATACGAACGCATTCTTCTCAAGTTGAGCGGCGAGGCGATGGCCGGACCGCAGTCATTTGGGATTGATCCCGATCGGGTAAAAGATCTCGCTTCGGAAGTCGCCGCAGTGGCTCAGACGGGCATTCAGGTGGGCGTGGTGGTGGGCGGCGGCAACATCTTTCGCGGCATCGCTCTGGCTGCTAAAAAGATGGATCGGGTGACTGGCGACCACATGGGGATGCTGGCCACCGTTATCAATTCACTGGCCCTGCAGGACGCGCTCGAAGGCATGGGCGTACATACGCGTGTGATGAGCGCGATCGAGATGCATCAGGTGGCCGAGCCCTACATTCGGCGGCGAGCGATCCGGCACCTCGAAAAGGGCCGCATCGTGATTTTCGCCGCGGGCACTTCGAACCCCTACTTTTCCACCGATACCGCGGCTACGCTGCGCGCGCTCGAGATCCGGGCGCAGGTGATTGCTAAGGCGACGAAGGTGGACGGGGTCTACGACAAAGACCCGATGAAGCACGATGACGCCATTATGTTCGCGACGATCGGATACACCGAGGTGCTGACGAGATCGCTGGGGGTGATGGATTCGACCTCGATCGCGATGTGCCGCGATAACCATCTGCCGATTCAGGTCTTCAATCTGAATACGCCGGGCAATATAATGCGAATGGCGACCGGCGAAGAAGTCGGGACGCTTATCAGCTAAGACATGACTACCGTTAGAGAAATTGCCGACAACGCGAAACAGCGCATGGAGAAGGCGCTGAGCGATCTGCAGCATGCTATGGCCACGATTCGAACGGGCAGGGCGAGCGTAAATCTTCTCGATAACATCCGCGTGGATTATTACGGGACGCCGACACCGGTGAATCAGGTGGCGAATCTGCATGTGCCTGAACCGGGGATGATCACGGTTCAGCCGTGGGATGCCTCGCAGATTGCGGGTATCGAGAAAGCGATTCGCACGGCGGATCTGGGGGTGAATCCGTCGAATGACGGAAAGGTCATCCGGATCCCAATTCCACCGCTGAACGAAGAGCGGCGCAAAGAGCTGGCGAAGAAGCTGCACGTGGTGGCGGAAGACCATCGAGTGTCGATCCGTAATATCCGGCGCGATGCCAACGAGAACATCAAGAAGCTGGCGAAGGACAAGAAGATCGCGGAAGACGAGGATCGCCGGGGACACGACGAAACTCAGAAGCTCACCGATACTTACATGCTGAAGCTGGAGCAGGCGGCTAAGGCGAAAGAAAAGGAAATTCTGGAGATTCGGTAAGAACCCGAATGTTTCTTACCGCTCCCTCACGGTCGCGGCTCGGAAAGTTTTGAGGGGTCCAGCAGGTGTTCCGGGCGGAAGAGCTCGGGCGACCACGGGGTCAGGGGCGAGAACTCCATTTCGAGGCGCCAGCCCAGGGCGTGGTTTTCGGCTTGAGTCAGACGGCCGGAAAGAGTGATGGCTCCACAGCGAAGATCGGCATGAACCCCGGTGGGGGAGGATTCTTCGGCTTCGAGAATCGCGCCGCTCTCCCAGATTTCCTCCAGATTCACGATCAGAGACGTGCCCGCGCAACGCAGTTCCACAAGTTCTGAACAGAGATAGCGTGGTGATGCCATTTGGGTGGATAATTACAGTTTGCCCCACAGTGTTCTCCGTGTACCCGGGTCGAGTGCAAATCTCGGTCCCGGCTTCGACGCGCTCGGTGTCGCGCTGCAGGTTTATCTCGAGTGCCGGTTCACGCCGAGCACGAGACTTTCCATTCGGGTGAAGGGCCGCGACGCGGACCTGATCTCTCCCCGTGAAGATAATCTGATCTGGCAGACGGCTCTGAGTGTGGCGGCGCGGGTGCGGCGTCCGTTGCCGGCAATCGATCTGGAGATCATCAACGACATTCCGGTGGGTAAAGGCGTAGGTTCGAGCGCGGCGGCGCTGACGGCAGGCGTGGTGATTGCGGAGAAACTGCTCGATCTGCGATGGAAGCAGGCGCGCATTCTGGACGAGGCGGCACGGCTCGAAGGGCATCCGGACAATGTTGCGGCGTGCGTGCTGGGGTCGATTGTGGCAAGCGCCGTTGATCCGGGTGGAGTGACGAAGGCGGTTCGACTGGAGATGCCGGAGAATTTCGACCTGGCGGTAGTGATTCCGAATTTCCAGCTGCCCACGAAGGAATCGCGGGCGGTGCTGCCGGAGTGCTATTCGCGGGCGGATACTACGTTTAACGTACAGCGGGCGGGGCTGCTGATTGCGGCGCTGGCGACGGGCGATACGTCGGCATTTCCGACGGCCCTTGACGATCGGATGCATCAACCGTTTCGCGCGCCGCTGGTGCCGGGGCTGAACGACATCCTGCGGCTGCGGGGCACGGGACTGCTGGGATGCGCTCTGAGCGGCGCGGGACCAGGAGTCCTGGTGTTCTTCGAGCGGGGGTACGACCGGGTCTGCGATATGGTGCGGCAGGTGTTTGCGATGAACGGATTCACCACAGAAATTATTGCTTCGGGTGTCTCGCGCGAAGGCTATTCGCTTACATAACAAGTGCACGGCGGGGAGCGCCGGTGCGTCAATCCTGAGAATGGTGCGACTACTCGCGCTCGGTCTGATGGCCTGCTCCGGATTCGCTACCGTAATCCAGGGCGTGGTGCTGGATGAGGAAACCGGCAACGCGCTGGCGCGGACTTCGGTAAGCCTGATTCCGCTGCCCGGGTCGCGTATGGGCACGATTGCAGTGCGTTCGGGCGACCGCGGGGCGTTTGCGATTAACAACGTGGGGCCGGGCTGGTATGTACTGCGTTGCACCCGCAAGGGCTTCGTCGCGGCTGAGGTGGGCCAGTTGCGGCCGGGGCGGCCGGGGATGCCGTTCGAGATCACACCGGACGCGCAATCGAGTTTCTTCCAGATCAAGATGCGGCGCCTGGGCGCGGTGACTGGCGCGGTGCTGGATGAGAACAATGTCGGGATCCCGGATTGGCCAGTGAATGTGTACACGGCGCACAAGCCAGTGCGACGGATCGCGGAAGGGCGGACGGACGATCGCGGCAACTACCGGGTGGGGGAACTCGAGAGCGGCAGCTACGTGGTGCGGTCTGGCCCCGGGCAACTGGAAGACGAGAGCCATCTGCTGCCGACCTGGTACAAGTTCGGGACGGCTCTGGAGAACGCGGAGGCGGTGCGGGTGAAGGTGGGCGAGACCACAAGCGATCTGGCGCTGCGTCCCGTGCGGGGTCGGCTGATCAATCTGAGCGGCGTTCTGGTTTCATCGTTTGCGGCGACGCTGACACTGGTGACCGATACGGGACGGCACCCGCTGGCATCGGGCGCGGGCGCTTCGTTCACTTATGCGGTAGCGCCCGGGGAGGTCGAATTTCTGGCCGAGGGAACGGGGGGGACAGGCGGACGATGCGGGGGGTATTTGCGGATGTTCGCCGATCATGACATGCAGGGGATTCGCGTGGCATGCAGTCCGTTGGGAGCTTCGTTCGTCAACTGGAGCGGCAATCCGGATGGGCGGCACTTTCCGGTGATGATGCGGCGAGTGGATCTGGATGGGGAAGGGCCGACGCAGGGAGTGAGAGAGCAGGAGCGAATTACGCCCGGGCACTGGGAGTTTCAGGCGCAGCCGGATGAGGCGTATTACGTGCGATCGATCGGGTCGGAGCTGAGCAGTCACCCCGAGTCGACGCACGACGGCTGGTTCGAAATCGACGTGGGCGGGGCGGCGCAGATTTTGGTGACGCTTTCGAATCGCCCGGCATCCCTAACGGGGGTGGTGACCACAGGCAGTAAACCGGTGGTCGGAGCGCCCGTTTATCTGGAGATGTTCGATGAGCGATTGCCCAATCCGCGTGTGCGCATGCTGGAGATGCGGTCGGATGCGCAGGGGAATTACCGGTTTTCCGGACTTGCGCCAGGGACCTATCGGGTGCTGAGCAGCTTCGATTTCGATCCGGAAGATCGCTTCCTGCTCGGAAAAGCGACGGTTCTCACACTCAGGGAGACCGATAACGCCACTCAGGCGCTGGAACTGATGCTTCCGTAGGCTAGCCTGAAAATGGATGCGATTCCTGGTGGTGGTTCTGATTGCGGCGGCATGCACGAGTTGCGGGAGCGGACCTTCGGCGAAGCCAACGGCCGAGGTTAAGCCTAAGGCGGTGGCGGTTAAAGTAACGCAGTTTTATGCGGAGGACACTAAGATTCCGCGTGGTGTGCCGGGGCATCTTTGCTATGGCGTGGAGAACGCTTCGAAGGTAGAGCTATCGCCCGCGGATGCGGATGTTTGGCCGGCGCAATCCCGGTGTATTGAGGTTACGCCGAAGCAAAAGACCACCTATACGCTGACGGCTTACGGTGAGGACGGAAGCAAGGATTCGAAGACGCTGGATGTCACGGTAGGAGCAGCGCCTCCGCGGCTTTACGACTTGTCAGTTAACTCAGCACAGGTTCATTCGGGCGAGCAGATTGTGGTTTGCTTCAAGGTTGAGAATGTGACCAGCGTTAAGGCAGGGCCGGGGCATTTCGATAAGGGGCGTAATTGTATTACCGACAGGCCTTCTAAGACGACCGTTTATAAGATTACGGCTTACGGGGGCGACAAACAGATGGACAGCGGAACGGTTACGGTTAAGGTGAAATAGCGCGGGGCAGGTTTGGCAACCTGCCCCACAAATCTGGACAGTTAGTAAGAACCGCCGGTGCGGACCTTTTCAGTCGTTTCGACGCCGTGAGTGCTGACGCTTTTTTCACCGGACGATGAGATGTCTTCGGCGCCGCTCGTTTTTAAGATGCGCTCGGCACGGTCGGTCCAGTCGGAGTTGTCGCAGTGGACGGAGACGAGGATGCCGCCGTTCTTTACGCGGCCTTCGTAACGCTTCGCTTCGTACTCAGGAATACCCAAACCGACGAGGGCTCCGATTACACCACCGGTAGCCGCTCCGGCACCGAGGCCGGCGAGCGTGGCCATAATGGGCCCGGCAGCGATAAGAGGCCCCACGCCGGGAATGGCGAGCGAACCGATACCGGCCAGGAGTCCCAGTGTTCCACCGATAACTCCGCCGGTTGCCGCGCCCGTTGTTGCGCCCTCGGGCGCTTTGGTGTTCTTTTCGGTGGCGAGTTCCCGGGTCACGTCCTGATCGGGGGCGAGTACCGAGATGTCATCGCTGCGGAAACCGCCCAGCATCAGACTATCGATGCACATCTCGGCGCGCATGCGCGAATTGAAGATACCGAATACTGCCGTGTTTTTTCCAGCCATTTGATTGTTCCTTCCTTGTCCGAATCTGTTTTAGCGACCTTTTACGGTCAGTTGGTTATCAACATTGCCATCGCCGGCTACGGCCTTTGCCTTGCCTTCGATATTGGTCTTCTCGTCATCCGAGTGCACGGGTCCTTTAAGAGTTACGTGGCCGTGCTCAGAGATGATCTTTACGTTGTGGCCGTAGGTGGAGAGCGATTTATCGTCGACCACGGATTTGCGTATTTCCTTCGCAATATCGCGATCGGATTTGTTGTTCATGGAGCTGTCGGCCGTGGTGGCAGACTTCTTCCCATCGCCCTGATTCATTTTTGTGTTGTCGGGCGCCTGCGGAAAAGCGGCCGGCGCTGCAGCGAGGAACAAGCCTGCAAGAATTACCGGGTAGAGGCTGATTGGTCTCATAACCGTTCTGATCGCAGTTCGCGGGCCAGAGAAGGGTTATGTACTTTTGAAGTCCGACTATCGCGGCACTACAGGATGGCTTTACACGATAACGGCGGGCGGCGGCGGATCTTCAGGACGTCCCGCGTTGGCCAGCGGCACCTGAATCAGGGTGATGGCGAGCAGGGCGAGGACAACGATCCCGAGGATATAAGAAGGATGAACGAAGATGTCGGGCAACTGAGCCACACCGATCAGTGAGAAAAGCTTCGCCATCACTTTCACGGGCTGGATGTCGTAAAAGCTGAGAGTTGCGGTAGCTATACCCATAAGGGCTTCTCCCGCAATCAGGCCCGAAGCCGCGAGGACACCTACACTTTCTATGCGCATGCGCTGGCCTTCGTTCATGTCGCGGCGGCGAGCGATGCTGTCGGAGACCCAGCGGATGATTCCGCCGACGAAGATCGCGAAGGTAGTACCGAGTGGAAGATACATACCTATGGCGACGAGCATCGGACTTTTTACACCAATCATGATCATCGCAATCCCCATCAGGATGCCGGCGACGATCAATGGCCACGCCATGTCCCCTCCGACGATACCCTGAGAGAGAGATGCCATGAGTCCGGCCTGAGGTGCGGGAAGGAGGCGATCGCCGAAGCCGATGCCTCCGGCGTTGATATTGCCCTGGTGGAGGACGAGCAAGGGGAAATACATGACGGCGCTGGCGACGACTACGGCCATCAACTCGACAATCTGAATGCTGCGAGGCGTGCCACCCAGGATATATCCGACCTTGAAATCCTGAAGCAGTTCACCGGCGACCGCACTGGAAACGCAAACGACGGCGGCGACACCAAGAACCGCTACGACGCCATCGGAACCGTGAACGCCCAGGGCCACCATGAGGAGCGCCGCGATGATGACGGTGGAAAGCGTGAGTCCGGAGATGGGGTTGTTGGATGAACCAATGACGCCGACCAGGTAGCCCGAAACCGTGGCGAAACAGAAGCCGACGACGAGCATTACAATGGCCGCCACGCTGCCTGCCAGCGCTCCGTGAGCGAGCCATGAATAGAGGACGATCATGAGGGCGAAGACGGCGAAGATGCCGAGCAGCACGATACGCGAGCTCATGTAGCGCTCGGTACGCGCTGTGGTTTCGGCAGGGGCGGCACCGGCTTTCATTTCCTGGAATGCGCGAGCGAGTCCGGCTCCGAGGGATTTGCGCATCTTAAAGAGCGTGTAGGTGGCGCCCGTGAGCATGCCGCCGACGGCGATGGGCCGCACGATGAACCGCCAGACTCCGTTCGCAATGCCGAGCCAGGAATCGTCGGTGGCGTTGGGCGGCATGAAGTTTTTCAGCTGCGGCCCGAGGAAATACATCAGAAGCGGGATGAGAAGTCCCCATGCGATGATGCTGCCGGAGAAGTTGAGCGAAGCCAGGGCGGGACCGATGACGTACCCGACGCCGACATAGGCGGGGCTGACAGTAGGACCGGAAAAGACGGTAACGCCGCCGGTGTTCAGCACGTTGGTAGAACCGGGCGCACCGAGACGCAAGGCGCTTCGGCCGAGCGTTCCTACGTTGAAGAACCAGTCCTTATCGGGAGCGAAGAAGTTGAAGGCTCCGGCGAGGAAGATGCCGGCGCCGAGCGCCATATTGTAGAAGAGATGACGGGCGGCCTGCGCACCGACTTGTCCGGCTTTGTGGATCTGGGAGGCCGCGACGGATTCGGGGAACGGAAGGTCGGGATCTTCGACAAGAACGCGGCGCACGAGGGAAACGAAGAGGACGCCGAGGACGCTTCCGATCATCATGAGCGCGGTGGATTTCCAGTAAGCAGTGCCGGGCGAGAAATCCATCCAGGACCGCGAGATCAGAAACGCCGGGATGGTGAAGACTGCGCCGGCGGCAACCGATTCGCCGATCGAGCCGGCGGTGCGCGCGATGTTTTCCTCGAGGATGGAGCCTTTGAAGACGCGCAGCACGGCCATGCCTATGACGGCGGCGGGATAGGTGGCGGCGATGGTCTGGCCGGCGCGCAATCCGAGATAGGCATTGGCGGCGCCGAGGACGACGCACATCACAAGACCAAGGAGCACGGCGCGCAGCGTGAACTCCTTCATCTGCCTGTCGGGCGGAACGAAAGGTTTGTGCTGGCTCATGCGAGTTTGGCCTTTACTTTATCGCTGAGAAGCTTTCCGTCGACAGTTTTGCCGGCCAGTTTCGCCTGGGCGGCTTTGATGACGAGGCCCATCTGTTTGGCCGATGTGGCACCGGTCTCGGCAAGGGCCGACGTGACCGCAGCCTCGATTTCTTCGTCGCTGGCCGAGGCGGGAAGGTAGGCTTCGATGAGAACGCGCTCGGCTTCCTCTTTGAGAGCAAGCTCTTCGCGGCCGCCTTTGCGAAACATATCGGCGGCGTCGATACGCTGTTTGACCAGGCTCTTGAGCAACTGCTGCTCCGCCGCTTCGGTAAGAGGCTTCGAAGGGTCGGCCACGGTAGCTTTCTGGAGCGCCGTTTTGATCATGCGAACGGTGCTGAGTTTCATCTCGTCTTTGGCCTTCATGGCGGCCACGAGGTCCTTCTGAAGCTGATCGAGCAGTGGCATATGATCCTGATATTCTAGAACTTCCAGTTTCTTCCCATGTACATTCGCAAGCAACGTCTGCTTACACCAGGGCCGACGCCTCTCTATCCGCCGGCGCTACACGCGATGATGGCGTCGGACATCCATCATCGGACAGAGGACTTCCGAAAGGTCTACAAAGCGGTGCTCGCCGACCTGAAAGAAGTGTACGGCACGAACAACGATGTGCTGTGCTTTGCGGCTTCCGGGACGGGCGCGATGGATGCGTCTGTTTCGAATCTCTTTTCGCGCGGAGACAAAGTTGTGGTGTGTTCAGCGGGTAAGTTCGGCGAGCGCTGGGCGGAGATTACGCGGGCTTACGGACTGGATGTGGAGCTTCTGGAATACCCTTACGGGGACACGATTGCACCCGAGCGAGTGGAAGCGGCGTTGAAAGCGCGGCCTGATACGAAAGGCGTTTTCATTCAGGCTTCGGAGACTTCGACGGGCGCCGAGCATGACGTGAAAGCCATCGGCGAAATCGTGTCGAAGAGTGACGCCCTGTTCGTAGTGGACGGTATCACCGGCCTCGGAACAATGACTCTGGATGTGGATGGGTGGGGCCTCGACGTTCTGATTGGCGGCTCGCAAAAGGCCTTCATGATTCCGCCTGGACTCGCGTTTATGTCGGTGAGCGCGAAGGCATGGAAGAGGACCGAGACGGCTTCCCTGCCCCATTTCTATTTCGATCTGAAGAAAGAAAAGAAAAACGGCGACGCGGGCGAATCGAGCTGGACTCCCGCCACTTCGCTGGTGCTGGCGCTGGGCGAGGCGCTGAAGTACGTGAAGGAAATCGGGATGGCGAATCTGATTGCCAATGCGCAAATGCTGGCGCGGGCGACCCGTGAGGCGGCGGACGAACTGGGACTGGAGTTGTTTGCGAAGCGCCCGGGCAGTTCAGTGACGGCGATCAAGAGCCCGGCAGGAATGAATTCGGGCGCAATCGTGAAAGGCTTCCGGGAACGGTTCGGAGCCGTGATAGCGAATGGCCAGGGAAGCATGAAGGGACAGATGTTCCGGCTGGCGCATCTGGGCTATTTCGACATTTCGGATATGTTCGGCGTGATTGCCGGGCTGGAACTGATTCTGCGCGCGAACGGGCACGAGGTGGAACTGGGCAAGGGTGTGGCCGCGGTGCAGCGGGTGTATGAAGCTGCGTTAGCGGAACCGAAGCTGGCTGCGGCCTAGATGCCGGTTGGGATTCTGGTCCACGGCGATAATCACTTCATCGTGCGCGGACCGGAGCCGGATCTCGAGACCGCGGTCTCGATGGTTCGGCGGTGGTCAATGATTCAGATCGGGGAACCACCGGCCGATCATGCGCTGATTTCGACGCGCGAGTTCCGGGAAGATCTGGAGTGGGCAATCGTGGTTCGCGGCGAGGAAGAAGTGTCGTCCGCGGTCCGGCAGTTGTTAGATGAGTTGCGGGGACGCGGAATCCGCATTCAGGAAGCGATCTAGAACTCCAGGCCGCGCAAACTTCCCTTGACGTTTCCGGCGGGCACTTCAGAAACTGCGTACTCGACCACGACGTGAAACGGCTTCTGTGTGCCGCAGGTGAATTCGAAGGTGTCTCCGCCTTCGTGCTTTAGCTGAATGCGTGTGGGATCGGGCATATCGAAAGCGAGAAGCTTGCCTTCGGCTTCCACAACGAAGCGTTTGTTGTCGCAATCGATCGTCTTCGCGGTGCCTTCGACACGTTCGATCTTTTCGCCGGGTTTCACAAAGGGATTGCCGGCCTGGCGAGCGAGCCGGGGACGCTCATCTGTTATGGTCGACTCCTGCAAACCGGCGATCCGCGGGGCTGCCGGCGCAGCGGCCGTTTTGTCGCGTGAATCGAGAAATTGGATCAGATCCTGGGTTCGCTGTTTATCGCTGTCGGTGCGGTCCCACTTGAGCGCCACCTCGGCGTTTTTGCGGGCTTCGACGCGATCGCCGCTCTGCATGTAGGCATAGGCGAGGGCGTTGAAAAGACCCGCAGCCTTCGTATCGTCCACCTGATGAATTTGTTTGAGCGCGGCGAGAGCTTCGCCGTACTTGTGGCTGTTCAGGTTCACGTAGCCCAACTGAAGCCAGGCCTCGGTGTAATCCGGCTTCACTTCGACGGCGCGGCGCAGCGCGGCGGCGGCCTGCTCGGAAGTGTGGTCCTTCTCCATGTCGAGCATGGCGAGGTGGTAACACATCTGGGCATCGCGATCGCCGGCGGCAAAAGCTTTGGCGAATTCGGTGCGGGCGGTTTCGCGGTCGTTATTCTGCCAGGCGAGGTATCCCATGGATTGAGAAATCTCGGGCTTGCCGGGATTTTCGGCAGCCAGCTTCTGCAGCGCCTGAGTCGCCTGCTCACGCTTGTTGGTGGTGCTCAGCAGGTCGGCCAGCATCATGGAGGATTCGAATGGCGTTGCCTGCGAGGCTTCCGCGCCTTCTTCGGATTTGGTGAGTTTGATATCGAAAGAGGCGCCATAGAGGCGATTGCGTTTGAGGTACGCCCGGAGGTCGTCATAAACCTGATCGGAAGAGCGATGGAACGCGACCTGGCAGGCTTCCGCGGAAGTTTTGCCCTGATTGAGCGCGAGAAGGAAGGTGGTGAAGCCGGGGCGGTATTCGGGCGTGAGGTAAAGCATGTGAACGAGCGCCCAGCTTTCGGCGTAGAAGATTCCGGCGCGATTCTTCTCGTTGTAGATGGTGGAATTGTGGCCCACCGTAGTGAGCGTTTCGAAGCTGAGCCACTTCTCATTCTGAAGAACCTGAATGCGGCCGGGAATAAGGTAGCCGATGGTGGCCTTGTTGTTCTCGGCTTTGAGGGTGGAGAAGAGCTCAGCCCAGCCTTCGTTCATCCAGACGGGAATTTTCAGGCCGCTGTGGTTGATGACGAGGTGCATGTATTCGTGAACGGCGGCGGGCAGGTGCTCGGGTTCGCCGTCACTCATGACGATGTAATCGCGATAACGGCTCGGATGATAAAAGGCGAAGGCCACTTCGTTAAAAGCGTAGGGGCGGAATTCCTTTTCGCCGCGAAATACGATGATGCGCGCGGGAAAATCGCTGGCCGTTTTGTTGGGTGAGGCCTGAATGAAGAAGCTGCGAACCTGTTCGAAGTAGAGAATCAGGGCGCGGCCTTTTTTCTCGCCGTTGGTGGTGTAGAGCTCGAAATGAGGCGAAGCGAGCCGCGTCCACTGCTCGGCGCCCATGCGGCCCCGGCCTGCAGCAGAAGCAAAAGTACGAAACGCGACATTTGTACAGTTTGCCACGGCGGAACGGGCGACGAAAGCCGGAGTATTGACGCCGATCCGGGACGCATTTATACTCCATATTCGCCGTAATCAGGAGCTCCGAATGAATCGAATAAAACTCGCACTGATCACTTTCTGCGCTGCGCCCGCGCTGCTGGCTCAGCTCACACCGCAGGTCCGGCAGGGCATCGATGAAAGCCGGCTCACGAC